>ERZ869921.358-NODE-358-length-30410-cov-33.912831_pt1 | contig 30410 bp, 49 predicted proteins | sample MGYA00579310_ERZ869921 | MGnify/ENA primary metagenome ERZ869921 (study PRJEB32216, sample SAMN09231816) | wastewater metagenome | place: USA: Maryland | collected 2016-06-21 | study: EMG produced TPA metagenomics assembly of the PRJNA472060 data set (Reclaimed... | reverse complement strand
TAATAACAACATTTTCACGATCTTTACATTCAATAGTTACTGATTGACCTTTCATCTAGCTACTCCTCACCTAACTCCAATATTTTTCGATTGTTAAATCTAAAGCATCCGTTATTCTTCTCACATAAAAATCTATAAGTGCTGGTGTAAGTTCTGGAGCATCATCATGGATTTGTTCTACTATTTGGTATAGCCGATCATAAGTGTGATTATATACAATGTTTTGTCTCTCACCCATTATTTTGTGTCTCCTTGTTCTTCTAGAACACCCTCAACAGGCTCAAGGTTGCCATCTGACGTGACAGATAAAGTTAATGAATCGCCTTGAAAGTCAAAGGCTTTTTTCAATTCACGTTCAGGCATCACGTCACCTACTTCAATATCTACGATCAAATTTAATCTTCTAGCTATAGCCTTACATAAAGATTTATAGAAATTTCTTTTAGTTTTGAAAATGCTTTTCTCGTATATATCGGGATAAAGCTCATCTAGATATTCTTGAATAGTGTCCATGATGTCTTCGTATTTTTCTTTTTCTGTTCTCATTTTGTTTCTTTCTCTAAACCCTCACATCGTATATCTGTTGTGATTCTTTTTCTTCAATACTTTTCGGTACTTCCATTCCTAGTTCTCGATACTGTTCAGCAATAAAAACTTCTTCTTGGCAATTAACGCAATAACCGCCACTTATACGACATCCACAATCTTCACATTCACTCATTTGGTTTCTCCTGTTATAAGACTAAACACCGCGTCTACTGCTTTGTTTGTTATTTTCTTGTGTTGTTTGCTGTCAGCGAAATCAGACTCACCAATATCGTTAGCATGACCTATAAGAATTGTTTCTATTTGTTTTCTTAACACCACAGAGTCAACATGAATTTCGTCGTCCTCTGATTTTCCACATGAGCAAATTCTGTTGCCATAATTGATACGCCAAAAATTAAACGGATGCGCATATTGTTCATTTTCCATTTGTAGTACCTCCTAAAAGGGCTAAGACCCTATCAACAAACTGAGAAATTGGTAATCGAGGAATTTCAACATCGAAAGTTTCTCTGTTAAAGCTCATGCAATAGTTACTCATTCCTGCTTTAAAGTATTCATTGGCAACACTTTGTATTATTTCTTCTATTTGTTTTCGGGTAGCATCAAAAGAAAACTCAACAAACATCTCGTCGAACTCTCCATTGTTAAGATAACCTAAAATTTCTATATACCATTCATTTGAGTCACTTACATAATGAGCTTCTATTGGTTTGCGTAAAACATACCTCTTATCCATAGTTAACATCTCCAATAGGATTATCAATCGCAAACAAAGAACTCAAAATAATAAGGGCACTACCAAAAGCATTGTCTTCAAAATCCTTCTCAGTAGATAGTCTCATAATCCTCAACTGGTCTAGAATTATGTCTACTTTTTGTTTCATAATATTATTCTCTTTAACGATTTCATCATGCAGTCCAAGCTTTTGATTTAATCCATAATCTGTTTTCATTCGTTTTGGTGTCACGACTCTTTCCCTTCACCTGAAACAATACGCTCGATAGAATCCATAGCTTCATCTAATACTTTTGTTTTATGTATAGGAATCCTATGTTGTGAATTTAAATCCGAATATTTTATTAATTCTTTTCTTATGGCTTCTAGTTGTTCTTCAGATAACGCATTAGGCATCATAATGTCCTAGTGCAGGAATAATATCTTCAACCTCATTTACTGTATCTCTAGAAAATAGCCAATATTCGCTCGCTAACTCAAATGAATCACTTACATAAACGATATGACTATTATGAGATAATATTATTGTATCGAAGTTGTTGGTGATCTCTATATCGTAATATTTACCAGGTATGACACCTTTACTTCTGAATGGTGCTGGCAGATTTTTTACTAAATATCCTTGTGCTTTATATGCTAATTGTTTTGTCATTGTTATATATCCTCTCTCTAAACCCTCTTATGTTTTCCTATAACTTCTATGATTCCTAAACCCAACAATATCCATACCGCTGTAAGACTAAACGTGTAAGCATTAACAAGTTTGTCCCCAGCGATATAAAATAAAGCTACACCTATAAAGAACATTTATGTTGTCCAATAATGATTAGGTGATATTGAATAATAGATTAATCCTGGTATTCCTATTAGTGCGAAACTCCACATGATTTGTTTTGTTAAACTGTGTGGTGTTTGTTGTCTTTGATAATTAGCTTGTGGTTTCATAATTTGTTCCTTTATTTTCTTTTGTTTATTAACTGTTCGATATATTCACACCAGTCTTTAGTGGTGCGTTGTTGAGCGAGCATCCTTCCGATCTCTAAAGTTTCTGTTGTTGTGAGTTCGTATTGTTTCTTAGGATAGTTCTCTGGTGCTACTACTAGGCTTCTAGAGTTGATTTCGGTTCTGATCTTATATTCTTTGGCTTGTAACTCTTTGCGTTCCATACGAGCTTCACGTAACAATAAAACGAGTGTTGGTGTTTCTAAATCTTTATACATTAGAACGGCGCATCCGAATACTCGTTAACATCAGGTTCAACATGCTCATCCATAAGTTTATCGATAGCTTTTTTAGCTTCACTCATGGTCAATTTTTCTACAGGCTTGCCACCATAAAGACTTTTGTACCAATCTTTATAAGCGTCAAAAGCTGTGATAGATGATTTTTTAAGTTCGTCTAATTTGAAATTGACTAGCTTTACTTGTTTATCTGAGATCATTTTATCCCCAGAGTTTTGCACAGGCTGCGTATAGCTTTGTTTAGGTTGTTGTAATATCGCATTAGCTACTTCGTCAGCACTCGCATATTCTGTACCAGCATAACCAAAAGCTGCCAAGGCTCGACCAATCGCAGAAGTTTCACAATTCTCTAAAGCACTTGTCTTATTTATGTTATTTGAATCACGTTTTTCTTCTGCATAACCTGTAGCTAAAACAAATTCGCCTACTCTTGCATCGTCCGCATTTTTTACTATATCGACTATGAGTGCTTTCATAATTATGTAAGTATCATTAGAAGATACCAATTCTGTTCGTATAGCTAAATCTTTGTGGTCTTTATCTAGCCTAAATCGGTTTACTCGCGATGCAACTGTTTCGTAATCTTTACCATGTATGTCTACTGTTGTTTTGTCTGTCATTTTGTTCCTTTGATTATCTGATTAACTCTTTGCTGTGTGACCTGTAAAACATCCGCTATAGCCTGTAACGTATAGCGTTGTTGTCGTGCTTCTATAATGCTCGCCCGTAATTCTGCTCTGGCTTCTTTTAGTATCTCGTCGTTATCTTTACATTTAAGATAAGCACTTTTAACTTTGATTAGTGGTGTCATAATGTCCTTAAAATAATGTTGTTTGTTCATGTAGTGACCAGATGATTGCTTTTCTTCCTGAGCTACCTGGTTTTGTTTTGCCTGTATCGAATACTTTGCCGTCAGTTTCTAGTTTTTTTCTAGCTGTTCGTGTTCCTGATGGACTGTATTTTGTTGTGAGTGTAACAACCTCGAATATTTCTTCATCTGTTTTATCTCCTGTAAATAATATTGCTTCAACTAAATCTTCTAGATTTTGTTTTGATTCGTCTGTCCTAGAGTTCATCGCTTCAATGCTTGTATGTCTCATCGGTTTATCCCGTTGTGTGTGATTGCTTGTACCCAAAGGACAGCTATAGTTGCTATGATTCCGCAATAGATCGGATAGAGACAATAGTTAAGTTTCATTATTCGCCTTTCATTGCTGCGTCTACACGCTCGTCATAATCAGCTTGACCGCTATCTACATATTCTTGATGAGCTTGATCTTCTAACTCGTCTATGATTCCTGCGTATTCTGCCCAGATGAACATTTTTAGACCTTGAATATAAATATATGTGAGGTCTGTGACGCATGCCATGATTTCTTGAAACTTGTTATAGTCTTTGAAATCTTCTTCCGTTAGATCGCTCCCATGATAATCAGCTAGGTCTTGTGCTAGTTCTGATATTAGTGTTATAAATTTTCCGTTAGTAAATTCTTTAGACATGTGCTTCACCGCCATTCATTGCTTCAAGTGCAGATGATTGCACATCAGCTGCAACGAATCTTATTTCCCATAGTTGATCTTCTAGAAATGATATTTCTTTAGGGTCTGTTGCTGTTTCGAGTTGGTCTTGTATTTGTTTGTATGTCATCATTGCAGTTCCTTTGTTTTTGTTTATACCTATATACTAAACCATGTATTTAGTAATTGCAAGTCTTAATTTAATTAGCCTGTGACCTGGACTTATACGTATGAAACTAGCTTTGTCCGTAGAAATGTGATAGAAAATAAGCATGAAAAAAACGCCTTGATAAAAATATCTTGGCGTTATTTTAATTCTGAGGAGAATTATGAAACTAAATATAATACAAAAACAAGTCCATAGAAACATCCTGTTCATCATTTTGATAATAATATTTTTTGTTCTAGGGATGTTAACAAGATCGGCATATGCAGATGAGCCTAAACAGGCTAAGAAAATATCTAGCGAACCTATACCTTTACGACCTGAGTTCAAACCGAGTGTACTAATTACTACAACAACTACGACAACTTTGCCAATAATAGTTAAAGCTAAAATCGCTATTATCCCAGAAGATGGAAGTGCATCAAGTGTTGCTGAGATATCTTTAGATGTTTGGTTTTGGTTAAGAGATTGCGAAGCACATGGAAATTATCAAATCAATACTGGTAATGGCTATTATGGTGCTTACCAATTTTCTCAATCTACTTGGAACTCTATGAATACTGGTTATGCTTTTGCTCATGAAGCTCCACCAGAAGTACAAGATGATGCAGCGAAAAGATTGCAAGCTCGTTCAGGCTGGGGTCAATGGCCTGTATGTTCTAAAGTTGCTTTAAGTAAAGCTAGTTTATAATTCAATGTCTCCGTTGCAAAAGTTTATGCTAGTAGCAATAATAATTTGGCTTGGGGTAGCAATTATGGTTGGTATTAGAATCTAATCTCTTAATGCTTGTTCTAGATCATCTTGGATTTGTTCTATAGGTTTTGTTAGTGCTGTCATATAATCACAATATTTTAGATGCCCACCGATTATCGCTTCGTGTTCTATACGCATGTTAGGTATGCCATAAGACTGAGCAACAATTAACCCATGTAAACTACTTGAACATATTGTTTCGCATTGACCTATCTGATATATAATATCGTCCACAGGTTGTCCACAATCGATTACTACATCAGCCCAGTCGTATTCATTTTGATCTACATAATGACGCACCACGCCTGTCTTAAATTTTATTGGTGGTCGTTTCCAATAGCGTGAAACCAGTAAACCAGGATCACCAACAACGCCTTCGAAACCAATAATGTCTGCTGTAATCTGTCCTCTTACAGCTCGTACATCAAATTGTTTATCTATTAGAGCGTCCCAGCCTACACCTGAACCCCATATCGTGCAGCCTGGTGGTGCTAAATCATTTGCCATGTGTAGGATCGTTCCTGAAGTAATCAGTTGCGCTTGGCGTAAACCTACCTTAGTGATTTGATAGCCCATCTTTTCGAGAATACAAGCACCTAGTTCATCACCGAAATTGTTAACATATTTTGGTCGCCACCACCATACGTCGATTTTATTTGTGTTTGAAGAAAGCATTAGTCTCCTCATAATGTTTGAATCGTGTTGTGATATGTCGGCCGTGTTCTATATTGTATTTTGTGTAACATAGGTAGTTGAATATTCCCATTTCCATCACACCAGTATGTTTCGGATCATCGAAATAGTATCTAGGAATATCGTGGCATAGGCTCATTACTGTTTGTCGATCTCCACCCACTACCCCGCAATTGAGTAGAGTTTCGTTTTGATCTAATAGCCGTATGATTTTAGGGAAATGTTTGCTCATCCATAGACAACCTATTTTTGATTCTTCATCGCCTACATATAAAATATTTTTTACTATATTGTCGAATGGGTTGTTGAGTAGTTTAACGTCTGTAGCGTCAACACAAAACACGTTATCGATTTCTGGGTGATCTCTCAAATATTGGTATTGGCTTAACCATCTTTGAAAGTAAGGATTTATTTTAGTATCGACTCTCACATATTTAACATGTTCGCTATCTTCCATATCGAAACAGTCATTAAGGATTATTAGCTGATGGTTTTTGCATGATTCAATTAGCGGTTCAAGTCCCAATTGGTCTGCTTGCCAGGTTTTGTTTCGTTGTGGATCTTTATGTTTCACGAAATATGATGTGAGTATAATATTTCTAGCCTGTTTGTATTGGCAATAGTTTTTAGATAGATAGTTTTGTTCATATATTTTTTTGTTTATCGGTAATAGTTCGCGTCTTACTTCGCTAGAAATAGTACCTTGTGCAAGTTCATGTTCGTCTTGAGAATATATTATCTGGTTAGAATTAGGGATGTCTCCATATCGAAATGATGTTAGCTGGTTATTGTATATTCGGTTAGATATGTCACCATGTTCAAAACCCCATTTACCGTAGCTAATATCGTAACCGCCCACAATGTCTAGGACTTTCCGGTCGAAATATAGCATGCATCCTCTAGGATGTGAATAGCCGATTAGATTATCACCTTCATATAGTATTTTAGTATCGTTGAGTTTGCGTCCTGTAGCGAAATCTTGGAAGATATACATAAGATGCGGTTCTTTAGATTGTATATATGGTTTCCACCATTCATCATCTATCGGGTAGCAGTCATCATCGAACAGAAATATGTGATCACAGTCGTCTAATAGTTCTAGGCATTTGTTTTTTGCTTGTGCGATACCAACATTGGTTTCAAAACGGAATGTGGATTGTGGACATGGAACATCTGATGCGTCATCGACAACCACAATTTTTGCATTGGGTGTGAACCGTTTGATTTGTTTGTATGTTTCATCAAACATGTTTTGACGGTTGTGTGTTGTGATGCCGATTCCCAAACTCATATTTGTGTTCAATTCTAAAGTTGATCAACCTTTGCTTGTGTCGCATCTGTATTGGACAATACCGCATCAGCGTTTGCACCCTTAGAGCCTGTGGTGTACGTCACCGCGTCATTCCATACTGCTGTTGAAATTGCTGCTGCATCACCCAATGTTTGTGGTGAAAGTTGGAAAGCAAGTGGTTGACCTTGAAACCAAATATCCAATGCAGAAATCAAGTTTGTTCCACCGTTCAAATCATCAACGTATGCTTCAACACCAGCGGTTGCACTCGCATTGATTGCCGTGAGTCTGATTGTTGCCGTTGATGCTACTGGCCACGTGTTCACCAATCCAAGCCGGTACACGGCATCATCAGATGTTGAATCTGTGGTTTTTGTCATCGTGAAAGTTTGGTCAGCCGTCAACGAGCCAGGCAAAAATAGTTCTGCTTTCAATGTGACATTTGAATCTGCAAGTGCTGTTGCGTTGCACCAAAACTTTCCGAATATGGAAATCACTTCACCGATGTTGACCGGCACTTTATATTCAAAACGTAAACCCTGCAATGTTGTCGGCAACATTGCACATGCAAGTGAACCAACAGTTGCCACGGTTGTATAGTCGAGTCCAACACCAGATGAATATGCAATGCCGTTGATTGTATACCAACGGTGACTGGTGTTTGTTTGTTGGAATCGGTGGAATCTGATCAGTGAACCGGATAGTTGGTTCTCGTAGTTTAACAATGTTGTTGCTGAACCAAAAAGACAGTTGTTGAAAAGTACATCATTGAAACTGTCAGTCACACACAATACATCAATTGTGTTTGTGCCTAGCATCCCAAATTCACAATCATTGAACACTGTTGCGCTATTTCCAAAAAGGTATAATGCTTGAATCCTGGTTGCATCAAATCGGCAATTGTTAAAAGTGTTAGAACCGGAGTTGATTGCATATACTGATTCACCTGATGCTGCACCTAATGTGTTGTTTGCGTTGAATCGGCAATTGTTGAAAGTGTTGTTGTATGACGTTGTGAGGCCAAGCGCAAATGATGTTCCCTCAAAGAACATGCAATCATTGAATGTTTTGTTTGCCGTTGATGTTATTTGTAGAGGATTTGAACCTGTGTTTGTAGAGTTTACACTGTCGAAAATTATGCCTGTGATTGTTTGTTGTGTTTTGTCTGATGCAAACGATATTCCATATCTGTTGGATACGCCTTCTGACAAAACCACATAGTCCATTGTGGGTGCTGGTGTTGTTGAACCTGTTGTCACGTTGATTCCACCAATACCAGATGCAAGTGATGGATTGTTGAAATGGCATCCGGTAAGGTCAACACCGCCTGATGCATAGTTTGTGTAATAATATGACCGTGCCGAGTTCAAAGGTTCAATGATGCAATTTCTTGTTTTGTTTGAAACTGTTTGTGTTGCACTGTGTGAATATGTAAGTGCCGATTCTGCACCGCCTGATGTTGACGAGAGTTGAAATTCTGTTGTTGAATATACAGTTTTGATGTATCGCCTTTCAACTTGTGCATATGTATCACCACCAACAATTATGAGGTCACCAACTTTCCAATCTGTTGTCCGGTCAACCGTGAAATGTGATGCACTTGTTCCAGTACCAGAAACATATTCTGCATATGGTGTTGGTAGGTCACCGGATTTCAAATTCATTGTTCCGTTGTTGTTGATTCCATAATCACCATTTGTGACATCAACATCCACCACAAGTTTTGCGAGAATGGTTCTGTCAGTTGTGTTTGCTGACATGTCAATTGTTCCGTAGTTGTTGAACATCCAACCGCGCATTTGCAATGTTGCATTTGCTGTGTCATCCCATACGAGTGTGCCACCATCTGCAACGTAACATGCACCCCCACCGACTCGTTGCGCACTGTTTGAACCGGATGAACCTTTCAATGTTCCTGAACCTGCAACGTTTCCCGTGCCTGTAATGGTGACCGTGACGTTTGTTTTTGTTGATTCTTTCAATGCACCAATCATGAAATCATCTGTTGATGCAAGTGTTGAAACTGAATCATAAGAATCCATGAACGATACAGTTGAACCGGATGCCCGGATGCATATTGCCCCGGAACTTCCAGCGACTGCATCGGTTAGAATTTTGAACCTGTATCTTCCAGCCGTTGTTGCTGTCCATTTATACGGTGTAGGAAATCGGACATAGTTCCATCCGAGATTCAAATGTGCATTTGATACGGTTGCAACACATGCTGTGTCAACTGTTGCTTCTTGCAATGTGACAATCAAACTTCTGTTGACTGGTTTTGATACAAGGCACAACCATACACCTGTTGTTTTGTTGGTTGTATTTGGTGCGGTGAATGTACCTGTATATACCGGTGTGGTGTTGCTCAAGTTTGATGAAAGTGTGACCGCTTCAAGCAATGGGTTGGCAGATGCTTCCCATATTGAACTAGAAAAGTTGCCATCGGCAATAGCGGTTCTATACATCAGATGATTTCCAATTCCAATTCTATTGATGCCGACAATTCATATTCTGTTTGATATTCGGAAAGTTTTTTGCGGATGTCTTCAATGGCATTTGATGGTGTTGCTTCAATAGTTTGGTCAGCCAATAATACTTCACCTTCATCACTTAATATGTCAAACGTAAAGTATTGTTTCAACTGCAATGTGAGTTGTGATTTGTCTTTGATTTTTGCTTTCATAATTTCCTAACTATATGTGAGTGATGCGCGGTTAGTCCAGTTTGTATTATAGTCCGAAATTCCAAATGCATATTCACGTAGATTTGTCGATCTTGTTCTACGATAAATATACCAGTCGCCATCTGTTGCTTTATATCCTACATAAGAATATGTTGCTGTAAGTTCTTGGTCTTGTAACAGATATATTTCTTGTGGTAATGCTGTAGCACTAATGACTGGATTTTGTGGGTTAGTATTATCGATTGTTACACCTGCACCAGCAACGACTGATTCTAAAAATGTTAATGCGCTTATTTGTGTGTCTGTATAATTATTAGCATCGGTCAATGCTGTTGATGCTGAACCGTTAGGGTCTGCGCCAACATCGGTTGCATCTAAAACAACTACGCCTGTATATCCGTTTACGCTTTCAACGCTTCCTGTTCCTGGTGGTCCAGGTGGGCCTTGCGGTCCAGGTGGGCCTTGTGGTCCAACATCTCCAAAGTTAAGAGTAATATTTTCTGGTTCTTCAAAACTAATAGTAATATCAGATTCTTCAAACGCAATAATAATATCGTTATCTTCAACAAAATTTATATCTATAGAAGATTCTTCAAAAGCAACAACAATATTTTCTTCTACGAACTCGATATTTATATCGTCCACAATTTATCCTATACAGTAGGATCGGTATTGATTACTTCTTCTATAACAAAATCGCCAATCTCGCTAGATTGTTTCAAACCATCTTTGAATAGTGCTTTATCGTATTTATAGTTACCAGGTGGTTCTGTAAGATCACTAGCAGTCAATGTTAGATAGCCTTTTATAGGTGCTGTCGGTGTAGCAAAAGTAACTGTTTTTTGTATCAGATAAGTATCTGTTTGTTCACTAGCAGCAACAGTAAAAACTAGAGTGTAACCTGTCATATCTTTAGAAGTACCATCAGGATTAGTAGCATAGATAGACCATGTTTTATCGTTACCATAAGGAACAGAAATTGTTACACCGTTAGAAGTAGTACATGCCATAATATTTTAATGATACCACTAAACTAGTTCTCATGCTAGGATCAAAGTTAGAGGGTAGGTTAAAAAGGCAGTTCCACCTCGTGGCCTACCCTCGCTTTTATTCTTCTTTTTTCTAGCCATTATTTCCAGCTAACTTCGTTCTTTTCATCATCTGAAAATTCCCAAACTATTTTTCTGTTAGAGAATCGATCCCCCGAGTCAAAGTTATCCACAGGTTCTTTAGTTATATTATTATTATCTTTATTATTATACTCCTGAGACTCTCCTGAACCACTCATGAGCTTTTGGTCATCTTCGTCCGAAAAGTACTCTTTTTTTAGGAAACTATTCTTCCAATTCATTTCAGATTCAATAACAACAACTTCAGGTGGAACACAATTAAGATCATCAAAATACAATCTCTGAGACAATTTACCTTTAGTTGGTTTAATATAAGCTTGATCACCAATAACTACCCAATCATCTACACCAAAACGCATAAGCTTTTTTTCAACAAGTTGAGCCTTACAAATATCTATAAGTTTATAATCATATCCAGTCTGTGAAACTAAAAACCTATCAGCACATTGATAGAACCTTGTAGTGTTACGTTCAGGGTTAGTCAGTAAAGAAATATATACAAGTTTTGTATCACTATTAAGTGAATAAATTGTACTATCTTTCCAAAATTTAGTATTGAATAACGCAGTCTTCATATTGACTTCTTTCTATTTAGCTATTGTTTTTTCTCTTCGCTTTGGTGGGAGGGAGAATGGCCAACAACACTTTCAAAAGAAAGCTAGAAAAACCAACCTCCCACCTAACGATATTATAATTATACTATAAGGATGTGACAACAACATTCATTTAGAAATGATTTTATAGTAATGCTTCCAAAACGATTCAGATATTTTGTATAATAGTTCCATGCCAATATTATCGTCACTCAGAGTGAAAACTTTAGCCAAAATATATAGGCTCATATTTAAGATATACCAGATGAAATACGTACCTAGCGTAGATATATCACAAAAACATTTACATCGCCTTAGAGGGCAATCTAGACAGGCTAGAAGCGATGCCTAAACTCTCTAATCCTAACAAAAAACAGTTACTAAAAATGCTAGATCGCAAATGGTCAGCATTCATACGCGCACATGGCAAATGTGAATATTGTGGCACAACCGAAAATCTTACCGATTCACACATAATAGGCAGAGGATATTTCAAAACACGCTTCGACCCAAGAAATAACCAATGCATATGCTTCCCAGATCATGGCAAACTAGAAGCTCAACCCATAACATTTGCAAGATGGGTAGAGTCCACAACCTGTGGACAATATGTGGACACTATGATTGTCCAAGCTAACGCTGGCACTAAACCAGATTATGATTTATGGGCAAAAATACTAGAAATCATAGAAGATCGAAACATGAATTTAGAACAAGCACGAGAATGGTTAGGTAATAATATTCTACTTAACGAATTTGATATTATGATGCTGGTTTAACTCGATTATAAATGTCAGTCACAACAGCACCCAATGCAATGAAACCTAAGATGGGTAGAAGAGCCGTCAACGCACTCCAAGATGTCGCTGTGATAAATACTGGATAAATAGCCGTGAACGCTGTAATCGTCAACTGAATAGCTGTACGCTTAACACGTTGGATTCGATCTTGTTTCTTTTTAAGTTCATCTATAGACATGATTCACTCCTTATAATCTTCTTTTCTTTTTGGGATTGCTTTAATAGCATCATCAAACTTTTTACGAGTTTCAACATGAGACTCCAAAAGTTTCTCAATCGAAGCATTTGTGACATCAAGTTTTTGGCCAGTCGAATCAAACTTTGTGTTAGTTGTTTCAATAAAATCTTCCAACTGTTGTTTAGCCTCAGTTTGTGTGACCTCAATCCTATCGACACGCTTCGACATCGTTGGTGTTCCTGGGGCAACATCATTCACATTCTTGTAAACTTTTTTAACATCAGCACTAATTTCAGTTAAATTAGAAATGATCTCATCTTTAAAATTAGCCAACATTTTATGCACAAGTTTTTTGCCAAAACCAATAATACCAGCAGTTATAAATAAACCTATTGCGATGAAAGCACCGCCTAAAAGTTGGCTCATGTGATCGGTGCTTCCCAGAATGTGCGGTGAGTAATAGTACCGACAAGACCATCAGGTTTAAGACCTTTTTCTTTTTGGAAAGCTATAACAATTTGTTTTGTTGCTTCATCAAATCTATCAGTGACAGCAATTTTCCATCCACGACGTTCAAGTTGTGATTTAAATTGCCATATTTTTGGTCTGTCCTCTGCCCAGAAACCAGAATGATTTCTCACGTTAGAATTTGCAACACCAAACCAATGTCCAGAAGGTAACGGAAAACCTGGATATGGAACATTGGCTGGTGTCACAGGTGTTGCAGGTAGTGGTGTACTTGGGGCACTACCACCTGAACTTGCTTCACGAATCTCTGGAATACGAACAATCATGTTTGCACCAGCACAAGCAGTGCGAACAAACTTAGAATGCGATTCAATCACTGGATTTTGTGTACACATATTATGATCTTTTGACCATTGGATTGCACCAAGTATCGCTTCGATCAGTTCATTGTCAACACCATCATTTTGAAAGTTTCCTGGGACACAAATAGCAACAGCCTTATCGTTATAACCTAACGTGTGTGCACCAACAGCAGCTTTGCCATTAGTGATTCGGCCTTCCATTATCACAGGTTGTTTCGCACCATCGCGACGATCCACACCAGCACCCAAAGTGTAAGCAATATCAGCCCAGCCATTAGTTAACATGTGTAAACCTTGTATTTGTGACCAAGTTTTCATTGGATTCACATCAACTGGTGCAGCACTATGATGAATCGCAATGATTTCAACAGGCTTGTTGATTGGAACAAGTGTTTTTGGTTCGCGCAAACCTGCTTGCGCTCTTGGTACAAATATTACAGTCATAATTTTCCTTTAGTTTTTACTTGCTATCCACCATTGGGATTGCTTGCCACGTAAAATATTCGCTATAGACCTTTGCACATATTGTAAAGTTTGCGGATTCAATTTATTGATAACATTACGAACCCTCGCATAAGGAACACTAGAAACAATTTGAGTATTTTTCCCTTGTCCTTTACGTGATATAGATTTAACTAACGTACCAGGCGAACCCCTATAGCCATATTTATATTGAGATGGCCGAGCATAAGGTGCTAGTTTACGCATCTCAATGACTCCCATATCAGTAAGATTCATTATCGCTGTATCGGTAGATTGTTCGTAACCATCAAGAAAATTCTGGCTAAGCGTTATCGTTGTCGGCATTTTCAATCACCTCTATTACAGGATGTGTAACATGAATCCGTTTCCTAGTTTCTCCACCAAGCCACAATTTCGCGTCATCAGACATAGTACCATCTTCACGAACCAGAACAGGTAACCCTATACCAAGCTCAGCCGATCGAACTGTACGCTCATCAGATTTAACAACAGACTCAACATGCAACTCATAACCCTCTTTAAGCGCAGCACCTTTTAATGCTAACGCTCCAGGACACCTAACACAAGTAGCAAGCAAAGTAACTAACATAACTATTCTTCTTTATCTTTCATTTCAACACTTGAAGCTTTAGCTTTTGCTAAATCAGACATACGATCAGAAAAAGCTATGTCTGCTGCTTCAACAGCTTCTAGTAATATTTCATCAGTTTGACTTTGAGTAAAAGTTTTTAGTAATGATTTTTCTATCTCATCATATCTAGCATTAGCTTCATCATCAGATAAACCCATCGATGACATCAAATTAGTTTTGATTCTCATCACTTGAAATTTTTTTCTACCTGATTTAATATTTTTAGCTGTTGTCATAGTTCCCTTTCGTGGATTTTAAATATAGTGTATCACGCAAAACGAACCATTGCACCAATACTTTGTGCGATTGCGAGATGGTCAGCATCTTTAGCAACATTCATCACACCAACAATAGGGGCATCACCCCTAGGGGTTTTACCATCATTCATCGCTTGGACATTATCCACACCAATATTTTTTACAGCTTGCGCTCTAAGTACAAACTCTCCATCTGAAAGCATCGCTGGTATAGAATCGGACATAGAAGTACCAGCACCAGTAACATGACCGCCATTAGCAGCGTGAACCATACCACCTCTTGCGAGCTTACCGATCTTATCTATATAATCCACACCCGGTATATAATCAATAGCAGCATTAGCACCATCAATAATCGTGTTAATACCCGAAATAATCCAGTTGATAACAGTTTTGAAACCCTTTTTTAGTCCATCCCAAGCCCCAGAAAATACGTTAGAGATTTTATCTCCAACACCTGATAGTGCTTCAACAATTTTATCTGGAATAGTTTTAGCCCAAGCAACAATATCATCCCAGATTTTCTTTATTTTATCTGGGATCTTACCGAACACTTCACCAATACCCCCAATAATTGCACCAAAAGCCTTAACCATTTCGACAATAATGATAGGGATAGCTTTAACCAGCTCCCACCCTAACGTGAGCATTGCTTGCATGATCATCGCCGTATTTGCAGGATCAGTCAGGAATGCTACAAGGCTTTTAATGATCTCAGGAATAGCTTTAACTAACGCAACAATAATATCTGGTAACGCTTTCACTATTTCCATGAATAAAGTAATAGCACCTTGTAAAATAGCGTTAAGTTGTACAGGGTCTTTTATCGCTTTAACAAATATATCTATAAGACTCAAAGCTGCTTTTAGTAACGCTTGTACTACTTGAGTTATAACTTTAGGATCAAGCAAAGCAACCGCAAGCGCATTAAACAGTTGTATGAAACCATCAATTATTTCTGGTAAAGCATCAACAAGAGAAAGAAATACTTTCACTAAAGCATCAACAAGATCAGGAATTATTTTAGTAAGTACTTTTAGAATATCTGGTATGGCATCTACTAGACCATCAATAACATCAACAACACCAGTAATCAAAGCTGGAAGGATCAACTCCATAATGCCAGGTATCTCTTTGATCAGACCCGTAATAAGTCCAGTAACTCCAGATAGTACAGCAGGTAGAATTTTAGAAATATTCGCAACAAAATCGCCAGCAGATTCAAGCAACCCATTTAAAGCTTTTTCGATAGAAGCATTATCTCCTGTAGCAAGCATCGCAAGAGTATTAGTCCAAGCTGCCTTAGTAGAAGCCAAAGAACCAGAAATAGTACTAGCTGCTTCTTTAGCAGTAGTACCAGCAATACCCATAGTTGTTTGAGTCTGATGAATAGCCTCAATAATTTTATCCATCGAAACTTCAGAAACGCTCGCAGCATCAACCATCGTATCGCCAAGAACACCACTATCGTTAATGAGCCTGGCCATCTCAGAAGCTGAACCACCATAACCAAGCTTAAGATTATCAAGCATAGCGAACTGGCCTTTAGCAAAACCCTGATACGTTTTCTGGATAGATTCCATATCCGTACCATAAGTATTAGCATTATCAGACATGTCACGAATCGCTTTATCAGCAAGCGCAGCAGCCTGTTCAGTATCTCCACCAAGCCCAGAAATAAGAGAAGCTGAGAAACCTGTGACAGATTCCATATAATCATTAGCAGAAAGCCCAGCGGTTTTATATGCTTCACCAGCAGCTTCCATCACAGCATCAGCAGCACCACCAAAAAGTTTATCTACACCACCGCTAAGCTGCTCAAAATCCGCATAAGCTTGAATAGAATCCTTAGCAAGTTTACCAATCATCGCTGTAGCAGCTACAGCAGCAGCACCAATCGCAGCAGCACCAACTTTAAAACCAGAAGAAATTCTATGCCCAGCATCACTACCAGAATCACCAGTCTTTTTTAACGACTCATCAGTAGCATCAGACGACTTTTTAACCTTGTCAATATCATCAACAGATTCTTTAGCTTTCTTATTAAGATCGGAATTATCGCCTTTAAACTTTACTAATACTTCTTCAGCCATCCTAGATACCTCTAACAATCTCAATACTATTATGGTTCTTAGTTAGCTTTTTCATATTATCTTTACGAGAAGTAACCGTCTTTTTGCTACTAGCTTCACCAGCTGCACCATAAATCGCAGCATACAAAGTAACATTTTCTAACTCGCGCACATATGCTACAGCTTGCGTAAGCGCAACAATATCAACATCATCAAGCTCATCAGTACCAGTTGTTATACGTAAATATTCTTTAAAAGCTTCCCAGCCAAGCTCACGAATAATACGCGCATGCGATAGATCAGATTCAAAAATTTGTACAGTATCAACAAGTTGTTCAGCATTTTTAGCTACAAGATAAAACTCATATATTTTTTCGTCACTATAACCAGGAAACGACCTTCGTACTTCATCATCAATAAGATCATGTTGCATCGAAACCCCATTTCTAAATAGGCTGGCCGACCAGAACCAGCCTAAATTGTTTCTAGCTTGGAACTACATCAAAATCGACTTCGTCTGTAGTTGGATCATAAACACCATCAAAGATTTGATAAGGAATCATTTCTGTAGCAAGATCACCAGCAAGACCATATTCTGAACCTAAACTTAAAGATGGGTAGATGCTTAGCTCGATTATTGTTGTATCGTCACGAGAAATAGCAAGCTCGAAAGCTAAAGCTACTGTCGCGTGTCTCAAAATGATATTGCCTTTAGTATCACATACCTTTTCAAACACAAACGTAACATCGTTCAATGTACATCCGCCTATAATTGGTTGCCATGACCCTGTAGTTGAATCGTAACCCTCTGGAAATATTGCAGCAATATCATCAATACTTAAAGGTATCAAAGGTAAAGTCGCAGCACTAAGATTAGTACCATTAGGTGAAACTGTATCACCAGCAAAAGATGAAGTTGTAACTTCGTTAGATTCTAACGCAATCATAAAACCATCAGAGCCGATCTTATCAGCACCTTGTACTGTGAAAGTTCCTGTGTTACCAGTCGAAGTATCTCTAATGGTAACTTTTCTCATTCCTGTAAATTCGCTCGCACTCATTAGAGTACCTGCCTTTCTTATTTGTAAATAACTTTAGCTACAATCGATTTGACTATAGCCCCGTTCGTTAGAGTAACACCACGTTCTTTTGAAGTAGATAACTCTAAACGCACATCATAATATTTTTCTGTAATACCTGTAACACTTAGTTCACATAGTTCTTGAGCATCTTCTAACGAATCAATAATGACAGTAGTTATCGCGTCCAAGATACGATCTGTTTCGTATTTCTCGGCGATAGTATTACCATCTTCATCTGTTGCACCTTCACCAATAGCTACATAGAAAGTCAAAAATTGTTGACGATCACTAACGCGTGTCATTGGTGCTGGTTCAGTAGTAACAAAAACGCCGTAACGTGTCATCTGTCCAGTCTCATAATCAATAGGTAAATCTTCATAAAAACAATTAGTTCCTACAGTCAACCCAGTGATTTTAGAAGCGACATATTCTAGAACAGCAAGCCCGATCATATTTCACCACAACCCAACTCGATATGAGCAACCTCACCTGTACGCTGGTTCATAGCAACATAAAAAGATTCGATACGAAAATTTCGTAAAGGCGTTTTTATGAGACCACCAACACAAGTTTTATTACTCAACACGCTAGTAGGCATAGCATAGATAAGAACATCTGATGTTTGCGATACCATTTCTGACTGCCAGTTATTTCTATAACCTTCATCAATGAATATCGTAACAGCATGTTCAGTACCAGCGACTGTACCTAAAGGTGATTTGCGATTCTTTTGAACATAAGTCGCGTTGACTTTCGCTGACATGTTACCGCTAAACACATTCACGATTCTTCACCATCACAATAATAGTAATAGTCATCACCATAAATACGATCAGCAATATTAGTTTGAAAAATAACACCACTATCACAAGCGTTAAAATTGTTTAACAGATCACCAGATTTCTGAGTAAGCATCTTCCAAGTGTTAGCCCAATCAGAAAGCGTATAAGAATAATTTCTCATATTTTCTGACTTTATACCATCATTGGTTTTAACTTTCAAAGAAACATTGAGAGCATCAGCTAGAAGCTTATCCCACAATATGCTATCTGGTGCTTCTGTCAAACATAACGCCAAGAACAAACGCTCTTGCATAACGTCAAGTTCAAGCGCAAAATCACCAACAGATAAACAATCCAAAGAACTGTCACCTGTAAAAAGTTTATATTGCGCTTGATCTAACATCATTCAACCTATGAAGCTGAGTAAGGTACGTAAACAGCAGCTTGTTTGTAACCAGCAAGTGAACCAGCAACAAATTGTTCAGCAAGAAGCTTGTCAGTATTGTCTGTAGTATCAAAGAACGGGTACATTTCTGGGCTGTTCTCACCGTATAGTTGGTAAGCACCATCAGCAACAGCAATGATTGAACCTGAAGTTTCAAGTTCAGGAACTTCAATGATATTGTCAACACGTAAGATAGCTTCAAGGTCTGTACCACTAGGGAACAAATATCCACCATTCTCATTAGTTGTAAGCAAGAAGTTTGTAACCCATGAGTTACCATCGCTTGAGTAAGGAACAAACAAAGTAATACCACTTGAGATACGACCGCTTGATGTTACGTTACCTGAAGCTGTACGAGCAACCGCACCAATAGTACGAACCGCACTAGCATAAGCAGATTCACCATCAGTACCAGCAACTTCTGAAGCTACAATAGAACCATAACCAGAACCAGCAGCAGCATCAGGAATAATACCGAATAGACCGCGAGTTCCACCGCCACCAGTACCACCAACAGAACCTTCTTCTTCACCACCGATAAGAGCAGCAACAAGAAGTTGGTTAGCGATACGAGAAGCAAGTTCTTCTGCACGAAATTTCACTAGGTTTCCTGATTCATCATCAAACAAATCTTGACGATCAATCACTAGTTTCTTATATAACGCTACAGCTTTAAGATCACGACGTGTAAGAGCAACAGTTTGTTCGTCTTTATCTTCACCTTTTAAGTGACCAAGAGCAGTATCTGAAGTTGTTGCTGCATATACAGAACCTGCGCGAGAGTTCATAAATCTAGCCCAGTTATTATTCTCGTTATCTAACCATCCCTTAAAGAAAGTTGAAGCTATTTGATCAGGCAGAATAGCCGAACCTGTAATCGCATTAGCAGCTTTATATTCGTTCATAGCTCGAACAACTCCAGCTTTATCTGTACGATCTTTAGCAGCGTTACGCATAGCCATAACAAAAGCATCCATAGCTTTATCGCCAGACATGTCGTTCTTTACAACTACTAGATTTTGTCTAGGTGTTTGATTAGCAACAGGTGCTTTAGGTGTAGTACTAATTTTGTTAGCCACTTCTTCCTCTTTCTTATCTTCAACAACAAGTGTTGGAGCTTCTTCTTGTGTTTCATCAACATCGTTCTCTACAGTAGTATTAGCCATATCAGCTTCAACAGTAGCAACAACTTCATCAATAATAGATTGACGTTCTTCAGGCGTAATCTCATTTTCTTTTTTAACCATTTCGGTTTCCCTTTCATTAGTGAACCTAATAGAATTTTTTATTAGGATTCTTCCATCTTGTTGATTCAAAACTTGAGTACCAGGATCATTACCAGAAGTAACTGGCGATAAAGTATCTATCCAGAAATCCCCGTACTTACCATTGTCATCAATTTCGCTAACCCAACCCTCAGTAGAGAATTGTAGAAAGCCATCATCAGCAACAGGTTTAAGATTTAAAGCTTTCTCGTTTGTAGTCCAAACAACAAGTGCTTTAAGAATCCCATTATCAACAAACAGCCATGCAGCACCAACCTGATCTTCAGCTTTCCCAGTATGATCTAACACTAAAGCAACTTGATAGTCACCATTAGGTTGTCTCTCACTTTTTTCGTTAGAAATCTTAGGTAAGTCTTTAGCATAAACCATCTCACCATTACGCAAACGTACTTGGACAAGCATCGGATCTTGAGATAAACCATCGGCCATAACACGACCTGAAGCTGCATCTACAATGTTTGATCTTTGCTGTTGTTCTGGTGTCAGCTTTTGAATCTTATTTAATATTTTAACCATAACAATTTATCGTTTCTGGCTTGTGACAGTTAACCCAGTTGGTTCACACCTGTCATCTAACTATTACTATACAATATTTTTATACTATTGTCACGCTTACAACTAGAACATCTAACAATAATATTTGTTGAGCCGTGTATTTCGGATAGGAAACGGCCACAGTTTTTATTTCCACATTCTGCTCTTAACCTGTTTTCTTTGACTCGTATTCTAGCTTTCATCAGAATGTCCTTTCGATAGAACCAGATAACCCATTCAATGCGAAACCACGCACTGTCACAGTTTCATTGACAACACCAGCACTAACATTTGTTGCCCGAATAAATCGTGTGACAGTATTGCCAACAACTGTTTCTGTTGAATTTCGTGGAACAATTTTGACCGGTGACAAAATAAAATCATCCAATGCAACCGAATAAAACGGTGTACCTGAACAGTTAATTGTCACCAAAAATACTGCATGATCACCAGGTGAACCTGCTGCCTGCAAAGTAATATTAAAAGATTGTGCCACTTCGAATACTCTTACTTGTGAAAGGTTAGAAGGACGTACCGATTTAAGCCCGCGCAATCGCCTTTGAATATCTGCCACACGATTTATAAGGTCAATCATGAGACTTCTACTAACGTGAATAATGTGGGTGGATTTTCGGAAGTCAATATGCAATCCCACCTTATTGTACCGAATAATGCTTCGTATTCTATATACCATTCGTAAAGTGACCGGCGTATTCCACGACCGATAACAACCGCAGGTGAAGGTAAACTTCTGATTCCGGTAATATTCATATCAGGAAAATCAGTATATTCAAAATCAACCGTGATAAGCATGCCAGTCGTCGGCACAGTATTAAAAGATTGCAACGTGACAGTAGCACCGGTGAACATCGCTGACGTACCACTGAATCCTGTTTTAATAGCATTCAACTCGCGTCGCGCATCGGCAATATCGGTAATAAGATCAGACAATGGAAAATTTCCCTAAACTGACTACAGTAAAAGTAACAGGTGGAGTTCCTTGAACATAAACTTGTAAATTTCCTAGATAATAAGAGATCATCGCATAATTTCCTGGCGACGTAAATGATTTTGTCAGCCTTATAATACCGTCATCAAAAACTATATTGAACACTTGCGGGTCAATCGATGTGATTCCTACTTGTGTATATGTCGGCATCTGATTCGGGTTAGGTGGTTGATTTCCTGTTAGTGCTAATAGTTCGCGTTCTATATCAGCTACCTGTTTTGCTAGATCAGTCATCTATTACCATCCCAAGAGATAGATCACAATGGCCTTGCTGGTTTATAGTGGCATCGATAGAGTTAATCCTTAATTTTATAGGTGTCACCAAAGGCAATAGGGGATCTGTCCAACCTGTAGCATCAACAAAAACACTATCGCCAAGCCACAAATCACCACCCTGATCGTGATCATAAAGCAGAAACCTATCTCCATCTAAAGTTATAGTAGGTGTAACAAAAGCCATATCGGTATTCTTAACGTAAGAAGTAGCTTTATCATCCAAAACAGCTTGTACACTAATATCTGATTCGCTAGTAGCTATTTCCCAATATCCAGTATTCGCTAAAGTATCATCATTAGTAGCTGTAGAGAATATTGCTGCACCTTCCGCACCTGAAGTTGTAGCATAACCATTACCAGCACCAGTCAAAAATACGTCTGATACAAAGTTTGACCATTCAGGAAAGCTAATTGTTTTAACATCATATTTTCCGCCCATATCCGGGTAAGAAAAAGTTACTTCGCTAGAAATATCCACACCATATTTCTCATATAAAGTAATTACGCCATCTGGATCATCATACACGTCGAAGCTCCCTGTACCTGTAGTATTATCGGCTCGTTCTAGCAAGAAATCTTTTAACGATTTAGGTGCTTCCAACACGTCGCTAACTACAGCAAGCACATCGGAAGTTCCAGGAGATATAGGCCATCCAGCACCAGCAATAATAGTTCGTTCAACTATACGTTCAATCTGGTATTGGGCAACATCGTTAAAATTATCGTTATAACTATAAGGCGGTTTAATATACGCTCCAGCTGTTAATCCTAACCATGTAGTGAAAGTGAATTGTATTGTAGCGTCTGCACTATTGCCGAAACTGAAAGCTGGTGTTTGAGAAAGCCAACCTCCAACAACTGTACCTGATACTGTAGGTGAAGTTTGTTGTACTATTTTGACTGTAGATTTTATAGGCGTGAACATCCTGGTTATATCAAAATCTTGTGTTTGACACCACTCATAAAGTTTACGTAAAGATACGCTAAAAGAAATCGATCTTACACTATTGCGTTCTTTACCCCAAGCTAAACCTGAGCTAATAGAGAACAGATCGCCAAGCTCGACACCATCATACGAGTAGTTTATTTGCCACACTAGAACGCCCCAAGAATAGTTAAGTTCACATAGCCAGGTGAACCACCTGCTGCTATCATCGCGAATGTATTAGTACCATTAGTCGCTGTCAAAGTGCCACTATAAGTGAAAGGTGGTGCTACACCATTAACTAGCACGTTCCCTAAAGTATCAACTGTTAACACGTCTAACGCTCCCAATGTTCCATTATATGTAAAGCTACTCGAGTTAGTAAGGTTCACTATTTGTGGCGATACTAGAATACCGTTAGATTCTATAGATACAGGAACAGTAGTAATCGATATAATATCAACAGCGACAGGATCACCACTACCACCAGCTGTAGTCCACAATTTACCGTCCGTATCATCCCACATCGCGTAATCGGTATCGTCCCATTGACGGCCGTTTAATGTTTGAGCTTGCCCTCCAGCAAACAGTTGAACAGTAAGACCACTATCACCAATCGGATAAAGATAAGGATCACCGAAAATAAAAGATATTTCTGCTTGCGCACGGGTCATACCAACTTCGGCTTTAGCTTTAAAAGGAACAGATATAGTTCCATAACGCATCATATACGAACTATCTGTACGGTCGCCTGTATATACTTCAATCGTAAACAGGTTAGAGATCAGTTCATCGTTATGCTCATCAAAAAATCCTTGTGCTTGTCTTATTAGTTCGAATAGTCCTGAGTCTGTAGTGTGATCTTCCCTTATCATAAACGGTACAGTAAAAGCACGTCTTTGTTTCCTTGATGATGTTTGATAGCCACCATCACGACCTGAATATTCGTAACCAGTAACATCAAGCGAAGTACCACCAGGTATTTGCGCACCAGAATCTAAAACAAAAGCACCACTAGCGTTAGCGGACATCTCGAAAGTTTCTGCATCTGATTCACGAATAAAAACAAGTCTCATAATCTATATCGCATACCCAGAAATTTGTCTATTATAGAAACTGTATGTTCCGCCTGTAGCTCCATATCGGAGTTTGAAAATATTAACACCAGGATTCAAACCTGTAACCAGAAAAGAATGATGAATTCCTGAACCTGACCACGACGATTCGTTATTTATACCCGTATTCCATAAAGCGTTAGTAGCGGTTGTCGCACCAGTAATATCTAGAGTTAATAAAGCAAAATTTCTTCCAGCAATACCAAGAGCCGTTGCTACGGTCATCGCCGAATATTGTATATGCGCTTTACCCGATGCTCCAATATTCAAACTAATTATCGGACCAACAGTAGCCAAATCTACAGGCCCACCAGCACTTGTGCTTTGTGATGTGTATATTTGAGCAAGTTGGTAATCTTGACGTATACGATAATCAAGTAAAGCCTGGTTTTTTGTATATGCACCAGTAGTAGTACCCGACGCTCCATAAGCAGTAGTAACATAACCGATAACAGCCACGAATTTTAGAGTACCAGTAGGAATCGCAGCACGTATAGCAGCATCATTAGGTGGGACTTGAGTACCAGTAGTAGCAGCAGTACCAGCGACCACCTGATAATCAACAACATCAACACCATTATTCACAACAGAAGTAGTAAACGGATCTTTATAAATAACTAGCGCATCAGTACGAGACTGTCCAGGTGTACCAGGCGCACCACCAATAACAAACGCTATCGACTGACCAGCAGTACCACTAAAAAGTTCTGATTCACCACCAGGATTTTTAGCAATAGCAACATCCTGAGTACCCGATACACCACCGATCTGTAAAGTCCACGATGCAGCCGACGCAGCAGTAAACCCAGAAAGCACACCAGCACTATAAGCCGATAACTCACCAGCATCAACCACATCAGTAACACCCACACTACCTTTAGGTGACCTTGCTCTAATATAACTATTAACCATCTTCTACTCCTATTTACTTTTCAAACTAAACTTAAACACACATTGACAATTACTGCTTATGATAGAATTAGCGATGTAACTTGTTGACACGCTAGAAAGATCATAAACATGCCCAGAATAATTACCCACCTCAACATCGACGATATTATCAACCGATACAACACTGGCGAATCCGAGCAACATATCGCCAAGAGTTACCAAGTCAGCCGTAACGTCATCCGCAAACGCCTTCTTCAATCGGAAGTCATAATCAGAGGAATCAAAGAGGCTAACAAACTTTTCTCTAGTCAACTCACCCCTGATCAACATTCCGCTAAGACGCTCAAAGCCCATGATGCTATCAGAGGCAAGAGTCAAAGCGAACAACATAGAACTAAGATCGCCCAATTCTACGAGACTACCCGAAGCGGAAACATTAGTGTCAGCGAAAGACAAGTTCTTGAAGCACTCCAACAAAGAGGAATCGATGTTACTCCCCAAAAGGCTATCGGAAGATACAACATCGATCTTGCCCTGAACACTAATTCCATCGCCCTTGAAATTTTCGGGGGTGGATGGCACACTTACGGAAGCCACGCCACCCGATTCAACAAACGCAGTAAATATTTGTTCGATAGAGGTTGGACTCTTATCGTCGTGTGGGCTGATCTCCGTAGAGGATTCTTCCCTGACGTTATAGCTGATTACGCTATCGGACTTGGTGAGATTCTTAGCAGCGACCCAACCGCGAGATGTAAGCACTATGTGATTAGGAGTAACGGACAAGCTACAACCTTTGGCAGTAACAATCTTAACTATCGAACCTGAATAATACGCACGTTGGATATTATCTAGATCAGGCGTTTGAACAACAGTGTCACCAATCACACAATTTGCGTGAGCATCAGGAATAGACCCATCACTATAAGCAGAATCCAAAACTAATGTCGTATCACCATCATCTATAAGACCACCAGGAACAAAACTATCTTTAATACCAGCTTCTGTACCATCCATCTTCTGACAGAACGGACAAGGCTTATCGGAAGTTGTACGCCAAGTTTTTACTATATAAGATTGTGGCTTATTTTTGCTCAACCATTTGTCTATATTCTCGCCTACATCTAGTTCACCATTCTGATAAGCGTTCTTAGTTTCTTGTTGAGATATTAGAGAAGCTCGTGATTCTACCTTGTCGCTATAGAAATTAGAGAAAGTTTCTTTAACATCTTGATCAGACCATACGTTAAGTTTCTCGGTGACGAAATCTTTATAGTTAGTTACAACTTTTGTTGCTCGTTTCTCTAGCTTAGAGATAGATGCTTTAGATAGCGAAGTGAAATCAGCTAACACTAGATCGTCACCAACATCATTAAGTAATTGTGTACCAGCAACAGTAGAACCTTGAGCCATCACACTAGTAAGCTCATCAATAATTTGTTGATCATACACACTAACCGCATTAGATTGTTTCTTATCAAAAAGATCTTTAGCAAGTTTTTTAAGTATATTTAGAATTTTTTTTTGAGCCGATCGTTCTGTTTCCGATACCTTAGAAGGTAAAGCATTATGAGCTTCACAAGAACAACCTTCCAACATTAAAGGCTCGATAGGTTTAACTTGATTTAACATTACTGGTGATTCAGGAACGGCTAGTACTATACCCTTCCATGAATCTTCCAGTTCCAAAACTTCCGCAGCTTGAGCAGATGATACCCCAGACTGTACCAAAGCAAGGAAAGCCTTTGTGGTTTCTGTTTTAGTACGAGCTTTAATTTCTTGTTCTTGAGTAAGATCGAGTTCGACATCATCCCACACAAAAGTAAATGGTAAAGGCATATTTATTAGTCGTGATAATTCATTCTCAAACGAAGCAAACAATCTAACCAAGATCGCTTGTACTCTGTCCATGAATTTACGATCTGCAAGTTCCTGATTCTGAAAAGTAGTAGTAGTAGCATCACCATAAATAATCGGGCTAACACCATAATTAGAAGTAATAGTTGATTCCGTGAACTCAATAATTTCTTTAATAGCCAACTTATTGTTCGCTGTACCAACAGGTGTAATAACAATTTTAGGTTCACCCATACCAGCCAACATTCCATTATCAATAACAGATTGGTAGACAACACCGCCAGCTTTTGCAGCACCACGATTATTTTTTTCGTAAGCTTGTTGTATCGTAGTGAACTCGTCATGGCTTCTAGCATGTATAGTTACGATGATTGAAGGTGTTGCACCATTATCAAACAGGGCACGTTGTTGTTGATTGAGCCGATCTCTTATTGCTGCTTCTTGACCTGAAGCTGAACCAGGACTGACACCACTAACACCATCATCGGGAAGTAAACTATATTTTAAAGTCAATACATCTTCACGCGAGAATTTTTTAGTACCATTACCTACACCTAAATTTATGTTCCATTGTTCATAACCATAACTATCATAACCTTTACACGCTTCCGAGATTACAGTAAAACCACAAATACTATCGAGAGTAAAACCGCCTTCAGGTGCTCCAGGTATAGGTTCACCACCATTACTATGCCAAACAAGAAAAGAAAGTTCCGATAAAGACAAAAAACCAGCAACAAGTAAATCTAAAAATTGCATAAAACCCATACGATCATTAGGTTTAATGAAAGCATTCCAAAACATGAACTGTTTAGTAATATCTGTTTCGGGATTGTTAACATCGCCAAGATGCAAATTACGTTTCAATATCTCGTCACTAATAGCAGAGATAGGAGCGAACCCATTATCGTAAGCTGAACGAGAAAGTAAACCAGGTAAAGTATATTGTTGATCTAGGCGAGTGGAAGGGACAGTACTAGAAGCGTCTTTTGCGTTAGCAACTATAGTTCTAGATTTACTCCAAGGGTTAAGTCTCATTTATACTCTCTCAAAATTCGTGCCATTGCTGATTCTAATATATCACGTCTATGAGTCCAGTACCACACATACCTTAAAGCATCCAGCAAATGATCTTTGCCTTTAGGTATCTTACTCGTAAATGTACCATCGCGTGATTCATTATAACGGTAATCTAAATATTCTTCTTCAAGGTTTTTACCATACGCCAAGAACTTAAACTCGTTCATCTTTTCGAGCTGACCGTTTACACCTACAAGTTGACCTGCAATATTTTCTTGTTTCACACAAGGCAACACTTGAATACCAGATTGTTGCATTTGAGATATTATTTCTGGTCTAGCATTATCCGCAATAATCAGGCTGTTAGGCGGTGTAGTCATAATGACTTTAGCTACTATTTGTTCTGGTGTGAGCTTTGTTTCCATCCATTCTTCAACAGCGAGAAGTTTGCCATCTACTTTCCATAACGATACGAGAGCACATGGATCAGGAGCGAAACCGAAATCTAGACCATAACCTAACAATTCTTTTTCTTCAGGTATCTGATTGATAAACTCCCAGCCGGTAAAAATGTTGCCTTCAAGTTCACCTATCTGCCCTAGCCCATATACTTTCCACCAGTTAGAAGTTCTATCGTGTGCTTCTATATCGGCTTTAATGTTAGGAGGTATTTCTTCATTATCTAAATAAGTTAAGATAGCGAAGCTTGCATCTTCTCTAGGTATGATCTTATCGTGAACCCAAAACTTGCTAGTAGGGTTATAATCTATAAAAGTAAACTCTGATGTTCTCATAGCCAACTGGTCGAACACATCCCACTTGATACGGTTAGCTTCATTAACAAACAAAATATCTCTAGCAGCACCACGAGCTTTAAGTTCTTCATCTAAACCTACAAATTCAAATATAGAACCTGTAGCTTTACAAGTAAACGTATGATTAGTTTTGTTCTCGTCGAAATATATCCAATGATCTGTTTCTTTAAGTATTTTCTGAAAGTCCCTCATAGCTCCTAGACGTAAAGCAGGGAAAGTATTAGTGGTAACAGTAATGATAATATCTGTGCGTAATTCCGCGAGTGCTATTAGATAGATCAGTATGTTATATGTTTTACCTGCTCGCATACCACCTTGTAAAACCCTATAGCGTCCATCCATAGCTTTTATTTTGTTGTAACCGCTAGTCAGTCGCAAGATCAGTTTCCTTAACAGGTGCTAAAGCTTGAGGTATAACAACACTGGTATCTATAGTTTGTTTAGCTTGACCGTAAACCTGTTCTATCATCTCTTTAATGGTTTTCCAGTCACCATCATCTATTGCTATCGCGAGTTTTCGTTCAAACAACGGTGCTTCTTCGTCATCTATAACATTTTTGATTTCTGATGTAGAGAGTTTCATCATCTGTTCTAGTTTAAAACGTGGTGTGGAATCTATAGACCATACTCCATGACGTTGAGGGTTTCCCTCAGGTTGTCCGAACTGTCTATTCTTAGGAGGTTTCCCATAGCCTACTTCGTAGTTTTCTGCTTCCATAGTTTCACCCCATTTCTAAAATAGTTTTCTTGTCTACATTCCTTACTGCAATATGTAGCAGAGTTATGTTTAGCTGTAAATATTTTATTACATAATAAACAATTCTTTTCTATTGCCCTATTGACCCATGATGCTGATAGTGCTTTTGCTTGTTGTTTTTTCTTTTCTGGATCTTGCCACCATTTCCCTGATTGCTGGGAATTGTATTCTGTCATACGTTGACTATACATTGCTTTTGTTTTAGGGTCGATATTTTCTCGGTTTTGTTTAGGAGTGACTAATCTAAGATTTGATATATGGTTGTTGTTTCGATCTCTATCTATGTGGTCTATCATTAGATGTTCTGGTATTTTGCCGTTGTGGTATTCCCATACGTCTCGGTGTAATTTTGACCATGTTTTTATTTTGTTTTTTTGTGTGGATGTTTGATAGTACCTGTTTTTGCCGTAGCGGAAGTATGTGTGTTTGTTGAATCGTTGTCTGTGTTGGTCGAGTATTTCTGGGTTCATTTTCGACATTATACCATAGTTAAACTGGTTTATTGTTTATAGATGTTTGATTGTCTTAGTGGTTTATCTGGATCTATTATTGAGGGTATGTCTCGGTGTTGTACCAGGCTAGGGTTAGAGTATCGGCATGTTAGGTTTTTGGAAGGTTTCTGTTTCTCCCCATTCTTGTGGCATGTCGATACCCCAGTCGATTAGTTGGTCTGCTTCCCAAGAGTTTCCTAGCTCGTCCCAGTCCCATTCACCTGCACTAATATTGGATTGTATTACCCATTCATCGATTTGTTCTTGAGTCCACCCGGACAAATCTTTGAACCATTCCGGTTTCATGTCGAGTTTCAGTTCTTGGATTGCCCGGTATCGTTGGTTTCCTGAAATGATGATACCGTCTTTGTGAGCTATTTTGTTTGCTGTGAGTCCATCGGGGTTGCGTTCAATGGAGCGTTTCAATTTGTCGTATGCGTCGGCCGTGATTGTGCGAGGGTTGTCTTTGTTTGTTTGTAAGTTCATGTCTAAATTCCTACGATTTCCCACTCGTCAAAAA
>ERZ869921.357-NODE-357-length-30411-cov-18.213697_pt1 | contig 30411 bp, 51 predicted proteins | sample MGYA00579310_ERZ869921 | MGnify/ENA primary metagenome ERZ869921 (study PRJEB32216, sample SAMN09231816) | wastewater metagenome | place: USA: Maryland | collected 2016-06-21 | study: EMG produced TPA metagenomics assembly of the PRJNA472060 data set (Reclaimed... | reverse complement strand
TTTTTTAAATTCCATTCGGCAAAGTAATTAAGGTGAGTTAAACGGTTTCGGCTTTTTTTATAACCTCCGCCAGCATCTTTCGCACGGCTTCAATGCCCTGCGGAAAAATTGCGGTCTTTGACAGGATTTCGAGTGCGGATTTGGCGGCGTGGAGAAGTTCAGGCGTGTTTACGCTCTTGTGGTTGGCTGCAACCTGCTTCAAAAGGTCGTGCTTTTCCTGTTCCAGTTTGGAAATTTTCGCTTCGATCAGTTCAGGCATTGCACGCCAAAGCGGTATCTCTTTTGCGTTACCGTTCATTTTTTCAGGTTTTGAAAGTTTGATTTAATCGCTTCGATTGCTTCCCATTCCTGCATTTCCTCGAGCGGAATCAGAATACTTAGCGCCTTTTGCACTACTGCGCTCCGGTCTTTGTATTGTTCCAGCCACTCGAAATGATCCGCGCGAAAAGAGATGCCGCGTGAAATTCGGGCTTTTCCTGTGGGTTTTGGGCCGGGTTTTTGGCGCTCGTTATTTTCCATTCGCTTTGTATGTGTTTTTAAAGTTAATCCAGGCGTTTGCCCGGTGAAGTTCTTTCCAGTCTTCGTACGAAATAAACTCGATGTTGTACGGTGGCCCGGAATGATCGGAAATGATTGATTCCAGGTATTTTCCAAAATACTCTTTGTTGTCCAGGTCTGTGGTAGACCCGGCGACCAACATACTTTTGCCTGGAGCCATCAAAAGAACCTTGTTGTATGTAGGCTTCATAACCAAGTCATGCAACTCCTGTGTGCTCACGGGTCTGCGTTCTTCGCCCGTCTCAAGGTTTACGATCCGGTAATGATGTCCGGCTTCGTTCAGGATTTGCCACAATACACAGTCGAAATAATGTTTATACCGGGTCGCTGAGTATCGTTTCGTCGGCGTGGTCAGTACATCGTGCTTTCCATCTGGCATCGCGTCAAATTGCTCTTTCAGTATGGCGCGGCTTTGCTGGGTGAGTTGGCCGGAGACTTTTTCGATTTGGAATTTTGCGCTCATTTCCCGGTCAATATGTTGACTATTTTTTCAATTGCTCCGCCTGTATCAATATCAACCAGTTCGGAAAGAATGAGCGCCGAAACGGCCTCCTTTTCTTCGTGCTTTGGCTCAAAAGAGCGCATAAATGATAATAGGTATTCCGTTGCTGATGATTTGAAGTCTTCCGGCAAATCCTTTTTGAAATTCAGTTTGCCGCCACTAAAAAACAACTCACTAAATAGCGCGTTGTACGGCGTTTTTTCTTCGTAAAAGCCCCTTTTTTTAGCCTCTTCCAAAAGTTTAGGGTCGGTTTTGAGCGTTGAAAACCCAAAATTTCCAGACGCGGACGGGAATTTAAATTCTTTCAAGTTCATTGCTTTTCTGATTTAGAATGTAAAAAAACCTTCACTACCCGCCCAAAATTCGCAGCCCGATTCGAGCAAGTGCGGTTCCATATTGATTTGGTGAGCGGCTTTAATTAATTTGTTCCATCGTATCCGGGCCTTTTCTCTTGCATCGCGTGTGATTTCAAAGGGTGTAACATAGCCCTCATTATCCACTGCAATCACGTAGTATTTTACCGGCTCGTTTTTTTCATCTAAAGGCCAACAATAAATAGCGGACTGCAAATCGTAACCCATGTTTCGGATTTGCCCCCTCACAAGACTTTCGCCGGATCGGGATGCCATTCTTTTCAAGTCCCAAATTACCCGGTTTCCGTTGCGGTCGTATCCGTCCGCGTCTTTGATTCCCCGGTGCTTAAAGCCGTGGTAAAAAAAGTCAACCGGCACCTGAAATTTAAAGCCGTCGGTGTCGTCGCGCCTCAAAAGTCCGTGGTGCAAAACGGTTGCGTTTGCTTCGATGCAAGTGCAGATAAACTTTTGTTCGTCGTATTGCTCTTGGTTCATTATCGTGCGACCGTTGGCATTTTCGAGTGCGTCGGCAAAAAGCGCCTTGCCTTCTTTTGTTGCTTTGCTCACTTTATCGATAATCAAAAAGCGATCATCCAGTTTTTCTGGCTCGAATAAAAGGCAGTCTAAAAGGCTGCCTTCGTTCATTGCTGCGGTTGCGGATCGTGAACCCTCCATGTACTTTTTCAGTGCCAAAGGGCTGTGTTCCAATTCGCCCAAACGGGAGAACGAAAGGTGTGTTATTGCGTTCATATTGCAATGGTTTTTTCGGGCTTCGCTTCCCATGTTTCCAGTGTCATTTGCCCGTTTGCAATCATTTCCTCCACCTCGTTTTTTCGGGCGGTAAACAGGTAAGCGTATTCTTTTCCATGCGCCGGGTTTTCGTTGTAGATTTCCAGCAACACGGCGGCGCTGAATACTTTGGAAAGGCGCTCTTCGAGTTTTTCAGCATCAACAACCTCAACCGGCTTTTCGAGTGCCAGAACTTCATTTGGCGGCAGTTCAATCGTCTTCCCGTCTTTCACATAAGACGTGCCGCCGTCGCTTAAAACAGCGTTTGCAATACGTGGCGAGCGGCGTATCTTTTTTGTGCAGATATTCCGAAACGGAAGGCGAAGCGCCATTTGATCGTAATGCTTTGCCCAAATACCCTTTGGGGCATCGGAGAACCGTTTGTCCTTCCCGTAGCCGTCGTACTGGGTGTCAGACATTTGCCGGTAATTTTCCGCGTCCTGAATCGAAATGTAGTCGAACACCTGAATGCCGTTGGAAAGGCAGGCGGTTGCATAGAAGTGTGTAATCTTCCCGCGTCCTTCCGGCGAGCCTGTAAATGGAATGTGAATCAGGTTTTGGTTGATACCCTTTACTACCTCGAATTGATCTTTTTCGTACACCGTCCCGTAGTCGAAATACAGAACCGCATCGGAAGAAAATGCAAGGTCTTGCCAGCCTTTGTACCCGATCTGGAAAACATAAACCGTTACCCATTTGTCCGGGTCTGATTTCTTTTCTTTGGCGTTGATCGAACGCGGAACGACATAACACTGTCCCATTTCAGGCGCAAGGGAAAAGCCGAACATTGCAGCCTTTAGCATTGCTCCGATAATGGAAGAGCGGCCAAGATCGGTTTTTAAAACCTCTGTGATTTTCGGGTCGTTTGCGAATTGCAGGGCGGCTTGCATGAAGGTTGATTGACCTGTTTTATTTTCAACCAGCCCGGAAAGCCCGGCCATTAATTCGTCTTTAAATTTTTGAATTTCGCTTTTCATTTCTTTAATTTTTTAAAGCCCTGCGCAAGTTTCGCACTGGCAATTAATTGTTTTTAGGCAAAGGGTTTTTGATTTTAAAAATGCGTTCAATCCTTTGGTCATTGCCTCCGCTTCGTCTTTGTCATCGCACAACGCAATGGGCGTTCCGCCGGGGCGGTAAATCCAGTGTTCGGTGCGGGTTGGGGTGGCATCGGCAAAAGTTATTATTTTGGGTTTTGTGTAGTATTTCATTTGTCGTATTCTGTTGGCTGGTCAATAAATTCGGTGTAAATCTCATCGGATTCCTGTAATTCAAAATCGTAGGCGCACCATATTCGTCCTTCGGAATACGGAACGTACGCGGCTTGCATTATTTTCCGAAAATGTTCTAAATCAGCGGGCTCCATGTCGCCTTTTTCAAAAGGGCATTCTATTGCCCATTGTTGGGCGCGTACCCCAACCGATGGGTCCCCATTGTCATTGATATAAAGTTTCATTCTTCGTTATTTTCAAAGTGATCCCAGCAATGGGAATGAATGTTTTCGATTTCCTCCGGTTCGTACTCTTTGCCGTTCGCGTCCACGATGGAAAGAATTTCGATTTCCGCTTGTTCGTCCGGCTCTTCGGGTTCGCCATGTGCGCCGCGTGAACCGCGAGAGGCGGGTGTGTGTTGGTATGTTATGGTTAACTCGACTTCGCGGGTTCGGAAAGTGTGCGTTTCAAGTTCGGCGGTGTGTTGGAAAGCGAATTGCATGGTATTTGTTTTTATGGTTTAAATTGACTCCCCTACACAGATTCTTGATATTGAATCTATTGATTCGCGGGCAATTCGCCTTTGTTCGTCAATTGCGTTTGCGCGGCTGTTTACATTAAAATAAACCTCTGGCAACAAACCCTTTTTGGGCAACCGGCCCAATGTACCAGTTTTAACGGCGGCGTTTAGTGCAACTCTTACGGCCTTTGGCAAAGAGCCTTTAACAACCCGAATACCCATCATAAGTACCATTTCAACGTTTGCTTGGTCGGCTGTCATCAAACCACGCTGCATTTGGTCGGTAACGTAGGAAAGAGCGTTGCTTTGAGTAGTCATAACTTCTATTTTTCCGCGCCGCGTTATTGTTGCGCTTTGTTGGTTCAAAGATACAACCCGTATTAATACCGTGCAAGCAATTAACAATATATTTTGAAAATATTTTCACACGGAAACGCAAAGGGTAGAGAATCAATGTTTTGGGCAATAAAAAACCCGAACAACTTTCGTCATCCGGGCTAAAAATATGCAAATAACAATGCTGTGTAGGCGGGATTCGAACCCGCGACCGCCTCGGAATTACCAGGCGCTCTATCCGCTGAGATACCACACATCCCGGACGGGGACACCCCGACCATTATTCTATTACGCACTCACTTTTCAAAACGCGCCGCATTGATTTCTTCGCAGCCCGGCGAATTGTAAGCGCCCCTGTTTTTTCGTGTCTTTCCCTTCGGCCTCCCGAACGGGAACCGCACAGGGTTTTAATGTGCCAGTATTTCTTTGCTGCGTAAATTCTCATTTTATAGTCACCTCGATCTGCCGGTAAAACTCGTATTTGCCCGGCGCGTACCTGCTCAGAAACCTTTCGATACGATCATCGCCTAAACGGATGCGCTTGCCTGATTTTGAAATGCGTTTTTCGCCCGCGTCGATATTTGCCTGGCATAGCCCGTTCCGCTCTTTGGTTGTGAGGTCGGCCCACACTTTTGGTTTTTCGTTTTGCCAAAAATCCTGCCACGCCTCAAGTGGTGTTAGTTTTTTCATGCCACAAATATATGGCCTATGTATTTATTTTCACAAATATTTTTCCAAACGCTTGTAAGTATGAAATGAAACACGTTACATTTGCCCAACGGAAAAAGCAAAGGAATTCCGACGGAAATATGACAGCAAGACAACAAGCGGAGAAAGAAGGAAAATCTGTTTCGTGTATGGCGAAACGGTGGAAAGATTCTTTCCCCGGAATTCCGTTTGCCGCTGATTCGGAATTGACAGCGGAACAACTTTCTGCCATATCGAAGGAAAGAAAAAGCGGAAGCGTAAAGAATACGGAAACAGAGATGAGTGGAAAAAGTATCATGAAGCGCACACCAAACCCGGCGGGTGACAAAGGTTATTCGTCGGGTAAATTAAAAATGGACTGGGACAAATTCAGGGCGGGCGCTATTGATGTTCTTTTGGCTTGCATCGTTGCTGGTCACGCCTTGTTAATTTGGTATGATTGTGTGACCCTTTGGGGTCCGCCCGGATTGATCGGTGGCGGCATCTCACTTTTGATTGTATTGGCTGCGCTTCTTTTTTCGATGGACAGCAACTTGCCCCGAACGTCAGGCAGTGCAATGTGGTTTGTTTTTTTCGTGGACTGTGGCGCATTTTGGGTGCATTACCCAACGTTCCAGCGGTCTGCAACAATAGGCAATAACGAAACAATAGCGCTTTGCATCTTCCTTTGCGGGATGAGTTTTGCGGCGCTGTATTTGTTCAGGGATTCTAAATTATCGTAACGATGACAACCGAAGAAACAAAGCAACTCGAATACCTTTTGGCAAAACTAAGTACTGCTGTGAATTCGTACCGATGTGGCATAGTTCATAACTACATGCACGATGGATACTATATTGCAAAATATGATGCGCAGGGCGAAATTAAGGGCGAGGCCATTGCTCCGAACATAGAAAAGGCGATTGAGAAACTGAACAAGCAATGACCGCCCTCTCCAACCTACTCAACATCTTCACCGGCCCGCCGCCCGACCCCAAACGCTACGCCGCGCAGTCCGCCCCGCATAACTGGAACGGAACGGTAAACGTAGATACAAAACGCAGCGGGGCGGTGCTGGTCAACCCAGAAACCAACACTTTCGAGTTTGGCAGGACAAACGTAGAAATACCGGAACACCTGACGGACTTAGACAAAAAAGGCTTGCAAGCAAGAGGATTAGACCCGGAAAACCCGGCATACGCAGCGTGTAAAGCGTATTTTTCAAAGATGCCGTTTTGCAACAAGCAGGATTTAGCGGCTAATTCGAGCGGTGACGATTTTCAGGGCATTACGCCGAACACGGCAAAAAATGTGTTGGCTGCTTTTCGGGAGTATTTAATTGATAAACCAAGTTTTTAGATTATGAAAATCAGTGTAAAAATTAGCGTTAGCGAACGCGATAGGTCTTTGACAATAACACTATCCGACATCGGCGCAACCGATGAAGAGTGGGCGCTTCTATCTGAAATCGAAAAACGCGACCTCGTAATGCAATACGTTGATAGTATGCCAGACCAGCCGTTTTGGGAGTTAGATTCTTTTGATGAAACTTAACCCCTCCCCCACCGCCGAAAACCTCCAAAAACCCGGGGTAAATCAGGGTAGGGGTAGGGTAAACAACAAAAATATGATGAACACGATATTGGTAGCGATTCTTTTTTCCGCGCTGTTTGTGGCCTACATTATCATGCAGCGCCGCAAAATAGCCGACGGCAAAGCGATGTTCTGGGCAACGGTTTCGGAGCCTATCGAATACGTGATGGATGACCCGGAGGATTACGGCGTAACTACCCGCGCTGCAAATGCCCGCGCCAAACTGGTTGAGCATGGTAACGTTTTTCTGAATCCAGAAACCGACATTTGGGAATACGTTTATTCTGCCGATCCGATGTTTCCAACCCGCGATTTTTCAATGTGGAAAGACCTGGTTAATCAGAATGTGACGAAGCGCCGGGAAATGTGGCGTAAAGAGAAGGCGGGGTATAATGAAGCGGCTGCAAAGGAGCAGTTTGCGGGACAGGCAAACAATCAAAATTGAAGGATATGACTGACTTAGAAATTGAAAAGACCCAAATAGAATACGCAGAAAGCCAGTTTGTTGGATTCTTTCACGCTAAGAAGGGGTTTGACATAAAGTCTCTATGTGAAAGCATGGGGTTAACAAAAAAGGAGTGGGATAAGATTCGGCGCACAATGGGCTCGTATTTTTCACCCTCTGATTGCGAAGAAATAGACGCTATTTTTAATGAGAAAAAAGAAACCCCGTAAGCCCCGCAAAAAACCAGCCCCCAAAACCGCCCCTGCCATCCACGTCACGATCAACGTCGTGGCGAAAAAGAAGCCGGACAACTCAAAACAAACCCTGTTGATGTACGACAAATATGTGGCGGAAAGACAAGGGTACGAATTCTCAAAACTGGAAATGAAATGACGGAATTTGACAACCTGAAAAAAGACATGGAGAACGCAATGGTTACGGAATTTCCGGTTATCCAGCGCGGCCCTATGTCCCCGGATTCCGTTTATGCGCAGTACCAAGTTATCAAAACGCGCCCGGCGGTTCCGTACGTTTCGCCTCCAAAGCCTGCGGAAATTCCGCAAAGCGAAAAGGTGGTGAGCGTGGAATTGAAGCGCGTTTTAATTGCCGCTCCGGTAATTACCGGGTGCGCTGTTGTTATCACAAACGGGGCTACTATCATTGCGTTTGCTGCTCCGTATATTGCGGTCGCGGTCGTTGCAGCGGTTGTGTTTTTTCTTGCGATGCTTGTAGTTTCGGCGTTTTCGGGAAGCGGGTCAAATTCGGAGTACCGGCCAAAGACAGGGCCGACGGTTATCAATAATTATTATCAAAACAACTACCAGGGAAATGGTGGGCAAAATAACGGAGTATGAAACTTCAAGACGGCGCAATTTCTTTTCTTGTGAATCCAGGTAGAACTACCATTGAGATTCATGATAGAGTTTCGGGGATAATGTTTGCCGAAATACGACTGACTGACGAACAGGTAGTTCAAATGATGTCTCGGCTATCTTTCACCGACTGCGATATTTCTGTTTTTGGGCTGGATAAAATCGGTAAGAAAATGGAATCGGCATCATTTGAATTTGAATTGCCTGATGGATTCCAGAGAAGCAAAGGCGGCGAAGACAATAACCTAAATAGGGTTTGTTGGTACGCGCTCAGGGCTTCCGAATTTTCCTTATGGGAGCCTCAACTATATTTCGGGAGTCAAAATTCTTTCTTCTCGAAAGACGGCAAGCAATATGCCAGGACGGTTGTGAGGAGATGGGTTGAGGTCGAAAATGGTTTGCAGGAATGAAGCGTAAATACCGAAAGTCGCCCGCCCACAAAAAGCCGTTCGCGCCCCCGAAAATAAGCCCGTTTTTTGGCTTCGGAATAAACTATCTAATGATAAATTTCCCGTTCATTATCTTTTGCAAATATGGATACACGGGTACGCATTCAGGAATAGGCAAGCGGCAAAAAAGCGTGAACAATGATATGCCAGGAATCCCGATACCCGTTTTCTTTGTGCCGACATTTTTTGCCTATGCTCTGGAGCAATGGTTTCACGATCAAATCAGACCGCTCAGGGCAGACTTTTACAAGGGTCAGGGACACACAGAAACATATTGGATAATCGCTGTACCGTTTGCGCTCGTTTTCATGTGTTTGCTGTGGATTTTGAACGGGTGCTTTTTTTATTACGGTGCTCTTTTTGTTTGGGGGTTATTAAAATAATCGCTATCTTCGTATAGCCAATCGGCAGCCGGGGTACAAGACCGGAAAAGATAAATTGCGCCATTCATTGCCCGCGTCTTGTACACGCCGGTTTTTGATTGGCGCATTCGTTTTTTATGCCGCTGCAATGCTCGTTAAATTCCTTTTAGTGGGCGGCATGGTTTCGTGGATACTTTGGGTTGAAGAGCAATTAAATCAGGCCACTTTTGAAAAGGATTTTTACGCCGGATGGAACGAGCCGACCTTAACAAGATGGGCAATGTTTAAACTCGAATACATTACCATGCACCTTTTATCAAAATATTCATTCGCATGATAACTTCAATCACAGTACAAAAACACCGGGACGGCAGGCCCGACAACATCTGCAAATGCGGCTATCCCAAAAACGTTTGCGGGTGTCCGCTATCCAGCCAACGGCAAAGAAAGATAAAGCCCCTTAACCCGAAATCGCACATCATTTGTGACGTAATAATGTGATGAAAACAGAAACGGAGTATTTCAACCCCGACAAGTACCAATGTTGGCTAACCGGGTACGGCGCTGGCAGGTTCGGCGCAAAAACAGAAACCCGGCCAACGGATCAGGTCAAGGATTTTCTAACCCGAAACGAGGAAGGGAAATCGAAGCGCGAAAAACACAAACGATGAGAATCTACAAATTCAAAGACGCGGTTGATGGGAAATTTGCCTTTATACTGGCAAAGTCGCTCATTGCGGCAGAGTTTAAAATGAAATCACTCACATCTATCCCTTTTATCTTGGTTGAATCAAGGGGCATGGATGATCTGGAAATGATGGTTGTTATCCGAAACGACATTTTGCCATTTTAAAAACGCACCCATGAAAAAATTCAGATTAAAAAAAGATGCCGTTCCGTTTTTTAAAGAGGGGCTTGCAAATTCCATTTATGATTTCGATACGTGGAAAGGCCTTTCGGTTGATATAAATGCCCTCGAAGAAGTAGAAGAGGGCTTTATCAAGTACGGACACGCTAAAGGAGACACCACATCTCTGTCGGAGTTTGGCAATGATGGGTCAGAATTCCATTTTACAATCCACTTTCCATCCATGAAGTACATGGAGTACAATGAATTTTCACAAGGAAGGATTGTAAGGGAGTTGACCGAATCTTTGCAATACGCGGCCAATCGGCACTTTGAAAGATTCAACAATGAAGATTAACAAAAACGGGGCCGCCTTGGAATGGGCCTGAGCGGGGAAAGAGGGCATCGTACGGGATTCCACCCGGCAAATAGAGCCAATCGCCCCGCCGCCCTGCTTTTAATCGGTAGTTTGGAAATAAAAACGGGGCTGCCTCAATGTGAGAGCAGCCCCGAAAAATGAAAAGCCGAAAACCTTATTTTTTAAGTAGCGTCTTTAAATCGTTGTACGCGGGCTTTGGTTTCATCCCATCCGCTTTACTTGTCATTATGCCGGATGTTTCAAACTGACCACCGTCAGCGCCCGCGTTTTCATCTATGGCGGTAAATATGTAAGCAGCGGCAACACCGGCGGCTTCGTAAGCGTCAAGCGTTTTCAGGATTAGGGTAGATTGCGCCTGTTCATCCGAAATGCCGTACCGACTTCCGCTTATGTGCATCATGGAGGGCGCTTTTGTATCCGCTCCAAATTCAGTCACAAGGCACTCTTTCCCCAGAGACTTTGCCCACTGCACTATCTCGACAATTTGAGAAAACGCCTTGTCTTCGCTTGGCATACATGCACCCGAATTTACCCATGTAGGCTTATCGGTTCCGGGCTTGTTTCCTAAATTGCTATAATGATGGACGTTTGTAAAGTCGGCTGCAAATTTCTTGTCAGGCCGGTTTTTTATAAACCAATCATTCATCCTTTTCAGGTACCACAAATTCAAATCCGTTATACCGGCCATTGCGACCTTCATTGTCGGGTCTGCCTGTTTGATCGAATCGTAACACATGGAAAGCATTGCCGCGTGTTCTTCGGGCTGCATGTATTTTGGGTTGTCGAATCCGCTAAACCAATGGTCTAACTCATTCCCGCACTCGATAATATTCAGCAGATCCAATCCGCTCCTTTTCTGATTCAGTGGCTGGTTCGGGTATTGCGGCGTTTGGTCAACCTTCAAAACTGATTCGGGGTGAATCTTTCTACCGTACCGGGCTGCGATTTGAAAAAGAAAATCTGCATACTCTTTGTAGGATTCGGGCTTTAGGCGGTCGCGGCCTTCCGGGATTGGCGGGAAGTCATTGCCTCCGGTTCCGTTGCCCGTTGGGCGCAACCATTCAGGCGTTTGGTTCAGGCAAAGTATTGTGTCTATACCCAACCCCTTCGCTCTGGAAAGGTAAGTATCGATACCCGGACATTCATCTGTCCACGCTTGACCCATAGGCTCAATAAACAACCCCTTTGCGGTGCCTATCCAGTGCCACGGGCAATACAGCCGGACGTGTTTCATGCCCATGTCTGAAAACTTTGAAAGCGGCACCCAGGGAAAAGTGTTTGCCCCTACTCCAAAATTGGAATTTATCGGAGGCGTAGACGGGTCAACCGGCAAGGTATCAATATCTATTTCAACCTCAAAGGTTTGCGCCGGTATGGTTATGGTTATGGTCTTTTTCATTCTTGAAATTTAAAAAGCCCCTCCCCGAACAAGTCAGAAAGGGGCTTTGTTTTTCACTTTCCCTACTCAACAGGTGTGAGCAGTTCGTTGATTTTGTTCGCTGCCAGGTCGAGGTCAAGCGCGGCGGCAAAGAGCGCCTCACCTGCTGTTTCTTGTTCGGGTGTGGTGGAAGAGTAAACAGCGTTGAACGCTTCCTTCACGAACGCGATTTTGTCAGGGTTTGCGACCGCCGCAAAAGCGTCTGCGAGATTCAGCGCACCGTCTGCGGCTGCGTCGCCCGAACCTTCGGGAAATACATCGTCGTACTGTTCACCGGCGGTTGCCAGGTCGGCGGATGCTGTTGCCAGATTTTCGACCGCTTCCAGAACTTCTGCGTTTGCGAAGTCAATGCGGCCAAGTATGAGGGACTTGATTTTTTCAGATATCATTGTGTGTGATTGTTTTATTTTAAAAATGGATTACGCGGCCAATTTCGCTGCCTGCCGGTCTTTTATCCACCGGATCAGCGTATTGCCCACTGTGAGTGCCAGGATAGAAACAAGCCCCATCCAATCGCGCACTTTTACCGCGCCAACGATCTGCTCAACCGTTCCATCGGGAAGCGAAAAGTTGGCCGTTTGCAGCGCGGAAAGAATAGCGCCGCCCAAAGCGATCCAGGTAGAACTTTTCCCGAACACGCCCGCCCATGTGAGGGAGCCGCCGCCTTTGAAATAGTTGTAAATCGGGAACGCAACAGAGGTAAGCACTACGCCAAAAATGGCGTAAATGCCCCCGGCGCTTAACGAGGTGGTGATCTCCATACCAAGCACATCCACCGTTTTAGGAAACGATACGCCCGATACCGCGAAGACGGTCAAAACGGCTACAATGCTGGAGTAAAGGAATCCGGGCGACTTGGTGTCAAACTTTTTTGTTGTTACGGCTTTCATTGTATTGAATCCTTTTTTATGTATTGTGATTTACCCAGGGCGTTGATAACCTCGATTGTTTGAGGGTCTTTCATCGCCTTGTATTTTGAAATACTGTTCTTTACTTGCGCGTTTTTGACTTCGACCAAAATCAAATCATTGTGTTGCTCGATTGACCTGCAAAGGAGTTCGGCGCTATCGCTGCGGTTCATGTTGTGCATGTCGTTCACAATGTCGTAAACGCCCGAACCGGCATTTTTCACCGGAACGACAAAAGCCGCCACAATCAGGCAAAGCGGGAAAAAGAGTAACAATAACCTCATTTTCTTTTTCTTTTTTCGTTCAGCCTCCCGATCATTGACCGGGTGGAATCCTGCTCCGAACGGAACTTGATGAGCATTTTTATATACTCGTCCTTTTGTTGCCCGATAATTAGGGCCGCCTCTTCCTTGCATACAATCAACTGTGTTTGTTGTCGGTCAATTTTATTGTCTTGAATCATAATCACCCTGCACAGCACAGCGATAACTGTAAGCAGAAACCCCAGAAAAACAAGTGCAACAGGTGAACGCATTATTTGCTTAATAGTCCACTCTGTATTTACCATTTTATGAGAAGATGGGCACGACGGACGTAATAGGTGCGGTTTGGTTTCCTTCGTACTTCAAACCGACCTGGATGATTTGCTTTTCAGTTTTTACCCGTGGAATAATGAGGCCCAAATAGGTTACGTCCATCAGGTAGCCGCTTGCACCGCCATGCAGTTGACCGTCTGCGATAATCCAAACACGACGGCGTTTTGTGGTGGCCTGTTCGGTTGCCAGTAGCGCGGTGTTGGTTGCGCCTGTGTCGTCAATATCCAGAGTAAGGGAGTGCTTTGCGGCGCTGTAAGAAGTGCGGCCTGCGCTTACTTCGATCTCTGTCCGTTCGGGTAGCGGCCACTCTCCGATAACGTAATGGTAACGGATAGGTGCGGGTGTACCGGATGCCGTAAGGGCATCGCTATTGCTGATCCGATCCGCCCATTCTGCCGCATCGCTTGCAAGCGTCATTGCGTCGGTCGCCTCTGCACGGGTATATAAAAAAGCGTCAATCCTGCCAAAATGTAGATTGAAGTTACATAAATCCGCACCGGCGGCGGGCATGGTGGTTACGCAAATAGCCATAGTGTTTGTTTACTTGTTTGTTTCAAAATTAGGGCCTAAAACCCTCGCTATCCGTTAATTTTAGGCATTTTTAGCAACAGGCCGTCTTTGCCAGAAATTCAGCACTGAATGTAAATTTGATTTTGGCCTCACAGGCATTTATCCAGTCAACCCCGACTTCTACGTCTCTGCAAATAATCACATCATTGCCGACGAAAGTAAGTGAGACGTTTGCGAACATCTGAATAGCCGTCAAGGCATCTGCCATGTATTCGGGAGCGGTTATGTAAAACTCCCAACGCTTGTCAAGTCTCTTGAAAGTGTACAGGGTGCCGCCGTCCCCGTCATCCAAGGGATCGGGCTTGTATAGGTAATTTGGCTGCGCTAAATCGGCAGGAATAAACACCTCAAAAGACGGCCCGTCATTGTAAAAAGTATTACTGATAATACACCCCGAATTTGAGTAGCTGATTTTTAGCCAGCCCTCCGATCCGCAGGATTCAGGAAAAGAACTATTCTCGGTGCTTTCATCGGCAAACCAAAAAGTCTCACTATACCACACATTTGCCCCGTCTTCCACAGTTAAATAAAACTCTTTTTCCGGGATAGAATCGAGCGCGGAATCTATCGGAGTTCCGCTGAATGTTATCGCCCACCATTCCACGTCTTCCGAATCCAGCCCCAAAGACGCTACGCTAAAATAGGACGTATTCAAAGAGACGTTCGTTACCCCATCAACCGACCGCAAAAAGAAGTCTGTTACCCCGCTGGATTCATAATTCATTTTCAGGTCAAAACGCGGAAATTGAAACTGCGGATCATCGAAGTCGCCTACTATGGTCAGCCTCCACGTAGTACCCCCGGAACACTGGCTTAAATTCCTGCTTTGATATCTTCTATCCCCCGAAGTCAGTTCCCGGTAAAATGCCAGGGGTTGCGGGATATACGCTGGGCCGTACTTGCTCATTTAGTCGTAGTTTAATTGTAGGGTTAACTTGTCTTTTTTGATGTTCTCCACGGAGTTCATAATCCTTCCTTGCCCTAATCTTGTGGTTATGTATTTGGTAGCGTCAAAGTCTTCATCACAGCATAAGCCAACTTCAAATTCAGGCTGTTTTTGCATCTTTTGAGTAGATAAAAAAGTCGTTGCCTCATCATTCATTGTTCCCGAAATGAAGGGCCGGTAGTGCATGAATAAATTGGCGTGTATGTTGTACCACCTCAAGGGGTAGTTTTTGTCAATTATAATATACTCCCCTTCAATGATCTTGTTGCAGATCAAAACAAATTGATCGTCTGAAACCTTGTCCTGATTCAACGGATCGACAATAAAAGGCACGTCAAAATTGAATAGTTTCATCCTTCGCTCCTTGTCCCCGTTTCCGCAATTGTAGGTTATTGGAAACCCTGCGAATAATGGGGAAACGTCCGGGTCGCAGAATTTAAACAATTCTCTTTTAGGTGTTTCGGCGTCGTATTCAAGCGCCAATTTCATAGGGGTTGCAGTGTAGTCGGCCCCGGCGCTTGAGTCAAAATAGGAGATGTGCTCTAAAATTAAATCAGTCCCGTCGATCTTGTAAAAAAGTTGCAAGTTCTGAAGATCATCAAGAACGTCCTTTAGTTTCATCTTCCAAACCTGCGACAAAGACGGGTTTGTGCTGTCGGGTCTTTTTACGTCCGACTTTTGATGTATCGTTATGTCCTGGTAATTTTCTGTCGCGTAGTCATAAGCAAGGTTATCCGGCGGGGCATCATGCGTTGCGTTTATTCCAAAGAAGTGAGAGCGAAGGGTTAACCCGCAGCCGGTTTGGGCCAAAATATATTCCAACGTGTCATCAAATCTTCGACCGTTCCCCAAAACTCCAATTTGTATTTTTTCATCATCGGGGCATTTCCACCAATCGTTTCCCGAAAGGTGCGTCCATCCGGTATCGTAAGGCGGTGGTTCTGTTGGTGTCCCGACCCCAATAACCCTGTGGTAAGAAAATGTTGCCCTGTAACCCCCGGCGCAAAGCGGGTCTGCTGCAATGTTTTGATACTCTAAACACGCCTCACCAGAAACTACCAAATCATCACACGGATCGGGGTCTAAGGTGCCCGTACAAAAAGTGCAACTACCCAAAATTTCATAAGTGCCTGCGGTGGATTTTACGGAAATCACAGCCGATGCGGAATGAAAGTTTATTTCGTCATCCCATTCCAATTGTAGGCACGTATAAGCGTTTTCCGGTTTGATCTTCGCGGTCAAAAGGCACTGCGGCACTTTGATGCCCCCGAAGTCTCTTTGTGTGTCGAATTTGGTGAACGATCCCCTCCAATACTCATTCCAGTCTTCGCCGCATAGTCTTTCGACAATCACCAAAACCTTCTCACAGGGATTTTCCAGATCATTTATTAAAGCAAAATCGTCTCCGGTTAAGGTCAGATCGTCTTTTAATTCATGCTCATAATAAACCCGATCCCGGACAATTGACCGGGTAAACTCGCCTAACCAAATAGGGGAGATTTCTGTTTCGTCGATTGAATCAGATGATATTTTTACGCGGGTTCGGCTCATCCTTTTTTCATCTTAAATTCCTTGTTCTTTCCTTTTACAAGAACATAACTACCCATGTCGATGTATTTCAACTCATCTTCCTTCATTTCGACCATCTTCTTTTGAAGTCGGTTATTTTCTGTCAATAGCCGGTGCGTTTCTTTGTCGCTCGTTCCCACGCCTGCGGATTGGCTGCCGTCCGTCGCTCTTGAAATGCCCCCTGTGAGTTTTTCCACATAGCGAAGCATAGAAGGCCGATCATCCCGGTTGATTGCCTGCAAAAGATCGAAGTGCGTTTTTGTTGCTGACTTTTTTACAACGGAAATTCGTTTCCCGTCTTGGTAAACAAACTCACCGCCCTCAACCTCCAAAGGAACGCCTCCGTTATCGTGCGACGGCCCGGCCACAATACCCTTTTCTCCAATTTCGCCCGTAATACCGTGTTTGGCTTGCACCTTTGTAGCGGCAAGCGCTCTTGATTTTGCTGCCACAAATGAGCCTATCAAGAAGGCAACTGCCGCTGCGCCAAGAAACGGGCCGACGAATGGAATAACGGAAAACGCCTTGTATATTTCGGTTGCCGATGTGAGTATATTAGACCCCTGCAAGATAGAATCCTGTATTATTTGCGCCCGCTGGGCCTTCTTTTTGTCCTGTAGCGCCTTGTCTCTTTGAGTTTTTGCGGCTGCCTCTTGTGCTTCTGCGGCTGCCAACTCCTTGTTTCTGGCATCTATGTTATTAGCAAACCCTAATTGCGCAATTTCAATTTCGGTTGCAAGGGCTTCCTGTGCTGAACTTACGCGCTTTTCGGCAGCCTGAATCTGATTGTCTGCCGCTTCTATTTGCGCCTGCGCTTCATCTACCCGCGCCTGCGCCAAGTCCTGCAAACCGCGCGTTATTTCTGAAAACGCCGATATGATCGCTTTTTTCTTTTTGTCGAAATCCGGGTCTTCCGGGTCAAGTCCTAATATGTCTGAAAAGAAATTAAAGTTTTTCTTTTTATCGGGCTTTGCCGCCGGGCCAATGCTCAACCCATCCAATTGCGCCTTTAGTTTGGCGATTTGGTTTTTTATTAACTCTGTTTGATTTGCGTCGCCGTCTCCGATCAATGCTAAAAGCCCTTCCTGAAATTCTATTTCAGTTTGGAGCCTTTTTTCTTTTATGATGTTATCGAAGTTGAATTGCGCCTCTTCGATTTTGGCCTTGTCGGTTCCGTTGGCCTCTAAAATAGAAATGAAGTTTTTGAAATTCTCTTCCGTAATATCTATTTCAGAATCCTGTAATTTCTTGACGTTCTCAATGCTTTTTTTAGCCGCCTCAAAATCCTTTTTTCGGATATCCTCTTTTGCTTTGGCCTGCGCTGCTTCGATCTCAATGTCTTTGTCTGCGAACTTTACCAAAACATCACTGAGCGCCTCTAATCTTCTTTCCTCTAACTTTTGAGCCAGGTCAACAAATTCCTGCCTTTCTGCCTGCTCTTTGGTTGTCAGCCCTCTTCTTTTTTCGATCTCGTTTAATTTCGCAACCCCGTCAATTGTGAGTTTTTGCAGGTCGTTGAACTTCTTTTCTACCGCCGCGAGTTCTTGGTCTATGCCTTCGGGTTGCGTTTCAACCCTTAACTTTTCCAGGTCTTTGCGTAGTTTTTCCAGCGCGTCAGATTCGTCTTTTAATGCCTTAGCGGACTTTTCGCGTTGCGCTATTTGTAGTTCGCGCCCCTTCTTTTCATTCTCAAAAATTATATTGTTGTTTTCATTTATAGCATTCTGAAAATCAATTTCTGCCTGTGCCAATGCATCTCTATTTGCTGCCGTGTTTGAATCCAAGGCAAACTTTCCCTCTGCTATTTTCTTCGCTTCCAGCGCTCTGTCCACGCCTTCACTTGCAATCTTTTGCTCTATTTTTGCTGCCGCAAGCCTCGCGGCATTTCTTTTCTGAATACTTTGAGTATCGTCGTCGGCAATTCGCTTTAGTGCGTCCAACTGAACGCGAAGCCTGGCATTTTCTGCCGATGCTGTGCGGGCTGCATTATTCAAATCCTGAAATCTTTTCTCAAGGCTATATGCAGCGGTTGCGGCATTGACTAATTCGGAGCCAAGCCCCGAAACGGCGCTACTCATGTCCTGCGCCGCTGCCGAAAAATTGAGGGTTATTATATTATAAATGGCGGAGCCTAATTTCAGAAATCTGTCAACCAGAACGGTCACGACTGCTTTCCCTGATTCCATTACCCTGTTTACTAAATCTATTCCATCTTGAAATCTTTTAAAATAGACAATCAGGCTGCCGACAACACCAAGGAGTAGTCCAATGCCCGATATTTTTATTGCCAATCCGATGCCCCTCATTGCGCCGGATAGTATGCCCGATCCTTGTGCGGCCTGAACAAGTTTACTATAAGCGCCCCCTAATTGCTGTCCCCACTCGCTTACCGATTTACCGGCAATTTGAGTGTCTTTTATGTATGCCTTTATTTTAGATGCAAGTCCACCAACGGCTGCTTCTTGTTTTTTCATGTCGGCGTTTACTTCTTCCTGCGCTGCCTGCATATCCTTCATTGCAGCGGTAGCCTCTTCGATGTCCTGCGACATTGTGCTGTAAACCTCATCGCTTTTCTTACCCAACCTTGACAGTTCGTCAAGAAAGGATTTAACGCCGTCTTTTATGTCGGAAAAATCAAACTCAATTTTTTCGGCCATTAGTATTCGATTTTAACCGTCTCACAGTCGTCGGCAGTTTCAATTTCGGAAAAGTCGTACACGTTATGAGCAAAAGGGCCAGGCTCTTCACCGTGCGCCGCAATTCGGTATTCACCCACACTGACAGGCAAAGACCACGATTCGCCCGGATCCAGGGTTTTGAGAAACAAGGTTCCGTTTGTAGTCAACCACGGCCCGCCATTGTTCGGAAAAATAGATACATCCAATTTTACATTCATGCTGTTACGAACATGGAAACTTCCTTTCCCGTCTTCGATGCAGGTATTTTGCATCGGTTCTTTGTGGCAGGAAAAAAGAACACAAAAAGAGAGTAGGATGAATATTTTTCTCATACAAATAGCGAGTTTGCCCACGTTTGAAGATTCGTTTTTACAATCTGGATTTCCTGCGCCGAAGGTTTGATGATCGGCACTTTTTCTTTTTCGGAGTTCCACGTTATTTTACTTTCACTGTCCTGATTCTTTCCGCCGATGGTGAGGGTTGCCCCGTTCGGCGTTCTTTCTATTTTTGTCACCCCAAAACCCCTCCACATACTTCCGGTAAACTCGAAATTTTTAGGCGATTCGTTCAAATTATTCAAGCCCCGAAATTCTTTGTATGAAATCTTCTCTTTGTCTTTTGCTTTCTTCCTTACCGCCGCTTCACCCGATGCATTCCGGCTTTTGTTGAAGTAGAAAAACGCGGGAATTTCGGTATCGGAATAGGGCGAAAAACTGTCCCCGTTGGCGTTCTTTCCTTCCTGAATTACCCGATTGGTAACAAGCGCCACAAGATCGGCCCCGGCTTTGGAAACCTGCGCCTCCAATTCAGAATCCAGCCTTTGCAGTCCCCTTGTTAATCGGTTTGTCAGTTCGTCAATGGTCACGTCAATACAGGTTTTACAATCATTCCATGCGGGTCTTTGCAGGTCAGGCAGTCAATATTTTGAAGCGAAGCGGATTGTGTGATATAGTCAATCATCTTGTTATATCGGCCCGTCATTTCCCCTCTGCGCTCTTTGTAGTATTCCCGGTTGATTGTATTGGAGCGGGTCAAGTCTGTGGAGCCTAACAGTTTTTGAAGCATGATTGAATCCGCTTTGTACCTGATTGCGTGGGCAATCGACATTGCAAAAGGATCTGTTTCAAAATCCAAAGTTCCATTGCAAAGAACCTGCCCTATATCGCACCCTAATTCGATTTGAAGCGCAAGCCCGTTCATTATCGTACCGTCATTGCCGGTTGCTTGGTCGAAGTCCGTAAGCGTGTTCCCCGTCCATCCTCCGCACATCATCCAACCGGCCCACGCCCTCCCGCCTGAATGCTGATTTCTCCACATCGGATTTGAAAGATCGTACCACGGCACAAATCCCCCGCACCCGCAGTTGATCTTGTTCAGTTTGGGCTTATTGGATGGGTTGTAAGTGTAGGTCAAAAAGTATTCATGCGTGTTTGAAAACTCCACAAAGGTCGGCAGCGTAATCGCTGTTTCCAGCGTGTTCAATGTCCAGCCGTTTGAGATTGTTACGTCTCCCGTCCAAACTTGCACGTTCAGGGCGTTATGAATCTTCAGCGTCAAAGTGCCGGCCCCGGAAAACAGGGTGCCGATTTTGGTTATTTTAATCCGGCCTCCGCGCATAGGATTAAAAGCCAATCGGATACCCGCGTAAGTGTTGGAGGTTTCGAGTGTTTCCCTTCCGACCGCTTCGCCAATTTGGCCTTTAAAGTTCTCCCTGCGAGACGAAAAGGTGTTCATAAGCATTGCGTTGGTATCCGCAACAAATATCTTAACCGCTTCGTCTCTCGACTTTCCCAGCATATCCCACACGGAACCTACGCCGCACTCTTCCAGTCCTTCCAGGTTGTCCAGCGGGGTTAGGTCGGTCATGTAAAGCCCTGATAAGGACGTGTCGAAACCTTCGCCGGGCGCGGTGTCAATGCAAGGACAATCGGCACGGGATAAACCTATGATGTTATCGTAACAAGCCATATTATTATTTTTTCTTTAGGCTATTAAGTAGGGCTGTTGCCCCGCTGGATTTTGGGGCAATTTTTTTTATATTGGTAATCCTTTTAGCGATTTGCTCCGGCGTCGCTTCAGGCAATTTTGGCAGCCCCACTACCGACTTTGTTTTTGGGTTGTAGTTCTTTCCAGCATCCCTAAGTTTTTTAACTTGAATGCTGCCGGATTTTTCATTGGCCTTATCCATGTGGGCGAATGCCGCTCTTTGCGCTTTTTTTGGTAATGCCTTAAATGCTTTCTTTGCCATATCTTGAAAATAAAACAGCCGGGACAGTTGCCCCGCCCCGGCTGTTAGCCTTTTTTGTTTACCTGTTCAGTTCTTTTTCTTCCACAAAGTCCAGATTTTGTATGAACTGGATTGCGTCCCGGTACCCTTAATTCTTAGCCGGTACTTTGCCCCGGTTGCGTCTGTACTTCGCATAATTGCCGGTGTGGCGGTAGTTGCTGATGTGCTGTCTATCGTAAACCAGTCCGTTGCGGTGCCTGTCGTGGTCGTCAACGATCTGTCAAGATAGACTTTCACGTTGTGCGTACCGGAAATGCTCGTTCGAAGAACCGCAATATCGTAGGTGTACAGCGACATAAAATTTACCGGACTGGCAACAATGTTGTTAGAGTTGGGCTTTCCCAGCGGAATTGTGTCCAGTTCTGTGTTTGTGATTGTGTCCAGACGAAAGTTGTACTGAACGTTCCCGCCTACAACCGCGTAATCATCTTCGCTTTGGGCGGCACCCTGCGCGTTAGGGCTGTCGAAGGCCGATCCGACTGCAAAAAGGCCAATCAGGCCGAAAATAAGGAAAAGAATATTTTTCATGTTGTTATACTACGTTTGCAGGTGTTTGAACGACTTTCACGATGCCGGTTGTTCCTGCTACGCAGCCCAACGGATTTTGAAATACGTCGTATTTTGATTTCATTTTGTAATGCTCGTATGTGTGGCCGCCGGAGCATTGCGTTGTTTTTTGCACGTCGATGATCTGAGGCGGAAAAAACGGATTCGCAATAGAGAATCGGGTGTGTGCATCGCGGCCACCGATTTCTTCCGGGCGGGTATCGTAATAGCCTTTGGATGCGAAGGCAACAGCGCCTTTCGAGATCATATAAGCCACGTAATCCGGATCGTTCACTTCGTCGATGTTGAACAGGTCGAAGTAGGTGCGCATCGTATTGATACGGTTCGCGTCACCCTTTCCGTCACTGTTCGCCTGTGAGGTGCGGTACATGAAAAATTCCTGATCCAGCAACTCGCCCGAAAGCAGGTACGGCATCAGCAATTTGTTTTTCGTCGCCATTCGGAGCAGCCCGCCGAAAAGGCTTGAATTCCAGTATTGCGCCGGAATTTCCAGGTCTGTGCCGTTGATCGTCCATTGCCCCCGGTTGTCATACAGCGGCGTTCCTGCGTAGGCGTTCAAACGACCTACTGCGTACTGAGCGGCTTGCTCGGCAAAGCCTACAAAGGAAGCCATCATCAAACGGGCGGTTGCGTCGGTGGCCTCAAATTTGTTGTTATACCAGCCGTCAATATCCACCTTAAACTCATCCTGTTTGCACACGCTCAAAGCGTATGTTTTGGAATCGGTGGCCGCTTCCGTACCGGCGAATGTGCAGGAATCCACGCAATCAACCGGCGTAGGGGGGCAGGCTTTCACCCACGTTACCTTAACGTCCCGGTCTTTTTCGTTTGAAATGATCGTGTCGATACGCGAAGTCTGATTTTCGTAAATCGCGTTGAGGGTTTCGACATTTGCCAGTAAATCGGCGTTGTTTTGATTGTCGGGCCAAACGCCGCCAATTCTCTCCAAAAGGAGCGGTAAAACGGATGCTGTGATAGCCATAGTGTTTGTTTGTTGTTTCGCCTCCGCCTTACCGCCCTTCCTTATTTCAGGTTAGAGCCGTAATACTCTTCGGCCATTTTGCTCTTTACTTCGCGGTCGGTTTCTTTGAAGTAGGCATCCTCAAATTCTGTTTCGCTTGCCCACTTTCCGACCGGCGCTGTTCGTTGTTGTCCGGGTTGATTTTGGTTACCGCCGTTTCCTTTCGGTTCTTGAACCGGAAACTCAAACCGCTTCCGCGCCTTTTCCCTTGCGAGCGCGTCGAAGTCTACCGCGTGAAATTGTTCGTTTTCTACTCTTTTCCCGCCCTGAATAGGAATAAACACATCCTTTTCAGGCTCTTCAATATCGTAGGCGTCAAACTCCCTTAAGTAGTCCTCTTTTCTCACTCTTGCAATTTCCGGGTCTTTTGGCATGATCGGGGTCATCCCCTCTACTATGCTCCATGCCCGTTCTTTTGCGCGGTTTCTGGCCTCTTGCGCTTTCTGCTGACTTTTGAAATCTTCCAGCGCATTCACGCCTTCCGCTTTCAGGTCTTCCGCAAGTTTGAGAAGTTCCTTTTCTCTCGAAATAAACAGGGGGTGCAGTTTAACCTTATCGTCTTCCAGTTTTGGTTTAGCGACCTTTTCAAGCCCTGCCAAAAGAAGTTCTTCGCCCTTTAAATCATTGTCGTCAACGCCGGTCTTTTCACGGATCATCTTTTCGTATTTCTCCGAAATTTCGACCTGTGCTTTTTTGTATCCGTTGTCAAAGAATGTTTTTGTGTCGGGCTTGATCTTCGTAATGCGCTCTTTGTCGAGGGATTTTAAAGCCTCTAAAGCGCCTTCCTGGATTTCGTCGGTTTGTGTGCCGTCATCGGATTTTTTATACAGCGATTCCGCAATGCTGTCAGGGGAGAGGTTCAACGTAACCCCTAAATACGCAAGTAACAGTTCTCTATCTGTCATAGCAAAAATGATGCTTTTTCGTGCCGTAGCACATGAATTTTAGGCAATGTTTGTTTTGGATTTCAGGCTTTCCGAAACCTCTTTTGGAACAACCGGCGCTTCGATCAATTGGAAGTTGGCTTTGAAGTCTCCGTTTTTGATTCGCTCCCAACGTTCGGGGGTTACTTCGGAAATGTCTCCGGTGGGCAGGTACTTAATTTTTAGTTTTGTCATGTTTTTTGTATTCGCGTTTGAGTTGTTTTTCTTTCAGGTCTTTCACAACCTCTTCGGGTGGATCAACAGAATCCAAAGACCAACCGGCCTTATCTTTCCCCATCGCATCCCATTGCTTTTGGGTGAACGCGCCAGTTCTCCCGTCGGCGTTCGTCGCTTTTAGTTTTGTCATTGAATATTCGTTTTTGGTTTAGGTATTCATCGAGCATTTTGTAATAGGTTCTCACGGCGGAGTTTAGCGCAAAATCCTCGATTCCAAATTCCGTTTCAAACTTCCTGAGCGCGTCCGGTATTTTCATGTCAGGGTTGCACGAAAGCACACCCCGAACGAACGCAAACATCATTTGTGTAGATGCGTTTCGTCGGATGATTTCATGTAAGAAAAGGACGTGCTGTTGATGCTTCATTGCTTTGCTTTCTTCGCGGCGTTCGCTTTGTTCAAAATCATCTGTGTACGCGCTTGGATTTGTTGAAATTCCTGCGCGGCTTTTTCTCCTTCGGAAATCAATCCGTCCAATACTTTTTGTAGGTCTGATTCGCTTTTCAGTAGTACCGAAGTGCTGACTTCCTGCTGCCGCGGACTCCCCTGAATAGGGGATATAATCGTTTCTGTCAAAAAAATGCTGTCCGGCTTCAATCGCTCAACTATGTACGTGACCTGCGAAAAACAGGGTGCGGATAATAGAAGCAGTAAAAAGGTTTTGGCTGTTTTTTTCATACGATTGTGAATGTTGCGGTTGGGTTTGCGGTTTCCAGGTACGACTTCACGGCCTTTTCCAACTCCCTACGAAAAATGGTATTTGGATTTGTGACCGATTCGGAACCCATTGTTATATCGGTTGGCCCGTATTCGGGGCCGCGATAGCGAATCAGGTTCTTTCCGTCCACGTCGATGAATGACACGAACGCGGTCAGGTTCCCCGTTTCACCGTTCAATTCACATTCATACGTCACCGTGTCGGCATCGAACGTGCGTTTTGCGTCGTCTGTAATGCCCGTTACGATTGGGCCGTCTGCTACTGTTATCATTGTCCTATCATTTGAAAGTTTACCCAATATGTGCCAGGCGCGAGCGTGCCGCTGTATCTAACAGTCATTTTTCCGGTAGCGTTATCGTAAAATCCATAGAACCCGGTTGCTGAGTTTGCAAGACTGCCGGACACCACAGGATCTGCGTCTGTAAATTTGTATGCTGCGCCTATTGTCATTGTAAAAACATCCGCATCTGCTACTGGGCTTGTGCCAACAGTGAATCTACACTTCCCGCCGTTGCCCCTCCACCTGGTATTTGCCGCGTCAATAGACCCGCCAGTTCCGGCCCCTGTTCCGATTGCAAATGTGGCGGTAGCGGTACTCTGCGTCTTTATAACATCGCCCCTGATATTCCCACCGACATCCATTACCTCAACGGCCACGGTTTTATTTATGCCCACCTTTGTCGTGACGCCGGTCTGAATCCTGACGCCCTCGCCAGAAACGGAGCCAGAGGAAGGTGTTGCCTGGTTTAATATGCGGAACGCGTCACCGTCGGAGTTGTCCGGGCCTACCGCCCACGTCGTAACCCCGTTGACAATGTACTGTGTCATCGGGTCGCCGCCATTCGCGCCGCCTACAACAAGGGACTGAATTGTATTTCCAGTGCCGGAAAGGTTGCGAGCGTTCGATATAACCTCAATCAGGTTGCTTGATACATTGGCGCTTACCCGGCGGTGTTCCCAGTCGCCCGTTACCGCATCCTTTCGCAAGTCGAGCGTTGCTGTTGGGGTTGTCGGTGTCGCCTGCGAACTGATCTGCAAAAAGTAGTTCGTGTTGTCAAACGTGAACCCTGTATGACCATCCACGGTGGAGCCTGTGAGCCAGTGGACTATCTGCCCGGCTGTACCCGATCCCGTTATGCCTGTTACGGGTGTCGCCCATGTTCCATCTCCGCGCCAAAAGGTGGTTGAGGATGCTGATGTGCCGGAATTCAAATTCGCGACCGGCAGATTACCCGTTACCGCGTTACTGGAAGCCAGGTTAATAGCGCCAAATCCCAACGCGGTGCCTGATCTGCGCAGCACGTTTCCATCCGCAGCAGCCGAAATATCGGCCACATTCGCCGTTGCGTTTGTCGAGTTGCCCACCACGGACAGCGCCGCCGATTGCCGGAATTTGGCGTTTGAAACGGCATTGTTTGCAATCGTCGTTGTGATTGCGGTTGCGCCCGATCCGGTTACATCGCCGCTCAGTGTGATTGTCTGGTTGCCGGTCAGGTAGGACGGCGTGAAGTATTCCAGTGCTGTGCCGCCCGAATTGACGCGGAGTAATTGCAGGGCCGTGCCAAGCGCCGTTAATCCGGTGCCGCCGTTGGCAATTGGTAGTGTTCCGGTTACCTCCGAAGCAAGGTTCGTGTTGCCGGTAGTAAAGCCTGAACCGTTACCCCGAAGTGGGCCGTTCAGAGAGGTTGTTACCGCCAGCGTACCGGATGATGTGACGGGCGAGCCGGATACAGAAAACCCGGAAGGCATGGAAAGCCCTACAGATGTCACGTAAGACAGCGTCGGAATATCCGCAGCCACAAGCGCCCGAAAGCTGGGCGTTGCCGCGCCGCCGGTTGTTGGCCCTGCAAGTACCGTGTTCGCGCTTTGAGTTGCCAGTGTTCCGGTAAGTGTTCCCGATGTTGTGACCGGCGAACCCGACACGCTGAAAATGGAGGGGAGGGACAGTGCTACACTTGTCACGGTGCCTGAACCCGTGGAAATCGTTGCTGGTGTCCATGTTGTGCCGTTCCATTGCAGTAGTTGATTCGTTGTCGCCCCGCCCTGCGCTATCTGTGACAGGTTCAGCGAGCCGCCAAGCGTGGAAAGCAGAATGTTTCCCGGCACCACATCAACCGTTGCGCCCGCACCAATTACTGCACCCGTTCCGCCCGTTACCGCAACCTTTGTACTTCCTGCCGTCAGGTTGCCGGTAGTAATATCCAGCGTTCCGCCTGTGAATGTCAGCGGGCTTCCAATCGTTACCGCCTCGATACAACCCGTTTCGCCGAAAAGCAACCCGCTAAGGTCAGTCGTTGCCTGCAATTCCAGCAAAATACCCTCCGGGTCACACTGTGCCGACGCGGTAAATGGTAAGAATAATATTACATAAAGCAAACGCCTCATTTGAACACTCTTATATACGCGGTTTGGCCGTTCAGGCTTGGCTTTGTTCCGCTAACGTGAAAATCAATACTGTTGCCCACTGTGTTAACTAAAAAATCCCGCTCATCTCCCGGAACGTCGGGGTGGTAGTTTTGCCGCCTTACGATCACCATCACATTATCAGGCTTTGAGGGTAGCGTGAACACGTCCGTTGGTATTTCTACCTTGTCAAGTGCTATAACCGCTTCGTATGTGTACCACGATCCCGGCAGTGCAGTACCTGACAACTCCAATCCAAACGATGCAAACGGGCTGCGTAAAAGATTCAGGTAAATACCACAAGTGTTTTCGGTTATCGTGAACCCGGAAGGCAAAGAACCACCCAAAAGCGCGTACTGCGCACAAGTAAAAGTTCTCGTTACTGTTCCGTTTGTTCCTGTTATTGCTCCCATTCATCCATCATTTTATTGCCCGCAATCCAGATTTGGGCAAATATGAAAACCACTCCTGCAATAACCGCCGCAAGCGCGTAGTATAGCCCGTTTCTAAACCCGATCAGGATTGCCAGCGACCAACAAAACAGGAACGCGCCAACTTTCCATGCGGGCGACATATCCGCCCACCACTCGACAACGCGGCCCCATCCAGCCACTATAAGCGCAATCAGGATGGAAAGCAGTATCAATGTCCAGTGTTGCGCTTTCATCGAAGCAGGGTGTATGTCAGTGATGCGGTCACGCTGAATCCCGCGAAGGCTATCAGCGTGTCAATGATCTTGTATTTTGTCGGCTGTTCGCTTGCTCCTATTGTGAACGCGCCGCCGATCAGGATGTATTTTGTTGAAGCGCCTGAAAAGTGCCAGTAATCCCGAAAGCCGTTGAACACGTTCGGCTTGTGGGCTTGTATTTCGGGGTCGCGGTTGAAGTATTGGCGTTTCCACTGCTCACTACCGAAAAAAGAAAGAGGTGCCGCGTTAAATGCCTTTTCAAAAACGTTTGATTGTGCGTGGTACGCTTCGCGCCCGCCGTGCAGAATCCCGGCCACGGCGTAGCCTATCCATACCGCCCGCTTTCCTCCGCCTTTGAATTTGTAGGTCGAAAAATCGTACCATTTCAATTTCGGCGTTTCCGTTTTCGGTATCAGGTCCGGGTAAATCGTGTCGTCTATGCCCCAACATTGCGCGTTCAACGAAAGGCAGACAAGTAGGAACGCCAAAAGGCAAATGAGTTTCAAGATTTCGTCTTTCATCGGGCTGAAGTTCGGCGTAAAATTATTGTACGTGTTAGGTTTCCCCAACGGCCCTCTTTTACCTTGAACAGGGTATTGTTCCCTGAAACGGGATACCCGACAAGGCGAAGCATGTTCCCGTATATAATCATTGTTCGGGCTGTGCCGCCAGCGGGCAAAAGGCGTATTCGCTTGTTGGTGGATAGGCGCGGGAACGTAACCGATGTGGCGACGCCGCCATTCACAATTTCCCACGTTCCCTGCAAAAACTCCCTTTCGTACGAATCCATAATTGCAGTGATAGGCGAACGCGCCAAGCGTGCCGCCATTACCGTATCGAGTTTTGCGAGTACAGCTGTGGCGGATTGCGCCCGCATAGCAATGACTGCGGCGGCGGCGTACTGATTTGCTTCGCTAGAAATCTTGTTCGCGTACAGCGAAAGAACAGCCAAGGTATCGCCGATCATGGCAGATGTTTCTGAATACGCGCCGTTTTCGTATTCGATCCGGTTCACATTGAAGAAGTTACCGCCTGAATTGGTCAGGTAGGACGTGTCGCGCGTAATCTCTTGCGCTGAAAGGAGTGCCGGGAAAAGCAGGATAAAAAGCAGGATTTTCATGTTAGAATGTTGAGAGTGCAGCGCGTTTCCAGCCTGCTGCCGTTTTGATGTAAAAATAGTTTGCGTCCCAGGCAGTGTCGCCGGTGCTGCCCAAAGCATCCGCGGTTCCGGTTGGCGTGTATGAGGTGCGAAGTCTTAATTGAGTGTACCCAGTTGCGCCTGTTATATCAACTGCCGATGACGGGGCTGCCGTAAGAGCGCCTATATTTTTCTGGAAATAAAAATTTCCGTCAGACTGTATCGTCAGCCGGTTATTTCCGTATCCTTGGTATATTGAAAATGTTCTACCCGCCGCCCCTGTTCCCATAGCGAAACCGCCAGTATTAAATACAAAATATTCCAAACCGGGAACAGATGACGAGTAGGCATCATTGAAAAACGCCGCCACCCACGGGTTTTGATCGTCGGCGTGTATTTCGGCAACATAATTTCCAGACACGCCATTATCAACAATCTTGAGCCTTCCAGATGTAGACGCCGTGCCTATGCCTATCGCGCCAGAATTATCATAAACACCAGAAGCAGATAACGCTGAACCGCTTGACCATTTTGATAAATAATTTTCCGTTCCACTCCCCCCAACTTTGCTATTAAAAGTCGTCCAATCCATTGCCAGCAATGCCCCGCGATTGCTTGCACTTGCATTTGGCAAGTTGAATGTGTGCGTGTTTGTAGTGCTGGAAATGGAAAAATCGGTGCCGCTTGTTCCAGTCGCAAATGTTTGCGTTCCGCCAGTTTGCCCTCCAAGACTTGTTATTCCGGTTGCGGGCAGCGCAACCGTTCCGCCTCCGTTGCTCAAAGACAAATTACTGCCTGCAATAGAAAGCGTCTGAATCTCATTTGTGGTTGATAGGTCGCCGGTATTCGTTATAGTGCTGCCGACAATGCTTATGCCTGTACCAGCCGTGTACGTCTCATTGATTTGTAGCCATACACTACCTGTCCAGTAGTATAATTCAGGCCCGCCCTGTCCAGCAGTACATGCATTTATCACAAGCCTGCTCTGGTACTTAGTTGGCGTGTAATTCGGCGCAGAGCATCCCGAAATCGACTGAATCCGGTCGCCCGAAGCAATCCACGCGCTGCCGTTGTATTCGTACCATTCCCATGTTGCCGTGTCAATAGCCACCTGCGAGCCGACCTTTGCCGCTGGTGCGTGTGCGGGTGCGCCTGCCGTGTAGACTATGCCCACGGTTTTTGTTACCGTTTGGGCGAAACAGGACGCGGACAGAATTATCAAATAAAGCAGAATTATATGTTTTCTCATTCCGGTGAAACTCGTTTTAATGTGTTGTATGTGCCTATGTCGGTCGTTGCCGATAACCAGTAAGGATCGTTCGTTGCCAGTCCGTCCGCTATTGCCTCTTCATCGTTTGCGTACGATGGCAGTGAATTGAGGTAAGACAAAAAATCAGCCGGTGTGCTGGAAAAGCACTTCGGGAACCGCAAAATCAATTGGGGTTTCGACATCCTTAAAACTTGTTCGCAACTCATAACTTAGCCACAATTATAGTTTTCACAATTACGGGTGTCGTCGGGCGCGTCCACTTCAAAGTAAGCGTAACCGGGCACGTGTCAGTCCATCCGGCGGTCGTTGCGGCAACTACGTGAAGCCTCACCTTGTTATTGTCGTCTCCGAAAACGGTAATGCCAGAGCCTAAAGTGAGCGTTGCCAGTACCGTGCCGCGATTGTCCACAATAGGCGCGGAAAAGGTAGAGCCGTCAAGATCAACAGGTTCCATTTCTCCCGTATCCACGTTTTCTTCCTCAATAGCGAACTCTTCCAAAAAGGTATCACCCCGTTTGAAAGTCCAATCTAATTGGGCGTGGTTGTCGGTTACTGT
>ERZ869921.354-NODE-354-length-30695-cov-18.163871_pt1 | contig 30695 bp, 38 predicted proteins | sample MGYA00579310_ERZ869921 | MGnify/ENA primary metagenome ERZ869921 (study PRJEB32216, sample SAMN09231816) | wastewater metagenome | place: USA: Maryland | collected 2016-06-21 | study: EMG produced TPA metagenomics assembly of the PRJNA472060 data set (Reclaimed... | reverse complement strand
TTCGCTGCCGCCGTGCAGCGGAAGTTCCGAGAGGTCAATGGCATTGATGGCGTGCCGGACACCACCAACGAACAGGAGAAGAAGCCATGAACCCGACCTGCCCCAGCATGGACGACACGCGCAACATCATCACGGCGTTTCTGGCCGCTTTGATGGACACGAATCACGACGCTGCCAACGTGCGGCAAACGCTGCGCGAGTTTCTTGCAACACAGGAAGCGCCCGCACTGTCGGAGGCGCAGGCTGCCTCAGTGCTGCCTCTGCCAGCGCGACAAGGCGGTCCACGTAGCGCGCCACATCATCATGGCGACGGTCGTAGCTGGCCGCGATGATCTCCTGGCCCAGCTGCATCGGCGTCATGCGTCCGGCTCCATGGTGAACCGCACCACCGGCACCAGCCCTGAATCGCCATCCTCGTAGACCACCAGCACCTGGCCATCCACGCGCACCGCGAAGCACCCGACGTACTCCCGGCCGCCCACCATCGCCAGGGCCTTGCGGAAGTAGCCTCGCGTGCCTTCTGGCAGGTGCCGCAGAACCGCGGGCGGGCACGGCTGCTGCATCAGGCGCAGGGAGTCGCCGTCTTGGGTGGCCACCATGTCACCGGCCAGGGCTGGGCCAGCCAGGAGGGCGAGAGCCAGGGCATAGGGGCGCATGGGGTGGCTCCTTTGGTCAGGACTGAAGCCAGTCCGGCAGATCCGGGAATGGGTGCACGCCGCGCAGGCCGTGGGTGCAGTCGTCGAGGAAGATGACTTCCCCCGGCTTGGCGCCGTTGCAGCCCACAAAGGTGTGGCAGCGCTCTTCCGGCATCTCCAGCTTCTCGCCGGCCCGGATGCGCGCCCATTCCTCTTCGGTGGGTTTGCGCTTGCCCGTGGTCAGCACGCTCGGCCCGAAGACCGGCCGCTCCATGTCACCGTTCCACGTCCAGGCGCCGGGGCCCTTGGTGCGGATGCCGTGGGCTTCCTGGCATCCTTGGCACCAGTACGTCAGGCCCTCCTGCCCGCTGGCAGGGTCGGCCCACTTGCGCAGCTTCTTGGACAGCATGCTCATGGCTTGGCCGGCGGTGGCCCCGGGTCGATGGTGGCGCCTACGGGCGGCGCCGAATGGCCACCCATGGCCAGCTTGTCGTAGTGATGCCCCCATCCCGGCGCACAACCGTACTTCTTGCACAGTGCAGCGTCTTCGGCATCCCATGCCGCCTGCTCTTCCGGGGTGCGCTGCACGGGTGCTGGCACGTTGTTGCCAACGGGGCCGAATGTGGCTTCAGTGTCTTGGGTCATGGTTTCCTCACTTCGTCAGCGCATCGGTCTTCTTCTGGCTGCCCATGCTGGAGCCCAGCCAGAAGCCGCCCACGATGCTGATGACCATCAGCACGCCGGTAACGATCTGCGTGCGCAGGTTGGTGTCGTAGCCGTCTGGATGAACATAGAACACGTCCACCAGCAGCATGATGGGCATGGCCAGCAGCAGGATGGAAATCCAGAAAGCCGGGTTGTGGTGGAAGCCCTTGGCGTCGGGCGCGAGGTACTTGTCGGCCGCTTCCCGCGCGGCTGTGATCCCGCCACCCACCTCCTGCAACTCGTACCAGACCGCCTCGATGCCCTTGCGCACCGTCTCGGCCATGGCTGGGTCGCTGGCGATCTTCTGGACGAGATCCTGCTCATTGGTTGCGCCGATGGCGTCCTTGGCCGCGCTTATCACCAGCTCGGCGGCCTTGATGTTGCGTTCGGACATGGCCGAGCCGCTGGAGAACATGGCGCCCAACTTCGGCACCAGGTCGATGAGGGCGGGCAACGCCGCCATGATGAACGGGGCCATGGGCGCCTCCTTAGGGGTGGGTGGGGGGATGGTGTCTTCGGCGACGAACGCCGCGAAGGTGGAAGGCTGAACAGGGGCAGCGGTGGGCGCCGCCTCAGGCTGCAGCAGCACGGCCTTCACGCGCTCCCAGCGCTGCTTGCGGTCTTCGAAGCCGTTCAGCCCGCCGTTGATCAGCCGGGTGACGCGCTCGAAGTCGCCCGCATCGGCCGCCGCGTTGATGTTGCGCATGTCCCAGTAGTCGGCCGCCGAGAGGCACGCCCACTGCAACTCCGCCAGGCGCTCGGGCTCGGCCTCGAAGTCGGGAACGTCGGCGAAACGGGCACGCAGCCTGTCACGCACGGCCACGTGGTTGGCGCGACCTGTCGTCTGCAGAAAGCCGTGGCCGCGGAACTTGGGACCGTCGCCGGGTTGCGTGTTGCCCAGGTTCTTGCGGCCTTCGTAGGCTTCGCCGGATGCCAGCTCGGTGGTGTAGCGGAACCCGCCCGACTCGTGGCCGACTTGCGCCAGGAACATGGACAGTCGCTCGGGCGTGTCGATGCCGTAGAAGGCGCAGGCGGCCTTCAGCGGCTCCAGCACTTCGGCAGCGCGGGCAGCGGTGGCGCCAACGGCGCGCAGGGCTTCGGTGGTGATGGTCACTCCAGCCCCCCAGGAACCGACTCACCCCCGGCAAGCGCCCGCGTGCGCTTCTCCGCGAGTTTCAGGTGCTGACTGCGGAAATACCAGTCCATCCACAGTTTGGCCACCAGGCCGATCCCGCCGATCACGATGCCGGCGATCACGCCGACGATGGCCCACTGGTCGGGCGTGAGGCCCAGGAGTTTCGTGGCGCCGGCAGTAGTGGCAATGCCAATGCCGGTGCGCTCGGCAAGGACTGCCGTTTTCATCGCAACGGTGGTGAGTTCTGGAGTGTGCTCGATGCTCATCTTGTTCTCCCTGCCCTTCCCGTTCACTCCAGTCCGGCCGGCTTGATGCCGAGCCGGTAGTTGCGCACCACGGCGGCAGTCTCGCCAACAGCAGCGAGCAGCAGCACGACGGTCTGTGCGCCGTCAGGCAGCCAGCCAAGCCACGGGAGACGCTGCAGCGGGAAGAGCGCGAAGGCAACGGCCGCGCCGGCGCAGGCGCCGAACCACAGGTGCACCCGATGCTCTTTCGGGTACGTGCCGATGATCTTCTCGATCCACACCTCGCGCTTGCTAGGCGTGCGGCAGATCGTGATGGTCTGCCGCCAGTCGATGGCCAGCAGCACGAGCAGGATGACGAGCGGGGCGAGGGTCATTTTTCCTCCGTGGGTGGGACGACTTCGAGGTCCAGCTCATCCAGCAGCGCCAAGGCGTCGGTCTCGTACACCGACCGCACGACAGAGCGCTTGATGATCCCGGCGAGCTGGTCTCGGGTGTAGGGCAGGCCGTATTGCTTGCACACACCGACAAGGGCGTCCGGGTCTTTCGTCAGGGCGACGTATTGCTCGTTGAGCCACCCGCTGGTGATCCAGTGCGTGGCCGCGCCCTTTCCATCCTTCGCGCGCAGGCCAACGCGGAATTCGTTGGCTCCGGCGACAGGTGAAAGCGTGGCAGCGATGGTGCGGGCGATCTGGACATCCCCGTCCTCGATCACGATGTTGACGTTGGTATCGGCCATGTCAGTACACCAGTCGCGCGAGTTGCTTCGCGTAGTTTTCGATCTTGCCGATCAGGGAGCCGCTGCTTGAGTCGCCGCCTCGGATGGTGAGGGAGTGGATGCCTGCGGAAGACCAGATCGAGGAGCCGGCGCGGCTGAACAGGTAGTAGGTGGCGCTGGCGTAGTTGCCTGTGCCTTGATCGCCCGTATCGCTGCCATCCGCCACGCCGTTCACGCGCGTGGTGATCGAGTCGCCGGAAATGTCGCCTTGCGCGGTCAGGACAGCAGACTTCGGCTCGGCGTGCGTCGTGCCAGTCGTCGCGGTGCGCGTCGTGGTGCCACGAGAAAGCGCGGAGAACGTCGCAGAAGCACCGGCAGGGGCGCACAGCGCCAGCCCGCCATTGTTCGCCGCAGCGCTGGCCGTCAGCTCGAACACCACACCTTGCGCCGCATCGCTGTACTTCTTCAGCCCGCACACCAGCAGCACCTTGTCCACCGCGCTCAAGTCCATCGTCCCGCTCATGAACTGGCTGGTGCCGTTGCCCTTCACTTCACCGGGGAAACCATCGGTGTCGTAGTCGGTGGCTGTGGTGACACGCTGGTATGCAGGAATGGCCTTGGCGGCGTCGGAGGCGGTGCGGAGGTCTGCGCCCCAGACATACACACCACTGGAGCCGTTGCCGGTATACGCATGGTTTGTTGTGAGCGCGTTTGCAACGTACAGAACCGGCGTAACCGTGGTCACACCGCTAGGCACCGTGGCCGTAATCGTTAGGCGCCACCAACCGTCCGACTCTGCCTGCGCTGATGCTGAAACCGCCGTATAGCTGGTTGCCGATGTAGAAACCTCGCCAGTGCTCAAGTTGATGACCGCCGTTGCTTCTTGCGTCTCGCCCGTGGATGTCAGGCGAATACCGGCATAAGACCGTTCAGCAGCCTTGAACCAACACGATCCAACAATAGGGGCCGATGCGACAACAACCACCGATGCAAAATAGATGCGATGCGTTGCGGACGCGGTTGAGTCCTCAATCAGCTTGTCGGCTGTCGTGGTTCCATTTGGCGCTGTTGCCGCGTTCGCCGAAACGCTCGATCTTTGCTTCGCCCACGATGCGCTATCAAGTTGCTCGGTTGCAACCAGCAGATTCACCCTCTGCGTGAACGTAGGCCGGGCCCCTGCGCTGGACTGGCTGGCGTGGTTGCCGGGGATCAGTTGGCACGCATCAAGCGTGAAGGCTACCGTTGCCGCCGCGCTGGCCGTGATCGTGATCGCTGTGCTTGCGCCCATCACCACGTAGCAAGGAACCGAGGACGTTCCCGACGCAATGACGGTGCCGGAGTACGTGCCAACGCGAACTTGCGCCGTGCCGCCACTGACCCCTGTCACGTTCACCTTGTAGACGCTATTCGCGGTCAGGCCCGTGATCGTCACGTAGCTCTGGTTGCTGGCGTCCACCCGGGTGACAGTTCCCGCACCCGTGCCGGTGTTGTACGTCGCCGCCGTGGCAGAGCCGACAAGGCCCACGGCGAAGGATGCGCGCAGATTGGGACCGGGCACCGCTCCCGTCTTCGTATCCAGCCACAGCCCTACCGGCCGTTCTGCGGACTGGATCAGGATCGTGCCTGCCGCGTCCTCGAACATCGTCTGGGCGACGGCGTTCTGGGCGGGGGTGAGGGCCTGCAAGTGCAGCCCAGGATTCCCACCACGGAAGAACTCGCGGATGTCCGTGGGCCGGCGCCCGAACCACTCCAGCGCCGCCGCGATGTTGATGAAGCCACGCTGGCGGCGCGGTCCCTTCGGCGCAAATCGCTTGAACTTCATGGCGTTCAGGCGCGCAGGCCGATGATCAGATCACGGGCACTGCCGTAGGTGTTAGCCGATGCCGCCGTGCCGAAGCGCACCTTCAGGTAGGGGAAGGTGGCGAACACGAACGGGTCGAGCAGCACCATCTTCGACACAGCGGGGATCGTGACCTTGTACTCGCTGCCGTACTGGTCGTAGACATCCCCGTAGGTGCTGCCGTCGTAGCTGGCCTGGAAGGTCAGAACAGTGGCCGTGCCCACATCCGCAGGCAGGAGGATCGAGCCGGCGCGCTTGTTGCCCAGGGAGCCAGCGGCGGACAGGGAGTTGGAAGACGCAACGGTGACCGTGACGGTGGCGCCGGCTGCGCTCTTGACGGCAAATTCGGCGCTGGTGTCTGGCGTCGCGCACACGACCGGCGCGTAATGCTCGCCGCCCAAGTCCTTCCACGGCCGCGTGGGGTTGCCGTCGTCGATCCAATCGATTCGTTGTCCTTTGTCGCTCATGGTGTCTTCCTTTCGGGCATAAAAAAACCCGCCTGAGCGGGTTGGACTTGGATTGAGAAATGCCTACCAGATGCCGTAGCAGTCGTTGATGTCGGCCTCGATGGCTGCGCGGTCTGCGCTCTTGTCGCCAGCGAAGATGATGAATTCCTGCACGCTTCCCTGGAGCGAGTTGCTGGCGTAGTTCGTCGCCCACCGCCCGAGATAGAGCGGGTAGGCGCCGTCGATGTTGGGCGTGCCGGTGCTGTGCCCAGTGCTCGCCACGCTGGAGCCGTTGCGGTACACGCTGGTCGATGTGTTGATCGCGCCGGCCGCCTTGATGATCGTCGTCAGGTACAGCGTGTTGTTTGATGGGACCGTGGTGACAAAGGGGTTCCCACCAGCAAACGCAACAGTCGCGCTTGAACCATCGTCAAGGTAGCCGCAGGCATTCAGCGCCACACCCGTATTGCCCCACCCGAACAGGCTGCCAGCCGTGTTTGTCGTCTTCTTGTGGACGATGAAAGCGGACCACGCTGCATTTCCGGTCAGCGATACAGCGGTGCCGAAACTCGACTGTGATGCACTGGAGTCGAGGTAGTCGGTGGAGTCCAGAACCGCGCAGGCCTTGCCCTCTGTTCCGACCGTCAGCAAAGAGCCCGACGACACGATGAGCGGTTGGTTTCCGCTCGTGCTGTTTCCAAGGTTCGCGGTCCCGACTTGATCGTAGAGCGTGACGACTGCCTCGCTGGCCGATCCTGCATGCGTGAGCAGCGCGCTCAGGTCCAGGGCGTAGCCTGAGAATCCGATGTCTGTCTGCGCGTTGTCCGAGGACCGGCGCACGCGCATGCAGTTGGTCGCCGTCGCCTTCAGCTTGCGCGCCGTGCTGTAGGCCGCGACTGCACCCGAGTAGGTATCCAGCAGCGGCAGCGCCGAAGCGCCGAAGCGGTACGGGTTGAGCAGCATCACGCAACAGGCCGGCCGACGAGATAGACCTTCAGGCCTGCCGCCGTGCCGTTGCCAACCTGGTCAACGTCGATGGTGATCTTCGCGCCCTTGGCCAGGGCCGTGTCGCTGATGACTGGTGGCGTGGCTGCGGTCAGCGATGTTTCTTCCGTGTTGTCGATGGTCAGCTTGGTCGAGAGGATCGAAGATCCGGCTTCGTTCACGTCCACCGTGAAGATCGAGCCGCTGGATTGCGGCGTCGTCAGTCCTCCGATCACCTCCGACAGCGTGAACGCAAACGGCATGTGAAATGTGACTTTCGCCGTCCCGGTGGTGATTGGCGTCGTCTCGTCTGAGCACGCGATGGCGATGGTCTGCATCGGGACGTAGGGCTCCGTGGCCAGCAAGCCGCCCGAGTCCATCCGGTGGTCAACCACATCCGTCACGAGTCCCGATGCCGTTGTGACCTTGTAGACGCGGGCGTAGTTGGTGGAGTCGTTCCAGTTGGTGGTAGCCGTGGAGACACTGACAGCACCAGAGGACCGCGCGACGACGATGTAGTTGGTGGCGTTGTTGGTGAGCGTGACCGTCCCATCGGCCACGGTGTTGCCACGGTACAGGCCGCCGTAGTAGCCCCAGGTGAGCGCCGTGGTGGTGGACTGCTTCTTGCCGTAGATGGCAGCGACAGATACCGTCTCGAAATTCTCATTCATCCGCGTGGCGACGTTGCTGCCCGCGGTGATCTGCTGCATGGTGGTCATAGTGCGACTTCTGCCGGGTAGCCCCGGCCCACGGTTTCTGAGAGCTGGTAGACCTTCAGGGTAAGCCCCGTCAGGTCTGCGTTGTCGCCATAGGCTCGCGTCTCCACGGCTGAACCGCCAGCGCGCACCGCGGCGAAGAGATGGTCTGTGGTTCCACCCGAGACGGCGATGATGCCGGAGATGTCGAGTCGGCGGACTTCGGCGCCTGTGGTGCCATTCAGCAGCACCAGTTGCCCTCCCACGGGATCAGCGAACGCCACATTGTCACCAGACACGACCAGCGCGCGGCGTGACCGAGCGTAGGCACGTCCGGTGGTGGTCAGCACCTCCGCACCAGTCGTCGCGTTGAACACTCCGACCGCTTCCACCCCGGCCACAAAGACGAGGCCGTTTTGCACCAGCACATCGACCGGGAAGCGCGGGCAGTCGATGCGCAGCACTTCCGCATGCGTCGAGGTGTCCCACTTGATGATCTCGTTCGTTCCGCGGTCGCAGATGTAGAGATAGCCCGAGTCGTAGGCCATTGCTCCAATGCCTTCGTTGATGGCATAGGTGTTCGATACCGCCAGCGTCGAGGTATCCAGTTTGCGAATCTGCGCGCTGTAGCTTTCGGATACCCAGATGTTGGTCCCATCGTAGGCCAGGCCCTGGGGATCGGCATCCATCGCAGAGGTATAGGTTGCCGCTGCGCTCAGTAGCCCGCCAGGGATCAGCGTGTCCTTGTCAATGCGGTAGACCTTCGGGTCTTCCGTGCCGTTGACGACGGACACGTAGACGTCACTGCCCACCGTGACCAGCGCCGTCGCCTCCAGGCCAAGGTAAGAGCCGCCCAGATACTCGCCGGTCGTGGCATCGTACCGACGCAGTGCCACGCCGGATGTAGCCGCAGGGTTGCGGTCGTCGGTGCCAACCAGATCCCCATCGGCATCGGCCACGAACTGCACCGCTGGCGTCAGCAGGAATTCCTGAGCCAGCGACGAAATCGCCGCCTGCGGCTCGGTCACGGTGTCGCTGTAGACCACATCGCCCGATCCGTTGACCAGCTCCACGTCGTAGGCTTCTGATGCCTCACCAAGGGGAAGCAGATCGGTCAGGATGTTGCTGGCCAGCCGGGTGCGACGATCCCACGTGAACAGAACATCACCCGTATCCTCGTTCTTGCGCAGGTTGACGGGGGAGAATGGCTTCTTGCCTACTGCTTCGTTTGTGAAGGTTCGCGCCAGAGTGGCATCCAGGCTTGAACCGATGGGGACGGCCTTGTAGGTCTTCTCGATTCCGATGTCGGTCGCTTCCACCGCGATCCGGCGCAGCGCGGTGGACAGCAGCACAACCTCTTCCCCTGCGACGTGCCCGGTCATCGCCCACTCGGTGCCACGCCGGCCGCGCAGGAACCGCGTCAGGGTGTAGATCCCCGGGCTGTCTTCCGTCGCGGTCACGAACTGCACCACCTCGGAGCCGATCAGGATCGCGTTCGTCTGTCCGTCGATGACCGTATCTCGCGTGGAACTGGAAAGCTCACCGAATGACACGTTGATCGTCACCGAGGATTCTTCGTCCATCACATCGGGGCCCGTCCAGTCAGGCAGCGCCGTCGTCGTGGAGCCAATGACTGATTCCGTGGTGACGTTGGTCACGGCAGTGAACTCGGTGCCGTTGTCGCGGTAGATCAGCGCGCCCTGGAAATTGTTCTCCACCACCGAGCGAGCGGCGACGTAGAACCCCGTGTCGTCGTCCGCATCCCGCAAGATCGGGATGTCCAGATAGGCCGCCTTCACCGGGAACGGGTAGGCGATGCCCTGCTGGCCACCTTCAGGCGTCACGCCGGGCGCCGTCACGTCGTAGAGGCTCGGGTCGCTGTCCACAACCTCCAATTCCAGCAGCAGGCCGGTATCGGTGATCCGCTCGATGCGCTTGGGCGTGACGGTGCCGGCCGGGTACTCGACGTTGATGTTGTCGCCGGGGTCGAGATAGGCGAACTCGCGTGTGAGCTTCAGCGTGCGCTTGTTGCGCGACTGCCAGGCGTCGTAGAGGATGCCGGCCGCCACCGCAGCGACGTGGCTTGCACTGGTGGCAATCGGCAGGTCCGTCGTCAGGTCGTTGATGGACTCGGTGATCTGCCGGCGCGCGGTTTCGGCCCCGGGCTGGTAGTCGGCGTCCTTGTTGATGAAGGAAAGAGCCACGCTGCGCGGGAGGTCTGCCTCCTGGGTGCGCGTGAGCGGGAACGGGTCGGATGCGTTAGCTCCTGGTTCAGCAGCCGCCAGATCATCGAAGGCGATGGACGCGACAACCGTCTGGTTTGCGCGCTTCCTGAACTTGAGGACGCCATCGCTCTCGACCGCATCCATGAAGTAGGCCGTCATCAACGGCTCCAGGTTCGCGCGGGCCGATGCGACCTGCGTCAGTGCGTACCCGTGCACCGTGTCCGTGATGCCCGTGGTGTCCACGTCCGAGGCGTCCATGCCGGCAGAAACGCAGATGTCCTCAACGATGTCCGCCAGATCGACCTCCGTGGGATCGACCCCGGCAAAGTTGATCACGCGGTACTCCACTTCACCACCTGACACATTCGACGGCCCGACGATGGCGAAGCGGTCATTGGCCCGGAACGTCCGGGTGGTGTTGTTGGTGTTCGAGAAGTTGGCCGTCGAGGTGAGAAGCACCCACTCGCCGTCCTCCACTTTCCATACCTTCCGGTCGGTGGCCACCGCCGCGGCCGTGCCGTCAAGCACATAGACCCCGCCTGCATCGACTTGGACCAGCAGGATGTCGGAGACCAGATCCTCCCCGGCGCTGATTTCATCGATCAGCGTTCCGTCGTCGCCGTCGTAGGTCTGAAGCCGCGTCTCGCCGCCGCGCGTGCCGCAGCAGTACACCACGTTGTCATACATGGCCATCGGCACGAACGCGGTATCCAGCGTCGGCGTCATGACGTTGGCCGGCAGGATCGTGATGCACTCTCCGCGCGTCCCACTGGTGCCGGCGATGGCCGCATACTTGCCCGTGATCGGGTCGTAGGCGCACCAGAACACGCGCAGGGAGTTGTCCGACGTGCCAGGCGTGTAGCTCAGCACAAGCTCTGATTCCCCGGTCTCCAGGTCGAAGGCGACGATGTTCAGCGGCGTCGCGTAGCTGCCAGAGGTGAACCCGGACATCAGGGCCTTGTTCCCGCCCTGGCAGGGGTACGGCCCGAATTCTGTTCCGCCCGCCGATGTGGTGAGGCTTGCGGTGCGCTCAAACTCGCTGTAGCTCGGGCCGACAGAACGAATCTCCGAGCTTCCGCCAGCGGCCGGGAACTGCCAGGAGGTGTTTTCTCCGATGCAGGCGTACCGCATCGCGCTGGCGTCCACCGTGGAATAGACGATGCTGTCGCCGTCGATGTCCGCCGACGTGGCCACCTCGAAAGACAGTTGCGGAATCTGCCCATTGGGGCAGTCCATGTGATCGAACACGACATAGGCCGTGCCGCGGTACGCAGGGGTCTGGCCAACTCCTACGGTCGCCTCGATGGTCGGGTCCGGCAGTTGGTCTTCCGTGCCGGTGTAGAGCTTGAACCCTTCGGCATGCAAGCTGCTCCCCATGACGGTCCCGACGTCGGCGTCCTTGCTGCTGTCGAAGATCAGTTCACCGTTGCGCCACACCTTGCGGATGCCGGCAATCTCACCCTGGCACAGCGCGATGGCCATGTCCACGTTGTAGCTGTAGGTGGTGGTCGTGACCTTCGGGCCGCCCTTGCCGCCCTCCGTCGTCTCGCTCTTCACCTCGCGCTTGTCGGTGCAGAAAATCACGTTGCCGGACACGCGGCAGGTGCCGTAGATTTTCGGCCGCATCACACCGTAGGTGCTGGCCTGCACGGACAGATCGCCCAGGCGCGGTCCTTCGACGCGAGTCTTGGGGCCGAAGAACGCGCTCCCCAGCAGCGACCCGCCGAGCCATCCGATCTGCGCCCCGGTCATCCCGAAGAACGTCCCGCCGATCAGGGTCGAGCCAAGCGCAGACCCGGCAGCGGCAAGTGCAAGAACGGCCATCTAGAACGCCTCCGGGAACCGATACGCCGCCATCAGGCGGGAGCGCCACGTTTCATCGAGCCGCACCTCCACGACCTGCCGGCAAGGCAGATACGCATGGATCAGCGACAGGCCGCCCAGGTGATAGTCGCCAGCGATGCCCATGTGCCGCTGGTGACCAAAGCGGAACACCAGCACGTCACCCGGTTCCGGCGTGGCCACCTTCTGCAGGTGCTCAGCGCACAAGGCCAGCATCGATTCGTCCCGCGCGTGGCGGTGGTAGTTCGTGAAGTCGAAGGACGAGCCTCGCGCGATCTTGGCGACCTGAATGACCAGCCCGGCGCAGTCGAGTTTTTCCCCTCTGCCTTGGTGCCCATAGCGCACCCCGATGAACCCCCGCGCCGCCGTCACCACGTCGTTCATACGCTCGCCGCCGTGGCGTTGCCGATGATCTTGTCGTTCAGCGGAACATCCGGGAAGCCGCGGAAGTTGACCACGTTGGAGAACTTGGTCCCGCAATCCTCGGTGCGCCGCTTGCGGCAGCCGGGAACGGCGCTGTACGTGTCGCCCACTGCGATGTCTGCGGGCATCCGAAGGTGCAGCGTGAACACGCCAGCAGCGAAGGACGCCACCTCCATGCGCAGGCCAGCATTCGCGCCCGTCAGCCACTCGACCACGCCAGCGCCCCAGTAGTCCGAGGCTTCGGCGCGGCTGCTGTCGGTGAAGACAGATGCGCTGCTGGTCGCGGTGACAGTGCCCGTCACGGTCAGCGGGTACAGGTCAACACCACATCGCGCATCGCCCAGGTTTGCAGCGCATGCCGCCGCGTAGACCTCTCCCACCGGCTGCTGGAGCGCCTGGGCCAGGCCGCGCGCTTCCGCGTTGAATGCGATGCTGCCGGCGCTCACGTTGCCGATGCGCCCCTTGCGCAGCAGCATGGAGCCTTGGCTCAGATCCTCGTAGTTGACCTGGAAAATCTCCACTTCGGCGCCGTCCCACTTGCCGGCCAGCAGATCCGCTTCCGTGATGCTCTCCGCGTCCATGACGCCCTGCAGCTCCAGATTCGGCACGGCCAGATTGATCTGGCCCTCGATGGCCGATGGCGTGAACCCCGTCGCCGCGGCGTAGGTGACGCCATCGATGGTCAGATCCCTGTCCACCGACGTGAAGCCGAACACCTCTCCATCCGTGCGCGTGACTTTCCAGCACCATGCAATGGTCGTCGTCCCCTGCGCCATGTGGGCCAGGAGTGCGGGGCTGGCGGTCTTCACTCGCGCACCTCAACGATGGAGGTGGACGGTCCCGTGACCAGCCGGTCATCCTCATCCCCGCCGCGCACCAGTTCCCAGTCCAGTTCGTCCGTCTCGAACTGCACCGGCACGTAGAACGAGCCCGACCACGCCATCGCCTCGGATGCCTGCGGGTACTTGGCGGCCGTCCCGCCCGTGGCAGCCAGGCCGGTCGTGGAGGTGGAGATGGTCAGGCTGCTCGCGCCCTTGGCCGTGATGGCGTGGCTTGCGCCGTTGAGGATGGACGCGGCCGTGCCAGACAGGCCGGAGAGGTAGACCCGTTGCCCGACCGACATGGCCGCCACGATGCCGGCGCCGCTGGCGAAGTTCAGGACGGTGGAACTGCCCGCGGTCAGGGATGTCAGGGACTCCGAAGTATCGGCCACGAACGTGACCGCCCCGGTGTCGTAGTTGATCGAGATGTTGCCGGCACTGGCGCCCACAGTGACTGCCGCGCCCGCCCGCGTGACCGCAATGGCCGACTTGGGCCGGGTGATGCGGCGATCCTTGGTCCGCGTGCTGCCAAGCGAGGTGTACCGCTTGAACAGGTGATAGACCGGCACCCCATACCCGGTGCCGATGGCGCCGACGTCGGCCGTCGTGTAGCCGCGCAGGAGCCCTTCGGCAGCCGATGCGTTGCGGTCAGCCGGATCGAGCATCAGGAAGCCGTAGGCGCCGCCTTCCGTGACCTCGAACATGCCCTGGAGCGCCGCCCAAGCAGCCAGCAGCATCGGCACATAGCCCACCTCGTACCGGCGCAGGGTCTGCGTCCAGACGATGTTCGCTTGCATGTACCCCGCCTGGTTGGATGCGCGCTGGTTCATGCGCACGTTCTTGCCGCGCAGTCCGGCCGCAACCACCACCTCCGGCAGGATCACGTCATTCAGCACAGTCGTCATCGGTTCCTCGCCATCGCGCGCTGTGCGCCGGCCGCCGCCGATGCGGCGATCTGCTGTTGGGTGCGTCGGTCAACTGGGCCGGACAGGTGGAAGACGTTCGTCACGCTCATCCCGCCGCCGTTGCGCATGGGCGTGACCTTCCCGCGCTCACTGCCCATCATGAGGAACTGCCGCCCGTTCACGTCCAGAAGCTCGGGGCCGCGCTCGTTGACCTCGTACATGCGCCCGGAGTCCACCGGCCCGCCGATGGCGCGGCCGCCGCCAAACAGGCTGGAGAAGATGCTCCCGATGCCGCCGAAGATCCCTCCGCCATCGGCAGGCTTCAGGAAGTCGCCCAGGGCGTTGGACAGGGGCTCGGTCACGAACTTGCGCGTCACGATGCGCAGGATGTCCTGCTCCAGGCCTTTCAGCACTTCGGATAGGTTCTTGCCGCCAACGATGGCGTCCTCGAACGCCGACGAGAACGTGAGGCCCAGTTCCTCGGCCAGGGTCTTGCCCTCGGCCATCTTCTGGTTCAGGCCCAGGAAGCCGGTGGCGGCATCGCTGAACTGCTCCGCTGTGATGCGCCCCTTGTCGAGAGCTTCGGCCAGCAGCAACATGGACTTGCGCTGCTCTTCGAGCTTCGCCATCGGGCCGCTGCTCAGGAGCTTGTCCAGCTGCGCCTGATACTTCTCGTTCGCCTTGTTGACCGCATCGCCCGCTTCAATGGCGACGTTGCGTTTCAGCTTCAGCAGCTCGACCTCTTCCTTGGCCGCGTCGATGCGCTTGGCGACGTTGACGAGTTCGTCCAACGTGACCTTGCCCTCGATCTTCAGGCGACCGGACGCGACCTCTGCGAGAAGGGTTTCCTCGACGTTCAGCTCGCGGGTCTTGTCCAGTTGCCGCTGCAAGTTCTCGAGATACCGCTCGGCCTCGGTGGTGCGCTCCTTCTGCGCCTTGTCGGCCTTTTCGGCACCGCTGAAGTTCAGCGCCGGGCGCGTGGCTGGCGTGAAGCCACGATCCTCGACGCCTTTCAGCGCCGCGTTCTGCCGCATCTTTGCGAACTGTGCCTCCACTCGGGCGCTGAAATCGTTGTTGAACAGCTTCGCGCCGTCCGCGCGTGCCTCCGCGATGATGGTCTTGATTTGGCCGAAGTCGCCACGAATGGCCGCGCCGATGATGGCCGCGGCCGCGCCGAAACCACGACCCACCAGCAGCACCGCGTCGGCAGCATTGCGCGCGGAATCCACCACGCCGGCCAGGAACAGCGCCGCCCGCTCGGCGTAGGCCGAGACTTCATTGTTCCGGCCAACCTTCTTCCCGGCCTCGTCCACGCCCAGCAGTTCCTTTGCCGCCTCCGACAGCGCCCCGGTGAGCGCCGTCAGCGCCGGCAGGGCCTGGGTGGCGATGGCCTGCGCGTACAGGTTCAGCGTGGCCTTGTTCTTGGCCTGCCGGTCCGCATACTCGTCGGCCTGGCGGATCTGTTCGGCGGTCAGGATCACTTGCCGGCCGCCCGCCTCTTCCAAGGCCTTGAAGACCTTCAGCTGCTCGGCGCCAGACTTGCCGAATAGGGCGATGGCCACCGCCGTCTTGTTGGCGTTGTCCTCAAACCCGGACAGGGCTTGCCCGATGGCTTCGTACTGCGCCGCAGGGTCGAGCTTCTTGAAGTCCTCGACGTTGATCCCCAGGGCCTTCAGTGCTGCGCCGGCCGCCTTGCTCTCGTCGTCCACGCCGACAAGGTTCTTGGTCAACTTGTTCATGGCGCCGGCCACGGACGAGACTTCCACGCCGGCCACCGCAGCGGACACAGCGAAGGACGCGATGGCCTCCGCGCTGGCGTTCGTCTCTTCGGCCAGGTCTTGGAAGTCGGCGGCCTGCTTGACCAGTTGATCCATGGCCACGGCTGCCGCAGTGGCGCCGGCCACCATGGCAGTCAGCGCAGCGCCGGCCGCCTTCGCTCCGGCTTCGACGTTGGTCTTCAGCCGTTCCGCGAACTTCTGCGCCTGTCGCTCGCTCTTGGTCAGGCCATCGACGAAATCGACGGCATCGAGACCGAGGCGAACGACAAGAGCGCCAAGGGAATTTGCCATGCTTCAGGCCTTCACGTTGCGGGGCTTGAATTCAAGAAGCACCGCATCATCGGACGCGTCTTCTTCGTCGGTCGGTGGATCGAACAGGAAGTCAGCCAGTGAGAGGCTGGCGTTCCCGCCGTTGGCTTGCGCCACGGTCAGGGCGATCCGGGCAAGTTGCAGTTGCATGCGGCGCGCGGGGAGCATGCGGCGCGCGGCGTAGGCCTGGTAGAGGTTGAAGCTGCGCTCGGACAACCGCTGCGCCAGTTCTTCCTCCGGGATGCCCAGCTCGAACGAGAGGTCAATCAGGAACTCTCGCCGAGCGGTCAGCCGTTTTTTTCGTCGCCCCCTGCGTCAGCTTCGAGGACCGCGCGCACCTTGTCCCACGGCTGCGCAGCGATCAGCTTCAGGTCTTCCGCGTTGTTCACGTCGAAGAGAAGCTGTCCCGTGGCGTCGCACAGCATGCGCGCAGCGGCGCGGGCGAAGCGCAGCGGGTCTTTCCCGTCCTTGGCTTCGCGCGCCTCCTGCTGCTGCATGTCCACCTGTTCCACCGTCAGGGGCCGCACGTACAGCGTGCCCCAGCCTTCGACTTCCACCTTTTTGAGCGATGGAGCGCCGCGCATGGCGGCGATCAGTTGGTCGCGGTTCATCAGTTGGCGTAGTCGTAGCGGTTGCCGGTGTTGCGGATGGTCAGCGAGCCCTTCCACAGGCCATTCACCGACGCGCTCTCGCTGGTCTGCTGGATGGTGCCGATCAGGATCATGGCGCCACCAGAGCGGGGCAGCTGGATGCGAACGGCGATCTGTTCGCCAGCGCTGTCGCCGCTGTAGAACTCGGAGATGGCCAGCTGGATCGCAGTCTGCGGCGCGAAGTTGAAGTCCAGTTGCGTGGTGCCGAAGTCGGGCAGGCCAACCTCATACTCCGCGGCGGTGGAGCAGATGGTCGTCGCGTCGATCTCCGGGCTGGTGCCGCCCTGGCGGTTGTAGCCGGTCAGCTCGCAGAAGTTGGAGAAGGTGGCGACTTCCACCTTGCCGCTGCCGGTGTAGGTGCCGTAGCCGGACGAGTCCGTGTCCACCAGCGAATAGCTGTTGGCGTCGATGCGCTCGATCACGAACGCGCGGTCGTTGACCTCGGTCATGCCGGTTGCCCCGGTGATCTTGATCACGTCGCCCGTGGCGCGGCCGTGGCTGGCCTCGGTCACGACTGCGGGGTTCGCCTTCGTGATGGCCGAGATGGTGTCCGTGGGGCTGACATTCGTGAACGCCGTGGTGATGGCGATCGTCGTGCCGTTCAGTTTGAATCGCTTACCAGCGCTCATGGTGGCTTCCTTTCGGGGGACGTGAAAAAGCCGCCATCAGGCGGCTGTGGTTGAGAACTCGGATGTGTCAGGCCGGAGCCGACGAAGGCATGAACATGACTTCCAAGATCACGCGATGCGTCTTGGTGTCGGTGTCGTAGGTTTCCTGCTCGCCAACTCTGGCGTTCGGCGTGCTCATGGCCTGGATGCTCGCGACAACCTGATTGCGCAGCGTGCGCGCGGCCTCGTAGCTGGTGGCCACGATGTCAAGTTGGACGCGGATGTCATCGCTCTCGCCGTCGTCGGTGCCGTCGATGGTGATGTCCGCGGCGCGGTTGATCACGGTGAACCGGATGGCCGGCCAGGTGGGCGTAGTTTCCTGCGGGAACCGATTCGGGAACAACCTCTGCGAGACGAGCGATCCAAGCGCCGTCTTGATTTCCTGGGCGACGTTCACTTTGCAGCCTTCTTCGCAGCGCGGTCGATGCCGCGGCGCAGGGATTCAGCGATGGCGCGGGCGGCCTGTTCCTTGCCGTTGTCGAAGGCGGGGCGAAGCACGGGCTCGGCCGGCATGTTGACGGTCCCGAACTCGACCAGGTGTGCATGGGGCGCGCGGGCGATCTTCTGGCCCTTTTTGTTGTACGGCTTGCCGCGGCCGCGGACCGTTACCACGTGCTCACTCGTCAAGTTGTTCTCGCCCTTGGCCGAGCGCTTGATGATGATGGCCTCTTTCAGGTCGCCTTCATCAATCGACGGGTTGCTTTCCACTTTCGCCACGGCGCCGACCTTGATGATCTTGGCGCCCGCCATCGTCGAGCCTCGTCCGATGCGCGTCCCGACCTCGTTGCCAAGCTCCCGCAGCGCGGCGCCCAGGGCCTGCAATCCATCTACTTGAACCGTTGTCACTCGGGCCATGCTCACCCCGCATTCACGCCGGATTGGCAGATCATGGGCATGAACCGCCCGCGAAGCCCCTGGTCGGGCAGGTCGATGATGTTCAGCAGCTTGCCATTCCAGCTGATGCGGTCCCGCTGCGTGATGCTGAAGCGCGTCACGATGTCCGCATTGACCCAGACGGTGTAGCCCAGCCGCGACTTGATCCCGCCACCGATGGCGGCCTCTTTCGCCTTGTCGCCGTCCACCGCCGCGCGGCACTGGACAACCGTCGTCCAGCTCTCCGGCGCATCGCCGCTCGCGTCCTGCGCACCGGTATCGCGCTGGAATGTCACGGTCTGGTCCATGCGCCGGGGGTCGAAGTTGGCGACGATGGACATCAGGCCACTCCGTAGACCTTCAGGTCGGAAAGCAGCGCATCCCGGGCGTCCATGATCGCCTTGCGTTGTTCCGGTGACATCGGGTTGTAGAGCAGTTCCACGCCCAGCAGAATTGCGTCGCGCGCCTCGCTCGGGACGTTGGCGATCTGCGCGTCGCGGTCCGTGTCGGCCGGTGAATTGTTGGCCGGGTAGCCGGCCCAGTAGGTGACACGCACCGCATCCGGCCGCGCATAGACGCCAGGCTGCGCGCCAAGCACCAGTTGCACCTGCGGAATCAGCGAGTCGGTCAAGTACCAAGAGGCCGCACCCAGGGACTGCAGGGCATTCGTCGAGTCGTAATACTGCACGCTGTCCACCTCGATCAGCGGCGGGCGCAGCAGGCCGAGATTGCAGAACCAGGGGGCCGACAGCCGCAGCTTCTGCCGCACCAGCGCGCGGTGCGTGATCCGCTCCACATCCCTGCGCGCCGTGGCGATGTGCCGGCGCAGCATGGCGTCGTCGGGATGCTCCAGCGGGCTGCCCGTGGGCGTCAGGCGCAGATGCTCGTAGCAGTCCTGCAGGCTGACCGGCTCGTAGTCCGGGGGCTTGATGAGGGTCAGGTTCATGCCTTGAATCCTGCGGTGCACACGCTCGCCGCCAGCAGAGAGTCGGTCCATTCCTGGGCCATCGGCGCGTCGCTGTGGGCCGGGATGCCGGGGATACCGGCCGTGAAGTGCAGCACTTTGGCGTCCTGGTTGGCGCCGAACTCGTCCACCAGCCAGTTCCACTCGACCGGCAGTTCGCCGATGCGGTCGTCCGGGATGAACCGCAGCTGAAGCAGATCCATCGGATCCGCCTTGCGCACGAATTCCGGCGTGATGGTGCGCCAAGCGAAGTGCGAGCAGTTGATTGCCATCACAGACGCCCAGTTCTTGCGCTCGTACCCCACGTTGTCCGCTTCCATCGTGGTGCCGATGTACTTGCGCGGGTAGCGCGAGGTGTAGTTGTGCTTCACGACTTGGACGGCCTTGTACGGGTTGAACAGCTTCGCGAGCTGGCACACGTCGTCGCGCAGCAGCATGTCGGCGCCGTCCATGAACACCGCCCAGCCTTCCCAGTGCAGCATCCACGGCACCAGAAAACGGCGGTAGGTGAAGGCGTTCGTCCCTTCCTTGTGATCGGTGCAGGCCTTGCGCGTGATCGGCGTCAGCATGACCGGCTCGCTTGCGTGAGCGATCACGGATCGAACGAACGCGGTTGTCCCTGCCTCGACGCGCTCGTCGTGGCCGTGGAAGATGTGCAGCATGCTCTATCCCTTGCGCGCTTCGATGCGCATGTCCCGGTCAAGGCGGGCGCCATGGGTCTGCGGTGGCAGCACCTTGACCGTGCGTGGGTCGAATGGGCCGCGCATGACAAGCGCCTGGATGGTGGTGGGCGTGTAGCCCCAGCGGTGGCAGTTGAACGGATCGCGCGGCGCCGGGTCGCCGTACAGGGGCCACATGGCCATCTGGTCGCCGCGCTCGTTCAGCAGGTTGCGCGCCGCCCACTCGATGTCCGGCAGTTCCAAGACCAGCAGGCCGCCCGGCTTGAGCAGCCGCGCCCATTCGGCCAGCAGCGCGGGGGCTTCCCACGCATAGACGTGCTCGATCACATGCAGCGCCAGCACCTCGTCGGCGCAGCCGTCAGGCAGCGGGATCGGGTTCGTGACCTTGCCCTCGGAATCGAACGCCAGCGCGTGCACCAGCTCGGGCGCACGGGGGGCTTTCGGGTGGTGGATGGCGTCGATGTTGAAGCACCCGTCCAGAACCCGCCTGCCACACCCGAAATTGATCCTCATTGCCTTCTCCATTCACTCCGGCAGCACGCGCCGGATCCATTCCCAGGCCGCGCCCGCCTCGAACCTTGACCACTCCCACCAGCTCAGACGGGCGAGGAATTCCGCCCTCTCCTGCCTGCTGGGTGTCGAGTTGCCGCGGTACAGGGCCGCCGCGGCGCCGTCCTCGCACTCAACCGGAACGCCGGCAACACAGGCGTCCACAGCGGTGTTGGAGTGCCGGCAGACCAGCAGCGAGCAGCCGCGCAAGGCTTCTTCGATGGGCATCCCGTGGCACATCTCGAGATCCATCAACGGGATCGGGTTGTTGCCCTTCGGCCGCCACAGAATCTTCCGGCCCGGGAACCTCCTGCGCAGGTCTTCCGCCTTCTTGCGTTCCCAGGCCTGCACCATGTGCAGGTCGTAGGCATAGACCGACTTTGGCCCGAGCCCGATCAGCAGGATGGGCCCGGCCGGGTCCGCGTCCTCGCGCAAATCGAACTCTCGTCTTCCGGCCATGGGCGACATCGCCAGTTGGTCGGGCGTCGGGTGCATGCTGTCGATGGACAGCCGCATTGCATCCTTCCGGTCCCAGTAGCCCAGATCCCACATGGCCACGTGCCCGCCGCGCTTGACGTGCCGCTGCACGATGGGCAGCTTCACCGGCGAGCCCGGCCCGTAGAGCATCAGGTTCCGGCGCTTGCCGCTGTAGGCTGCGGTCTGCACCGCGCCGGCCGGCTGGGCCGCCACCATGGCCCGCATCATCCGGGTGGCCTTGGCGTTCAGTGTCGGCCAGTCGGTCAGGATTTCCCAGCCGTCAACCACGCAGGCCCCGCAACCAGTCGGCGTAGGTCTGCGCGATCTTCGGCAGCTTCGGCTTTGCCGCGGAGAGCCTGGCACTGGCGTCCACCCGGGCAGCCATCGACGTCAGGGCGTCCAGTGCCTCGACCATCTCGCGGTCGGTGTCTGCCCACAGTTCCCCGCCGCTGGCCGTCTCCAGATATCCGGCTTCGCGTCCGCCGATGAAAGGCGTTCCGCACCCCTGGGCGTTGGCCAGCTTCACATTCGATTTCCACCGCCTGGGCGCGTAGCCGTCTGCGTCCCTCACCGCGATCACGATGTCCAGGGCCGCCACGCTCGGCGGGTTCTCCATCCACCGCCAGCCGCGGCGTGCGCACTGCGCCTGCAGGAACGGCCGCCACCGGCCGAGGTACTGCCCGCCGCCCTGGTAGCCGATCACGCGCACTTCGCGCTGAATCACGCACGTGCCCTGCCCTTCCCATGCGTGGTGCGGCAGGGCCAGCACCGGAATCCCGAACTGCGCGCAGTCGTCGGCCATGGCCCGGGTAGCAGCCACGATGCCGGCCGGGCGGATGTGGGCGACCTGCTCGGCCAGCCACGCCATGCACTGCCCCTGGTTCCAGCTGTTGCCAGCCGGCTGCGGGTAGGCGTCCACCACGTCCCAGACAATCGGCACGTCCATGCGGCGCAGGCGCTGCACCAGATCCCCATGGGGGCGCTTCACCAAGACGGCCAGGTCGTAGCCGCCCACGTCAAGCGCCTGGGGGATGACGTCGGCGCCGATGGCTCGGCCCAGCTGCTCACCTCGAATCGCCCAGCTGCCGCTGGTGCCGCGGCCGGTGACAAGCACCTTCACCGCTTCACCCCGAAGCCCAGCACTTCCGTCCGCGGAAAGTACGGGTGCCCCTCTTCTTCCCTGGCCCGGATGTAGGTGTCCGGGCGCAGCTTGTCGGATGCGTACCGAATCGCCGACCACTGGATGCCCGGGAAAAGCTCCTGCACCGCCTCGTGGGTGAAGCGCCACAGGTCGCCAGGGTAGTCGTGATACCGCCAGACGAATGGGACGGTCAGGTGCAGCGTCGCGCCCGGCTTCATCAGTCGCTCGATGTTCGCCGCCAGCAGCCACGGACGGCGCGAATGCTCCAGCACGCTCCAGCATTCGACGTGCGCGAACTGCCCCAGGTCGTCCGGGAGCTGGTCCTCCAGATTCAGCACGCGGTCAACGCCGGGTCCGGGGCGCATGTCCACGCCCAGGACTTTCGGATACCGCGCCCTGCGGTCCTCTTTCCCTTCGGCCACGAACGAGCCGACGATCAGCGTGCGGCCGGCGCGCGGTGCCACGTGGTCCCGGGCGAATCTCTCAGCAGGCAACAAGTCGGGCAATCGCTTCTCCGCTTCGGACTTCTTCATCGGTGGCCATCGCCCAGGCCAGGCGCCGGAACATGCCCAGCCTGTCCCCGTGCTTCGGCCCCTTGTGGAACTCGCTCAGATGGCGCGCGGCGCCGGCCCCGATCCACTGCGGGAACTCGTAGAACACCGGTACGCCCAGCAGAATGGCATGCAGGGCCGCGCTGCTGTGCCACGTCACCACGCAGCGCGCATCCTTCAGGTCGTCGGCCAGGCTGACGGCCGGAACATCCGCTCCGGGGTGGCGCCGGATGCGCCCGCCGATGCGCGCCTGCACGTGGTTGGCCCATCCGGGCGGCGATGCGATCCCGGGCTCTCCGATGCCGCGCTGCTCGAGCACGATGACGTCGCGGCCCTCGCGCCAGGGCGCCATCTCCACATTCCAGCCATCCCACCGGGCCGGGCCACCGTCTGGCCAGTCTCCTGCGCCGGCATGGTGGCCACGGGCCAGCGCAAACCACTTTCTGCCCCGCCAGACCTTGCCGAGGTGGCCGTTTTCAACCACCAGCACCGTTGCGCCGGCTGCCTCGAAGTGCCGGGCCAGCGCGTCCTTGGCACCGTGGCGGTTCCACGTCACCAGCAGATCGCCGGGTTTCGGCTTCGGCAGGTTGGCGACGATCTCGTAGCCGCAGGCTGTCAGGCCGGCCAGGAAGTCCGCGCGCCGGTAGTTGGGGCCTTCACTGAGCGTGCAGACGCAGCGCTTCATCCAATCCCACCTTCGGCCAGCACGTCAGGGCGCTGTCCGGGCTGCAATTCAGCACTTCGATCCCGCGCTGCTCCAGGCCAGCGGCCAGGGTGCCCATCCAGTCGCGCCACACGGCGTAGATGTCCGGGTGCGTGGAGCGCAACGGAGCGGAGTGTTCCCCGTGCCAGTGGCCTCCGCTCATGTCCATCCCCAGCAGCAGCACCCGGGCGGCGCCGGCCTTCACCGCAAGCTGGATTGCCTGCGCGCCGCTGTTTCCCAGGGTGTAGATACTGTCCTTCTCGTCTCCGCAGCCCACCCGGCCAGCCCGCGCGATCAGGTGCACGCCCTGGACTTCCTCCATGCTGGTGCGGATGCCGGCGAACGTCAGCGCGCCGGGCGTGTGCTTCCACCATGCTGCATCGGCGCCGTGGAGCCATTCAGCCCAGGGCGCCAGTCGAAACGTCGTGTTGACCGCAATGGCCGGCAGGCCGGCCGCCCGCACCTTCTCGGCGGCTTCTGCCGTCATGCTCGGGCCGCTGGCCAGGATCGCCACCGTCGCGCCTTGGAAGACGCGCGGGATCGGCCAAGCAGTCACGGCTAGTACTTCCTCCCATCGAAGGTCATCTGCGTCAGATCCTTCCCGGCCCGGCCCTCGGCGCCGCGCTCGCCCTTCTCGCCGCGCAGGCCGTCACGCCCATCGCGGCCGCGCTTGACGGACAGCACCCAGCCGGAGCCGTCGTCCCCGGGCTTGCCCTTCTGTTCGTCGGTCATCAGCACCCACATGGACCCGTCGCGGGTGGTCGAGTCGCCGCGGTGGTAGAGGTCTTCCTCGCGCCAGACGCCGCGGTGGATCATCGTCGGCAGGGTCAGCGTCTTGCGATCGGCCGCGCCGCTGCTCTGCTCGATGCCGAAGGTCACGGAGCGCAGGTCTTCCGCAGCCTGCACTTGCACGGCGGCCAGGCCGTTCACGATGCAGTCCCACCCGGTCATGCCGTCTGTCGCAGCGCGCGACAGCCACAGGCCCCCGGCGTGCTTGGCCCAGGTTCCCTGCGGGTAGGACTTGGCCGGGTCGATGGCCGGCAGGGGCTGAATCTCGGCGCCGTCGCGGCCGGTCGTGCCGTCGCGGCCGTCCTTTCCGTCCCGACCATCGCGGCCGTCCTGCCCGTCCTTGGGCTTGGGCAGCGCTTCGACGGCCTTGGCCATCAGGCCGGGCATCATGGCGTCGATGGCCTTCTGCACCGCATCCGGCAGGGCCTTGGCGATGCCTTCGGCAACCATGCGAGCGATCACCTCGGGGTCGGCGTCCTTGCCGTTCGTGCCTGGGTCGCCTTTCTCGCCGCGGTCGCCCTTCTCTCCGGGCCGGCCGGGCTCTCCCGGATCGCCTTTTTCGCCGGCCGGGCCCCGCTCGCCCGCCTGCCCGGGTTCGCCTCGGGGTCCGGGCTCGCCGGGATCACCTTTCGCGCCGGGCTCCCCGGGATCGCCCTTCTCGCCGCGGTCTCCGGGCATGCCTTTCTCTCCGCGCTCGCCCGGGTCGCCTTTCTGCCCCATCTCGCCGCGCTGGCCAACCTCGCCGGCCGGGCCGCGCTCTCCGGCCGCGCCGGCATCGCCCTTCGGCCCGACCACGGGCGGCCGGTCTTCCAGGGCCTTGATGCGGCCGGCCAGCGGGGAGATGGCGCGGCCGATGTAGTCATGCACGCCCGCGATGAACTTTTCGATATCAACCATGGAGCAGTTCCTCGGGGGCCTTGCTGAACAGCTTGCTCAGCAGAGCGTCGGTGATGTCCTTCGCCGGCTCGGGTGCGGGCGGCGCGGCTTGCTTGCTGTCTGTGGGTGCCGGCCGGTCCGCCAGCTGCGCGAGGGACCAGTTCTGCTGCTGGATCATGGGCGACTCGCCGCCCTTCACCGGGGGCTGGTTGATCCTGCGCCGCGCTTCGTTGGGGGACAGGATGGCGTTCTTGACGCCTTCGCCCAGCATGGACATCTGCGCGGTCCGGTCCATGCGCAGCAGGCCGTCAAGGTCGAATTCCACCTCGTAGCCGTTCGGCAGGGCCAGGCCTTCGTCGAGGCCCAGCTCGATGCTCTCGATGTACGGCTGGAGGCAGTCGTCGTAGTACTGCTGATTCAGCGCCTCAACGTTGTTGTTCGAGGGAACCGGTCCTGCGCCGATCTTGTAGAGCGGCATCAGGAAGCAGCGGGCGACGTCCTCGACGGTCCACCGCAGTTGCTCGATCAGCTGCGCGGCCTCGGCCGGGATGACCATCGGGTCATACTTGAGCCCGTCGCCCAGCACGGCCAGCTTGCCAAAGTTCTGCCCGGTGAAGTTGGCTTGCCACTCTTCCTTCAGGCGGGTAGCCGTCACTGGATCGATGGTGCCGGGAGCCGTCAGCATGCCGCTCGGCCGGCTCATGTTCTGGAAAAAGGCCGTGCTGTTCTGCTGGATGCGAAGACCTTGCGTTGCCGACAGGCCGCAGGCATAGATCGGGCTGATGCCCACCAGCGGGTGCCACAGGCAATTCATCCGGTCGTGGATGATCTCGCTGGCCGGCACAGTGATGCCGGATGGAATTCCAGCCAGGTCGTCGCCGCCGATGCTGTAGTACACGTCGCCGTCTGGCGTGACCATGGGCGTCACGCGGCGCGGATCCAGCAGCATGAGCCGGATCACGACGTTGCGCGCGTCTCGCACCTTCAGGGCGTAGACGTTACCATGGAGCAGCTTGCACGTGAGCCAGTAAGCGTAGAACTGGATTCGGTTCTGGAACGGGTTCGGCCGGCGCAGGACTTGCCAGTGCGGAGAATTCGTCGGGGCTTCCTTGTGCAGGCCGTCTGCCTCCATCATCAGCTTGGGTTCGAGCTTCGCCACGTCGTTGCTGATGCGCGAAATGCAGGCGTAGACCGCGCCGTGGGCGGTCAGCGCGCCGATGGGGTCAACCTGCACGCCCATCTGCCACGCGCCGCTGAACGGCTCGCGCAGCCATCCCCAGCCGCCCCGGAACGGGCGGGTCATCCCGCTGCGGTCGGAACCGAACAGGGAGGTGACTGCGGAGACTGCACCCTTCAGCCGCGCGGGGACTTGCATGGTCAGTCGGCGCCGCGGTCAAGCAGCGCAGCGAGTTCGGCCTTCGGGACGTAGCCTGGAGACACGGGGATGTTCTTGGCGGCCAGGGCTTCGCGCAGCTGGGCGACGTTCAGGCCATCGGACGGCTTCCCGGTCGATTCCACGGGCGCATCGGGTGCGGGCGTGGGCGTCGGAGTGGCGGCCGGCACAGGCGGGGCGGCCGGCGCGGCAGCATCTTCTGCGCGCTTGCAGCGCACGAGGTAGTCCGCATCGGTGGGCGTGGCCGTGAAGCGTTGCCCCGGCAGGACTTCGGCGTCCATGTAGAGCAGCGGCACGCGCGCCGTGAGGTGTCGGGTCCGGTAGTTCATGGGATCTCCTGTGAGAAAGGCCCGAGGCCGAAGCCCCGGGCACCTTCACTGCGGCCGATCAGCTGGCGTAGCTCTGGGCCTTGTCGATGAACTGCACCGCGGTGCTGCGGCGCTTGGTCCAGTAGATGTAGCGCATGGCGCGCAGGCCGATCAGGCCTTGCTGCCACAGCGACTGCAGCGACGTGGCGCCGCCAGAAGGCGCGTCGTTCATCTCCAGGCTGGCTTCCTGCGACACATCCAGCTCGATGCCGCCGTCGTCGGACAGCATGATTTCGGACTGGTTGATCAGGATCAGGAACTGGTCGCCGGGCGAGCCGGAGCCGGTCACGTTGTTGGACACGATCACCGGCAGGCCGTAGAACTCGCCACCGTTCACGGTCAGGCCAGGGAAGGCCTTGTTGTCCTGGTTGGTGCGCATCATCGACAGGCGGATGGCCGACGACGCGGACATCACCCAGACACCACGCGCGAGACCCTGCTCCGCGTCCGCGAACGTGGTCATGATCGCGCGCACGTCCTTGTCCAGGGCGGCCAGGGTGGCACCGGACGACTGCTGCGGCGTGACGCCGTTGGTCAGCGACGCGGGCGACGTGTTGGCCACGCCCGGGTAGGCGGGGTCGATGAGCCGCTTGTCCAGGTACTGGGCGATGCCGTTGGCCAGGTCGTCACGGATCAGCGCTTCGGCCGACGGATTCGACAGGCGCGCCAGCTCGTCGGTGATGACGGTGATGCACGCGACCTTCGCCCACGGGTGGGTGATGTTGTCGAATTGCGGCTTGTTCACCGGAGCCGGCGAGCCTTCACCCACGAAACCGCCCGTGACACCGGAGGTCTGGCGCGGGACGCGGATGTTGAACGGCACATTGCGCAGCTGCAGGCGCCCCAGGATGGTCATCGGGCGCAGGTACTCGATGAACTCTCTGGCCATGTCCTGGTACTGCACGAGCGGAGCGGCCCAGGTGCTATTGCTGGTCGTGCCGGCGGCCACTGCGGCCTTGAGCACCTGGATCACCTCGGGGGTGTCCTTGTAGCGGTTCTCGGCGAGGGTATGCGCGAGCATGATATTGCCCTTGCCCAGCGCCAGCGCAGTGGCGTAGCGGGTGAAGGCGATGCCCTTGGGCAGATTGCGGTGCACCGTGATCAGCGGCGAGGAATCGGCGCACGGGGCACCTTCGCCGCGGCCGGCGTTGCTGTCCACGGGCTTGCCCTTCGTGGCCTGCAGCGCTTCGTGCGCCTTCAGGGTGGCGATGGTCTCGTCGCAGGCCTTGATGTCGGCTTCGAGTTGGGCGTTTTCCTCGTTCTCCTTCTCGTCGAGCGAGCGGCCTTCTTCGACGACGGCCTTCTGCACGAGAGCTTCCTTCTTCTCCAGCAGTTGCTGGCGCTTGGCCTGGAACTCGGCCAGGCGTTCGGCGATGGTTGCCATGATGGTTTTCCTTTCGGGGGGTTGTCAGTTGAGGTAGACGACGCCTTTGCGGCGTGCCTTTTCGGTCCCCGAAGCGCCGGGGGAAGTGCTGGCCGAAGAGCCAGCGGTGTCGAGTCGGACGACGCGGCTGCCCACCTGTGCACCAGGCGCGGCGCGGCGGGCGGCTTGATCGGCTGACTTGATTCCTTGGATGGAGCAGTCCCCGTTGGCGGGGATCGTGACGGCGCTCAACTCAAGCCAGAGCCACTTGAGATAGCGGTAGCTGTAGGTGTCGCCGATGCGGCTGTATTCGATGTCCTTGAAGCCGATCGACAGGCCGCGGACGAGCCCGGCCTTGATGGACTGCCAGGCCTCGTCAAGCCGTTCCTTCAGCTTCCCGTCCTCGTCCACCTTGGCCATCACGCACTTGACTTCGATGCCGTCGTTCGTGACCTTGGCCTCGGTGACGTGGCCGATGGGCTGGCGCGGGTCGTGCTGCCAGAGCAGCGGGATGGGCAACTCGAAAACGGCGCCCTTCGGCTCAACGATGTCGCCCACGCGGTCAGGCGTCGGCGTGGTGGCGATGCCAACGATCTCCCGCTTTTCCTCGTCGATCGACTTGCAGGTCAGGACGGAATAGGCACGTTTCATGTGGTGCTCCAGAAATGCAAAAACCCGCCGAAGCGGGTTCCTGTTGAATAGGTGTCGGGCTATCCGACGAAAAACGATTGGTACTGCTTTCGGCGAGGCTTGGGGTTCATGGCCATCAGCGCCGTAGCGTTCAGCAGCGCCATGATCGGATCGGTCTTGGCCGAGCCGCTGGCCTGCTTGGTGATGAGCGCGGCATTGCCTGACGGGACTACCTTCGCATTCCCCGCTGACCAGGCCATCAACCGGCTGCCACCATGGATCAACGTCCTGGCAGCCAGCTTGCGTTCTGCGGTCTTCATGGCTCCGACCATGCGCCAACCCTGGGGGATGGCAACGATGCGCTCGTGATCGATCTTCTTGGACTCAATGGCGTCCACGATGGCGCCGATGCCGGCCGCGTCCACGCCGACACGATCAAGCAGGCCGTGCTGCTCGATCTGGTCAACCAGATCCGCCACTTCTTCCACGTCCTCTTCCGAGTCGTCGGCGATGATGGTCAGGTCGCCGTCCTTCTCGAAGTCCAGCAGCCGCGGCGCGATGGCCTTGCGGCGCTCCAGTGCGCAGCGATGTGCCCAGGCCTTACCCCAGTGCAGCCAGCGGCCGGTTTCGGCCTCTCTGCCCATGGCGGCGAATCCAAGCAGGTCATCCAGGCCGCCGCCGTCGATTCCGACGACGATGACTTCGCAGCGCTCAAGAAGGCTTTCCAGGGTCAGCGTCTTGTCCGCTGCCGCTTCCCAGTGATCAGCGCCGGCCCAGCGGTCGGATCGGAGGTTTAGGCCGATTTCGACGTTGCCGTGCTTGGCGAGGAAGCCGCGGACCTCTTCCTCGCCGGCCTCCTGCGCCTTCTTGTATTCCCGCTCGATGAATTCGGCGTCCACCGATCGGCCCCAGTTGGGATTGACCAGCGGGAAATTCTTCGGATTGCGATGCTCGCCACTGGCGACCATCTCGGGCGGGAACTCGTAGATGACCGGAACGAACTTCGGATCCACGATCCGGCCGTCGCGCACGCCGCGGGCATAGTCCAGCTTCTGCTTGAACACGCCAGCCGGTGGATCGTCTGACTGCGTGGTCAAGTAGATCACGAACCCCTCGGGCCGGCTGGCCAGGCCGCCGATCGCTTCGCGCAGCATGTTGGCGGCGTTCGGTTCCTTGCCGAACAGCCACAGCTCATCGACCAGCGTGCCAACCGACTTTTTGCCGCCCACGGTCTGTGAATCGGCCGCCACAACCTTGAGCGTCGCCTCCGTCGCCCGGTTCGTGATCGTCTTGACGTGGTTCTGCGCGTGCATGAGCGCCGCCAGTTCCTCGTCAGCTCGCTCCGCGCACATATCCCGCGCCGGCCCGTAGCTGTTTCCAGCGATCTCGATCGTCGGCGCCAGGATGGCGTACTCGGCCGAGGGTCGCCAGTTCATGATGAGCGCTGTCATCATGATCCCGGCCGCGATCGTGGACTTGCTGTTCTTCTTCGGCAGGCAGACAAACCACTCGGTGATCAGTCGCCGGCCGTTGGGCCGATCGTAGGCCCCGAAGATGCTGGCCACCAGGTCAAACACCCACTGGTCGCAGCACTCGCCGAAGGTCAGATCCCCGGCGTCCACAATCTTCAATTCCTTGAAGATCGCCAGCGCCTGCTCGGCCTCGTCCGGGAAGATCGGCGGCGGAATGATCGACTGCCGCGCCTTCAGCCGGGCCGCCCAGTCAGGGCAGGCGGTGGTCCACTCAGGCACGGCCAACCAGTTTCAGCGGTGCGGCCGCGGCAGCGAAACGGCCGGCCACCTTTCCGGCTGCGGCGGTCTTGGCCTCCTTCTTTCCGATCGGCGCCGGCTTCGCCTCCTCGAACTCGATCAGCTTCTTGGCGGCGTCCAGGCGCATCTTCTCGTCGGCCGCGGTGTCGTTCACCAGGTTGGCCAGGTACTCCCGGGCCGTCATCCGCTTGGGCTGTTCCTGTTCTGGCGCCGCGGGCGTTTGCGCAGCACCAGGCTGAGGCACCGTACCGAACGGCCAGCCGGCCGGCGCATCTGGCGACTTTTCGCCGCTGGGCAAGGTGTAGCCCACGATCGGCGCCGGGCGGTTTGCCCAGACCTGCCGCATGTAGGCCAGGACGTGCTTGTCCTTGGCCAGCCTGGAGCCCGACTGCGATGCCGTCGCGGCGCTCAGGCCCGCCAGGATGGCCGCCTGCGTCTTGGTCTTTCCGGCCAGCAGAGCGTCAGCGAAAGCCTGTTTTCTGGTCGTCAAGGCCACTTAACACCGCCCTCCAGTAGAGGAAAAAATCTTTGCGTGGGAGATCGGAAGA
>ERZ869921.352-NODE-352-length-30876-cov-12.710619_pt1 | contig 30876 bp, 48 predicted proteins | sample MGYA00579310_ERZ869921 | MGnify/ENA primary metagenome ERZ869921 (study PRJEB32216, sample SAMN09231816) | wastewater metagenome | place: USA: Maryland | collected 2016-06-21 | study: EMG produced TPA metagenomics assembly of the PRJNA472060 data set (Reclaimed... | reverse complement strand
GGGCGGGCCGATGACCTCGCCCGGCCGCTCCCACTGCGCGGTGAGGCGCAGCCCCACCACGACGGGGTGACCGCACAGCAGCTCCCACAGCACCGTGGGCAGGTCGTGCGCGAGAGGCTCGCTGTTGACCACCCGGGGCGCGTCGTGCGCGGGGTCCGCCGGCGGCGCGGTGTAGCTCTCATCCCACTGCGTCGAGGGCGCCACGAGTTCGGGCTCCCACCCGGCGCGCAGCACATGGACGCCGTCCGCGATGATGGCGCCGCTGTCCTCGCTGACGGTGCCGATGGCGCGGCGGCAGCGGTGGTAGAGCGCCGTGCGGTCGGGGCGCTCCGCGGGCAGGCTCTGCCGCAGCGCGAGGCACTCCACCGCGAGCGCGAGGGACTGCGCGACGCACGAGCCCACCGCGGCCTGATCGTAGACCTCGGCAGGGCGCGCGAGGCGGATGTGGGAGGCGAAGCTGTCGAGGGGGCGCCCGAGCTTCGCGGTGATGCCCGTGTGCGCGCGCCCGTAGCGCGCGGGGTCGACCCAGCCGTTGCGGATCATCCGTCCGTCTCCGCGTGGGTGTCGGCGTAGCGGTTGAGCAGGGCGGCGGCGAGGTGCCGCCCGGTCGCGCGGTCGTAGGCCACGGTAGCGCCGCCGGGGTCGCGCACGTCGATCCACAGCGACTCCAGCCCACCCGACGCAGAGCGCAGCCGCACGGACCCACCGAACGCGGGGACGGACACGTCGACGTGCGACGCGGCCATGGGGTCAGCGTGTGCGGCGCATGAGCAGAGCTCAGCGCTCGCGAACTCCGCATCTACGAGGTGGATGCGGAGGATGTCGTCGACGGTCAGCACGGGACCAGCACCCCGTCACGGAGCCAGCCGTGCCACCCGCAGCCCTGCGGCGCGGCGTGGTGGATCGACGGCGAGAGCGTGATGCCGACGCCCGTGCGCGGGTCACCCGCGGTGACGGTCCACGCGTGCCGAGGCCGCGGGCCAGCCAGGGGCAAAGGGAGGTGCGACTCGCAGCCGCAGCCGGGGCAGCGGAAGGCGTAGCCGCACGGCTCGTCGGAGCCCTGCGAGGTGAGCACCACCGCGTCGCCGGGGGCCGCGTCGGGGCGGTCGGTGTCGTCGACGATGCGCAGCGGGACGCGACGCCCGGTGTCGACCGGGCCGATGCCACCCGGGCGGGTCACAGCCCACCGTCCATCGGCCGCAGGTCGTCCAGCACGCGCCGCAGCACGCGCCCCGTGGCGATCTGCCGTAGCTCCGTGTTCGCGCGGTCACCCGCGCTCGCCCACCCCGCGTCACGGTCGCACGCGGGCACGAGCGCGTCGGCCACGCTCGCCACGCCGTCCACCACGCGCTCGAGCGTCGTGCCGAGGGCGACGCCGTTGTCAGCGAGCACGCGCGCCAGGCCCACGAGCGCGCGGTGCAGCCCGCCCACCGCAGCGTGTGCGGCGCAGCGGTCACCGCCGCGCTGCTCGTACGCATCGACCGCGGCGGCGAACTCCCGCGCAGCCTCGCCCGTCGCGTCGAGGGCGCGGCCCACCTGCGTGCGGGCGGGGTCGGTGAGGACCGCGTCGGTGATGGCGCGCGCCGCGGGGACGGCCCACCGCAGCGTGTCGAGGACCACGCGGGCCGTGCTGGTCCAGCCCGAGGGCGTGACCGCGACGCCGCCGTCCACCGGGGCGGGCGGGGTGCAGCCGAGGGCGAACCACGCCGCAAGCACCACGATGGCGACGCGGGTCCAGTCCACCGGGCGCCACGGCGCGGGAGTCGGGAGGGCGTTGGTGCGGTACGGCATCACGCGCCTCCCTGCGACGACGACGCCACCACCTGCGGCACGGCGCGGGCGAGGGTCTCGGCCTGCGCGCGGAGGCGTGCGAGGTCCTCCATCGCGCCCGGCTGCGACGGCACGGTGAGCGGGAGCTTCACGGTGCCCGCGCCATCCCGCGGCGCGAACGCCGACAGGAACGAGAACACGCGCAGCACGCGCCACCGCTTGAACGCCCACGCGGGGGTGTGCGCGGTGATCACCGAGGACACCACGACGCACGCGAGGAAGGCCTGCCACGCGGCGCGGGCGTAGGTGCGCGCGGGCTCTGGGAGCATGTCGAGAAGGCCGAGGAGGCTGGTCAGTGCAGAGAGGTCCATCAGGTCACTCCGGTGACTCGCGCCACGAGTGCGCGCAGGTTGCTGCGGGAGAAGGGCTTGGGGAGCGCGTGGGTGTTGCAGACGGAGCCCGCGATGCCGCGCAGTACGAAGGGGTCGACGCCCGACGTGAGCAGGATCGCGACGTGCTCCGAGCCCGCGCGGTCCATTGCGGTGCGCAGGTCGGTCACCGCGAGCAGCGGGGCACGGTCGGTGACGCCAAGCACGTCGCTGATGACGATGTCGGGGCGCATCGCAGCGAGCAGCGCCACGCCGCGCGCGAGGGTCGGGACGTGCATCACCTCGTCGTCGGGCAGGGACTGCTCGACCCACGCGACCGCGGAGGGGGAGTCTTCGACGAGGAGCACCGAGGTCATGCGCGCGCCCTGGGGAGCTTCGCCGCGAGCGCGGCCATCGCGTCGGCGGCGCGCGCGGTCGCCTCGGACTGCGCCTTGACCGCGGCCACGACCTCGGTGACGGCGTTGGGGCCGTGGAGGTCGTTGCGGAGCTGGTGACTGCGCGCCGTCTGCCGGTCGTCCACCGCGCGCAGTTCCCCGCGCAGCGATGCGTTGTCGGCTTCGAGGCGCGCGATGCGTTCGCGGTCCGCAGCGCGCTCTGCCTCGTGACGCACGCTGGTCTCGCGCGTTTCGCGGTGATCGTCGGTGAGCTTGTCGAGCTTCTTGTCGACCTTGCCGACCGCATCGGCGAGAGCGCCAAGCGATGACGCCAGCGTGGCGCCGGTCACCGCCTGGGACTGCGCCGCGCCCTCGACGCGCTCGAGCACGCGCCCGTCGCTTTCCTGCCGCTGCGCGCGCCCGCCCCATCGCGAGATGATCGCTGACGCAGCCATGGCGAACATGGCGAGGCCGATCGCGGCTTGCAGCAGCGGGTGCATCACAGCCCCCGGGCGAGGTGCGGCCGCTCGCAGCGCACGAGGGGCGCGCGGTGGTCGCGCACGAGCACGCGCACGCAGAGCCAGAGCGCGGCGGCGGTCACACAGTCACCGTCCGCTCAATGACCGCGAGCGCGGGGATCGCGCCGAGGTCGGTGGTGCTGCCGCGCGCCCCGGCGCTCGTGCGGTAGTAGTAGGTCACGCTGCCGCCGCCCCCGACGCGCGTCGGCGAAACACGGGGCGACGCGATGGCGCGCGAGGGCGCGGTGACGAAGGTCGTCGCCATCGTCAGCTCCCCAGCGCGACGCCGTCGTTCGGCACCGCGACCGTCCAGAACGCCGCGTACGTGAGCGTGCCGCCGCTGTCGACGCCGACGACGGGCGTGCGCCCAGGCTGGAGCAATTTGAACAGCGTCGACGTGCCGAGCACGTTGGCCCCCGCGTACCAGCGCGCGTCGAAGAGCACGTCGGCGCCGCCCTGGTCGGCGTTGGTGTTGCCCGCGATGTTGGCGGGGTTTTCGAGCCCGGCCGCGGTCCACGCCGCGCCGCCGAGGCCGTACTTCAGCCACGCATGGTTGTAGGTGGCGCCGATGAGCGCGTTGTCGGCCGCGTTGCCATCGAGCCCTGCGTTGACGAGCGCGACCGGGTCGGTGTTGCCGCTCCACACGGGGTTGACGAGCGCGTCGCAGGCGATGATTCCCGCGGCGCCCACGTTGCCGACGGGGAGCGGGGTGCGGCGCGTGATGAGGGCGAACGTCGGCCCCGCGTCGTCGACGATGATGTGACACTTCATCGCGTCGTTGACGGTGGTGCCGCCCGTCGAAGAGCCCGGCATCGTCGCGCGAAAGCCGTTGCCCGAGACGTACTGCGACGTCGAGCTGTTGCGGTCCGGCGCCGCCGCGCTCCCCGCGGTGAGCGAGCCGCTGGCGGTGTACTCCATCTTCCAGGCGCGATAGTCGGGGTTGACGCCCGTCGACCGCTGCCAGCTCCATGCGCGCGTGCCGCGCGACACGCACACCCACGCGCTGTGGGCCGTGCGCAGCGCCGTGGCGAGGTCCGCGGCGGTCGCAGGCTGCGAGGCGCTCCGCGCGCCGCCGCTGCCTGTGCTGTGCGCGACGTAGGTGAACCCGTTGGCGGTGAGGGCGAACACCAGCGCCGCGATGGCCGCGGCTCCGTCAGCGCAGGCGAGATCCCGTGTGATCTGCAGGGTCATGTCAGCTCCAGGTGATGCGGAGGTTGGCGGCGATGATCACCGCGTAGTCAGAGGTCGCGCCGCCAGACTTCTTGAAGCGCAGCTCGTAGACCTTCGCGGCCCCCGGCAGCGTGACGGACGCGGTCTTGCGCGTGGCGCTGGTCTCGGTCCACGTGAGCGTCGCGACGTCGGTCGCGTCGGTGAGGTTGTGCAGCGTGAGCGTGCCTGTGACGCCGCTTACGGCCTGTCCGATCGCGTCGAGGGTGAGCACCGTGGTGAGGCCCGACCGCGCGTAGTCCGCCGGGTCGAAGCGCGCGCCTCCGATGGCCTCGTCGGCGGTCGCGACCGTGGTGGTGTAGGGCGCGAGCGCGGGGGTGGTGGGGAGGGATGCGCCTCCCCCTCCGCCGCCGTTGACGACGGCACCGCCGTTGATGATCGCGCTCACGTCGCCACCGTGGCGGTGAAGTCCGCGCGGACGTTGGTCGTACTCGCCACGCTCGCGCCCGTGAGCGCGAGAAAGCGCATTGAGTTGCCGGGAAGTTGGTAGCTCCACGACGCACCCGCGTTGACGGTCGCAGTCGCCGCGGTCTGCTCACGCAATCCGTTGTCACCTGCGCTCAGGTAGAGCTTGACCGTCATGTTCTGTGCGCCCGTGTTGGCGACGACGATCGCATAGCTGTCGGCGTCGCTGATGGGCACGCCGTTGGTGTTGCTCCCCGCGGTGATGGTGGTCGCCGCGAGGAGGTTGGTCTCTGCGGTGGTGAGTCCCGTCGTGGTGTGGGAGATGGATTTGACGACGCGCGGCATGAGTGCTCCGTGTGCGGCGCGAAGCCGCGAGAGTGTCAGTACGATTGCACATGGAGGCCCGCGACGTATAGCGCGCCTCCCGAGACTTGGCCCTTGACCGACAGCGTGGCGATGGCGTCGGTGCCCGACGTGGGGAGCGCGCAGTCTTGCCACGCACTCCACTCCCACGCTGCGCCCGTCAGCCCCGTGATGGAGTAGGGCGACGCCGTGGCGCCCGTGAGCAGTTGCACGTCGGCGGTCCCGCCACCGCTGACGTAGTACCGCACGCGCCACCGCGCCCGCTCACCCGTCGTCGTGCCGCCCGCTGCAAGGCTGGTGTAGATCGGCCGCACGGGCACGCGAAAGCGCATCGCGACGCCGCTGGTCTGCTCGAGGTACAACAGCGCCGCGTACGTCGGGTTCGCCGTCTGCGGGATGTCGGCGGTGATGTCGTTCGGCCACACGAGGTGAAGCACATCGGGCTGCGTCGCAATGCCTCCCTCGATGGTCTGTGCGAGCCGCAGTGCGCCGAGCGTGGTGGACGTGCCAGCCGCGATGGGTTGCCCCGGCTGGAAGTCCGCGGGGTCAACGCCGTAGGTGTCGTCGGTGTCAACGACGGTGCGCCCGAGTTCGCGGAGGTCGAGCGTCTCGACGCGCGCCGTGCTGCCGTACGTCCGTGCGACCGCGAACGAGAACGACCACGACGGGTCCGTGAGCACCAGCGCGAGCGCGTCGAGGTCGATGTAGCCCGACCCGCACACCGTCGGCGAGGCGGGGTTCGCGCTCTCGCTGAACACCGCGAACGACTCGCCCTTGAAGCCTGCGGGGATGAGCGGGTCTGACGACGGGACGCTGTTGCCCGCCGCGTCGGTGATCGTCAGCGTGATGCTCATGTCCTCGTTGGATGCGAACGAGATCCCGTTGGGGAGTTGCATCTTCACGGTCCAACGGATGAACGCCTGATTGATCGCGGCGTGCGAGCGTCGGTAACTCGCGACGTAGGTGCCCACGGGCACGCTGCGAATCGCGAAGCCGTGCATCGGCCGCGCGAGCGCGGTGACGTTGGCGAGTACCGCGAGGTTGTAGAGATCAGGGCCGCGCACGGTGCGCCCGATGCGCGGCGTCTCGTACTCGACCACGGGGAGCTGGTTGATCAGCGGGCGCGTCGTCACGGGATCTCCAGCGAGAGCGACACGCCGACCACGTTGGCCGTGTCGCTGTTCTTGTTGGCCGTGTTGATGAACCCGACCATCACGTTGAGCACCGTCTCTGCGCGCGGCTCTGCGAGCACGGGCACGCCCGTCGCGGTGTAGCCGAGCGTCACCGGGTTCTGCGCTACTTGCAGGTCGCTCGCGTCGGGCTGCACTTCGAGGTCTACGTCTGCGCCTGCGGTCGACGTGACCACGGCAGAGTCGTACTTGAGCTCATCGCTCGGGATCGTCGTTGGCCCGACGCACATGACGATCCCAACGCTCTCCGTGCCCGACGGCGGCGCCACCACGAAGCACCGCAGCCGCACGATGGGGATGTTCGCCGGGTCGTACGGGTCCACCCTGAACGTGACGCGGTAGCTCCATGCGCCTGGATCGCTCCCCGGCGCGGTCCACGTCACCTCGGACGGGAGCGGCGGGTTGCTCATGGTCCCGGCGCCGTACGTCGCGCCACCGAACGCGCCGCGGTAGAAGCCCACTTTGCCCTGATGCGTGAACACCGGCCCGGTCGCCGAGATGTTCATCAGGTGGTTCAGGTCGGACACGAGGAAGATCGTGCCCGCCCCGGCCGTCAACGCGCGGTCCCCCGCGAACAGGCTGGACGTGCTGCTGGTCGCCGCGGGGACGCGGGCGACGATCTTTCCGAGGGTGTCGGTCATGTAACCTCTTCGCGGGGTGCTAGCGTAACAGAGCGCCCACGGAGGTCACCATGTTCGCACGCTACGCCCTCGCCGCTGCCCTTCTCGTCGCCTGCGCCCCGCCCGTCGCCTCGGGTGGCGGGACCGCCCCCACGGGCGCGCAGGGCGGCACCGTGAGCCCGTGGACGATGCGCGGTGACGCCGCGTGCCGCACGCTCCCGACCGAAGCGCCGCCGTGCCCCGCGAGCCTCGACGCGCCCGAGGGCGTGGCCGTATGGCTCAACGGTGAGGTGATCCCGCTTCGGGAGGCGCTGCGCGTGATGGTGCTCCCCGACCTCGCGGCGGGCGAGCTCGCGGCGTGTGACCTCGCGAGGTTCCCCCTCCCGCGGACGTGCATGATCGCCTCGACGTGCGAGGGCGCCGACGTGGTGGTGCCCGCCGCCTACGTCCGCGGCATCGCGCGTGAGTACGTGGCGCAGGGGTTCCGCTGCTGGTGATTCACGCCGCGTAGACCTTCGACGTGTCCGTGGCGTTGAGCAAGTAGCCCGCACCCGCGAGGTACGCGAACCGCTTCTGATTCACGCTTGCCGCGCTCCAATCGTCCGCGATCACCAACACCGTCAGCGGCGTGCCCGCGAGGCCCGTGAAGGTCGCGTTCGGCGCGGGCGTGACCGTGACCACGGCGCCCGACACACCCGTCACGGTGTGCTGCGTCGATGCCGTCGGGGACGTGGTGCCGATCTGCACCAACCTCACCACGTCGTCGACCTCGAACCACGTCGCGCCGCCGTCCGTGCCCGATGGCGCGAAGCCCGTTGCGCCGAAGGTCGTCGTGTCGAGGGTGATGTTGGCCCCGCTGATTCCCGCGCCCGCAACCAGCGCCGAGGGCGCCCACCCGCGGATGTTCCGCGGCGACATCCGCGCGGTGAAGGTCACGCGCGCGTCGCCGTCGTCGTAGAGCGAAGGCTCGCGGCCGACGATCTGCACCACCGCCGACGTGATGCCGCGTGCCGCGCTCTGATCGGGCACGCGCCACAGCGTCGCGGCGACGAGGTCCCCCACTCCGATGCCGAGCTTGTGCGCGGGCGTCGTGATGGTTAGCGTCTCGTACGGGTAGCGGATCGGCCCGAGGATCTGCATCGCCTGCGCGGCGAGTCGCAGGTACTCTGCGGCGGGGTTGACCACCGTGCCGCCGACCTGTCGCGGTGCGCGGACCTCGATGCGCGAGCGGCCCGCGCCGTACGCCGACAGCGATGTCGCGTCGACGACGTTGACCGTGATGTTGAGCGGCTCCGGCGCGCTGATGCTCACGGCGTTGACGATGCCGTCGAGCCCGCGCGCGTACGACGGCAACGGGTGCTCCGCGTGGAGGTCTGCCGTCGAAAGGCTCGCGGTCGTCTCTTCGGTCTGCGCGAAGTCCGCAACGCGCACGATGCTGATGCGCCCGCTCTTGAGCGTGAGGCAGTACCCGTTGAGGCGGCACTCCCGCACGAGCACGTCAAGCACGCTCTCGGTGAGGTCGACGACGTACTCGCGCGCGCGTGCGTACGGCCCCTCGGGGAACCGCGCGACGACAGCACGCATGTCAGTGAAGTCGAACGCGTCAGAAAGCGTCTCCGCAAGCGACGTGTCGAAGCTCTCAACGAGTGCCTCAATCGCGGTGATCCAATCGTCGGCGCGGACGTAGCACACGACGCGCGCGGCCACGGGCTCCGTGATGATGAACCCGGGCGCGATCAGCCCGAGCGTGTCGACAAGCGACGGGTCACGCTCGACCGCATCGCAGACGACCCAATAGAGCCCGCTGCCGCTCGCCTTCGAGGTGATGCGCGCGTAGTTGATGCGGTCGTTCGCACCCTCGCACGCGAGCGCGTAGTACACCGTCGCGCCTGTGAACGACGGCGTGACCGGGACGCGAGCGTAGTCGCTCGCGTTGAGGTACACGCGCGACTGCGAGAACACCGGCACCCACGCCGCAGGAAAGGGCTTGCCCGACAGGTAGAACGTGGTGCCTGCGGAGAGCGTGTCGAAGTCGCGCCCGCGGTCCCACGGCCACCCAATCGTGAGCGTATCGGTGGGACTCAGGTCGGTGACGATGCGGAGCTTGCCGTCCCCTTGCAGGGAGTACCGCGCCGCGGGGTGTCCCGCCGTCGACGTGGCGAGCGAGAGGTCACGGACGTAGCTCTCGGCGTCAGCGTGCCATCCGCCGTTGTCGGGCGCCGCTGCCGCGCGCGTGAGCGTGTAGACGTTGACGAGGTCGCGGCTGGAGTTCTCCGCGTAGTCGTACGTCGGGCACCACGCTTGAAGCGCGCCGTTGACGGACCCTGGCCCGCGGTTGCCCTCGGGTGCGTTGTGCGTGTACCCGCTGACGTTGACCGTCTCGCCGCGCAGCGGGATCGTCAGCCGTCGGATCAGGTGGTCGATGCGCAGCGTCCACGCCTCGCCGTCGTCGCTCAGAACGACGCCCGTCCCGACGCTGCCGTAGAACGCGAGCTCGCCCGCGGTGACTACGCCCGCGGGGCTCACTTCAAGCAACCACACCGTCGCCGTGCGGCCGATGATCTCGGGCGGTCCCGACGTGACTTGCGGGTTCGCGATGGCCGCGTTGCCGTCGCCCGTGAACCAGTGGTGTTGCACCGGGGAGCCGAAGCGCCCGCGGTTCGCCGCGCTGCCCACCGCGAACGACGTGGACGTGACGCTGGTGTAAGCCATCGTCTCGCGTCCGAGGTACAGGAACCCCGACGCCGGGAATCCCGCCGTGCTCGCAACGCTGACGGTCGTCGCCGCGGTGCTCACGTCGGCGGTGATCCACGACCCGACGAGGTCATCCTGTTGCGCGAAGAGCGCCGTCGCGAGACCGCCCGTGCCGTCCGCGCGAAGCCCGATGTCCGACACGCGGATGTCCAGCGCGGATACGTCGAGGAGTTCGGGCTGCACCGGCTGCGCACGCTCGCTCCACGTCACGGGTTGCGAGAGCGACAGCCACGCGCGGATGTACGCGGAGAAGCCCGAGAAGCTCGACCCGGGCCACCACGCGCCGTCGAGGCCTCCCGCGGTCCATCCCGTGAGCGCGATGCCCTCGGGCACGAGGACCACCGGGATGCCCGCGATGAGCACGCAGGGGATGACGCGCCCGCCGCGCGCTGCCGTTGTCCACGCGAGGCTCACGCGCGCGTCTCCGTGCTGCTGCGGGTCACGTCGAGGGTGATAGAGTAGTACGCATCCCACCCGTCGCGCGTGCGCTCAAGCGACGGCCGCATGATGCTGTCGATGGCGATGGCACCGAGGTCGTAGTAGTCCGCCGTCGACGACGCGAGCGTCTGCCACGTCCCGCGCGCGAACGCCACGGGCTGCCCGAGCGCGGACGTGACCACGTCGAGCACGGACCACTCCCGCGCCGCGACGACGCCGAGGCTGAACTCGTACGCGTCGGCAGGGTAGAGCGCTGTCTGCGACAGCCCGAGGTTCGTGCGGTAGGTGGGCGTCGAGGGCACGAACCCGAGGCGCATCTGATCCACGTCGCGACGCACGCCCGACGTGATGCCGTAGGGCACGCCGCCGAGGGTCTGCGCACCGCTGACCACGGACACGGGTTGCCATCCGATGTGCACGCGCTCGATGAAGCACGCGATGTGCAGCACGGCACGCACCCCGTCGGCGTTGTTGCCAACGGGCGCGACGCTCGCGTTGAAGCCCGCGCGTCGCAGTGGGGAGCCCGCCGTTTCTGCCGCCGCGGTCCACGCGCTGCCGGTGACGGCGATGGTCGCGAGGAGCGTCGACGAATCGAACCCGACCGCGCACGTCTCGCCCGCCCCGCGCGCCGTAAGCGCCGCCTGGATGGCTGTACTCAACGCGCGCAGGTAGTCCTTGGTCCCCGCGGTGCCCGGGGCGCAGCCGAGCACCATGCGGTAATCGCCCGCCGCCATCGTCACGGTGACGGGCGACGTGCCCGAGGAGAACGTCAGCGTGAACGTTTCTGCAGTCGAGAGGGTGAACGTCGGTGCAATGGCCGTGGTCAGCGTCGGAGGCATCAGCGCGTCCCTGCGAGTGCGAGGCGATTGAGTTGCACGCCGCCTTGTACCGCACCCGCGTTGAGCACGCCCGCGAGTTGCCGCGCCGCTTGCACCACGCCGCCCGTGCCGAACTGCGGGCCGTTGAAGGCGACGTTGATCACCGTCGTTCCGCCGCCCGTCGTTGAGCCTTGGGACATCGGCGCGGCCCCGCGAGCCTCCGACGCCCCGCGGCTCTTGTCCTCTTCCTTCTTCGGCGCCGCCTCGCGCACCGCGCTCGCTGCGTAGCCCGCGCCGTACGCGAGCGCACCGTAGCCCGCCGCCGCCGCGAAGTGCAGCGCCGCCGCGTCGTAGCGGTACGTCGCGAGCGCGAAGAACCCTTCCGCGATGTTGAACGCAGACTTCGCCGCGGCTTCCTTCGCGATGGTCGACAGCGTTGTGGCAAGCATCGCGTTCGCGGCTTCCTCGAAGGTCTTGGACCCTTCGGCCCACGCGACGAGGTTGTCGGCTGCAGCCGAGCCCATCGCGCGCATGGACATGCCGATCGCGTCGGCGCCCTCGCGCGCGATGTTGATCTGCCGGTGGTACTGCTCCTCCATGAAGTCAGTGAAGGTGCGGAGGCTGTCGCGGCGGTGCTCCAGCGCGCGGTCCTCGCTACGCAGGAACCGCTGACGCTCGGCTTCCGCGCGCAGACCCTCGTCGCTCCGTGAGCGCGCCTGCTCCTCAGCCTCCATGCGGTTCTCGTTGTCCTTCTCGATGAGCCCGCGCGCCCGCTCTGTCACCCCGCGGCTGAACTCGTTGTACCGCTCGCGCGCAGGCGCCTGACGCTGCGTGAACTGCGAACGCGCCTCGGCGCCTTCGCGGTCCCCCGCGTTGCGCAGTTCCTGCTTCAACTCCTCGATGCGCGCGCGGATCTGCGACACCCGCTGCGTGCGCGCTCGCGCGTCCTCGCCGGGGCGACGCTCACGCGTCTGTCGGTCGAGCACGTTGATGCGGCCGCGGCGCAGGCGCGTGAGGATGTCCACCACGTCGACCACGATGCCGCCGACCTCTTCGTACTCGACGCCGAAGCGAGCTTCGCGTTCGGAGCCCGTCATGCGCCCGGCAATGTCGAGGCCATCCTCGATGCGCGCGAGTTCTACGTCGGATGCGATGGTCCCCGCGCTTCCGCCACCGGGGCTCTGTCGCCGCGCGCGCTCGCGCGCGTCACGCGCCCGCGCCTCGCGAATGCCTGCCAGCGTCGGCGTGCGGCCCACGTCGGCCGACGTGCGCTGCTGGTCTTGGTCGTTGAGCAGCGCCGCGAACCGCGCCGCGGCGCCCTCGGTGAACCCGCGCACCGTCGAGAGGTACGAGTCCTCGCGGCGCTCCGGGAGCCCCTGGTGCCGACGCGCCGCGGCAGCCGCCGACCGTCCGCCGAGACCGGAGATCGCACCGAGGGTGGTGCCGATCTGAAGCATGTTGTCGAGAACCGTGGCCGTCGCGGTCACGAGGAACCCGAGCGCCGCCGCGGCCCCCGTCGCAACGAGGTTCACCACGTACGCCGCGGTCATGCCGACCGCGCGCAGTTGCGTGTTGAGGTCCTCCGCGTTGTTCGCGCTGTCGCGCATCGCCGTCGGGAGCGTGAGCAGCCGCCCAAACTCCTCGGCGAACGCGCTCGCCACGGTGCGCTGTGCGTCGTGCACCGCTCGGTTGAAGCGCGCCATCTCGTCGGCGGCGGTGCGCATGGCGGGCTGCACCGACCGCGCGTGAGTCACGAACGCACGCATGCGTTCGCCCGCGGTGTGCGTCCCGTCCGCCACGCGGAGCAGGTTGCCGCCGAACTTCCCCATCTCCTCGCCGCCCTCAAGCACGGAGTCCGTGAGGGAGTCGAACACTTCGCCGAGATTCTTGCCCGTCGCCGCCGCGCGGCTCATGCCCACGCGCGCGAGGGCGTTGAGCTCCTCCTGCGTTGCGCGAATGCCGCGGTCTGCGAGCGACGTGGCGAGCGTCATCGTCTCGACCTCGGACACGAACCCACCCGCCTGCTCTGCGGCTTGGCGGAAGTTCAACCCGAGTCGGACGCTGTTGGCGTCGAGGCGCTGCTGTTCGGCCGCGAGTTCGCCGATGGGCGTAGCGGTGTCGTGAATGACGCCACCGAGGCGCTGCATGAACTCCGCGAGTTCATTGACGTGGCGCGCGCCTGTGGCGAGCCCCGCGAACCGCTCGCTGAAACTCTTGACCTTGGGGTCAGCAGCCGACGCGCCCGTGCCCGTTCGCTCGAGCGCGTCCTCGATGCGGTGCAGCGCGGCGACCGCGGCCACGTCGCCGACGATGCTGACGGGGATGTCAATGCTCTGCGTCACTTCATGATCCCTTCGCGCGCGAGCGCGAACGCGTCGGCCAGCACACCGAGCGACCCATCAACGACGACAGCCGACGCACCGAGCGTCTGCGCGCCGTCCACTCCCGCGCGGTATCGCACCGACTGCGCCCATTGCTCCGCGCCGAGTTCCAGCGCGGCAACGTCAGCGTCGGCGCACACGCACTCGACCATCACAAGCACCACGCGAGGACGCGCCGCGCTCACGGCGGGTGGTCCTTCGCGCGTTCCTTCTCCGCGATCTTCTGGTCGCTCTCCCACGATTCCGCTCTCGCTCTCAGGATCTCGCCGAGCGCGTCCACGTCGGCGCGCGTGAGGGGCCGTCCGAGCACGTCGGGGATGGGGGTGGAGTACGTCTCTGCGATGGCCGCGGCGTCGCTCAGTTCAGCGACCCACGGGTCACACCGTTGGAGGCACGCGAAGGGGCACGTCCGCGGCGTCTCGTCGAGGCCCACGACGGTCGCCGCGTGCTTCGCGAGGACCGCGAGGTGTCGAGGGAGTTGCGCGGGTGGCGCGTGGCCTGCGGCGGGACAGCCCCACTCCGCGCTCGCCTCAACGGCGGCAGCGACGAGAGCATCGCGGGCGGCGGCGTTTGCCTCCGACCGCTCAGCCTCGCGCCGCGCCATGCACCCGCAGTGCGCCCGAACCGTGCTCAGCGCACGAGCACGAGTCCAGGCGCCGAGGCGAAAGGGGCGAGCGCACCTCGCGGCGCCTGCGCCCACTGGATGACCGCGCTCCCGATCTCGTCGATGGCCTGCCCGCCGAACGCGTCGCCGACCTCATCGAGCCACTCGTCGGACGCCCACGCGGCCTTGCCCTCGCTCTGCACCTTCGCGCGGTGGTCCCGCCCGTCTGCGTCGACGTACGCGTGGCAGCCCGCGAGGAACGCGCGGTGCAGTTGCAGCGCGGTCGTGGGCGCCTCGCGGATGAACCGCAGTTCGCTCACGCTGACGCGCCGCACCTCGAAGAGCGCGGGCCGCTTCCCCGGTCGCAGCGGGAGCGCGTCGCGGTCTGCGTCCGAGCGCGTGCGCTGGTACGCCGACAGCAGCATGCTGACACCCGGCTCATCGAGGTTGATGGCGGGGTCGCAGCCGTCGCGGTTCGCAAGGGTCGTGTGGACGAGAACGATGTGCTTGGTGTCGCTCATGCGGGGTGCAGGCTCCTTCGATGCGTTCAGCCGAACGCGACGCGGTACGGGGCGAGGATGAAGTCCCGGTCGGTGCCGGTCTCGGATGCGAGGGTGACCTGATCGTCCATGAGCGCGCCGAGCTCGATGTCGAGGTACAGCAACTCGCCCACCTTCGACTCCTTCGGGCGCCCGACGATCTTGCAGTTACCCATCTCGACGACGAAGAACTGCTGCGACGTGCCGGTGCCCTGCGGCACCACGATCCAAAGCGAGTACCCCGTCTCCGTGATGAACGCGGCGGGGATGTCGGAGTCGAAGCGCAGGCGAAGCTTCGCGGTCGCAGCGCGCGGACGGCCCGCGACGTTGACCACGCTGTTGACCGTCTCGATGCCGCCGGGGTCGCGAACCTGCTGCCACTGGTTCGGGAGGTCGACATCGATGCTCTCGCAGACGAACGACGTGCCGCGCGCGACGGTCGATGCGAGGAGCACGGTGGCGCCCTTCATCACGAACGGCGCGCGCATGTCGTCAGTGACCACGCTCGCGGTGAGGCTCTGATCGGTGGGGCCGGTGAACTTCGCGCCGGTGCCGTCGAGGGCGTACGTCACGAGCTGCCCGAACGCGCTCGCGATCTTCACGTTGCACGCGACACCGTTGACCGTGTACTGCGCGGCCGACGATCCGCTGAACGCGAACTGAAACGTCATGCTCGACGTGTGCGACTCGGCGGGCGCGTAGGTGCGGAGGTTGCGCACGACGGCGCCGTTCGCAGGCGTCCCACTCAGCGGCGGGAACACCGTCACGGTGTCGGTGCTGATGTTGGTGATCTTCGTCCACTCGGGCGTGCCCGACACGGTGACGCAGATGATCGTGCCCTTGAGCAGCGTCGCGGCGCTGGCCACGTCGAACACCGTGGAGGTCCACGTCCCCGACGCGACGGTGGTGCCGATCTCCGCGTGCTCCGCGCCGAAGACGTGGAGGAAGGGGATGGCCTGCGACAGCGATCCCACCGTGCCCGAAGCCGTGAGCACGTTGCTCGACGGAACGGCCTTCGCGTAGAAGGTCGCGCTCACCTTCGATGCCATCTCCAAGCCCTGCACGGGCTGAATGGCATCGTTGCGGCGGGCGCGCGCGTCGTTGACTTCGAGCATCTCGACGGCGAGCTCATCGATGTGGAGGGCGTCGTGCTGCGGCACGATCTCCGTGAGCGCCTCGGGGTAGCTTCCCGAGGGCGTGACGCCGAAGGTCGTCTCAAGGGCGACGCGCGTGTAGTGCTCGCGCGCGATGACGTTCTGCTGTGCCATGTGCGTTGATCCTGCGAGGGAGAGAGGTCAGGCGATGCGACGGACGACGACAAGGCCGGAGCGCACCGCGGCGAGCATGTGCCCGCGCGCGATGCCCATGCGCGGGTCTAGCCCGCGACGGTGCTTCCATGCGGCGTACGCGGGCGAGAGGGGCGACCACTGGATGCCGCTGCCGTTGGTCGAGAGGCGCCGCACCCACACGGCGCGGAGGGCTTGTGCGCCCGCGTTGAGCGCGACGAGCTTGTTGAACCGTTCGCCACCGAGGTGCGGGCGCATGGCCTCGCGCACCTCGCGGTCAGCGTCGGGCGTGCGGACGAACACGGGGCGCGCGGGCTGACGCGGCGTGCCGCCGTCGAACCAGCGGAGGTGATCCGCATCGGCATCGGGCATCGCGAGGCGCGCGTCGTACTTCGTGCCGATCTCCGCGGCGAGGGTGCGGAGCTTCGTCTCCAGCGCCGCGATGCTCGCGCGCGTGGCCGGTCCGCCGACGGTGAACTTCATGCGTTGTATGTCGTGGTCGCGTTGAGTTGAAGCGTCACGCTGTAGGGCGTGCGGCACACGATGCGGTCGCCCATGTCCGCGATCTCGCTGCGCCCGTCGCGGTGGATCTCGACGATCATCGGGTCATCGCTCATGTCCTGGTAGAGCGCAGGGAACGTGAGCGCACGCTTGATCATCTCGGCGTCGCTGATGGCCCGCTCGCGCGCAGTGTACTGCACCGTTGACGCAGACTCGCTGCCCTTCGCATCGACGTACGACGGCGTTGCGCCCTGCACATAGCCCACGTCGATGAACACCACCATCACGCGAAGCTGCGCCGACGAGAGTTCGTTGTTGGCGAAGGGCGTATCGCCGATGGCCTGCGGCGCGATGCGCACAGCGCGGTCAAAGCTCTCGGTTCCGAGCGACTCAAGCGGCGCGTTGTTCGCCGATGGTCGGTAGCGGTTCGCCGCGATGGCGCGCTGCTGCGCGGGCACACCGAGCGAGCCGTCGACGCCGCGACCGCTGCACAGGATGTCGAGAACGCGGGTGCGGAAGCCGGAGAGAAGGGCGGTCACGATGCGTTCTCCTTGCGGGCCTTGTAGCGCTTGAGCAATGCCCGCCCTCGCGCGCAGATGCGGCGCGCTGCGGCCACCGTGCGCGGCACCGGCTCACCCCATGCGGCGGCGGTGAGGGCGAGGCGCGTCGGCTTGCCGTTCGGCTTCGTGAGCGGAGGGAGCGGGCTCTGGCAGTAGAAGCGGGAGGCCCATGAGCCCTTGCGCTTCATCTTCTCGGGCGTGTCGGCGCGGCCCTTCACGCCGGGCTTGAGACGCGCCCCTTGCGTGCGGGCGTAGTGCCTGCGCCCCGCGGCGGTGAGGCCTCCCTTCGGATCGCGAAGCGTGGTCATGCACCCGCCTGCTTCGCGACAACCGTCCATTGATCGGCAGCGGCGAGGTGATCGTGCGCCGCCTCGTTGTCGCCATCCGCCGCAGCGATGCCGCCCGCGGCGAGGCTGGACATCGCGGCCGAGAGGGCGGCATCACGAGCGGCATCACGAGCGGCGGCGACGCGCCGCTCCAACTCCGCGAACGACGCCTCAATCTTCGCGGCCCCCTCGGGCGTCGACATCATCTTCGCCACCGCTGCGTTCGCGCCCATCGGCTTCGTGTTGCTCATGGCCCCGCCTGCCTCACGACTTCAGCCCACCGCTCCGCAGCGGCGAAGTGGTCGGCCGCTTCCGACGCGGCACCGTGCGCGAGCGCCGCGAAACCGTCGGCCATCTCCATCGCGGCGTTGACCGCGGCGCGGTCTTTGGGCGTCAGGGCGATCTCGTCGACCTCGGGCTTCGTGTCACTCATGCCGCCATCCTACGCGCCCTGCCGCACACGTCGAACAAGGAGCATCGTACGGAAGGGCCGCGTCGCGTCCATGTGCACGATCTCGAACTCCTCGCCGCCGCTGATGAACTCGTCGCCTTCGAGAACCACCGTCGGGCGCGCGGTCACGCCACCCGCGGGCGCAAGGTCGGTCGGGCCGTACCCGCCGCCGGGGAACTCCTGCGTGATGGGTCCGATCTCGTAGTCGCCGACGCGAAGCTCACCCGTCGCCGACGCGAGCACGCCGCCGCCGAAGTAGCCGCGCTGCCCTTCGCTGATCTGTGTGACCTTCGGCACCGGCGAGAGCACCGTATCGGCCGTCGTCGCTGTCGCGGTGCTCTCTCCGACGGGCGCGGTGTAGGTGCGCAGCCGGATCGTCACCTTCGTCGTGCGGGTGCCGAACTGTTCAGGGATGATGCGAATCGCCGCAGCGAGCGAGCGGAACGCAGAGGTTGCAGTATCGTTGTTCGCCACGGTGGTCAGTAGATCTCGACGGCGCCACTGCTGCCCATCGCAGCGTCGGCGCGGCCCTTCATCTCGGACATCACGCGCGTCAGATTCAGTGCGGAGGCGAGCTTCGCACGCAGTGCGTTGCGCGTCTCCTGCGTGCGTGAGAGCGCGTCGCCTCCTTCGCTACGACCGAAGAACTCAATCTCATCGACGCGCTTGACGCCCGCGCTGGTGTACAGGTCGCGCTCGCGCTGTTCGAGCGTGATGAGATCGGAGAGGTAGCCGCGCACCAACGTCAGTGCGCTCTCGACCTCGACGGGGTACGTCCCCGCGTGTGCCTTGCGACACACGACGGAGACGACGCTCCCACTGATGGACCGGATGGTCACTGTCTCGCGCGCATCATCCACATCGAGCACGATCCGTTGCCCCGCAACGTAGCCCGTCGCGCTCGCGAGAGTGATGCTCGTCGCGCCGGGCGACGTGACCGACGTGGTGCTCGTCGTCGCCGCAACGGTCGACGATTCGACGTTGTCCCGGATCACCGGATACAGCGTGCGTACGTCGAAGTACGGCACCGCACCGAGCCCGAGGAGGTTGTCGAACACCTCGGACTTGATGCGCGCAAGCTCGTCGTCAGTCAGCGTCGCCACGGTGCGCCTCCATCACGAGAAGATGTCGTCCGCCTGGAGCCACCGCACGGTCACGGAGGTCACGTCTTCGGCGGCGGTCGAGGCGCCCGAGAGCGTCGCGACGGGCCGAACGTACTTCCACCCGCACGCGCTCACGGGGCAGTCGAGCACGAACGCATACGCCACGTCCGAGCCGGTGCCCGCCGCGGTCGTCACCGACGCGGCGTTGTTCATCGGCTTGAGGTCGTAGTACGTGCTGCCGTCCATCGAGACCTGCCACTTGTAGGTGGCGACGACGGATGCGGTCTTGGTGCTCCCGACGCAGAGCGCCGAGAGCGTGCCGGGGTGCACGACGTTGAGCACCGCGGCAGTGCCGTTGCGCGCCGTTCCGTTCGCGCTGGTCGCCGATCCGAGCGACGCGAGCTGACGGAAGGCGCCCTGGTTGATGTATCCCATGTTCGTCTCCTGATCAGTCCGAGCGGACCGTGACGGCGAAGCGGTCGTCCATCACGGCCGACCCCTCCCACGCGGACCAGATCACGCTCACGCGGCGACCGAAGTTCGTGTCGTCGGCGGCGAGGACCTCGCACGGCTTGGCGCCGGCGTAGCCCACGAAGCCCGGCCCGAACACGAGCCCGAGCTGCACGGTGATGGTGCTGTTGGCCGTGGCGGTCGGGTTGGTCGCACACTCGAAGATGTCGATGTTGTCGACGGATGCGACGTAGTTGGTGAACAGCGGGTTCTTCTCGGGGAAGTACCGCGCGAGGCGCTGGTAGCCGTTCGACGACTTGAGGTTGAGCACCTGCCGCGTCGAGAGGATCGCCATGTACCGACCGTTCGCGAAGGTCGGGATGCCGAGGTCCTTGAGCACCTTCGCCGAGCGCTGGAGCGTCTCCACGTCCACCGTGCGGTCGCCCTGCGAGGTGAACGCGCTGTTGTCGGTGGTGAGCGACTGCGACGAGTCGCCGGGGTACACGTAGTTCGAGGTCTGCACCGCGGCGAACATCTTCGTCGACAGGATCGCGTCGACCGTCTTCATGCGGTCGCGGCGAAGGTCGAGCATCGCGCGCTCGATGAGGTTGTGCGACGGGCTCATGTTCAGGTCGAACCCTTCGAGCCCGAGCGGCTGCACCGCGTTCGCGGCGTTGCTGTAGGGGCCGGAGAACTCGTCGATCTGCACCGAGACGGTGTCGTTGCCGAGGATGTTCTGCGCGGTGGTGCTGATCGTCGCGCGCGTGGTCCGGCGGCTCGCCTCGGTGTAGGTCGAGTCGACGAAGTTCGGGCGCATGATGCGCACGACCTCCTGCGGCTGCGCGTTCGGGAACTGGAGCGACGTGATCGCCGCGCCGCGGAGCATGACGCTGCTGCGCTGCTCGGGGTCGGTGAGGTCGAGCTGCATCGCGCCGAGGTCGGGCACCGCGAAGCCCGACGACTCGAACATGCGCGAGGCGTTCGGCCCGACGCTGCTGATGCCCTGCCGCAGCTCCGCGGCGGCGTTCGCCTGGAACAGCAGCATCGCGTACATGAACTGCGGCTGCGGCTGGATGAGCAGCGCCGCGTTGACGGGGTTGGTGAACTCCGACGGGAGTGTGAGCCTTGAAACGGTGGCCATGGTGAACCTTGTGTGCGGCGCTCAGCCGCGAGAGGGGATCAGTTGGAGGCGTTGGACCCGCGCTCGATAGCGGCGGCGTTGGCGGTGTAGAAGCTCGCCGCGGCGATGTGCGCGCCGCGGCTCTTGAGGGACAGCCACTCGGCGCGCACCGCGGCGTCTCCGGTGGGGGCGGCGGGGGTTGCCGCGGGGCCGGACGGAGGGAGCGTCGTCGATGGCGCAGGGAGCGGCGCGGGCGCCGCGAGAGGGGACACCGCGAGGCCGTTGGCGCGCATCGCGTTGATGGCCTTGCGCTGCGCCACGGGATCGTCACCGGCGATGGCCTTCACCGTCGCGGCGACGTTCGCGGGGAGCGCGCCGAGATCCTGCGCCACGGTCTCGCCGAGTACCGCCATGAGCGCGTCGATGCGCGGGTCGCTCGCGGGTGCGGCGGGTGCGGCAGTCGACGCCGCCACGGGGGCGGGCGCGTCAGCCTTCGGGGCGGCGGGCGCGGGGGTGCGACCCTGCCACGGGTTGACGTACGGCGGGCGCGCGGCGGGCGCTTGCGGGGCAGCGGCGGCGGGCGCCGGGGCAGAGGGCGCAGCAGCCGCGGGAGGCGCCGCAGCGGGCTCCTGCGCGGCGGGCGCGGTGGGGTTGATCGTGTCGCTCATGGTGTGCTCCGGGTTGCTGGTCACGCGGCGGGCGCAGGCGGCGGCACGCTCTCGCGCTCCTCGCCTTCGTCCTCGCCGCTCTCGATCTTGCGGGCCTCGCTGAACATCTCCTCGATGTCCTTCGCGGCCACGGTCACGGCCTTCACGCCGTCACCCTTGAGGCACTCGCGCACCTTGTCGGCGGCGCTCTCCTCGACGGAGTAGACGATCACGTCACCGTCATCGGCGAACTCCGTGACGATGATGCGCGCGGCGCTCACGTCGAGCCCGCCTTCGCTCTCGGCAGCGAGGTCGATGGCGATCCCCGCCGCAGCGATCACGCTGTTCTTGTCGTCGCCGTCGGGCGTCGCGCCCTGCTCGACGAGTTCCGCCGCGGCGGGGAGGAAGTCCATCACGCCACGTCGCAGAGAACGTGAAGGACGTACGGCGCGATGGTCGCCCCGTTGGCCACGATGGTCGCGTTCGTCGACCAGTCCGCGGACGACTTCGGGGTGAGCTGGAGCACGATGCTGGACCCCGACCCCGACGTGCCGATGGTCGCGGCGTACTCGGCGGCGCCGATCAGCGGCTGAACGAGCTGCCACGACCGCGGCGTGAGCGTCAGCCCCTGGCGCATGCGCGACTCGGCGGCGGTGTTCACGGCGATGTCGAGGGTGTCGGCGCCACCCGCAACCTGCGTGCTGCCGTTGTCGAACACGAAGCGCAGCAGCACGCGCTTGTCGGCGCTGGAGCCCTGCACGAAGGGCTCATTGTCGAGGATGGAGAAGTCACGGAGCGTGGCGGTCACAGGAGCCATGATGGATCACCGAGTGCGCTTGTCGCGCGATGGAGGGACAGTGGTAGACGGAGCCGCGGTGGCAACGGCCGGAGCCGCGGGAACGGACCAATCCGCGGACCCGCACGACGCGCATGTGTGCGCAGTGGCGGGAGCGGTCTGACCGCAGACGAGACAGGTCTTCATCGAGCCTTCCTCACGATCACGCGGCCGAACTCCGCGACGCGATGCGCGAGCGCGCCGGTCGCGGTGCCGATGGGTCGGTTGCCGTACCCGAGCCGCTTCTTGCGGTGCGCGTAGGCGAGCGTCAGCCGCTTCAACTTCACATCGCGCACGGTCCCTGCGAACCGCTTGACGATCCACTCAAGCACCGCTTGCCCGATGGCCTCGTCGACCTCGCGCATCAGCGGCATCCGCCCGAGCGACTCAAACGTCGCCTGAACCTCCGCGAGCACGTAGCGGTCAAGCGCCGCGGTGTCGGCTGCGAAGTCGCGGCCCTGGTCTTTGAGGATCGCGAGCAGGGCGTCGTAGTCGAGCCCCGACCCCGGGTGCTCCCCTGGCACAACGAGGCGCCAGTCGACGGCGCGGAAGCGCGCTCGCACGCCGCGCGTGATGGCGCCGCGGTCGTCAGGCCGGACGGTGCCGGGCTTCTCCTTCGGCGGATCGGGTGCGCGCTCCGCAGCGGCTCGCTCAATGGCGCGGCCGATGCGCGGCGCGGGCTTCATGCGCCGGGCTCAACAGGTGCGGGCGGCGCGGGTGGCGCTGCCGTCGAGGGCGCGGCCATCTGCGCGGCGGGTGCAAGCATCTCGCGCGCGTCGGCTTCGGCGAGTTGAAACCCGCGCATCGCGATACGCACCGCCGACTCCAGCGGGATCATGCGCGCGGTGACCTTCTCTGCGAGCGACACCAGCGCCTCGACCTGCGCGCCGTTGAGCGCCGTGTCTTGCACCGCCTCGACGGGCGCCGCCGCGGGCGCGTCGGGCTTCGGCGCGAGCGCGCCGAGGGCATCGCGCATCGCCGCGGTGTCGCCGCCGAGCTCCTGCTCAAGCGACTCGGCTTCGGCATCGAGGTCGTCAACGCCGACGGCGGGCGCAACGAGCCGAAGCGCCGCACGCTGCGACAGCACGGCGCGGCCACCCGTGGCCTTCGATGCGGCGTCGATGGCGGCGCTGATGTCAGACCACGACGGCTTGACGATGTCGGGCCACGCGAGCGTCAGCGGTGCGCCGACCCACGACGTAGCACCATCCTCGCGCGCCATGTGCAGCCGCGTCAAAACAGGCAGCGCCTCCGCGAGCGTCGCGAGGTACACGCCGCGTCCAATGGTCGGGTCGGCGCAGAGTCGCAGCACCATGTCAACGACCGAAACAAGCGCGCCGCCGTATTCCACGCGCAGCACGCCCACGGTGTCGAGCATCGGACCGAGCATGATCTCCAGCGCCTTCGCCGAGATGTCGCCGCGGCCAAGAACCTGCGGGTCTGTGAGCACCACGCCAAGCGCATCCGTGAGCACGCGGCGGATCTCCGTGATGGACCCCTTCGCGATCTCAGCGCCAGCGCCGCTGGACTCCAGCATCTTCGCGTCGGAGCCCTGCGGGAGTTTCCATACCTGCCCCGGTCCGCGCTTTGCCGCAGGCTGTCCGCCGCCGAGTCGCGAGAGCCACCCGCGCGCCCACTCCGCGGCGTCGCCGAACACGCCCGCCCCGGCCGTACGACCCTGCGGCGCACCGGTGCCGGTGCCGCTGTCGACGCCCGTCTGAACGAGCTGCGGGTCGGTGTTGTACAGCGCGTTGCGGAACAACATCGACACGTTCATGTCGAGAGCGAACACCTCGGACTCAAGCCCGTCGATCAGCGCGTGACCGTCGACACCGCGCGACTCCTCTTCGGCCTCGGCGAGGTTGCGAACCCACACCACGGGCACGAACGGAATCGCGTGCTCGCTCTCGACCTTCGCAGCCGCCCAATCCGGGCGCTTGCGATCCTCGCACTGCTGCACCGCGTACACGCGATCGATGCCGTCGCCGATCTCGCGGCGATACCATCCCTCGCGCGTGTCATCCATCGGCACGCGGTAGGTGACCACGAGACGCGTCACGCGCCCACAGTCGTCGAGCGTCGGGTAGCAGTGCTTCGCAGGCTCGATGGTCACGCGCGGCTTGCCCTCGACGATGCCGACGAGGATGCACGCGGAACCGCACTTGAGCCCCGCCTCCATCACCGTGCGCATGCGCGACACGACGTGACCCGCGGTGAGGATCTCCTGCACCAACGCGGACACCGACTGAGACTCCGCATCCGTGAGCGTCACGCCGAACGACGTGGGCATCACCGCGATGGCCGGAGCCGTGCGCTCGCCGAACACCATCGACACGAGACGGCGACCGACCGTGCGCGGGAACATCGTCTGCAACGCGGGCTGACGCTCGCGCAGTGGAACCGTGGCGTCCCAGAACGAAGGGCGCGCAGTATAGCCCTTGCCCGTCCACAGCAACTCCAGCGTGTTCATGCGCTGGTAACGAGCGTCGTCCGCGTGCGCGTCGATGCGCTCGTTCGCCTCGCGGCTGTATTGTCCGGGTGTAGGGAACATCAGAAGTCGTAGAAGTCTTCGGTTGCGATCCGCGGCACGGGTTCAGCGCCGCCCATCAACTCGGTCACGGCGTACACCAGCGCATCGAGGCGGTCGGGACTGCCGCTCGCCGTCGCCGGGTCCCACGTCGTCAGTTGATCCTCGAGGCGCGCGAGCGACCCGACGTGCGACACGCGGCCCTGCTCATAGAGCACCGCGACGGGCTCGGCGCGCGTTGCCTTGCCGCGCTTCGCGTGCACGATGCGAACGGGCATCCCTGCGCCGCCCGCGGAGCGCAGCACGGAGGCGACCATCTCGCCGCCCTGGTTGCCCTCTGCGATGACGGCGTCGGCGCGGTGCGTGGCGTACGCGCTCGCGACTCGCCGCGCCCACTCCTCGGGGCGGTAGCGCCCGCTCTCGTCGGCGAGGATGTACCCGCGCCCGTCGTACCCGATGCCCGCGACGACAATGCCTGTCTCGTCGCTCTCGTCGTGCGACGTAGTGGCGGGGTCCACCGCGACGACAACGCGCCGCAGGTCAGGGGCCTTCGCAACGCGCGCGGTGTCGACCCACGACCACCGGAACAGCGCGCCCGCGGAGTCGTCAAGCACCTCGCCGTCAAGCTCCTGCCGCCCGAGGCGCGAGCCTGCGTAGCGGCGCTCGAGCCCCGTGACGACACCCGGCGCGAGGTTCGCCACGTTGTCGCGCGTGCGACCGCGGGTGATCACCGTGCCCGGCGATGCCATCAGGTCGCGGATGATCTTCGTAGGCCGCGGCGTCGTTGCGATCACCACGCGCGGCTTGTCTCCGAGGCGCAGCCCGAAGCGCAGTTGGTCCCACGCGTCGGGGTAGCGCCACGCCGCGAGCTCGTCGACTGCAGCCGCGTCGTGCTGCGGCCCGCGAAGCTGGTCAGGCTCGTCAGCGGAGTAGGTCGTTGCCTGCGCGCCGTTGGGCCATGTGAGCCGCCGCCGTGAGGGTTCCCACCGCGGGCGCTCACCTTCGGGCGACACCCGCAGGATGCCGCTCTCGCCTTCGACGATCACGTCCCGCACATCGGCAGCGGTGCGCGCGACGATGGCGAGGCGCCCGTAGCGTCCCGACGTAGCCCACGCGCGGACCGTCTCCGACAGCGCGCGTGTTTTGCCCCACCCGCGACCGGCGAGGATGAGCCACGCTTGCCACTCGCCCCGCGGCTGGAGTTGATCGGGCCGCGCCCAGAACTCCCACCGATGGAGCAACGCAGCGGCGCCCTCAGTCGTCAGCCCGCTGAGGATCGACGCTCGCTTCTCCGGCGAGAGCGATGCGATCGAGGCGGCTACGGAGCTCATCGAGTGGATCCTTGAGGTTGTGTTCCACGCGGTCGACGTGCGTTCCCTCGGCGCGCTTCTCCTCGACGGTCCCGCGCGCCTTGAGCAGCCGCAGCTCTGCGTTGCGCGTGCGCGTGGCGTCGCGGTACTTGATCACGTCGAGCGCGAGACGCGGATCCTTCTCAGTGCCCTTCATCACGCGCGCATGGAGCACGGTGTCCACCTGCGCGCCCGCGGCGTCGCACTCCTGCGCGAGCGTGGCGTAGCGCGCATCGCCGTCGCGACCGAGCTTGAGCCAATCGCAGAACGTGCGCCACGGGACGCCCGCGGCCTGCGCGCACTGCCGCAGTGGGGCGCCGACGCGACGCGCGCCGACGATCATCGCGAAGACCTCCGCGGAGGATGTGGCGGGGCGACCCATCACGTCACCAGCGCGTCGAGGTCCGCGGCGCCGTAGCCCATGTCGCGCATCACGTCGGCGTCGCGCTCAAACGCAGCCGTGGCCATCGCCACGACCGCCGCCGCGTCGTCGTTGCCTTGCAGCGCCCGCGCGTTGTCCGCGAGGGTCATCGCGTCGGCCTCGGCGTCGCTCACGTCCACGAGGCGCACGGGGACCATCAGCGGCCCCGGCGCAGCGCGGTCGAAGTAGTGCTCGGCGCCGCCGCGCAGGATGCCGTCGACCTCGACGCCCTCGGCGATCATGCGCGCAGCTTCGAGCCGCCCGTGACCGCCGATGATCCGCCGCGTGCTCGCCTGCGCGATGATCGGCGCTCCCCACGTCGTGCGCAGGATCGTCCGCGCGAGGCGCACCACCTCGGCGCCGTGGGCGCGGGGATTGCGCGGGTTCGGCCGCAGCTCGCCGAGCGGGAGGTACACCGCCGCGACACCCTGGTCCATCGCGCGCGGGGATGGTGCGCTTCGCTTCGCTGTCATCGTCGCAGGAGTCGTCATCGGTCCTCTCGCCACCGAACGCGGTCGCGCTTGCGTGCGGGCCGCGTCACTCGTGCGAGCGTTGTCATGTCGGCGCAGTCGTGTGTCTGCGCGCCGTCGTAGTAGCGGTAGCTCTTGGCGTCGTCGAACGCGCACCCCGCGGCCTCGCGGATGTCGCGCCACGTCGCGGCGCTGCGTGCGTCGAGGGCGCGGCGTTCGGCGTCTGTCAGCGGCACTCGGTCACCGCGTCGAGGTCACCGCCGCCGAGTCGCTCGAGCGTCGCAGCGTCGACCGCGAGGGCGGGGCGCCCGCCTGTCTGCACCGTGGTCGCGTGGCCCTGGCGCGCGAGCCTCGCGAGGAGTCGCTGCGCGGTGCGCGGGGCGAACCCGCGTGCGGTGAGGTCGCGTGCGGTGAGTAGCATCGCGGGAAGGTTACTCCGGTCCCGCGCCCGCCGTGCCTCGCGTCGCAGCGGGCCGGTCGGGGAGGGGGACGACGACTACGGCGCGGGACGAGGTGTGCGGGATGAGGGCGCACCTGTGGCGGGGCAGCGAGACCGAAGTGGCGTAAAGGGTACGCACCGCGCGCGCCGGGCGTCAACCTCTTCGCGACGAATCCTCACGCGGGGCGCTTCCGGCTAGGACGGGTGCGGTGTCGCGGCACCCTTTGCCCGTCACGGACTCCGCGCGAGAGGGACACGGGTTGCCGCGACGTGTCAAGGCCCGGGGTAGGCGCATGTAGGTCCGTTGCCTACACGCCACGCTCCCCTCGCGGTGCCGTTGGTGCGGGTCGACGCCGGGGAATCGTCGCGCGAAAACGCTGGAGTTCCAGCGGTACGGCAGAAAAGTGCAGGCACCCTCTTGACCCCTGCTAGCGGCCGGTTTAGGGTTCACGTCGTCGCAGAGAACACCGCGACGAAAGGACCCGCACCATGAACGCCTACCGCGCCCGCCAGATTGCCGAGCTGACCCAGGCGATGAACGAGATCGACGCCGACATCTGCGCGGTCGAGGACGCCATTGAGTGCGGCGGTCACGGGTCGTGGGGGGCGCTGGAGTTCGCTGCGGCTCGCAAGCGCCTCGCGAAGCTCACGGAGGAGTGGCGCTACGTCAGCGACTGCTGTGACGAGCTGCGCAGCCGCGCCGCCTGAGCAGGTCGAAACCGGGTCGCCCCGGTCTGCCCGTCACGCGGGCACTGACGAGACCGTCGAAAGGACCACGACACCGTGAACCATCACCGCATCATCCTCTCCTCGCCGCGCTACGCGACCCGCACCGTGACCGCCCGCAACACCACGGGCGACGCCCGCGAGACCGCCGCCCGTCTGCTCATCGACGCGCCCGACGCCGCCGAGGCTCGCGCGAGCCTGTACCGCCGCGGGCGCAACGGCTTCGATCTGGTGTGCTTCCTCCGCGTGGTCGACGGCGTCGCGGCCGAGGTGTCGGCGTGAGCGCGCGGGTGATCCGGTTCGCGGATGGGTCGACGATGCGCGCCACGGCGCACGTCAAGATCATCGACCGCATGGGCACCGCGCCGAGCATCGTCCCGTCGCGCGGAGAGTACCCGTGCGGGCTCGCCCTCGACGCACTGGCGGTCACGCTGCCGCACGCCACCGCGGCGGGTCAGTCCGCCTACGTGCTGCACTGCGGCGAATGGAAGCGCGTGGCCGAGGTGTCGGCGTGAGCACCACGACCGCAGCCCCCGCATGGACCACCGCCGCCTCCGTCGTTTTCTTCACCGTCGACGACTATGGCGAGGAGCACTCCCCGCGCGAGGAGCACATCTCGCGGTGGTCACTCGATGATCTCCGCGCCCACTGTGAGGCGTGCGGCGAGGAGGCCGTTGTTCTCGACGCGCGCCGCCGCACGGTGATCCGGGTGACCAACGACGGCAAGGTGCTCTCGTGAGCGCCGACGGCGTGTGCTTCAACTGCGGCGACGCGGGCCCGGTGCACCATCACCACGTCGTGCCGCGCAGCCTCGGCGGCATCGCAACCGTGCCGCTCTGTCCGGCCTGCCACGGCAAGGCGCATGGCCGGGAGCGCGGTTTCAGGAACACGAGCGAGCTGACGCGCGCGGCGCTGGGGCGATTGAAGGCCAGCGGCGTGCGTCTCGGAGGTGCGGCACTCGGGTGGAAGCACACCAGCGCGGTGAACGCCGCGGGGCGCCGGGACCTTGAGCGTGACTCCGCGGAGGCCGACACCGTGGCGCGCATCCTGGCGCTCAAGGCCGACGGCGTGAGCGTGCGGCGGATCGCGGAGATCCTCGCCGCGGAGGGGCGCTCAACGAAGGCCGGGGGGCGGTGGAGTCCAACGACCGTGCAGCGGGTGATCGCGCGAGGCGTGTCGTGAGCGCGCGGGTCATCCTCGATGCCGCGCCGACGCGCGAGGCGATGGACCTCGTCGCCCTACTGCTCAACGGCGCGGCGCTCATGGCCGCGGGGCACGAGGCCGTCGACCGCGGGCACTACGAACCCGCCGAGGTATCGCGCCGCGCGTCCGAGCTCGTCGCGTCGTGGGTCGACGCCGTGACCGATGCGGCGCCGCTCGAGCAACGCACCGCGCGCATGATCGCCTCCGCGCTCGGCCTCGCGGGCATCGCCTGCCACGTCGCCGCGTGACCGCGCGAAAACACCTGGATATCCAGCGTTTCGCAAAAAAGTGCACGGCCCCCCTTGCGTTCTGTTGGTGGCCGGTTTAGATTCTCTTTTGTCGCAACGAACTGCGACGAAAGGACCCCGACATCATGGACGCCACGCTCTCTGCCTCCCTCGCCTGCGACACCATCCGCTCTGAGACCTCGGAGATGTCCGACGCGCGGGTCTACCGCACAGGTCAGGTGGCCGTGCTTCTGCTCGCGGTGTCTAACACCCGCGTCCCGCGCTACGCCCTTGAGCTCATGGCGGGTGAGCGTGGGATCACCCTCGCGCAGCTCTCGCGCGAGATCCTGCGCCCCCTCGTGCAGCGCGGGTTCATCCGCACCGCGGGCGATCAGATCGTCGCGACGCCCGCCGCGGTCGCGTGCGCCGACTCCATCGGCGAGTGGATGAACGGCGCCACGCTCACGAGCGTCCGCAAGACCACGCTCCGCGCAGAGCAGGTGCGCGTCGGCGACGTGATCGACACGGGCTCGCGCTTCGTGCGCGTCGACGCCGTCGATGTGCTCGGCGACTCCATCTACACCGGCTCCGTGCGCCTCGATGCGGGGCAGAAGGTGTGCGCCTACCGCACCGCGTGATTTCGGCCTTGCCGAAACGCCTAGAACTCCAGCGCCGCGCAGAAAAGTGCATCGGCCCCTTGCAATCCCATGTTGGCCGGTTTAGGTTAGCTCTTGTCAGCGCAACGAAGCGCCGACGAAAGGACCGCCCGCCATGAACCTCGCCGCCGCCACCAAGATCGCCCGCGCCCGACTCGCCTCCCTCGGCCGCGTCACCCGCTGCGAAGTCCGCGACGCGGGAGGCTGGTACGTCGTTGATGCAACGGTCGCATCGGGTGGCCGCGTCACCGAGTGCCACGCCTGCGCCCCCACCCTCGACGGCGCCTGCAAGCGCCTCGGCTGCTGAAAGGACCACGACACCATGAGCACCACCGTCCGCCCCCGCCCCTGCTTCATCGTGACCGAGTTCTCCAATGGCGAGACTCAGTCCCGCACCGACATCGCGGTCCCTGGCATCGTCGACGAGTGCCCCCGCGGCACCTCGACGGGCTACGCGATGGACCTCCGTGCGTTCTTCGCGTCGCCCATCTCGGCGCTCCCCGTCGAGGCGCGCAATGCCGCGGTGATCCGCCTCGCCTTCTTCACCCGCTGAGCAGGTCGAAACCGCGCCACTTCGGAGGCCGGTCTGCCCGTCACGCGGGCACTGACGAGACCGTCGAAAGGACCACGACACCGTGAAGACCCACCGCATGATCGCCACGACCAACCCCACCGACGCGCAGGTTGAGCTCGTGTTCAAGCTCCTCTGCGGCGCCCTCGCCGCCGTCGTGTCGCAGGGCGCGGCCTTCGACGCCGTTCACGCCGAGGTGCGCGACGCCCTCGCGGGCAAGCCCTCGCGTGAGAGCACCGCGCGCATGGTGGCCCACGCTGTGCGCGTCGTCGGCTGTGGTGCCGAGGTCGAGGCCGTGTCGTGAGCGCTCCCGCGGAGTCGCCTGCGCCCGCGTCGCGCATCGCCCCTGCATTCCGCGCGGGCGTGGCCATCGCCGCCGCGCAGCTCGTTGGCGCCGCGAACGACGGGCGCCGAGTCGCCGCCGAGCGCGACGTATGCGACGACCGCAGCGGGCTGTTCTACATCACGCGCTCGCGGTCCCTCACCGCGCCCGCCATCCTCGCGGCCCTCGACGGCGCGTGCGATGCGCACGCAAGCCACCGCGACAGAAGCGTCACCGTCTACGCCGCCGAGGCTCTCGCCGCGCCGCTCCATGCGACCGGGACTCACTCGGGCTCG
>ERZ869921.351-NODE-351-length-30937-cov-6.587591_pt1 | contig 30937 bp, 40 predicted proteins | sample MGYA00579310_ERZ869921 | MGnify/ENA primary metagenome ERZ869921 (study PRJEB32216, sample SAMN09231816) | wastewater metagenome | place: USA: Maryland | collected 2016-06-21 | study: EMG produced TPA metagenomics assembly of the PRJNA472060 data set (Reclaimed... | reverse complement strand
TGGCGGCAAGTACCGCAGCATCATCGTGGACGAGGCGCAGGACTTCTCGACTGACTTGGACGACTTGGTGAAGTCGATCCTTCGCCCCGCCGTCATGGATCAACTCGGCTGGATCCTTCTGCAAGGCACGCCCGGCCAAATGCCGATCGGCCTGTTCTACCGGATCACGAAAGACGCCTCCGCTGAGAACCCCGGTCAGTGGGATACGGTCGACGTGGCGACGGAGACGGAGTGGCACGGGCATACGTGGAGTTCCGCGCAGAACTACCGCGTCGCGGACCAGTTGGCGCAGGAACTCGCGTCGATGCTCGCGATCAATCCGCGCGTGCGCGACACGCCGACGTTCCAGCGTGAGTGGCTTGGTCGCTGGGTCACGGACACGGAGCGCCGCGTCTACCGCTACGCGCCGGGCCTGAACGACTACACGGAACTGCCGCCGCTACGCCGAGACGGGTGGAACTACGCGATCGGCGTCGACTTGGGATTCAACGACGAAACGACGCTCTGCTGTATCGCGTGGCACGACAACGACCGCTGCGCGTACGTGGTTGAGTCGGACGGCATGGACAAGCTGGACATCACGGACGCCGTGGATTGGTTGCGGTCGTGGATGCTGCGGTATCCGACCAGCATGGTCGTCATCGACGGCGCGAACAAGCAGGCGGTCGAGGAAATGCGCCGCCGACACGGATTGCCGCTGATTGCCTCCGACAAGCGCGACAAGGCGGACTTCATCGGCATCCTGAACGACGCCTTCGTGACCGGGCAGTTGAAGATCAGGAAGGGCACGTTTGACGAACCGCACTGCGAGGCGTTGCGGACGCAGATGGCGCACCTGTCGTGGGACGAAAAGTGGTTCAAGCGCAAGATTCTGAAGGAAGACCAGAAGGCGCCGAACGACCTCTGTGACGCGATGCTGTACGCCTACCGTCTCGCGTACGCGTACCTCGCGGAAGAGATCACGGTCGAAGTCGTGCGCGGATCGCCTGAGTGGGAAAATGAGCGCGAGCGCGAGATCATCGCGAACGCCGAACGCCGCATCCTTGGCGCGCGGCAAGCCGAAGACGACCTCTGGAGGTATTCGTGAGCACTGAGCTTGAGCGCGTCGCAGCGATGGCGGACCTGATGGCGGCGAAGGGCCTGCGCTACGTGAAGATCGACGGCATGGAGGTGGAGGTCGACAAGCCGCTGGTGCCGATTGCCCCCGCCGCGCCTGCCGTTCCCGTGGCGCAGATTCCCGCTGGCGCGTCCGTCACTCCCGCGCCGGAGGAGGGCGAGTCCGTCATGCTCCCGGCCGAGGCGCTTTGCCGCTGTACGCACGCCATGGTAGACCACGACTCGTCCGGGTGCCTGGTCGCCGGGTGCAAGATCGAGACGTGCCTCCAGACGAAGGTGTGACGCAATGGCCGACAACGGCACAAGCATGATGAAGCGGTGGTGGCGACTCAAGGGTCTGGAGTGCGCCGAAGCCATCGGGTCAACGATCGACTCCATGCGGAGCGCCACGCGGGCGCGCATCGACACCTACACGCTCTGCCAGCGCCTCTACGCGAACCGGAATCTGATCGGGCCGCGCCTGCAAACGGGCCGCATCCCGTGGATGGACACGGCGCCGACCGTGAAGATCAACGTCACCGGGTCGATCGTGGACACGCTGGCGTCGAAACTCGCGCAGTCGCGCCCCCGCGCGCTCTTCCTGACGAACAACGGCAACTGGGAACAGCAGCGCGACGCAGAAAAGCTCACGTCGATCAGCGACGGCATCTTCGCGGAAAACGAGACGTACGCGATCGGTGAACTGGTCGCCCGTGACGCTCTGGTGTTCGGTGATGGCTTCATCCACCACTTTGAGCGCAACAACCGCGCCGCGATGGAGCGCGTCGTCCCGTGGGAAATCTACGTGGACGACTTTGAGGCGCTGTACGGCAATCCGCGCCAGTTGCACCGCGTCAAGTACGTCGACCGCGACCGCCTGATCGAGATGTTCCCGGAGAAGAAGGACGCGATCAAGCAGGTCCGCGACGAAGCCGTGATGGCGTACGCCGGGATGCAGGTCAGCGACATCGTGGAAGTGCGCGAGTCGTGGCACCTGCCCAGCGTCAAGGGGGCGAAGGACGGCGCGCACGTCATCAGCGTTGAAGGCTACCTGCTGACGCCCGTCGAACCGTGGACGCGCGACTCGTTCCCGTTCTCGCACATCCAGTGCTCGCCTCCGATGACGGGCTTCTGGGGGCAGGGCTTCCCGGAACAGCAGCAGTCGATGCAGTTGGAGGTCAACCGCCTCTGCAACCAGATTCAGCGGTCGCTGCACCTCGGGTCGACGTTCAAGGTGCTGATCGAGCAGGGCAGCAAGATCGTCAAGGAGCACATCAACAACGACATCGGCGCGATCATCACGTACAGCGGCGTGGGCAACAAGCCGGAGTGGGTCACTCCTCCGCTCGTCCAGCCTGAAATCTACTCGCACCTGATGATGCTCATTCAGCAGATGTACCAGTCGAGCGGCGTGTCGCAGTTGTCCGCCGCGTCGCTCAAGCCTGCGGGTCTGGACAGCGGCAAGGCGCTGCGCGAGTTCCAGGACATTGGCACCGACCGCTTCCGGATGCTCGGGCACCAGTACGAGAAGTTCTACCTCGACGTGGCGAAGCAGTCGCTCGCGACGGCGCGTGAAATCGTGGAGCGCGAGGGGTCGTACCCGGTCAACACGCCGCGTCAGAACTCGATCGTCAAGATGGACCTGAAGAAGATCAAGTTGTCGGAGGAGGAGTACGTCCTCGACTGCTACAAGGTGTCGAGTCTGCCGCGCGATCCCGCTGGTCGGATGCAGACGGTGCAGGAATGGGTCAGCGCTGGGTGGATCGCGCCGGAAGATGCGATGGACCTGCTGGACTTCCCGGACCTCGATCGCGCCAACTCGCTCCAGACGGCGTCGTCGCGCTACCTGAAGAAGATTCTGGACGAGATGGTGGACTCTGGCGAATACACGCCGCCCGACGCCGACGACAACCTGCAACTCGCGCGCAAGCTCGCGCTCCAGCGACTGCATGAGGCGAAGTACACGGGCGTGCCTGAGTCGCGGCAGCAGTTGGTGCGCGACTTCCTCACGCAGATTGACGATCTTGAGGCGCAGATGGCGCCTCCTGCTGCTGCGCTTCCTGCCGCGCCGATGGGCGCTGCGATGCCTCTGCCGCCCATGCCGGGTGGTGGGAATCCCGCGCCGATGCCCTCGGCGTAACTGGAGTTGACGCATGTCCGTTGAGCCTACGACCGCCCCCGCCGTGAATGCGGAAGGCAGTCAACCGGCGCCCGCCGCCACCGTCGCAGACGCCACGCCTGCCGCGACCGTCGACACGAAGCCCGCTGAAGCCGCGAAGCCCGCTGAACCGACCGCTGGACAGGCGACCGCCGCGATGGTTCGTCGTGAGCAGGAACTCGTCAAGAAGCAGCAGGCGATTGCCGCGCGCGAGGCTGAAATCAAGGCGCAACTCGCGGACGCTGAGAACTACCGCAAGATCATCGCCGCCGCGAAGTCTGACCCGCTGGGCGCCGCTGAACTGCTGAACCTCGACTACGACGCGATCACGCAGGCGAAACTTGCGCGCCACAAGGCGACCGTCAGCCCGGACGACTTGAAGCGCGAGTTGGACGCCCGCGAGAAGGCGCGTCAGGACGCGGAAGCCGCTCGCGCTGCTGCCGCGCAGAAGGAAGCCGAAGAGGCGCAAGCGAAGGAGGCGAAGGAGGCGCTTGACGCCTACATGGCGGACGCCCGTCTCGTCATGGATGCCACCCCCGACGCCTACGAACTGCTGCGTGACCACTCCGCTGCGTTCGGGGTCGAGAAAGCGGAGGACCTGGTGGTGCGTGTCGCCCGCGAGCACTTCGCGGAAGCCCGCAAGACGAACCCGCGCGCCAAGGCGCCGACCGCCAAGGAAGCGAACGACCTCGCGGAGAAGTGGTTGGAGGATCGCGCAAAGAAGCTGCTTTCCGCGAAGAAACTCGCGCCGCCGCCCAGCGAAAAGGCGAAGCCGCCCGTCAGCCTGACGAACGAACTGGGGCCGTCTGCTACCGGGCGAGTTGACACGGGCACGTCAGTGTCGGATGCTGACTACGGTTCGGTCGCTTGGATGATTCGTCGTGCCAAGGAGATCGAGAACGAACGCAAGACGTAGGGCGTCTCTCCCCTGCGGGTCCACCCGGCGCCGTGAGTGCGCGAAAAGCCCAGACACCACTGCTTTTCGTCACCCACGCGCGCGGACGGCCCACTGTCCGTGCCAACCACAGAACCCAGCGTGAGTCGCCACTGAGCGACCCCGGTTCTGCACGGACAGTCCGATGGCCACCGAGTTCAACCAGACGACCCTTGCCGCAGTCCTCAAGCAGCGATACGCCGACGGCCTCGACAAGCTGATCTACGAGAACCGCCCCCTGTTCGGGATGCTGCCGAAGCGCACCGACTGGACCGGCGACTCGATGAACACGCCCGTTCAGATCAGCAACGCGAGCGCGAACAGCGCCACGTTCTCGACGGCGCAGACCAACCAGTTCGCCGCCGTCTACCGCAAGTTCGTGTCGAACCGCGTGTCCGAGTACCAGCTCGCGACGCTCGATCGGCAGACGATGCTTGCCACCAAGAACGACGCGGGCGCCTTCTTCCGCGCCGCCACGAAGGCGATCGACGACGCTGTGCAGGGCCTCACGGAGCGCCTCTGCGGTCAGCTCTTCCGCAGCACCACGGGCACCATCGGCACGCTCGGTAGCGCCCCTGCCGCAACCGGCGTCTTCACGCTGGGCGATCCCGAGTCCGTCTCGGGGTTCAACATCGGTGACGTGCTGCTCGCCTACTCGGGTGACGGCAGCGGCGTCCGTGCGGGCACCGGCTACGTGCTCGCGGTGAACCGCGCCCCGACCGGAGCCAGCATCACCGTGTCCGCCACGTCGACCAGCGGCGTCGCGGGCGACCCCTCCGGGTGGGCGAACGGCGACTACCTCGCGCCCGCTGGCACCGTGAACCTCACGATGGCCGGTCTGTCGTCCTGGATTCCCACGACCGCGCCGACCTCAAATGACTCGTTCCAGTCCGTCGACCGTTCCATCGATCCCGTCCGCCTCGCGGGCAACCGCGTCAACGGCACTGCGATGCCGTTGGAGGAGGCGCTGAACGCGATCGTGACCGCCGTCGGCAAGCAGGGTGGCCGTCCCGACACCATCGTGACCAACTTCACCACCTACAACGGCTTCCTGAACGCCCTCGGGTCGCGCGCGGTGGACATCACGATCAGCGGTCCGACCGGCCTGTCCTACTCGGGCATCAAGTACAACTCCGCGACCGGCCCCGTGAAGATCGTTCCCGACCCGTTCTGCCCCGGCTACCTCGCCTACGTGCTCCAGATGAACACGTGGGAGCTCGCGTCGCTTGACAAGGCGCCGCACATCGTGGACGACGACGGCATGGGCTGGTTCCGCACCTACAACGCGGACTCCTCGCAGGTCCGCGTGAACTTCTACGGCAACCTGATCTGCAACGCGCCCGGCAAGAACGGCGTCGTCCAGACGGCGGTCTAACGCGGCACCAGCGGTGAACCCGCAACGAAGGGAGCACACACATGGCCGCACGAAACTTCACGATCGTCTCCAACTCCGCGACGAAGGGACTGGTCGACATCTTCTTCAAGGTCACGTTCGACGGGTCGTCTCAGCCGACGCTCGGCACGGGCGCTGGCAATGTGGGCGTCAAGTCGTTCGTCCGCACCGATACCGGCCTGTTCACGCTGGTGTTCGGCACGCCCTCGCAGGCGGCGGACACGTACCAGGCGCTACTCGGCGGGTCCGTGCTCTTTGAGGCCGCGACGCCTGACGCCCCGATCATGCACGTCATTTCGTCTGCCGCGATCGGGACCACGGGCACCGTGACGCTGCGGTTCCTCAACCTCGCGGACGCGGCGACCGATCCGGGCGCTGGTGAGATCGGCTACTTCCGGTTCGCCGTCCGCAACTCCATCGCGATCTGAGGTAGGTCATGGCCGTCACGATCAGCAACGTCTCCGAAACGTCAGTGTACGGCGGACAGCCCGTGTCGTTTCAGGTGACGTTCCTGAACGATTCCGGCTCGACCGCGACGATCAACGACGTCCTGCTTCAGGGGCCGAGGGGGTCGGTCTGCCAGTTCAACCGAAACGCCGATCTGCCTGAGACGCTGGCAAACGGCGCGACGCTGATCGTTCCCTTCACGGGGACATTCTACGCGTCCAAGAATCTCGATCCCAGCACGCGGGTCTACCAGTCGTTCAGCGTCAAGGCGATCGTCAAGGGCTCCTCCGCTGGCTCGTACCAAGAGGCGGAAAGCGCGGCAGTCGTGGTCAACGCCATCAACCCGTCCTACCCCGGCGCCGCTCAGATTCAGGGCCCGAACCTCAGCTATCTCGCGGCGAACTTCACGGACAAGCGACGGGCAATTTTCATCGCAATGGGTCAGTAGCGCGTCAACTCGGGACGCGCGTGCGCGGTCCCACAAGGAGAAATCCACATGGCTCTTCCCCAGGTTCCGTTCATCGACGGCGCGGCCACCTCCCGCACCTACCCCGCCCACCTCGACGCCTCCAGCGGCGTCTCTGCCGCGACTTCGCTCGACGGTCAGGTGCCGACGTTCAGCGCGTCCGGCTCCGCCTTCGCGCAGATCGCCACGCCGACGGTGTGGATCGTGATGCAGGGCAGCGCGTCCAAGACGATCCGCATCCGCCGCATCGAACTGGCGGGCGCCGCGACCGCCGCTGGGTCGATGCCCTTCGTCATCGCCCGTTGCTCGGCCGCTGGCACGCTCGGGTCCGCCGTGCTGACCGCCGTCACCGCAGCGGAGCACGACACCGCTGGCGCCAGCGCGACCGCCGTCGTCTCGACCGTCGGCACCGCGAACTACGGCACGCCGCCGACCGTGGTGGCGAACATCGCTGCGGGCCGCGTCAACATGGTGGCGCTCGGTTCTGCCGCGACGTCGTCCACGGGCACCCCTGGCGTCGTGCTGGGCGGCGAGGCCGGTGAGGCCGCGATCGTCCTGCGCGGCACCAGCGAGTACCTGACGATCAGCGCGTCGGGCGCCGCGATCCCCTCGGGCGGCGTCAACGACTTCCGCATCGTGTGGACCGAAGAGTCCGAGTCGTAATCGTGGCCGACGACGCGTTGAGCATGGCGCTGATGGGTCCGATGTCCAAGTCCCCGAGGGGGATGGGCGCGGACACCATCGGCGGCATGGATGGCGAATCGGGCAGCGACGATGCTGTGGTGGTGGCTGCGGACGTGATGGCGGCGATCGAGTCGAAGGACGCTGCGGCGTTGGTCGACGCGATGCGCAATCTCATGGACGTGATCCACGCCAAGCGGGAAGAGTCGGAGGACGACTAGGCTCGCGCGGGACGCGATGGAGGCAAGGCACCGTGGCGATCCCGAAGCACATCGACGCACGAAACAAGGTCCGCCTCGCGCGGTTCTGCCCTTCGGGGCGGGGCCGCGCGTTGCAGTTTCTGAACGAGTGCGCGACTGCCGGGCTGGACGTGGTGATCTGTGATCCGGTTGAGCGCGACGACGCGATGCAGTTGGCGCTCTTCAAGATCAACCGCAAGCAGTTGCCGAACGGCAAGTGGAAGGTCGTCGGCAAGGTCCAGACGAACGCCATGACCGCCGCTGAGACGCCGCACGGCCGTCGCGGCCCGCCGCACGATGCCGGTTGCAGCGCGTTCGACTTCGCGAAGTTCCTGCCGGATGGTAAGTGGGACTGGTCGGACGCGGAGTTCTTCAAGAAGTGCGGCGCGATCGGTGAGCGGATCGGATTCACTTGGGGCGGTCGGTTCGGTGAGTCGGCGCCCGGCAAGGGTGACGGTTGGGACGGGGGGCATCTGGAGTTGCCGGGATGGGATTCCCGCCCGCTGCTCCCCAAGGACGCAGCATGAGTGAGTCAGCAGCCCCGATGGAAGTCGGGCAGGAACCAGGTGTGGACGTGAGTGCGACCGTGGCGGGTGCGGAGGCGGCGGAGGACGCGAAGGTGCTGGTCGTGATGAAGCGGTGGCTGCCATCGCTGATTACGGGCGGCGGCTTACTGGTGGGTATCGTGTCGACGGGCGTGATGTTCTCGATGCGCCTCGATGCGCTGGAAAAGAGCGTCATCGAGATCAAGCAGGTCGGTTCGCCGCCCGTGCAGTTGCTCCAGTCGCGCATTGGCGCGATGGACGTGGCGGTAATCGCGGACCGTGCCGAACGGATCAAGGACCACGAACTGCTGCTCAAGATCGACCGGAAACTGTCGCTGCTGATCTGCAAGGGCGACGCAACCAAGTGTTCGGAGTGACCCGATGGACTTCGCCTCGCTGCTGATCGCTGCCGTCACCCCGTACGTGCGCGGGATCGTGTTCGTCGTGGGCGTGACGTGGGCGGCGGGGAAGTTCCTGCCACCGCTCAAGTTGGTCAACGGCAAGCGCAGCGACGGACAGAAGCTCGCGCTCATGGTGCTGGCGCTTGTCGCGGGGTTGCTCGCGGCGTTCGTCGGCATGGTGAACGAAGACGCCTCCGTGGCGCAGAAGGCGGGGGACGGGTTCATCGTGTGGGCGCTCGCCACCGCGAACCGTGACGCCGCGATGCGCACGCTCGGCATGTCGAAGAAGCGAGGCGAGAAATGACCCTCACGGAAGCCATCGCTGAGTTGCGCGTCCGGACCGACATCGTGAACAACGACGTCTGCACGGACGCCGATCTGACCTCGTTCCTGAATCTGTCCCAGCAGGAACTCTACGGCCTGCTGATCCAGACGTACGGGGCCGACTACGCGCTGTCGACGGCGTCGCTCGCGTACACAGGGTCCAGCAACACCGTCGCGCTGCCGACCGACTTCTTCAAGCTGCGCGGCGTGGACGTGCTGACGGGCGGGCAGTACGTGACGCTCAAGCCGTTCAACCTCGCGGAGCGGAACCTGCTGGCGAACATCCCGAACGCCATCGGGTCGCCGTGGTACTCGGTCCTGCGCTACCGCCTGTCCGGCAACAACCTCTGGATCGAGCCGCTGCCGCCCGCCTGCACGGTTCGCATCTACTACTCGCCCAAGCTCGCCGCGCTGTCGACCGGGACGGACACGCTGATCGGGTACAACGGGTGGGAGGAGTACACGATCGTGGACGCGGCGATCAAGGTCATGCAGAAGCAAGACCTCGACGTGAAGGTGTTTTTCGCGCAGAAGGGTGCGCTGATCCAGCGCCTCAACTCCGAAATGGAGAACCGCGACGCAGGATCGCCCGCGACCGTGACGGACACGACAGCAACCGGCAACCTCTCTGGCAGCGGCTACGGCAACTTCGGTGGCGGATGGTTCTACTAGGCGATGGCGTCCTTCAAGCCCAAGCGGTTCAGTCCGCTGCGAAAGCCGCCCGACGAGACGCTGTCTCAGTTGGGCGACCGGCTTGACCGCAACCTCGACGCGCTGACCGCTGTCATTGATCCGCTCTCCACGCAGGTCGCAAATGTCTCACAGCAGTCGGGCCTGACCGCTCTCTCCCCGTCGCCTGCCGGGTCGTACACGAATCTGGACGCGACGATCGACGTGTACGGTCGCGTGACGGCAGCGGCGAGCGGGACGGCGGGTGGGGCGTTCACCCGGCAGACGTTCTCTGCGGCGGGGACCGTCGGCGCGGGGAACCGCTACTGCGCAATCACGGCGTCGTTCAACGGCGCGATCACGCTGCCTGCGTCTCCGACTGCGGGCGACACGGTCGTCATCACGGACGAGGTGGGCGTCGGCAGTGGGTCCGCGAACGGGTCGTCCAGCGACCTGATCTACGTCGTGGTCGACAACACGGGCACGCAGACGATCACGGCGCCGGGCATGGCGGCGGCACGGACGCGCCTGTTGCTGTGGAAGCGCTACGGCACGATCACGCTGGTCTGGGACGGCACGAGCGCGTGGCGGGCAACCGAGCGTTTCGGGTGGCACGTCGATCCGCGATCCATCTCGGGGTTGAAGTTCTGGTTCGACGCCCGCCGAGGGATCACGCTCAACAGCGCGACCGTCAGCGCGTGGGCGGACCTGTCGGGCGGCGGCGTCAATCTCGCGCAGGCGACGGCGGGCAACCAACCGACATACATCTACACGGGCAGCGCGGACCCGATGATATCGACGGACGAGAACTCGCTCTTCTTCGCTGCTTCAACGTCGAAGAGCATGTCCTCGTCTGCGACCCCTTCGTTTTCGTCCGGTGCTCTTGTCCTCGGCGGGACGTACGCGCGCAACTGGACCGAGACGGGATTCTCGTCAGACGAGCAACTCATCAAGTCGAGCGAGACGGCGACGCTGGGCTTCTGCTGGTTCCCTCGCCTCAACGGTGCAGTGGGCACCGGATCCGCGAACGACTGGTACATCCGAGGCGGCGGCACGGGCGCAAACCCGACTCGCGGCGGTCCGAAGCGGTGGTCGTACGGGTGGCATCGGGTCAACGACACAGCGCTTCTGGGGTCGTCGTCCTATCGGTCGACTGTTCGCGGCGATGCGCAGTTCGGGATCATGGCGACCGCTGGCACGCAGGCGGCGGTGCCGTCATTCACGCAAACCATCACGACCGGGAACGGAACGCTGAACGGTTACGTCTATTGCCTGTACGGGATCGACGCGGCTGTGTCGATCACCGACGTGCTCGAACTCGAAAACGCCCGCATGGAAGTCTGGCCGCAGTTCTGAGGTTCGCATGATCACCGCCCACTTCCCCGACGCCGAGTCAGCGACCGGGTACCGCGACGCCTGCAACGCGGCGCTGGACTTGCCGAAGGCGGGCGTGCCTGCCGCGCCGTACCCCTACGGCTGGACGCTGACGTGGGCGGACGTGTCTGAGCAGGACGGCGCGTTCCCGATCCCTGTGTGCGATGCTGTCCCTGTTCCCGACGGCGTGCCCGTCGCTTCGACTGAGGTGCCGTGATGCCCGTCACTCCGTTCATGTTTCTCGACCTGCCTGAAGTCAGCGTGACGCCGGGGCCACAGTGGAGCGAGGCCATAAACGTCGCCCTTGGTTCGGAAGGAACCGGCGTCTCCGGCCACGACCACAGCAGCGGCAAGGGCGTTCCTGTGCCCTCCAGCGGCCTGAACATCAACGCTGACCTCGACTTCCAGCAGTGGCCTGCGATCAACCTGGAGAGCACGAAGTACGTGACGCAGACGGCGGAACCCGACGGCACGCACCTGACGTACTTCCTCGCGGACGACTTCTACGTGGTCGACGGCAACGGGAACTCGGTCCGCATCACGGAGAACGGAGCGATCAGCGCGGCGTCGTTCGGCGGCATCACGGGCTTGGTTCCGCCCGCGTCGGCGTCGTTCGCGACGGACACGTTCACTTGGCTGTACGACACGGACAAGTACGCGCTGATGGCAACTGGTCCGCTGATTATCCGGCGTTCGGGCGAGACGAGTCCACAGCCCGTAATTCTGACTCCGCCCGCCTCTCTCGCCGCGTCGTACACGCTGACGTTCCCGCCTGCGCTTCCGGCGTCGAACGCTTACGTCTACAGCAACGCTGGCGGTGCGCTCGGGTTCTCGACCACGGCGATTGCGTCCAGCGTCGATACGGCAGCGATTCAGCCGCTCGCTGTGACGCGGGCGAAGCAGGCGGCGGTCGGGCAGCAAATCAGCAGCAGCAGCGGCACGTACTCAACGTCCAGCGCGTCGTTCACCGCGATCACGAACCTGACCGTGACGATCACGACGACGGGGCGTCCTGTGGTCGTCGGCACCCGGTCGGCGAACGCTTCTGGCAGTTCCTTCTTTTCGTACTCGGCAGGCTCTCTCGCAAGTGAGCGCACCGGCACGATCAGGTTGAGGGATTCGCTGTCTGCCACTTCGTACCTCAGCGAAGTGATCGTCAAGTTGGAGAACAACAGCATCGCGTACGCCCCGTCGACCATCCTGTCCGGCATCCTTTCGCTTTCTGCTGGCACGTACACGTTCGTTGTCGACGCCGAATGCACCAGTGGCACGTCGCCGTCCCTGAGTGCGTTCGGGGTCGTTCTGTACGCCTACGAACTGTGAGGTGATCCGTGGCGCTTGAGCAGAAGATGGTGCCGCTGAACTTCGCGGGCGGCTTGGATAAGAAAACCGATCCCTTCCAGACGCCGCCGACCTCGCAGGTCGTGCTGCGCAATGCCCAGTTCAACCGCCCCGGCGCCATCGACAAGCGCAACGGCTTCACGCGCCTTGGGCGCTACATCGCCGGAACGACCGACCGCATCGAGGACGGCAAGGCGCTCGCACGGCGCAACGACGAACTGATCGCCTTCGACGCGAACAACGCCTACTCCTACGCGCCCGGTGCACGGCAGTGGACCGACAAGGGCAGCGTGTCGAGCGTGTACCCGACGCTCGCGACCGTCGACTCCAACGCGTCGCAGTCGGACTACGACATCAACGGCGCGTCGCACGCTGGCGGGTTGCAGTGCTACGCGTTCGTGCGCGACACGGCGACCGGCACGCAGGTCTACGTCTCTGTCCTCGACACGGACACGGGGCAGATCGTTCGCGCGGGCACGCCTGTATTCACCGATGGGTGGCGTCCGAAGGTCGTCGCGTACCGAAACTCGTTCCTGATCTACGTGGTCAACCGCCTCTCCGCGACGCTGCATGTGGCGCGACTCAGCACGGTCCAACCTCTCGAAACGCTGACGTTCGCGCAGGTCACGGGCAACGCGACGGACGTAGACTCGCTTGCCGTGACGGCGGATTACCAAGCGTACGACGTGATCCGCGTCGACTCGACGCAGGGCGGTCAGGATGCGATCTACCTCGTCTTCAACAACCGCGCTGCCGCCACCGGCACGTCCCTCTGGTGGTTCGACTCCGACTCGTTCGTGTCGCCGCAGACGAAGATCAACATCGCGTCAGTCGCCGCCCGCCGCTGCACCGTGATCTACGACGCCTTCCGTGACGGACCCGCCATCGCGTATTGGGACGGCACGACGCTTCGATACCGCCTCTACAGCGCGACGCTGGTCACACTCCGGTCGTTCGGCAACATCGCGGCGCTGGGTTCTCTCGTTTCGCTGACCGGCATTTCGATGTCGGAGACGTTCGTGGACCTGCGCTGGTTCTACAAGGCGTCCGGGTCAAGTCAGCCCGTCTACGTCGCTCAGACGACAGACATGGTTGCCGCCATTTCGATCGCGATGGGCGTCCCGTTCAGCAACGGGTCGACCAGTTCGTACGTGCTCGCGCGAGGCGTGAAGATCGGCAGCAAGGCGTGGTCGTACGCTGGGAAGCCGTACCTCGCGACGTACCAGGAGTCGATCCTCCAGTGCACCTACTTCGTGCTGGACGGCGAGACGGGTCAGGTCGTCGTCCGGGCGATGGCGGGTGTCGGCGCGCTGCCGCTGAACGGCGCCTCGTTCGGCACTGACGTGTCGTACAACCTGCCGCACGTCACTGCCGTGGACGACACGACATTCCGCTTTGCCGTCGGCCGCATCCTTGGGCTTGGCGGGACCAGCAACGTCATCCCGGTGGCGATCAACGGCGCCGTGCCTGCGGGCGTCTCCGCGATGACGCTCGACTTCGCTGACCCGGAGGTGTCGTACCGGACGGCGGAAGCCGCTGGGTCGATGCACTTGGGCGGTGGATTGCTCCAGATGTACGACGGGCTTGGTTTCGTGGAGCACGGGTTCAACCTCTATCCGGAGGGGCAGACGGCGACGGGCGCGTTGCAGGTCACAGGACTCAGCGCCGGGTCGACCTACTCCTACCAGTACGTCGGCGTGTACGAGTGGAGCGACAACGCGGGAAACCTGCACCGCAGCGCGCCCAGCGTGCCCGTCACCGTGACCAGCAGCGCGGTCATCAGCGCCGCAAACGACGCCTCGATTCTCTTCCCGACGCTGCGTCTGACGCAGAAAACGGAGGCGAACGGTCGCTCTGACGTGCTGCTTGCCGTGTACCGCACGGAGGACGCCGCCGCTGCCTCTGGCGGCACTGTTTTCTACCGCCTGCCGTACACGTCAACCAACGTCAACGACACGTCCGTGGACAGCGTCACGATCACGGACGACACGGAGGACGCTGACCTGATTGCGGGCGCCCCGCTCTACACGGACGGCACGCCTCCGGTCATCGAGAACATCGCCTCGCCACCTCCGCTCGCGCTCGCCGCCCACAAGAACCGCATGTTCGTGGTCCCGGCGACCGACGCCGACACGATCCAGTACAGCAAGCAGGTCACTCCCGGCGTGCCCGTCGAGTTCGGGGAAAGCTTCGTCGTCAACGTCCCAGCGGATGGCGGCAACGTCACCGCGCTCGCCTCGATGGACGACAAGTTGGTCATCTTCAAGCGTGGCAGCATCTACGTGCTCACGGGCGACGGCCCTGCCGCGACGGGTGAGTTTGATGACTTCGGCACGCCGACGTTCGTCACGGGCGACTCCGGGTGCATCAACCAGCGCAGCATCGGCACGACGCCCGACGGGCTCATGTTCCAGTCCGACAAGGGCATCAAGATGCTCACGCGGGCGCTCCAGGTGGTCGACATTGGCGCCCCGGTCCAAGACCTCGCACTCGCCGGGTGTACGAGCTGCGTCCAGATCGCGGATCGCGACCAGTTGGTGCTCACGTTCGATGACCGGACCGCGCTCGTTTTCGACTACTTCGTCGGGCAGTGGGCGCAGTACAGCAATCTCGCCGCCGTCGACTCGCTCCTCTGGCAGAACACGCACGTCTACCTGCGCTCCGACGGCGTGGCGCTGATTGAGGACGCCGACACGTTCACGGACGACGGGTCGTTCATCCAGATGAAGGTCAGGTCCGCGTGGCTCTCGTTTGGCGGGTTGCAGGGCTACCAGCGGGTCTACCGAATCCTGATCCTTGGGCAGTACAAATCGCCCCACACGCTCTACGTGGACGTGGCGTACGACTTCGACCCGACGATCAAGCAGACGCTCACGATTGAGCCGACGCCCGCAACGACCTACGGCAGCGTGTCGCCCTACGGGTCGGAGTCGGTCTACGGCGGCGTCTTTGCGCCCTACCAGTGGCGCGTGAACATCGCCCGGCAGAAGTGCCAGTCGATCCAGTTGACCATCCGCGACGCAGAAGGCACTGATCCCGGCGCGTCCTGCACGCTTTCCGGCATGACGGCGCTGGTCGGCGTGATTCCCGGCGTCAACCGGATGCCCGCAACGCAGTCCGTGGGGTAGAGTCCCACGCCCAGAGGAGAGTCACATGCCCGCCCCGAACATCGGCACCGCAGGATTCGACGAGTTCAACCGCCCGAAAGAGTGGCACGAAGAGATCAATCCCTTCGCCGCCGCCTATCGGGGCGTCACGCCGCTCGCGCAGGGGCAGACCGCCGCCATGCGACCGGAGGACTACGACTTCTTCCGGGCGATGCAGGAAGCGCAGGCGCAGCAGGGCGCCGCCCGGACGGGGCAGCAGACGAACGCTGACGCGATCCTTGCCCGCGCGCTGGGGCAGGGAGGACCGTCGCTGGCCGAAATGCAGTTGCGCGACGCCACCGACCGCTTGCTCAAGCAGCAGGCGGGCGCCGTGGGCGCGGTGCGCGGGCAGAACCCGGCGCTGACGCAGCGGTTGATCCAGCAGCAGGGCGCCGCGTCTCAGCAGCAGATGGCGGGTCAGGCGGCGATGCTCCGCGCGCAGGAGCAGCAGGCAGCGCAGGGGCTTGCGGCGCAGGCGTTCGGGCAGATGCGCGGGCAGGACCAGGGGATGTTCGGCACCGCTGGGCAGGGGCGCCAGTCGCAGAACGCGCTGAACGTCCAGTCGGACCTTGAGGCGCAGAACCAGAACTTGAACCGCGAACTGGCGAACCAGCGCGCGATTCAGGCGAATCAGGCGATGCAGTACGGCGCCGACCAGAACGCCGCGCAGCGCAACGTCAACATCGCGAGCGGCGTCGGGCAGGCGGCAATCGGGCTGGCGACGGGAATGCCGATGGGCGGCGGTGGTGGTTGGGACGGCGTGAGCGACCACGGCTTCACGAAGGGGTATTCAGGCGGGCAGGTCCGTACCGATGGGTCGCTGATGAAGCCTGCTGGCGCGATGAACGGCGGCGAGGTCATGCCGAACGGAGCGCTGCGGATGGCGGACGGCGGCGCGATTCCGGGCGTCGCCAACGTTCCCGGCGACTCGCCCCAGAACGACACCGTGCTCATCGCTGCCGCGCCCGACGAAATCATCATTCCGCGCACCAAGGCGACCCCTGACGGCGCGTACGACTTCGTGAAGGCGCTCCAGTCGCAGTCGAGCGAGGACGACCGCATGGCGCGCATCTTCGATTTGCAGGATCGCCTCGACAAGTTGAAGGCGGGCATGGCGTACGGCGGCAAGGTGAGCCGAAAGCAGGGTTGCTGATGTTCGCGACGGAGCACGCCGATCGGTTCACGATTGCCCTTCCGAATGGGCAGACGATGGACGTGTCGAAGGACGGCCTCAAGCCTGAGACAGAGGCGCAATTGCGCTCGATGGCGATTCCGGGGATGCAGGAGGGCGGCGGCAAGAAAGACGCAGACATCGCGCAGTTGGAGTCGGAGGTGGAGTCGCTTTCCGCCCCGGCACCCGCGTCCGCTCCCGCGCCGCAGATGTCGGTGCTTGCGCAGTTGGCGCAGGACGCCGTTGCCGCGCAGCAGTCGGCGGCGCCCGTTGTCGATCCCGTGGTTCCGGTAGCGCCGGTCGCTGCTGTGCCCGAACCCGTCACTCCGCCACGCCCCGCCTCGATGCTGAACTGGTCGAACTCGCTGCCCGATTCGCTGCCGGGGATCGGTCTTCCTGTCGCGCCCGAGATGGTCAACATGACATCGGAACTGCGCGAACAGCCGGACGCGATGTTCCTGACGCCGCAGCAGGCGAAGACTGCCGGGGAGCGGGTCGCCAATGTTGCGGTCGACGTGCCGCCGCCCGAGCGCGGGGTTTCCGCGCCGCAAACCGCGCCCATCGCCCCACAACCTGACCCTGACACCGAACTGCGCAGCGCGTTCTCAAGGTTCATGCAGCAGGGTGCCACGCGAGCGCCGCAGATCGGCGGTGGCGGCATCGGTCGGCAGGTCATCGAGCCGTTCACGATGCCTGAGTCGTACGACAAGGCGATCAAGACGGTTCAGGACATCGAGAAGCAGAAAGCGGACCTCGACGCGCTCGACGCGCAGCAGAAGTTCGCCGCCGCCGAGAAGGGCGCGCTCGAAAAGCAGCGCATCGCAGACGAAATGGCGATGAAGAGCGCCGCAGAACAGCGCCGTCTTGACCAGATGCGCGACGACGCCTTCAACGGCAAGATCGACATGAATCGCGCCTTCGACCGCATGGACAACGGGCAGCGCGCGATGACCTGGATCGGACTTGCGCTGGGCGCGATCGGCGCTGGTAACAACGGCGTGAACGCTGCTGCCGCGCTGCTCGACAAGATGGTCGAACGCGACATCGACGCGCAGGCGAAAGACTTGGGGCGCAAGCAGACGGCGTACAGCAACGCGATCCAGCAGGGCTACCACGCGGAGCAGGCGCGGCAGGTCGCGAAGGCAGAGGCGTTCTCGCTGATCGACGGCGCGATTGCCCGCGCGGCGATGAAGAATGGGTCGGAGCGGGCACTGCTGAACGGGCAGGCGGTCAGCGCCGAACTCGGCTTGCAGCGCGAAAAGCTATTCGCGGACATGAGCGCCAAGGACTTCGACCGGAAGATGCAGTACGCGCAGATGGAGCAGGCACGTCAGGCGCACAACCAGTCGATGGCGATGCAGGCTGCGAAGATGAACCTCGACCGGCAGACGGCTGCGCTGTCGACGATGACCAAGTTGCGCGAGGCGGAGGGGAAACTCGCGCACACGCTCCCCGACAAGAGTGTTGTCATCGCGTCGAACCCGACATCGAAGGCGAAACTGGAGGAAGTGCAGGGCGCCCACGAAGAGATGATGCGAAAGATCGAGGAGGCGCGCGCTCTCCGCGAGAAGTACGGCGGAGGAACGATCGTGCCGAACTCCAAGGCGCTCCGTGCGCTCGGCGTCGACGCTGCCGTGTACGCTGACGAGGCGGCATCGCTCGCCGGGCAGATGGAACTCGCGTGGCTTCGCGGCGAGGGCGCTGGCGCCTACGACAAGGGGTCCGGCGAGAAGGCCAAGGAAATCATGCCGTCCGCCGCAGACCTTGGCGAGGAGGCGTTCAAGAACAAGATGGATCGGCTTGAGCGGTTGGCGAACGAGCAGTTCCGGTCCCGGATCATCGCGCTCACGCGCCCTGAATCCGCCAAGAGGTTCTGATGGCCTACGTCAAGAACCGATCCGGCGACATCGTTGAGGTGTCCGACGACGTAGCGAAGAACGCTGGCGTCTTTGGGTACACGCCCGCGACTGCCGAGGACATCGCCGCAGAGCAGGCGCGCGTTGCCAAGAAGGCCGAGTTCTCGACCCTTCCGCAGCAGACGTTGGGCGCTGGCGAGGCGTTGCTGCGCGGCGCGTCCGTCGGCCTGTACGACCCGCTCGCCGTGGCGCTGGGTGCCGATGCCGAGCGCATGGCGGCGCGGCGCGAGGAGATTGGTGGACTCGGAACGGCGCTGGAGGTCGGCGGCGCGGTTGCCCCGATCGTCTTGTCGGGCGGCACGGCAACTCCGGGCGTCGTAGCGGGCGAAGTCGCTGGACGGACGGCGTTGCAGTCGGCGGCGCGGCTTGCGCCCACGTCGATCATTTCGCGTCTCTCCGAGGCGGCGGGTGAGCGCGCGGCAACGGCGCTGCTGGGCGAGACTGCCGCTGGCGTCGCTCCGACGCTGGGGCGCACGCTTGCTCGCGGCGCGATTCAGGGCGGCGTCTCCGAACTGGTCGAAGGCGTGCCGTACAGCGCCGGACAGGTCGTCACTGAGGCGACGCTGGGCGACCTAGACCTGCTCTCCGAAGAGGCGGCGATGACCGTCGGCTTGGGGACGATTCTGGGCGGCGGGCTTGGTGCGGCATTCGGTGCTGCCGGTGGTGGGCTTGGGCACGCGCTGCGCAAGTCGCAGTCGTCGCTCGATCGGGCGACCAAGTGGTTTGAGGACAAGTACCCCGAGTGGATCGCCGGATCGGTCGACGCGGACCCGGAAGACATCCGCTACGCGATGGCGAACGCGGACCGTCTGACGCCCACAACCGCGATCGACGACATCATCGCGGAGCGCCGTCCGGTCCCTGTTGAGCCTGCGCCGTTCACGCCCGGCGAGGTGCCGGAAGGCGCCGTCTTCAAGCCCGGCACCGCGCCTTCTCCGACGCCCGAGACACCGCAACCACCCCGATACGAGCCTGCGCCCACGGTTCGCGTCGGCGGCATCGATATCCCGAACCCGGCGCTTTCGGAGCGGCAGCAGGTCGCGTTTGCGCGCGACATGACGAGCGCGCTTGAAGATGCCCGCGTGTCGATGGAGGACGTGACGAGCGAGTTCAACGCCGCCTTCCGCCCGCAGGAACGCGCGAAACTGCTGGACGGTGTCGTCGCCCCGGAGCGTGCGCAGGAAGAGGCGATCCGCGTCGTGCGCGACTTGAACGCGACCATCGCGAAGGCGTCGGAGAACGGCCCGGATCGGTTCAACGCGTCCGCGCTGTCGCAGATGATCGAAACGCGCGACGGCATCCTGCGCAACATCGTCGGGCCGGACGACCTGAACGGCATTGCGACGGTTCCGTCCGTGTCGCAAATCTACGACGCGATCGACACCGCGAAGAACCAGTTGCAGGCGGCGCGCAAGCAGGTGTCGTTTGCGACGCCACAGGGACCGGACACGCGCAAGGTCGTGGGCGACCTGAACGCCCGCCTCAAGAAGTCGCTGGAGTCGGAGGACGTGTGGGGTGCCGCTGGCGCGCGTCAGGCGTCCATCAACCGCGCCTACAGCGAACTGATCGACGCGGAGGCCAACGCCTACCCGCTGATCGCGTCCAAGCCATTCGTGAAGGGCACCAAACGACCGGAAATCGACGGCGCCAAAGTGTCGAAGTTGCTGTCCGGCGTCGGGACGTTTGAGGGCGAGGGAAAACTCAAGCGGGTCTACGACCTGCTCGACAAGCAGCGCGCCTTCCGTGACGAGTTGCAGAAGACCGCTGACACCGTGGGCGCGCAGTTCGACCGCGCCGCAATCGACGCTGCCGAGGATCGCGCCCGCCAACTGGTCAGCATGGAAGAGGAGGCACGGAAGATTCGCGGCGAGGAGATCGGCAAGCGCAAGTCGGCCGCGAAGGAGCGTTCTGCGTGGAAGGAAGCCGACGCCGCACGCAAGGACGCCGACGCCGCGAAACTCAAGGAGTTCAAGACCACCGAGCGCATCCGCAAGTTGGAGGCGAAGCAAAAGATGGAGGAGTTCACGGCGTCGGAGGCGGAAAAGAAGGCGACCGCCAAGGCGCTGAAGGACGAGTACGCGCAGCAGGTCAAGGATCGCGACGCGTCCATCCGCGAGGCGGGCAAGGCGCTGCGCGCAGGCGCCCGCTGGAACGGCTTTATGGACATCATCGGCGCTGGCGCGGTCGGGCAGAACCCGCTGCTCGCGCCCGTGTTCGTCGCCTACCGCTTCGGCAAGTACCTGGGGTCGCCCGACAAGACGATCCGTGTGCTGTCGCAGTTGAAGCGGGAGTCCGCCAAGGCGAAGGCGGCAATCGACACGCTTGCGGAGCAGTTCACGCGCGGGCATCGCGTCGGCGCCGTCCGTTCCGCGTCCTCGATGGCGCTCTCCGAAGAGGCGATCGACTCGATCGTGCGCGATCCCGAGTCCGCGATCGACACGCTGTCAGAGTCGACCGCCGAACTGCGCGACTTCGCTCCGGAGACGGCGCAGCGAGTCGAGGGCACGCTTATCAACGCGGCGCAATACCTCGCCTCGATCCGCCCCAAGCCGTCGATCGGTCCGATGGGCAGCACGATCCCGCCGTCCGCCGCCTCTGTGGCGCAGTACGAGTCGACCAAGGCGGTCGTGGAGCACCCGCTGGATGCCTTCATGCTCGCGTCGCAGGGGCGCCTCCTGCCTCGCCACATCGAGGCGCTGTCCGCCGTGTGGCCGAAGATGCTGTCGCAGCTTCGTGTGGCGACGCTCGACGGCCTCGTCACGGTCCGCACCGAAGGCAAGGTGCCGTCATTCCGAGTGCTCCAGCAGGCGAGCGTCATCTTCCAGCAGGACTTGACGCAGACCGTTTCGGGCGGCGCTGCGAATCAGGCGATGATGCAGGCAGAGGCAAAGCAGGCAACCCCGACTCCCGCACGCGCCGACAAGATCACCACCGCGCAACGCTCACAGACGCCCTGGGAGGCGTCAGAAAGCAACTGACCCATGAATGTCCTGCCTGTCCTTGCCCTCGATGCCGTGGTGCCCGAGACGACCCAGACGAGCGAGGCGATCAGCACCGCCTACCTGACCAGTGTGTCGATGCACGCGATCCTCGCCGGGTCGTCCAGCACTGCCGTGACCGTCACGCTGGAGATGACGAACGAGTTGACGCCTGAGAACTGGGTCGCTGTCACCAGCGGGTCGTTCGACTTCACGTCGAATGGGCAGAAGATGCTGCGCGTCGACACGGCCTACCGCTGGATGCGCGTCGTGAGCACGGACACGGGGAGCACCAGCGGAGGCACGCTGTCGGTCTGGTTCTTCGGCAGCGGCAACGACTAGTCGTCGATCACTTCGACGCTGCCGATCGACGCCCACGGGACGATGATCGTCACCTTGCGGAGGGTCGATCCGCTGCCGATCGTCGTCTTGACCCCGATGCCGACGCCCTGCACGAACCAGAGGTCGTCCGCGCGCTTGCCGCTGACGCCCTCCGCGAGGTTGTGCTTCTGGGCGTACGCCTTGTCCGCGACCTGAAAGCAGGCGGTCGGCAGGTTCACCGGGCTTCCGGGCGGGAAGGTGACGAGGACGGGGCGACCGCTGATCTTGCGCGGCTCAGGGCTGGGCTGGGACTTCGTCGGTTCGGCCATCGGCGGACTCACTGGCGAGCGCGGAAAGCTCGCGGTCAAGGTTGGCGATCTGCTGCGCAAGCAGGCGCACCTCGTTGGCGAGGCACTCCTGCATGTACGACTTCATGCCGAGACGGTTGACGAGCGTCAGACGCTTGTCGGCAAGGTGCTGGGCGACGGGATTCATGGGACTCCGAAGGGGTCGTAGTGGGCGCTGGGCATCTTCGTCTGCCACAACTGCTCGCCCATCTTCGTGACGTGGGTCAGCGACGGCGTCTGCGTCGGGAAGCATTCCAGCGCAAGGCGGCGAGCGACGCCCATCCGGCGCCACGCTTCCTTCGTCCAGACGTAGTGGAGGGCGGCGGGACCGGCGACGATGAAGCCGAACGCCGTGATCGTATCATCAGGAGGGGACGCCATCAGGACGCGGGTGCCGGGCGCGCGAATAATGCGCCAGATGCGATCCTGCATCCCGAGGTTGTAGTCGGAGTCGCTGACCCACTGCATCGCCACTGACTTGCGGTACGACCGCATCCAAGACTTGTGGACGAGGTTCAGGTCGCTGTCTGTGGCGGGGCGAATCTGGACTTCCAGCAAGGCGGTCGTCTCCGTTGGTCACGACGGACGCGGTGGGGTATACCGCCCGTGGCGCAGAAAAGCCAGCGCGGGAGTTTTGTGTGCAAACCCTTGGCATCCCAGCGATCGTGTCTGCGCCCGGCGATGCCGAGTACATCTCCACGACGCTTTCTGGCGCGCAGTTGTCAGCGATGTCGTTACAAGTTGCCCTGACGGGCGGCGTGGACGTGACCGGCAGCGTGTACGTTGAAGGGTCGAACGAGCAGACGCCTGCGCAGTGGTTTCTGGTCCCGTCGGGGTCTGTCTCGATCGTCGGGAACGGCAACGAGGGGTCGCCTCCGTTCGCGATCACGTACAAGTGGTTGCGCATCCACTGGCTTCCGTCGGCGGGCACGGGCGGGACGATCAGCGTCACGGCGTTCCTCCAGGGCGGGCCGTCGCCTGCGCCTGACGCAGGAACCTCTGGCGGCGCCCCGATCGACGCGCAGTACGTGACGCTCTCCGCGAACAGCACGCTGACGAACGAGCGCGTGCTGACGGCAGGGTCGGGCGTCACGCTGACGGACGGCGGTCCGGGGACGACGATCACGGTTGCGCAGTCAACGCTCGATCCGTCACCAGCGGGCACGTACAGCGCCGCCACGGTCACGGTGGACGCGCTGGGGCGGGTGACGGCAGCGTCGTCGGGCGGGCTGAACTCCGCGACGGCGACGGTCGATTTCGGCACGAAAGAGCAGCATGAGGCGTCCGTCACGGTGTCGGCGGCATGGGTTGGCGCCAGCACGCGCCTGATCGTGACCCCGCTCGCGACGGCAACGGCAGAGCACGACCCGGACGACTACGCGGCAGAGGGCGTGTCTGCGGTCATCCAGAACGTCACGGCGGGCGTCGGCTTCGACGTGGTGGCGTTCGCGAACGACACGACTTTCGGGCAGTACAACTTCAACGTCATCGGGGTCGGGTAGGAGCGCATCATGGCTGTCAAGATTCAGGGCGGATCAAGCACGGCGGGGCAGGCGAACGTCACGTCGACCTACGACCTTCAGGTGGCGACTTCGCAGACGCTCACCGCTGTCGGCGGGTCGATTGCGGTCGCGCAGGTGGATGCTGGCGCCGTCACGGGGACGCGGAACGTGCGTTCGATCGACGTGTCGGACGACTACCGCGCCCGCGTCGGAATCGATCAGCCAGTGTTCCGTGACATCTTCAACTACGCGACGGTGAACTCGACGCGGTACTCGGTCATCACCGCCACGGCGACTGCCGCGTTCGCTTCGCGCAAGTGGACGCTGAACGGCGGCAGCAGCGTTACGTCCGGTCAGGCGGCGCAGGTCACGACGCGAGCCAACGTTCAGTTCAGCCAGTCATACCCGACCTACGCTGAAATCTGGGCAGCGATCCCGAATGCCCCACAGTCGAACACCGTGCTGGAGTGGGGCTTTGGCTACGTCTCTGGGTCCAGCGCACCCACCGACGGCATCTTCTTCCGCTACGCGGCAGGGGGTGAGATTCGAGGCGTCATCAACGTCGCTGGCGCCGAAGTCCAGACCGATCCATTCGACAACCAGCCGGGAGGCATCGGCTACGTCGCGGGCAAGCAGCATCACTGGCTCATCATCGCGGATGCCGATCAGGTCGAGTTCTGGCAGGACGACGTGCAGTTGGCGACGATCCAGCGTCCGACGACGGAAGGCGGCACGTCTGCGTCGCTGTCGCTGCCGATGTTTGCGCGCTTCTACAACTCGTCCACCGCCGCCTCCGCGCAGCAACTCGCGCTGACCGGGTGGAGCGCCTACACGGGCGATGCGACGAACAACAAGGAACCCGGCCACGTCGCGGCGATCAACGGGCACAACATCGCGAACCTGCCCGACTTCGGCAGCAACGCTGGTCAGACGGCAAACTACGCGAACACCGCTGCTCCCGGTTCGCTCACGCTGTCGAACACCACGTCCACGAACGGTGTCGCGGTGCTGGGCGGGCAGTGGCAGTTCGCAGCGGTCGGCGGGGCGGAGACGGACTACATCGTCTACGGCTTCCAGAACCCCGCAGGCAGCGCCACGGTGCCCGGCAAGAACCTGCTGGTCTACGGCGTCACGATCCACTCATACAACATGGGCGCTGCCTCCGCGACGACGCCAACGTTGCTCCAGTGGGGCCTCGGCTTCGGCGGCACGGTGGTCACGCTGAACGGGTCCGACTCCCTGACGACGGGTGCGCAGAACGTCCGGCGCATCACAGTCGGCGTCCAGTCGTTCCCGGTCGCCACGCCCATCGGCGGCGTTCCGAGCAACCAGATCGACTTCCGGATGCAGTCGCCCGCGTGCGTGCCTCCTGGTGGCTTCCTGCACCTGATCCTGAAGATGCCGGTGGGCACGGCGACGGCATCGCAGATCATTCGCGGCATCGCGGCGTTCGATGCCTACTACGAGGTGGCGTGATGGCTGACGAGACGATGATCGACCCCGTGGCGCTCTCCGGTGGACCGCTGGGCGGCGAGGTCGTGGAGTGGCCGAAGTCGTCGGTCATTTCCCGCATGGCGACCTTCTTCGGCGCCGCCGACAAGTCGCTCTTGCGCGAGTTCGACGTGGACGGCGTGCAGTACGTCTACCGACGCGAAGGCGACGCGGCGCTATTCTGCGGCACGGACCTGCCGTGATCGCCTTCGTGGCGCTGGCGCTGGCGGTTGCTTCTGCGCCCGTCACCGTCCGGGCGTCGATCGCGTCCTACGCGCTGGTCGAAGTCGACGGCGAGTGCGGGCGTCTGGAGTCGAACTCGCCGGACGCGCTGGCGTGGTTCGACGGCGTCCCGCTCGTCCCGAACGAAGGATGGGCCTGCCTTTCGGTCCCGTCGGAGGCGCTGGCATGGAAACGCTGATCGCGGTCGTGCTGGGGATCGTCGGTCTGGTCGTCGCGGCGCTGGGCTACCGGCAGGGGACCGCATCGGAGCGGGAGCGGTCGCGCAAGCTCGCGGAGTCGACGGAGCGCGCCCGTCGGGAACAGGCAGCGAAGGACGCGGGCGTCGCCATGAAAGAGTCCGCCGCCCAGCGTGACAGGGAACTGCGTCGTCCGGCGACCGACTTCCTGACGGAAGAGGCGCGCAAGGGCGGCAAGCCGTAGGACCACAACCGGCGCGTGTCGCGCCACGGAGCACGACCATGACGTTCGGAGAAGCGATCGAAGCGGCGAAGTCGGGCAAGCGAATCCAGCGCGCCGGGTGGAACGGCAAGCACATGTGGGTCGCCTATACACCGGGGTCGGTTATCCCGACATCGCTGGCGCGTGCCGGTGCAGCAGACCTGCTGGCGAAGGAGTTGGAGTCGCTGCTGCAACTGGGCGAGTCCACGACGATCAAGATCAATGGGCACTTCGACATGCGCGCCGCCGACGGTTCGCTGGTCGTGGGATGGCTTGCCTCGCAGACCGACATCGCCGCCGATGACTGGTCCGTCGTGACCGCCTTCGCGCCCTACGTCACCGGGAATGCGACGCCCGCCGCGCTGCCAGCGTGAGGGCGCTCTGCTTCGCCGTGGCGCTCTCCCTCGCCCTGCCCGCCCGTGCGGAGCCGACGCAGGAAGAATGCGCCCTAGCGCCCGCGCTGGCCCTTGGCGTGCCCCCTGACGCCCTGACGCTCGCCTGCCTGCAATCCAGGATCGCCCGCCTGAAGCAGGACGCGGCGGATGCGGAGGCGAAACGCGTCGAGGCAGCAGTCGCGGCGTCGGCTTGCGAGGCGACCGCGCAGATCGCGTGCCCTGCGCCGCGCTTCCCCGTGGTCGAGGTCACGTTCGCTGCGCTGGGCGGCTTTCTGGCGGGCGCGGTCGTCGTTCTGGTCGCGTTTCTCGCGCCGCGCTGAACTCAGGGCGCAGTCCTTCATTGAAGCGCAAGGTACTTGCCCTTGCCTTGCCTTGCCGTGCCCGTCGAGAACGTCGCCTCTCGGAAAGCATCCCTAAAGCACTTAAGCGGGTCGCGGACGTTTCTTCAGTCCGCGACGCCCGTCCGGCAGGACCCGCCTATCGGGGCGGACTCCCGATGCCCGACCGGCGAGGTCCCCGGACTGCGACGGAGGAGCAAGTACGGCAGAACAAGACGAAAGAAGAGTACAACCAGATTTCGACGCGACGCACGAAACGCTCTGTAAACACTGTAAATCGGCGCATCCGGCCGCGTTTCAACTGCCTTGTTTTCAGCCGCAGCGGCATTTACAACGCCTGCGACGCGGAATCGCGAATCTTCTTGACGGCTTTGCCTAGAACTCGCCCGACCGCGCCAATGCCTGCGCTGCTTCGGACAGGTCGCGCTCCGCTTCGTAGAACTTGTCGCGCGCCTTCTTGAGTGCGTCCCGTGCAGCGTCCAGCGCATTCGACGCCTGCGCCTCCTTGGCGCACGCCTCGTCCAACTCAACGTCGACCGCCATGAACGTCTGCATCGCCGCGTGGAGGGCGTCCCGCTGGGTGCTCACGACCGACCCGACAGGTTCGCGTAAACGCCTGCGTGCATTTTCAGTCGCGCCATCTGCGCCTCCGCTTGCCGGTTTGCCTCCGCGACTACTTCGGATCGACCCTGCACGCTGCCCGACCGAACCACGTCGCCGTACTGCTTGATTTCCCAGCGGAACCAGAAGTGGTTGATGTGCCGGATGGTGCCGGTCAGCCCGTGAGAGGGCCACGCCTTGTCCGCCTTCCGCTTGCCGATCCAGACCCACCGTGGGGTCTGGATCGGCTTCCGCTCGCGGTGGTGCTCGTGACTGTTCTCGATCGTGAGTTCGCCCTCATCATCGCTGACGCGAACTTCGATCCATTTGAGCGGCGAACTGCCGTCTTCGTACCTCTGATCCGCCAACCAGCGACCGAACTCGCCGCGCCTGCTGTCGCCTTCGTCGCTTTCCGGCCATCCCTCTTTCGACCCGTCGGGAGGCACAAAAAACGACTGCGATCCGTTGAGCGCCTTGGGCGATACCGGACTGACCCACGGGAAGATGCGTGACGCCTCAGTATGGGCGCGGTCGATGTGGTCCCCATAGGTGCCGATAACGACGATCGCGTGGTCGCGCATGTAGCCCATCATTTCCTCCGGTATGCCGCGACAATCGCAGCGCGTTGTGCTTCGTCCATGTCGTGCCCCTTGACCCGACCGCGAGACTCGCCCCTCGCACCCTTTGCTGAGTGTGTCGGGTTCGGGTCATCCCGCTCGACTAGGCGGCTCGCAGCCGGGTCAGATGGCACGCCACGCAGCTTCTTGGGGTTCTTGCGGGGCATCAGTACCGCCCGCCGTCTTCGCGCATGACGCGCTGAATCTCTGCCGACAGGCTCCGCGCTTCACGCTCGCGCCACTCCGCGCGCTTCTTCGCCGCCTGCTCCTGGTGCTTCATCGGCGGCACCTGACCCGTTTGCTTCACGCTGATCGCCGCCCACCCGTCCGCAATGAACGCCGCGACCATTTCGTCCGCCTTGACGGCAGACAGGTTGACCGCGACCGGACCCCAGCCGCCGCTCTTCGACATCTTCTTCACCGTGAACAGGTCGATCATTCTTGCCTCCATGCGTCGTGCTCGTCGCACCACGCCTGCGCTTCGGCTTCGGACAACCACGGCATTCCCGGACCCTGCACGACCTCGACTGCCGACGGACCGGCGACGCTGACGACGAACTGGTCCGCCTCGATCTTGACGCGATAGCTCGTTCCGTCGCAACCGATCGCGACCAGTCCCGACTTGAGGCGGCGCCAGGTCACTTGCTTGGCTCCGTCGCCGCGCCTGACGCGTACTCAATCGCGTCCGCGAGTGCGCCGCTGGCAAGCCGACCGCCGACGATGCGCCCTGACAGTCGCTCTCCGAACGAAGCGATTTCGTCCCGCACGATCGCGCGCACGGCGTCGGCGTCGAGAGGCTTCGCGACGGGCGCGGCGGGCGTGCCCCAATCTGCGGGCCACGTCGTCCCGTCGCCGTTGTCGTGGTAGCCCTTGTGCGCGGCGTCCCTCACGCATCGCATGTCGCCGAGCACCTGACCGCACACAGGCGTCGTCGCGCTGGTCGCCGCCTTGCGCAGGGGACAGAACGAAGGCGCGACGGTGGGCGGCGTGACGCTCCCCAAAGACCGCATCGGCGCTTGCGCCATGCACCACAACTGATTGCCAAACACGACCGACCCGAGACGCGCCTGCGCGTGCTCGCACCCCGCGCACCCACGGTCCGGGTCGTGCGGCGTGAATGGCACGGGCGCGACCTTGTTGACGTAGAGCGTCGACGGGTCGACACGCTGCCGGTCGCGCAGCACCGACCCAGCGGCGCCCGCGTCGAACGGCGTCGGGTTGGCTTCGGCGGGCGGCTTCGCGGCGGGCGACTCGTCAATCGGCGTCGGAGGCGTCACGAACGGCAGCGGGTGGATCGCGGAACTTGTCCGCTTGAGTCCGCGCCCGTCGTGGCAGTCGCCGCAGAAATAGGTCTTGTTGAACGAATCGCCCTCGACCCACTGCGTCCACTTGACTTGCGTGTCGCCACAGACGCAGCACTTCGGCTTCTTCGCAGGCACCGTCGGCGGCTTCACGTCCGGCGCGCAGTCCAGCGGCGCGGGCGGGATCGCAGCGACGCAATGCTGGGGAGCGCCGCAGCAAGCGTACTTCCCGTCACGGTGCGTCGCTGGCCGGTCGCACCCGTCGCACTTCCCGATGGGCGCCGTCGGCGCGTCGAGGCGCGTGTCGCGGACGCGCCACTGCATCTTCGGAAAGTCGCGCCGCGCTGCGTTGACCAGCGTGTCCGCGATGTCCTTCGCGACACACCGCGCGCGCACGCCCCACCCGATCGAGTTCAAGTCGAAGAAGCCTTCCACCACCCACGGCAGTTCGCTCATTTGGCACTCCTCGCGGCCTTGACCGCATCCAGCACTGCTTTCGGCGCGAACTCTGGCACCGCGTCTGGGTACAGCGCGGCAAGCCGGTGCAGGTCCGCCATCATCGGCACGCGCGCCATGCAGTTTGCGCACGACCGGCACGGGTTTGGCTTGTAGACGACGCACTCGACCGCACGCAGTCGCGCGACCAGCAGATTCATCGCTGCCCCTGCGGTCGCCTCAGGAGTCATCGACGCCGCCCTCAGACATCATCTCTATCGCGTCGTCATCGTCCGGAGACGTTTCCGTCCAGACCATCGTGAACGGGACAAAACGCGGAACCGCAGCACCGTCTGGCACTCGGATGCGAAGTTCAGGCGCGTCTGCCGAGGCGATGGTGCAGAGTTCTACCCACGACCCGTCATCGGCTTTGACGCTGATTGCCCATCCCCTCTTCTGCGCGGTCACGGCATCCGTCCTTTCGGCAGCACCAGCGTGCGCAGACCCGACAGGTTGCAGTCGTTCGACTCCAGCAGCATCGACTGTTCAGAGCGCGACGACAGCACCGCCGTCCACCGCTCCCGCGACCACACCCAGAGCACCCATCGCTTTGCCATGCGCGAACACTCCCACGCGGGGACAGCCCGTGTCAAGTCGCCTGATACCGCGTCGCCAGTCCGCCGTGAAAAGACAGGCGAACCTGCGTCTTCTTGAAGACCACGCCGCGTCGTTCGAGTTCTTGGATGTGCGCCACGACGGTCGGGATCGTCGTCCCCAGCGCATCCGCCGCCTCCCTGGTCGTCATCGGCTTGGCGAGGGCTTCCCGCGTCCGGGCGAGCGCGGCGTCGTGCTTCTCTGACCGGGTCATTCCTCGACTCCTGCGGCGCGGGCGTAGAGCATCACCAGCGCGTGCTCGACCTGCGGAGAGAACGGCGTCGGCGGTCCGCTGCGTTCGATCGTGACCTCCGCGATGCCCGGAAGCCCCGGCCACAGTTTCGTGCCTACTTCGTGTCCGTCCATCCTTGCGGCGAGGGCTACGTCGTGCAGCGCCACCTGTACCGACAAAGGGGCATCGCTGGTGATGGACAGCGTGAGCGTGTTCGTGGTGCGGATCATTCGCCGTCCCCCAGCGCCGCGAGCGTGTCGCGGCACAGCGTCCGCAGCGCGTCCTCGGCGGCGCGCTTGGCGCCCTCTGGCGCGGCGTTCGGGAAGTTCACGTCGACGGTGCCGAACACGTCCCACCCGCCGTCCACGCCCCACATCCGCATCGTGAATGACGTGCGTCCGTCGGCTGTCGTGATGGTCCGCCGCGCCATGACGGTGTCCCTGCCGACACACCCCGTATCCCTGACGCTCACGGCGCCTCCTTCGCCAGCGCCAGCAGGTCGTCGCGGATCGCGGCGCCCACGGTGTCGATGATCTCGTGCGCGAACGCCTCTGCGGCCTCGGGCGAGAGCGCGGCGGGCACCTTCAGTTCGAGTTCGCGGGGCGTGCAGACCGTCCAGAGCGCCGCCAGCAGCGCGTGCTGACGGGCGTCCGCGAGCGCCCGGTCAAGCCGCTGCACGTCGTCCGCCATCGACATCGTGCCGTCGAGCGGGACTAGGTCCAGCAGTCGCGCCCGGATGCGATGC
>ERZ869921.350-NODE-350-length-30978-cov-5.413511_pt1 | contig 30978 bp, 54 predicted proteins | sample MGYA00579310_ERZ869921 | MGnify/ENA primary metagenome ERZ869921 (study PRJEB32216, sample SAMN09231816) | wastewater metagenome | place: USA: Maryland | collected 2016-06-21 | study: EMG produced TPA metagenomics assembly of the PRJNA472060 data set (Reclaimed... | reverse complement strand
GTGAACATAGATTGTGGAAGTACCATACGAGCCTGTTCAGGTGCAATACCATCATCAAGCATTGCTCTATATAACATAGCACTATTTTCTATGTGTTGTTCGTATCGCTTATCCCAATAAACATCTTTAGGACTAATATCTGAAGACGATCCCTGCTTAACATTCTCAGCTTTAAGTCGCCATCCATCAGGATAATAGAACTCAGGATCGCTATCGTCATATCTACGGCTTACTTCATTGTATGTGAAGCCAACCATATGCTTAAATCTCTGTCTAGCGGTAAAGATGGGAACAGTTTCACGCATAGTAATAACAGAATGAGTAAAAGGGGTAAAATGATTGTGTTTTGCCAGATAATTTAACAGTTTTGTGTTTTGTTCTACAGAATAGTTAGCTGCTATCTTATTAAACGATACTCTGGCGGCATCTACTACTCGGTCATCTGATCCCATATAATCTATTAGTTCTACGTGCATTTTTCCTCTAGATGGTTAAATAATTCTTTTGCACGCGCTAATCTTCTGCTGTTTAAATATGGCATAACATTAATCAATGTGCTAAATACTTCTTCCATTTTCTGTATTGAAAGAATATGTGTCGGCTTACGATTTGGTCTTGCACCACGACTTGCTATTGTTCCAGCACCTAATGCTGTTCGTAGATTGTAAATTGTATCTTTGTCTGTCATTTCGCATGTTATGGTACACTGCTTTGATCCTAGAGGTCGATTAGCTCTTTGATATATATTAAAGCTTCCCTCTCCCTCTAGGATACCAGCGGCCCATTCTATGGTTAATTTGTCCATTAAGCGCCTTTTGTTCTAGTTAAATACCATGCAAGCATCTTATATCCCAAAGATGAAACATCTGATGGTGTCATGGTGCCAGTTACAAATCCATCTTTATCCATGGCCAACTGAAATTCTTCAGCAAACCCTTCTAGTTCATCCATAAAGATTTCTGGCAAATCCTTTTCATCAAATGGTTCTTTGCTATATTGGATTTTCATCAATGTCTCCATCCGTTAATATGCGCTAACTCATGATCTAGAACTACTTCAAACAATTCCTTATCTAGGTCATTACGAATATAGACCTCCGCTACTGGCTTCAATAGAAGTGTCTCAATTGGTACACAACCTAACAATCTCTTGTCGGTTATGTGACACTTCTTTTGAACCTGCTCTATAGGCAACACATAAACCTTGTATGGTTGCTGTGGTGGATAATCATACTTAGCAGGTGGTGGTTCTACATGTACATTCATTGCGGCTAATGTAGCCAGTGTTATCAGTTTCATTTTTTAGTACCTAATTTTATAATGAATCGGGCTCCCTATATACGCGCGTATGGCCAGCCTGTCAATGGGGGTTGACGCCAAAGATTATTGGTGCTATCTCTCCCGGATGACGCTTACCATATTGGATTTATAAAATGACAACCGTACAAAATCTATTCGATAATTACAAAGGCACAAGAGAATATCAGAAGCTGGCTAAGAATAGCAAAGCCACTTACGATTCTCAAATGCGATTTGCGGTGAATGATTACTTTTTAGTACGCAACCGTTTAACTCAGATAACTGAGACTGTTGTAGACGAACTATATGAAAAGATTAAGATTAAATCAGTTCAACAGGCTAATATGTTCATGCGCGTTATGCGTAGAATATGGTCTGTAGGTAAGCGTAAGGGTTGGACTAAGACTAATCCATTCATTGAAATGGGATTGGAAACAGTTAAGCCTAGGACCAATCGATGGACTAAGACTGATTATGAAGTCTACATCAATAAGACTACTGAACTAAAGTATTATGATTTACGAGCTATTGCAGCGTATTGTTATGTACTGGCACAACGTCCCGGTGATATAGCAGCATTGACTATCAAGAACTTCAGAAACGATCTAACTGAGGTTAGCTTCATTCAACAGAAGACTAAAAAGGAAATGCATCTGCCTATCATCGGTGATCTTACTCGGTATGCTAAAGCTGCATTCAGTATAGGCGATAAGTTAATCAATACACATCTACGTATCCTAAATGAGCAACACAGAGAAGTTCTGAAGTTGACGGGCTTACCTCCTGATTTGCAATTGCGTGATCTACGTAGAACTGCACTGATGGAAGTCATGGAAAACGATGGTACTGATGCTGAAGGACAGGCATTGAGTGGGCATAAGGATAGAGCCATGTTGGATATCTATGCACCCTCTAGTCTGAAAATGGCAGTCAATGCACTTCATAAGCGAAATCTGATGTAATAGAGATTAGTGAGTAATTTCAATCTGTTATCTATTTCGTTTGACTTTCTAAAAATAAGGTGTATAATCCACTTCGCTCCGTCGAAGTGAATATATATAACGCCTACCAAATTATCGAAAGGTGTAATAAGTATATGTCTGATGAAAAAGAAGATATCGATCTTGACGCAGATGACATTGAACCAAATCCACAAGATGGTGGGATCATTCTTGTCTATCCATTGTTTAAGATTAATGGAAGCGAAGACATATTCGCAATCAGTGATATGCTATGGATTATGCCATGGCAACCTGATCCAACTAAACCACCAAAAGAATTAACCCCTAAGCTGGAACACGTAGCAGCTAGGGCATTTGAGCTACGCGCAGTAGGGATTGTGACTACAGGTGAGTATTTCTACGTTCGTGACCTAAATGAATCTTTTATATTCACAACCATAGATCATCCGTTTCTAGAAGAAAAGCTTAACATATTCTTTATAAGCGGACCACGATACGATCAGAATGTGGTAACACATAAGAAGGTAACAATACATTGACATATTCATTACGTGATAGAACTTTTGATGGACACTATCTAGTGCCTCTTAAAATAAAACAAGGACCAGTGGAGATTAATACTACCGTGAGTGCATATATAAGAGAATCGCCTAAGCCTATTGCTCTAGCTAAGCTGGATGGTACTAAGTATGTAGTGTATGATCCAGATGTAATTAACAAAGACAAGTGGGTTGTGGCTTCATATAATCTTAACCATTGGGAACCGTTTGTTGAGACACACATTACGGAACTCAATCCTACTCACTTTGTAACTTATTATGGGTGGGACGTAGTATGAATAAGTTATGTCAGGTATGTCATCTACACCCATTTATTGGAGTGGCTAGTTCTTCTATTGGTGCTATGTCAGTGGCATATTGTCAGGAATGCGCCAATAGACTTGCAGAACCAGAATGGGGATTTGAATATCTATATTGTTATGTAGGTTATGAAGGTGATTATCTAGCTGATTGGGTAGATACTCTTACCACATTCAAAGCCAATAAATACTGGACATGGCCGGAATGGAAGGCATGGCGTAAACAATATGGTCCTAAATGTCCAGAGATACCTATAGAGGATTGGGGATGAATATATTAACACAAGTTATAGCTGGTATACTCGGCGGTATTATAGGATTGTTATTGACACCTTGGATTGCTAAATTCTTTATGTGGTATTTTAATTGGGTAACTTATATGTAATGCAATCATTTTCTCAACAGTTACGAATAGTCCAAAGATACAAAGTACCTGAAGGTATTTCACGTAGATTCAATTGCCCATTCTGTGACGGTAATAATACTCTAGGCATATCGAACATCAATGGTAAACTAGAGTGGCATTGCTTTAAAGCTTCATGCTATGCAAAAGGAATATACAATGAAGGATCATCAATTGAAGGAATCCATGAAAGATTGGAGGGTAGTGTTAATAACTCTACTGGTTCTGTTGGTAGAAGCATACCTACTCTACTTACTAATATCAGCCAACCAGAACATATAGATTGGTTAAAATCTGTTCATTCCTACAAAGCATATGAAGAAGGAGTAGCCCCTATATTTTATGCTCCTGCTGAAGATAGAATTATGTTCGCCGTTAACAATGGTATAGGCTATACTGGTAGACGCATTTCAGATTCTATATATGAACCAAAATGGATCAAATACGGCGATACCTCCCATCTTTTCGCTTGCGGTCGTGGTCCGATTGGTGTAATAGTCGAAGATGCCCCTAGCGCTTGTGCTGTCGGCGTGCTACCAGAATACACGGGGCTATCCTTACTCGGCACTGTTCTTACGCATCAACATAAGTCTGACTTATTGAAGTATGAAAAACTTTATGTTTGCCTTGATCCAGATGCCGCACGTAAGGGTATAACTCTAGCAGCACGTATTGACGGAATTAGACCTACCGAACCCAAGATTATCGCAGATGATCTGAAGTATTTTGATGAACAACAAATAAAGGAAATGTTAAAGTGACTGACAAGATTGTTCCGCTTAACAACGATGCAACAGAACTTGATGCCATCAATGTTAATATCTACGAAGATGAGAATAAGAACGAATGGATCATTTGGGGACACTCTCCGCTTGACGAGAAGAATTATGCTGAATTGGATGAAGAAGAACGTGTTGCTGTTACAGCAGAATTTGCTGAAGAAGCAGCAGAACTTGGTCTCACTAAGACAGATCGTGTGAAGTTTATTAACTTTGATGAGTTTGAGTTTAAGTCTGATAAGACGATTGAAAAGCCTGTTGATCTTATTGATTTGCTGACTGGCTATGATCCTACTATTCGTGCCATGCAGCTTACTTCAAATGTTGCATCATCTAACGTTAATTAAAAGCATGGAACTGTCGTATACAGAGTTGTATGACGGTTTCCTATATCTGGATGAGTTGCGTGATAGCGGGAGTGTTAACATGTATGCAGCGCCCCGCTATCTTGCTAAGCATATGGGCATAGAGCTAGAAACTGCCAAAACAATTTGGGTACATTGGATGAATACATTTGATGGTGTGTCATCAGTAGATGACAGAGTAGATATATCACTAGAAAAGATAACAAATGACACTTAAGCATAAATCTTATGAATTAGAAGAAGCAGAACTTCTTCAAGAATACAAAGACGGCTATATCACTAAATCCGAATATAATTCCAAACTAAAAGAGATTCGATCTTATCAGAAAGATTCCCGTGTGGGTGATAAGAAGGACTTTCAACTAGATACAAATGAAGGTGATTACGATGACTGAGCTAGAAAAAGAGTTAGAGTTTCTAAGATATTTCTACGATGCTGTAGATAGTGCTCTTGGCCCTGCCTCTAGTGATATTTACGACATGATTAAGACTGACTTTAAAGACCAGCATGGCTATTTGCCAAAAGATTACGAGGATGAAGATGAATAAGAAACATGAGGATGGTATTCTTCTTTCTATTAACACTAGGTCAACAGTGGGTAAAAAGATTACTGCTCTTGAGGAAGAAAATAGGGGATTGAAGAAACGTCTTAAAGCAATTACCAAATCTTCAGAGAATAACTATCGTGGTATGCTCTTTTGGAAGACTAGGGCTACTAAAATTGAAACCGGACTTGTTCAGTTCAATAACTGGCTTGTCTCTAACAGAGTAGGCGAATAATGAATCCGATTTATGTACTTTTGTTTGTATTGCACTTCGTTAATCCTATTGCTGGTCCAGATCGTATTGAGGCAAAGGCAGAATTTCATAGTATAGTTACTTGTGAAGATTCTGTTACTCGTCTTAAGAATCAGTATACTAATGACGAGCTAACTATTATAACCGATTGTGCGGAGATAAAGTAAAATGTGGTTCCTATTGGCTGTTACGATTTATGCTGGTGCTGTTATGGGTACTCCTAATATGTCTTATGTCCATAGCAATGTTACTATGGTATTTGAAAATCAGGCGGATTGTGTTAATGCAGAAACAGAATTGCGTAATGCAGAAGATACAGCTACGGCTAACTATGACGTGGTTCTTTCTTGTACCTTCAGTGAATCAGTTCCTTCTTTAGAAGAAGTGTTTAAGTAATGCTTCGTAAGGATAGCAGATACAAGGAATACATTCTATCTGAAGAAGATTATAATCTGCTAGCAGAAGCTGCTAAAGGTCGTATTGTAGGTAAATGGCAGAACGATGGACAAACTACTGAAGGTAAGTCTGAGCGTGTAATGTATGCATGGTTCAAACTTGGTGCTCAGTATTGTTTTGATCCATGGTCAGTATTGCCTATTACCTACAATAAGATTCTAGCATATGATCTATCTGAAGATGAATGCTTAGCGCTAAAAACTGCACCGAATAATGGAGAATAGAATGGAAGTGATAATTTCTTTGGTTATTGGTATAGTCCTAGGGTTTCTATTAGGATATGCCTATGCCGGATGGGTATGGAACGAATGAAGACAATTCCTACATGGCTGTATTATACTCTATGCGGCCTGTCTGGTTACGCATTGGGTAATATTCTATATGTAATTCCGAGGTTAGTATTTGGATAAAAAATTAATCAAGAATCTACTTCGATATGACTTTTGGGCTGACAATTCTAATAGATTGTCGGCTCATTTGTTTCAAGATGAGATTAGAGAACTCTATGAAATCATAGAAGATTCTCACAATAAGAACAAAGTAGACATTCCAGCCGATGCCATTGTCGCTCTCTGGAAAGATAAGAATCCTGTAGCCACTCGTGCTGAGTTATCAGTCATTGAAGCTGTAGCACTTGAGATAGCTGCCGAGGAACAATTACCTGAAGAATTAGCATCTGTAATCATTGAAGGGTTATGGAAGCGTGATATGGGACGCAAGATAGGTAATCTTGGTCTTAATATTGCTGAAGGTAAAGACGAAGCTTTCACAAAACTAAAGCAGCTATTAGCGGATATTGATTCTGGTTTCATGCCAGATGATTTCCCTGAGCCAATCACACATGATATTGAAGAACTGATTGCGTTAACAAGTGACGCTAACAGAACTCCATTTAATATCCGTGCGCTTAGGGAAAAACTGTATGGTCCCGGACCCGGTGACTTTTTCATCATCCACGCTAGACCCGAGACTGGTAAAACAGCCTTCTGCGTTAGCCTATCATGCGGCCCTGCTGGCTTCTGTGAGAAGGGCGCTAAGGTGTTATACCTTGGGAATGAAGAAGACCCCTCTAGGACGATGCTACGCGCCGCAATGGCCTATGCAGGCATGACCAAAGATGAGGTATTCAAAAACCCACGTGGAGCTAAAGAAACCTTTAGTATTATAGCTCCAAAAATGATTATGCAAAAGATCAACAATTGGGATTTGAATCGGGTTTCAGCTTATATTGCTAAAATGGAACCGGATATTGTTTTCATTGACCAATTGGATAAAGTAACTATCGATGGTCACTATGAGAAAGCTACAGATAAACTGCGTGAATTGTACACACAAGCTAGAACATTAGCTGGTACACACAATTGCGCCATATTTGCTGTATCTCAGACTAGTGCTGAAGGTGAGGGTAAAACAGTATTGACTCCTGATATGATGGAAAACAGTAAGACGGGTAAGTTTGCTGAAGCCGATGTTATCATTGGTGTTGGTAAGTTTCCAGATGCTGCTGATGGTACTAAAGACCCCATGAGATTTTTAACAATAGGCAAGAATAAGATTTCCGGTTGGCATGGCACTATAGCTTGCAAAATCGATGCTGATATTAGTAGATATATGGATTAATGACAAACACTATAGATAGGATTATTTCTAAATCTATTCCAGAACCTAACACTGGATGTTGGTTGTGGGAAGGCTACACTATTGATGGATATGGCTATGCTAGTTATAAAGGAAAACATTGGCTAGTACATCGTTTAATATATAAAGAGTTTGTGGCTTCGCCAGACAATTTTAATGTTTTGCATAAATGTGATCAACCCTCTTGTATAAATCCTGAACATTTGTTTCTTGGTACTCAACAAGATAATGTTGATGATATGATACGTAAAGGTAGACAAGCCGACCGAAAAGGAATTAATAATCCTAATTATAGGCATGGAGGTCGGATTGAAATATGTATTGATTGATCTTGAGACCACAGTAGAATTTGTTAATGACCTAGACGAAGAAACTGGAAAGCTTGTAGAGATTACTGATGGTAGTCCATACAATCCAAAGAATAGAATTGTTTCAGCACATTGGAGAACATATGACGATACAACAAATAACCTTTCTGAAGCCTTTCATAGTGTTTTTTATCACCTTGATGTTAGTACCTATGATACACGCGATAATCTCCAAGCTGCTCTTGATGATGCAGATATTATAGTTGCATTCAATGCTAAATTTGATATTTCATACTTACTTGAAGCAGGCTTTCGTGTTCCTAATGTGGTTCGCGATCCTATGGTTATTGAATATATTCTTGCACGTGGCGTGGAGTTTAGTTATAGCCTACAAAATGTAGCAGAACGTAGAAACACTGTTCAGAAAAAGTTAGACATAACTAAAGACTATTTCAAGAAGAAGATAGGCTTTGAACAAATTCCATGGCCTATTGTTCTTGAATACGCTGATGCTGATGTTCTATCGATGGCACAGATATTCATTCAACAGCTAGATGAACTAAAGCTAGAGGAAAACTCTACTCTTAATAACATTGTTGTTCTTATGAATGAAATGCTATTCTTCCTCGTGGAGATAGAGCGCAATGGCATTAAGATTGATATTGAGGAACTGAAGCGTATTGAAGTAGAGTTTCTGGCAGAACGTGATCAGATTATTAAGGACTTAACTGACATAGCCCGATCTGTTATGGGTGATGAACCGTTCAATCTGAATAGCGGACCTGATCTATCAAAGATTGTTTATTCTCGTGAAGTAGTGGATAAAGTACGCCATAAAGACATATTCAATCTTGGTACTGATAATTATGGTAAAAAGAAGTATCCACCGTATATGACTGAATCTGCATTCAATGCAGCAGTACGACTAACTACTAAAGTTGTTAAGCAGAAATCAGCACATCATTGTGTTGTATGTCATGGCAAAGGTAAGATACGCAAATACAAGAAGAATGGTGAAGCTTGGAAGAATGAGACTACTTGTCATGTATGCAATGGTCTAGGATATACTTTAACCGATACAGACAAGATAGCTGGTCTTAGACTAAAGCCAGAACGTCCTTCAGATGCCTCAGTACATGGTTTCTCTGTTAGTAAGATTGAGATATCAAGATTAATAGCACAGGCACAGCAATCTGGTAAAGACAAAGCTGTAGAATTTCTAACAAAGAAGAAACGACTAAATGCACTTAACACCTATATTAACTCGTTTGTCGAGGGAATTAAAAGATGGACAAGAGCAGACGGGCTATTACACGCTCAATTCAATCAAACAGTTGCAAAGACAGGCAGACTATCTTCTAGTAAGCCTAATTTCCAGAATCAACCAAAAGAAAAGAAATTCCCGATCAGACGCTGTGTTATTAGCAGATTTGAAGGAGGAATTATCACTGAGACAGACTTTAGCGGACTTGAGTTTAGAGTTGCAGGAGAATTATCGCGTGATCCAGTAATCATTGCTGATATTATGAATGGTAAAGACGTACATCGTCAAACCGCATCTATTGTACATCAGAAGAAACCGGAGGATATAACTAAAGATGAACGAGATTCTGTTAAACCGTATACGTTCGCGCCTCTATACGGAGGTCAAGGAGCTTCTGAACCAGAGCATATCAGAAATTACTTTAAAGAGTTTTTCAATATCTATGTGCGTCATGGAGAGTGGCAAGTTGAGCAGATGGATAATGTCATTCGACTCGGATATGTGCGAACTCCTTCAGGTAGAGAATACAGATTTCCGGGAACAAAGAGATTAAATGGCAAACGTACTACGAATTCTACTGCAATTGTTAACTATCCGGTACAGGGCTTCGCTACTGGTGACATAGTACCTCTAGCTTGTATACGTGCTTATAGAAGATTTATAGAATTAAATCTAAAGAGCAAGCTTGTTCTTACTGTGCACGATTCTATAGTTGTAGACACGCATCCAGATGAAACAAAAATAGTAGCTGAAGTGCTAACATGGGCAACAACCGGAGTACCAGTGGAGATTAAAGAACGCTGGAATTACGAAATGGTATTGCCGCTAGGATCAGAAACTTCACAAGGCCCTAATTGGATGAAAATGAATGCAGTACACTAAACGTAATGTACAAGATAGGTTTTCAGCTTTTTATATTCCAGAACCAAATAGTGGTTGTTATCTTTGGCTTGGCGGGTATTCCAGCCGAGGATATGGACAGTTTTGGATTGATGGTAAGACTATAGGAGCACATGCTGCTTCCTATTTTATATACAAAGGCGACATTAATGGGTTATTTGTACTGCATAAATGTGATAATCCAAGTTGTGTAAATCCTGAACACTTGTTTTTAGGCACTCATCAAGATAATATGGACGATATGAAGCGAAAAGGCCGGGCAACCGGATCAAAAGGACTTCGATCACTTACCGCTTGACTTTCTCTACGGTTAGCGTAGAATATTTTTCTCCTGCTCGGCAGGAACGGAGCTATTTACATAGAAGACGTTATAGAAATATAACAAACATAATAGCAATTATATAAGGAAACTAATGACCGATAATAATCTACCGACTACAATCAATCAAGGCGAATATGAAGCCTTCCTAGCACAACACAAGGTATCACAAGAAGCACTTAATGGTGGTGGAGATTTCCTGCCACAGCTTAAAGTGAACTACATGGATGAAGCTAAGAATGCTGCCGGAGATACCGTTGAATTAAAGCCGGGACTGTTCACGATTACTACCAAAGATGATGTAACTCTCTTTGCTAAGAATGTTAAGTTCCGCCCACTCCTACAGACTTATCAGTATATTGATTACGACAAAGAAGCTGACGCTGTTGTAAATCGTAGCATTTTGTTTAACGATTTCTCAGAAGAAGCCATTGACGAAAAGGGTACTGTACGTTGTGGTAAGCCACCTTCAAAGGTATTGAAGGATGATGCAGAACTAAAGAAGGCATGGAGCCATGTTAATCTCTATCGTTCAATTGATGGACTGGTATCTGGAACAGGTACAGACATTGATGGAAAGCCTGTCACAATCGAAAACGTACTCTGCACATTCAGAGGTAAGGGATCAAACTTTAGTCCGTTCCAAGATGAATACACAAAGCTATTGCCAAAAGGGTCACTGCTATGGGACTATGATTTAACTCTAAGTACCACTAAGCATAAGCAAGACCCTAAGTCAGCGGTAAGCTATTTCGTAGTTCACTTTGAAGCAGACTTTGGTAAGAAGCTACAGTTTAGCGTTAAGGAATTTGAAACAGTTAAGGAACTGGCTAAGCGAGTAGAAGCAACCAATAAGGAAATCTCTGGCAAGTATTACAAGGCGCTTGAATCTCAACAGGCTTCAGGACAACTTGATGCTGCTGCACATGCACTAGACATTACTCCTAACGATGCTGATCTTGATCTTGATTTACAGGACAGTTCTTCTGACTAATGGCATTTAATGAGCTAGAAACTAGGCTCAAAATGACTCTCGGCAGTCTTAGCAATTATGAATCTGATAGCGTAAATGTTACTGATGCCATGATTGATGAGGCTGTCGAAGCATTTAGAGACTCTCTAAAGAAACAATTCACACGTACTGCTGAGCCTTTCAGATTACGTATGTCTAATATTGGACGGCCTTTATGCCAGCTTCAGAAAGAGTCGGCTGGTGTAGAGAAGAATAGAAAAGATTACTCTTTCGTTATGAAGATGCTCATTGGCGATGCTGTTGAAGCTGCAATGGGTGTAGTGATAAAAGCCAGTGGTGTTAATCTAACTGGTAGTAAGACAAAAGTTAAGTTAAAAGTAGGTGAGACAAACGTTCATGGTGAAGATGATATCGAAATCGACAATAAGGTATGGGACATTAAATCATCGTCCAGATGGGCTTTCGATAATAAGTGGAAGCACGGGTTCAATGCCATCTATGACGGAGACACCTTCGGGTATGTCGCACAACTTTATGGTTATGCTAAAGCGCAAGATAAAGAAGTGGGCGGATGGATTGTAGTTAACAAAGAAACAGGTGAGATACTTGTTGTTGAAGCTACACCTACTAAAGCACAACTGAAGCAAGTACAAGAGAATATAGAGTTTACTGAAAGAGCTATATCAACAAATCTTCCTTTTAAGAGACAGTTCCAAGATGAAGAAGAAACCTTCTATAAGAAAACTACAGGCAACCGAACATTGCCAATCACATGCACTTATTGTGATTTCTTAAAAGATTGCTGGCCTGATGCAGTGCTAAAGAAGCAAGCTCTATCTAAAGCAGTTAATCCGAAAAATATTTGGTATAGTGTTTATGTGGAGACAAATGATAATGTATGAGTCTTATGATGATATTTATAACGGTACAGAGAAAGGTTTCGGTTCATGCGGAGGCATAATCAAAATGGTTGATGGAATGAAAATCAAGAAAGACCGTGTTTTCTACCTGCGTCTATTTAACAAGAAGCATGTGAAGTCGCATGAATCAATTATGTATGCGGAATCATTAGATGCTGCTGAACAACAGTACACAATTAATCTAGAACTGTTGCCACGTCATTTTTATCATGAGATTTCAGATTATGCTTTAGACAATAGTAGAATACCGATTGATAATGGAGTAATACAATGAACGATATAATACCTTTAGCTACTGACACTAAGTTAGTGCCTAACTATGAAGAAGTTAAAATTCTGTTCAAACGAGAAGTATACGGCAAATGGGATGTAATAGGAGTGTTCTCTACATTACGTGGTGCAGATGACGCATTGGCCCTATACAAAATGAATCATAATAATGAAGATGATGATAACTTCAAGATTGAGACTTGGGTGATCAGCGATTAATGTCTATTTCTGTCCAGTCTGCCAAGGCTAAGGGTAGAAATCTACAAAAATGGACTAGGGATTTGATCTTAGGACTTTTCCCTAGTCTAGAGCCAGACGATGTGAAGTCTACTGGCATGGGCCAAAGCGGTGAAGATATACAATTGTCTCCTGCTGCCCGTAAGAAGATACCATACAGCATAGAAGCCAAGTCTAGAAATAAGATGGTGGTCTATAGCATGTATGAGCAAGCCGAAGCTAATTCAGGCAAACATCAACCATTGGTAGTTCTTAAAGCTGATCGCAAGAAACCTCTTGTGTTGGTTGATGCTGAACATTTCTTTAAACTATTAAAGGATAGAAATGAGAATAATTAGAGTTGGTATTGACTATGCAGATGATTTCCCACCATTGAACAGAATATATCTGAGCCATGCTATTGATGATACTGAGTTTGAAAATATAACGAATACAGATATACTAGCAGACAACATTGGTAACATAGTATCTATCAAATTAAAAGAATGGTTTAACAAGGAGCTAAATGAAAAACGACTTTAAAGATGAGATAGATATTGATAGCAAGCAGCTAGAAGGATTAGCTAGATTTGTACCAGTAGATAATATAGGACAAGTTAAAGGAACTGTTTACGATAGAGAAATTAACGGTACTGGATCAACTGGCATGAAATATGATGGTGGTAAGTTGCTAGCTAACATCCTATTCGAGGATTTTGGTAATGCTCTAACTGGCGTTATGGAGATTAGTACATTCGGTGCTAAGAAGTATGCTCGTAATTCGTGGAAGACTGTCCCTGATGCCCTACAGCGCTACAAGGATGCTATGGTACGCCATCAGCTAGCTATGGGACGTGGTGAGGTATATGACGATGAAAGCCATATGCTACACGCTGCACACTTCGCTTGGAATGCCTTGGCTACATTGGAATTGCTAATCAAGTCTGGTACTACTGTTACTAAACCTAAATATACCTTGTCTGGAACTATGAATGTTGTTACGGGTCTAGATACAGTTGGCCAATACGTTCCAGAGATTCACTAATGGAAACAATTCCAGAACTGATTGAAAAGCTGGAAGGCACTAGATATGCAGAAGTTACCGTTCAACGTATGATTAGAGTGTTGACTAATCAGTATCATACTATAGTTGAACTTCAAGAACGTGTGCGACAATTAGAGAATAAAGATCAGCCACTTATAGAAGTCAAGCTGAAAAGTGGAGCAAAAGCATAATTTAATGACTCATATCGTATCGACAAAGAGGGTTAGTAGTGGTAAGTATATAGACCTTGCCTCGCTAACTGTAGACGATGTAAACATACTCGACATAAATCGGGCTCTGAATTACATCTATAGATTTACCGGACACTGGAAAGACAATCCTCCCTTAACTGTTGCACAGCACACTAAGCTCGTTCATCGTTTAGCTACTGAGCTATTCCCTGATGACTTAGAGATTGAGCTAGATTGCGTGTGCCATGATATGCCTGAAGCATATACGGGAGACATTGCAACCCCACTAAAGAAGCTATTCGGGACTCAATTTAAAGACTATGAAGGTCAAATTGAGGATACCGTATATCTAAAGCTGTATGATCCTATAGTAAAGCATAAGCTAACTAAGGAAGTATATGAAGCCAGAAAAGTTTGTGACCTACTCGCTTTAGATATTGAACGTAGAGCTATATGGTTAGACCCTAAGGGTAAGGATCATTGGCCGGACATTCCTATGGAAAACTTCACAACAGCAAAGAATAAGCGCTCATACTATGAATGGGCTATTGCTGATAGAGACGTGGACCTAGTTGCATTATACAATACAGTAGCCAGTAAAATTTTTTATGGAGCAGAATGAATAAAACTAATTTAACTAAAGTGCATATTACTAATACGTTAACTTTAGACGATTATCAAGCAATTTCAGAAGACACAGCTATTTATCCCGGTAAAGGTACGCTGCTAGGTCTAGTCTATGTTGGACTAGGTTTAGGAGAATCTGGTGAAGCACAAGGTAAGATCAAAAAGATACTACGAGACGATGGCGTTTCTATTGGTGCGGATAAGATCGCGTATAACCCTGAAAAAGTGGCAGCACTTAAGGGAGAACTTGGTGATCAGCTATGGTATATAGCTAACACAGCAACTGAGCTAGGGCTATCTCTAGGGGATATTGCTAGAGACAATATTGATAAGCTAGCATCACGTAAGGAACGTGGTGTACTAACTGGTAGTGGAGACAACCGATGATGAAAGACGATGTAAGCACTTCAATAGCCATACTAGGAGTTCTAATCTGGCTTGGTGTAATTATTACGGTAGCAATTGGATATATACTTAATATTGTTGATCTATTCAATGATCTATCTACTGTCAATGGCGTGTTCATAATGCGTATCATTGGTATCTTCTTACCGCCAATCGGTGCTATTATGGGATATTTCTTTTAATGAGTGTTCAGGATGATATTGAGAAAGAGCGTCGTCGTCAAATAGATAAGGGATTTGATTACGCTCATGATGATAAGCACACAGATGGACAGTTAGTTCGTGGAGCAGTAGCTTATGCGCTTAACAATGATTATTTCTGGCCATGGAATGATTGGCCGTATAATCATGCTAAAACAGAGCGTGAACGTCTGATAGTATCTATTGCTATGTTAGTAGCAGAAGTAGAACGATTAGATAGAATATAAATAAGGAGCTTAACAACTACATGAATACAAAATACTACAAGGATTAATATTTGGCATACGTATCAAATGAAAATCCTATGTTTCGCTCCAAGTTTAGTGAAGATATCTTTAAACAGAAGTATATGCATGAAGGTGCTGAGACATGGGAACAACTAGCAAAAACGCTAGTACATGATGTAGACTACAACAACCTATTGCGTCCATCGGAACAGCAACAATTGGTTCGGTACATTACCGATCTGAAGTTCATTCCCGGTGGACGTTATCTTTACTACGCTGGTCGTAAGAAGAAGTTCTTCAATAACTGTTTCTTACTAAGAGCAGAAGAAGATACGAGAGAAGATTGGGCTAACCTATCATGGAAGTCCGAATCATGTCTTATGACTGGTGGCGGTATTGGCGCTGACTATAGCGTCTATCGTGGTAAAGGACATAAGCTAAGCCAGACTGGTGGACTATCATCTGGTCCTATTCCAAAGATGATGATGATCAATGAAATTGGTCGAAATGTTATGCAAGGTGGAAGTAGACGATCAGCCATCTATGCCAGTCTTAATTGGCAGCATGATGATATTAAAGACTTCCTAAAAGCTAAAGATTGGAAAACTATGATGGTCGGTAATACTGGCCAATCATTATGGGATATCAAGCAATCGGATTTCAATTTTCCAGCACCACTGGATATGACAAACATAAGTGTGAATTACGACACAGCATGGCTTGAAGAATACAAGAAAACTGGCAGAACTGGTGATGTATTCCAGCAAAACGTAAGACAAGCTCTTGAATCATCTGAGCCGGGCTTTTCATTTAACTTCTACGACAAAGAGAATGAAACTCTACGAAATGCTTGTACAGAGGTAACTTCAGAAGATGATAGTGATGTTTGTAATCTTGGCAGCATCAATCTCGGTAGAGTGGAATCTATTGAAGAATTTACGACGCTAGTACAGCTATCAACTAAGTTCTTGTTACTCGGTACATTGCGTGCTGATCTGCCGTATGAGAAGGTCTATAAGGTTCGTGAAAAGAATAGACGCCTTGGTCTTGGACTTATGGGTATCCATGAATGGCTATTGAAGAATGGAGAAAAGTATGGAGTATCTGAAGACCTTAAGAAGTGGCTTGCAATCTATAAATCAGAGTCTGATCGGACAAGTGCTAGCTACGCTGATGAATTGGGTATTAGTCGTCCCGTTGCTAATCGTGCTATTGCACCTACAGGGTCTATCGGCATTCTCGCTGGAACTACTACTGGTATCGAGCCTGTTTTTAGCGTTGCTTACAAGCGTAGATATCTTACTAACGGAACGAAGTGGAGATATCAGTATGTCGTTGATAGCACCGCACAAGAGCTAATTGATGTTTATGGTGTTGACCCTGATAGTGTTGAATCAGCACTTGATCTAGCTAACAATTATGAACGTAGAATTAAGTTCCAAGCAGACATTCAAGACTATGTTGACATGAGCATTAGTTCTACGATTAATCTACCAGCATGGGGAACTGTGCTAAACAATGAAGACACTGTGCCTGAGTTTGCTAAGACACTAGCTAAGTACGCCGAACGTCTAAGAGGCTTCACAGCTTATGCAGACGGTAGCCGTGGTGGACAACCATTAACGCCAGTCTCATATAAGCAGGCTCGTGATAAGCTTGGTGAAGTGTTTGAAGAATCATTAGAGTCACATGACATTTGCGTAATTGGTAAAGGTGCTGAAAGTGGGTGCTAATGTGGTCGTCCGGTAATTTTTATAGTGGCCTAATAACCATGCTAATTATAATAGCTGTAATTATGTTTGGCTTTGGTTGGTTAATAGGGAGTTTATTTTAATGGAATTAATTCTATATGGTCAAGCTAGCTGTTCATCTTGTTCAGTGATCAAATCATATCTTAAAGCTAACGAATTAGAATACACGTATGTAGATGTAGAAACAGAAAAAGGCTATGAAGCCTATCAATCTGACTTCCCCGGTTCTAGATCAGTTCCACAAGCTGTTGATATTAATAGTGATGTTAGGATTTCAGGAGCAGAGAATATTATGAAGTTTCTACGTAATAGCAAGGAGCAATAATGGGATTACATGAATCAACTTTTCAATACTTAAAGCCAACTGAAGCTCAATTAGGTCTAATGAATGAAGTAAGAGAAGCCACAAGAAATTATGCGGCTCAATTAGAATGGTTGCTACCAGATGGTGCAGATAAGACATACATTCTGCGCAAGGTAAGAGGAATTGGCATGTGGGCTAATGTAGCTGTTACCAGAGAAGCTGACGGTACACCTAGAACATAATGACTAATAAGAAGTTAATATTCAAGAGGCTGAAAGAACGAGCAAAGAAACAGAACCTAGAAGTTGAATTAACTTCAGATGATATTACAGTAAGTCAGTATTGTCCAATACTCGGAATTGAACTACAGGTTAACAAAGGATTAGTTGGGGGACGTAGCAATTCCCCATCTATAGATAGAAAAGATAGCTCTAAAGGTTATACGAAAGATAATGTATGGGTGATCAGTCAGCTAGCTAATCAGATGAAGTCGAACGCGACCCCTGAGCAGCTAGTCGTTTTTGCCAAGTGGGTGCTCTCCGAATACGCTTGACACCGCTACCAGCTTAGGCTATATTTCCAATTGGTCGTCGTGGCCGTCACTTAACCCTAGGATTAAATACCATACATTACCGAACTCAGTAGGGACCGTGTATAGTATTTTCCTAGGGTTATTTTTTGACTAGAGTATATTATAAGATATATTCTCCATAACTAATATTAACATGGGAGAATGATATGACAGCAGTTACACTATATAATAGTAAGATCGTAGATGATACGCATCTATTTAAGCCAGCATTCGATAAAGGGTTTAGGGCATTCCAAAAGGGAACATATTTCGATAATCCATTTGAGGCTGGTACATGGGCTAATAAAGAATGGCAGCGCGGACAGAATGCCGCATATAAGATGTACTACGATAGAAACAAAGTAAGAGAAAGTTATCGTACTTTATAGTAAATTCAATAAAACAGGAAAATACAAATGAGCAAGACATTTAAGATAGGTGATCGAGTGAAGCTTGATCCAAATAATAGAAGCAACTATGGCCTGATCAAACCGAATGAAGTATACACCGTATCAGGTGTAGGAGTATCAGATAAATATGCAGGTAGCAAGCCGAATTTCCTAAAGCTTAAAGATATCAAGGTTGACTTTTACGCATACAATCCAGACAACTTCATTCTGGTAGAACCTTCATTTGAAGTCGGTGATATTGTTACTAGCACTTATCCGGTAGAATATCATAAGGCCATTGGATATAGTCCACCGTCTTTATGGTATACAACTGAGAAGAAATTCAGGATTGTTGAGAAGGAAGCTGATATAGATTATAATGGGCTTCAATGGTATGGTGTGAAAGCGTTTGATGATTTGACTAATAGTAAAACAACAAATAGATTCCCAGCAGTAGATTTAACAAAGGTAGAAAAAGAAGTGGTAAACGTAAACGGTCTGTATAAGACTAAGAAGACATTCATTGGTGGTACTGTAGTAATTAACAGCCACACTATTACTATTACTCCATATAACAATGGATCAATCGCTATTGCTGTAGATAAGCATGTATGGAGCAAGAATAGCCTTAAGGAATATGCTAAGCTGCTTAATGAAATTGCGGATAGTGAATAATCAATGGATATTGTAGCTGTACTACCCATGCTTGGGTTGTTCGCACTGATCGGATGGTTAGCCTATCTACAATCGAAGTAGCGCCTCACTGGCGGGTTTCTATGGTTTCATGTAGGGTGATACCAGACAAGCCCTAAACGCCCGTCAGTGGGCTTCCTATTCGACTTTAAACAGAGGATTATTGGTGTAATGAGCTACAGATATCCAACGGTTCTATACAATCGCAAAATCGATTGGGATGAACCTATTCCATATTCCTATGCAGAGATAAAGATCACAGACAAGAAAATTGTATGGGATGATTATGATGAACTCTATAAAGAATACTATAAGAAAGATAAAACTATGGCAAAAGATGTAGACGGAAAAGAAGTAAAAATTGGTGATACAGTAGAAGTAGTAGACGGTAGTGGTGATTATTATTTTAAAGATAAAGTTGGTGAGCAATTTGTTATCATAAAAATTATTAATAAACTCGTATATGTTGATAATAAAAATGCGCAGTTTTCACACAGATTTAAAAGGATTGATAAAATGACCTATAAGGTTGGAACTAAGCTTAAGTATAAGTATGATGATAAGACGGATTATTTTGTAGAATATGTTAATGCTGACGGTGCATTGCTGTATTATGTTAACAGTGGTTTTATTAAGTATTACTTCTTCCTTGATAACAAGGGGCTAACAGAATATTCAGAAATTAAGCCGGAACAGTGGGTGTATATGTACAAGGATAGTTACGGTAAGGTTTATGTATCGTCATTCTTTACATCAAGGGAAGACGCAGAAAAGGCTGGTCGTAGTAACTATGAAACTAGTGGTAGGTTCATTTCTGTAGTTAGAACTGATAAGACTGAATAACAATAATTAGAGAGTAGTGTAACAATTACTCTCTATTTTAACAGGAGTAAAAAATGAGAACAAATATTGCGGTGGTTCGTGATCATTCTGGATCGATGGGCCACCTTAGAAATAAGGCAATTGAGGATTATAATTCTCTCTTGCAAACACTGAAGGATTCTTCTGTAGGAGATAGTTATCTTACTGTAGTTGAAGCTGGTGGTGATGTTAGACTTAAGGAAGTTAATCAGCCGCTACGTGGTGTGTTTAACATTGGCTATTACAATGCTAGCGGTGGTACTCCACTATATGATGCTGTTAATAGAGCGATCAATGAGCTATCACGTTTTGATGGTCCTGATGTTGCTAATCTATTGCTGGTCATTACTGATGGTGAAGAAAACACTTCACAAATTGGTCCTAGTAGCTTACGACAAATTATCGTTGATCTTCAGAACACTGATAGATGGACGTTTACTTTTAGAGTACCAAAGGGCTATGGTAAGCGTTTGATTGATCAGCTAGGGCTACATTCTGGTAATATCAATGAATGGGCACAGACTGAAGCTGATCTAGGACGTAGTACACGCGATACTCAAGTTGCTACTCAGTCGTACTTTACTGCTCGTAGTGCTGGTAAGACTTCTGTTAACACTTTCTATGCTAGTCCGGCAGATGTTAGTGGTATTGAAGCTAAGCTAGATGATGTATCGAATAAGTACAAGCGATACACTATCGATCCTTATCAGGATGGTATTAGCATCAAGGACTTCTGCGTTGAGAAGGTCGGTAAGTACGAACTTGGTCGTGTTCACTATAGCTTGAACAAGCCTGAGAAGGTGCAGCCAAACAAGGATATCGTTATTCGTGACACTGTTAGCGGATCGGTTTATGCTGGTAAGAATGCCAGAACTCTGTTAGGATTGCCTACAACGGGCGACATTAAGCTTGCACCGGGTAACATGGGTAAGTACGAAGTATTCGTTCGTTCAACATCTAACAATCGTAAGCTATACGCCAATAGTGGCGTGTTAGTTAAGTCATAAACTATTAGTATGTCAATAATGTCATAGTAAAAATATAATTAGAGGATGATGTAATAGTTATCCTCTAATATCAACAGGAGACTACATGGGTTCATGATGGATGGGAGTATTACGACGAACCTGTAACACTTCAGAATAAAGTATAAAATATTCCCCAAATGATGGAGTAATAAATGACTATTTGGTTTGCTGCTGATCATCACTTTCAGCACGCTAAAATTCTAACGTTCACGGATGAAAATGGTAAACGTCTTCGTCCTGAATTTGAAAACATTCAAGATCACGACAACCATATCATCGCGCAGCATAACTCACGTGTTAAGGATGATGATATTGTCTACTTCCTTGGTGACGTGACTTGGAAGACGAATGAAGTGGCTAGGGAAATCCTTGCTGCTTTGAGGGGTCGCAAGAGGCTGGTGGTTGGTAATCATGACGATGTTGACTTCCTTATGAGCACTGGTGCATTTGAGCGTACCTATCTATGGAAGTATTTCCCTGAGCATAATCTCATTGCCAGTCATGTGCCTCTAGCAGAACGTGATCTTAAGCGAGCTAAGTTTAATGTGCATGGCCATTTGCATGAGAAGGCTGTTACGCACGTATCTCATAATGAAAATAGTATTGCTGACACTATTACCGATCTACGCTATCTGAATGTGTCTATGGAACGTACTAAGTATAAGCCGTATAGCCTAGAACAAATTCAGACTATGTTTATAGAATAACAAAAACCCCTCGACTTAATTGCCGGGGGGTTAATTTATGTTCATTAGAATGCACAGTAAGTCAGTTAGCGTCCCATATAGTGTACATTAATCCACAACTGCTAATATAGGTTTGGCAACTTCTAAGAGCTTATTGATATGGTAGAGCCAAGTTACTACTCCGCTCACTGCTAGAAATAAAGCTAACGCTATCAATACTCCTGTTACCCAATCAATTGTGTGTTTCATTCAATTGGCACATCCTTGATAAAGAACTGCACTACTCGTGTGATCCATGGCCACCATGCAGCTAACATAGCCAATCCAGCAAACACAGCACCAGCTATTATGCCAATCCTCTTAGCTCTTTTAAGAGCTTCATCCCACCATTGGCGGTCACGGATTAGTTCCTGAAGTACCTTAACTTCTACTTGTGTGAATTCTGGTTCTGGATTATCCAATTTGACCATCCCCATCTGTTCGCTCAATATAGCTGGCCGCGTTTCGTAATAACATCGCGTTGTCTTCAAATCTTCCTATACTCATGTTACAGCGACGACATAAAAGACCCCTAACCTTTCCAGTTGCATGATTATGATCAACATCAAGCACTCGTATATTTGGTTTTATATTGCATATGGCGCACTTGCCTTCTTGATTACTGTACATTTCAAGATATTGCTCTATAGAAATGCCGTATTTCTTAAGTCGTTTCTGGTGTAGTCCGTTTTTACCTTCATAGGATTTTCTAGCTTGAAGATTGCAACAAGGTGTACAAATATAGCTATAGTTATCTTCTTTGTATTTTGGCCAATTAGTTCTGGTTAGTTGTACAGAACATTTTCTACACTTATGTTCAGTCATCAGATGTCCAATTATCGAATATAGTTTTTCGATGCTTGGATTTGATTTTTATTCTGGCTTTAGTAACACCTTTAGAAACTGGCAATTCATCCGGCTGCTTAACTTCAGGTTCACGTCTACCTAGGACATAGCCTACAGCCACTCCTAGAGCCCCTACAGCGGCAACTAGCGCTGGCCAACCTCCTACCCTATAAATTCGGTAAAGCGTCCCTACGGCCACTACAACGCCAACAGCGCCTATGATCCATGGCCACCATTCGATTACGTCCCAAAGCCATTGTGGCACCCAACCTAGAAATACATTAGCAAAACCGTTGGCGATATCTTTTCCTATTGTATCAAACATTTATAAATCACCCATTAGATACGTGTTACTAATTACAAACATTTTATACTACCTTCTTAGGCCAGAATATAGACTTCAGAGTAATGAGCACACCTAATATTAGAACACCAATAAATACATATTGTATGATTTGGCTAGCTCCGGTAAATGGCTGGATTGCTTTGGCAGCTTCGGTAACAGCTAGTCCGGCAGTACCGATTGCTGATCCTCCCACACCTACATTCTGTGTTCCCTTATTAGATTGCGCTAGATAAATCTCTTGTAGCTTTTCTTTAGTAAGAGGTCCATAGATACCGTCTACCTTCAATCCATTCTTAAGCTGGAAATCACGTAGAGCAGCTTTAGTTTCCTTACCAAGTCCACCATCTACCTCTAGCTTGTATTCTACATTAATCTTGTTAAGCATACTCTGAAGTTGACTGATTTCTGCTTCATCAGCACTACCAATGCCTTCTTTGTATTTATCATAGGCTTCAGCCATCTTGGTATCATACGCATTCTTCTTGTACGACTTACCATTATAGCCTTTAGCAAATGCAGCCCAATTATGAGAATCTACATACTTCTTAAGATCATTGGCTTCAATGAATCTAACCATAAGTTCAATCTGCCCGGTTAGAGTCTGAGCAGAACTTACTAGAGCGTCTACTGATGCATAGCCTAGGCTTTTCCAGTTAGCTCCCATAACCTGCCCTATTCCCCATGAGACAGATTCATAAGCAGCGTTCTTATCAAGCTTAACGGCTCTGGCAAGCAGTGTGTATCTGTCTTCATATTTAGACGGATTTTTAACAGCACCAGCTTTATAAGAAGCTAATCCTTCCTTAACCGCCTGTTCAAAATAAGGGCTTTGTTGAATACGATCATAGAAGTAATGTCCTTCAAATCGAATAGCAGGCTTAGCTTCTCCATTGACATTCCAGAACGGAACACCAGCAGATTCAACATCTGTAATAGCCAATAAGGCTTCTATTTCATAGCCGTATTGTTCGGCTACCTTCTTAATTGCATCTATAGTTACTTTAGTAAACATTAACTACCTTATTATATTTTTTACTTCTTGTATATATTAATAGCCTAGATTAGATTTAAATCCGGGGATAGCTTCTTCAGTTTGTTCTTCCATTGATGGGTGAGCAACATTGTATACACCACGTCCTGCGATTGCTCCACCAGAACTTATCATTCTCTGGAATGTAGGAATCAATCCTTTACCAGTACGATCATCTGCTAGTGCTTTCATTGAAGTCTGTAAGAAGGTTGGATCAGTCACCATTCTGCTTAATAGTTTTTCAATAGCAACAGCAGTATTCTTCTTAACGTCGCCAGTAGCAAGATTAGCAAAGGTACGTGCCTTAGTAGCTGTAGGATTCAATACACCTAGAAACACAGTAATCAGAGCATTAACACCACGAGTTAGCTGTGCATCGTTAACTGTGTTTGATCCAAATGGATTGGCTTTAGCAGCACGTCCGTTAACAAATACATCCATAACCTGTAGCAATTGAGTAATTGCTTGTGCATCTTCAGGCGGGAATAGTTCCTTCATAACAGCAAGAGTTGTATCGCCCTTAGCTCCATCTAGAACATCCTGTAATCCAGCAGGAGATAGATCACGCGCTACTTGTGGAACACTAGTTCCCGGCTGAATTGTTTCACCAATCCCTCTACGTCCGAATACCTTATCCATCATGTTACGCATGAACTCTGCCTTAAGAGCATCACGTACTACTGGATCATCACCTGCCTTAGTCAGAACATCTTTCACTCTATCTACCGCTTGTGGGCCATTAAAGAATTTCTGAGATAACTCATTAATCTGAGACATGTCTGCCATACGAGCACCGTTTTCACCTTGGAATATATATGGCATTAATGCTGACTTACGGGCCTGTTCCATAGATTCTTCATAAACAGCGTTGGCTAAATCATCACCACTCTTAGCACCAGATAGACCAGACTTAAGTTGCTGCAATTCATATGTAGTATCATTTACTAGCTTTATAAAACTAGCCGCCTTAGCAGCGCCTTCACCCTTACCTGTAGAAGCAATACGTTCTAGAGTTTTTAAATAAGGCTGAATGGCCCCTTGAATGATACTAGAATCAATTTCTGGATTCTTAGCCATCTGATTAACGGCTTGTCCGATCATAGCATATGTCATAGCTTCATCTTGTGATCCTTCACCAGTGCGCAGAGCATCCATGAACTTTTCAAGATATGTGCCTGTCATAGCATCAGCAGATTGTACAAATGCCTGTTGTCCAGCTTCCCTAGCGGCAGGTCCACCGGGAGTAAACACTTCATCAGGTCCAAATTCTACAGAACCATCAGTCTTGATTGTGCGTACTTTATCAGCAGCATTAGCAAACTGTGCTAGCGGTGGAGTGTTAAGCCACTTGTCAGCAAATCTCTTATACTCATTCATAGCGATAGTAAATTCATCGCCTTGATCTTTACCAACATCATTGATGAAATTCAATAGCGCATCATACTGGCTAGTATCTTTATTAACTGATACGCCTTCTTTAATGTTAGTCTTAGCCTGAGCAATTAAAGGACGAACATGATTGATCAGAGCATTAACATCTGTTAAGCCCATCTTTTCAATAGTAGCTGCTAAATCGTTAACAGGAGAATGTGTCTTACCAGCCTTATCTACGAAATCATCGCCAACCTTACTAACAGGAGCAGCTTCACCGGGAGACAAGCCTAGAGCACGTAATAGACCTTCCTGATCACCAGCATTTTTAATAGCCTGAGCTAGTTCGATAGCTGGAATCTGTCCATGTGGAATAGCCTTGAATAGCTGATCTACAGCTTCCTTATCTTTGGTGTAATTCTGGAATAGTTGTTCTTCAGATAGATTAGCCAGTGTGGCTCTTTCTTCTGCGGTAGAACCTAGTACACCTTTAGCTCTAGCATCTGAAATCATCTTTATCAGTTGATTATTATTCTGCATACTTGCTAGTTGTGTTTCAGCAGACTTAGTAGCTAATGTACCGGGTGGCTGAGCATTCAACTGATTAACAATTGGCTGTCCTGCCTTATCAATAGCTTGTCCTGCTGCCTTTTCAGTAGCTATAGCATTTGAAGTATCAGACATAGATTGCTTGAAGCCTGTAGCAATGTTAGCATCAGACTTGGCAACAATAGGATTAGCCTTCAATGACTGCTTAACAGCCATAACATTTTCTACCATAGCTTGAGCACGATTTCTTATAAATTCATCAGCTACTTCAGGTGGGAATGACAATAGTTCTTGTTCATACACTCTACGCATATATTCAGTAGCCCCAAGCATCATTGCTGAAGCAGAGTCAGTAGGAATTGTGTTATCGCCAGTACCAGCTACTAGATTGAAATCAAATTCTTTATTCTTAGATACAACGTCATTAAGAATTTCTACTCGTCTAGCAATTTCTTCAGCAGGTAGATCGGGAGTTACGTTTTCGTCAATAACACCTAGTAGCTTTCCAGCAACTTCAGCAGGATTACCGGCCTTTAGATTAATAAGCTTTTTTAATCCCTGAGCAGTAAGACCACCAGCTTTGGCAATACCCATAATAGCACCAGAAAACAACATATTGTCTGCAAAGATTCCAACCTTATTAGCGGCAGCACCATCTAGACCGGGAATAGCATCTGCTATACCACCAGTAAATGAACCACTATCATCAGGAGCAGTAATAGTCGCACCGATGTTACCACCAGTTTCAACCATCAACATTTTAGTAACCGCTTCTAGTTTAGCTCTAGCCTTTGCGGGGTCTTGTTCAAGTGCCTTCTTATAGAAGTTTTCTAGAAACTTAATACTCTTAGGAGCAGCGTTAACTGCATTCTTAGACTCAATAAGACCTTCAGCAATCTTACCACCACCAGCTAAGCCAATAGTCATAGATATGATTTCCTGCATCATCTTTTCTTTGTTATTAGCAGCAGGCATATCTGGCACCCATTTCTGGAATGCATCATTGGCAGCATTAATAGCTTTAGACATATCTACAGTAGGACCACCTAATGGACTATTAGGGTCCACACCACCACTTAACATGAAGGCAGCGAAGTTAGCTGTACCCTTTAGAGCTTGGATCATACCACCTTGTATAGCGCGTTCTGAAGACCCTTCGTCACCACCAAATACATCAAGCAGTTCATCAGGTGAATAATACGCACCAGTTGTATGTTCTTTTCTAGGAGGCGAAACAAATGCTCTACCACCTTCACCATTATCCTGTACTCTAGCGTTACCAATAGGAATACCTAGAACAGTGAATGGTTCTCCCTGAGCTTCAAATGTTTCTATATTCTCTGGATTATCCATGCCACCGGGAGCATAATTATCTCCTAGGAACATACCTTCTCGTTGTCTTACTACGTTTGGTTGCGGAGTAGGAGCAGTAGGACTAGGAGTTTCAGTAACAGTTGCAGGGGCACCAGACCAATCTTCTTCCCATGGCTTCTTTGTAGGAGCGGCTACAGGTGGAGCAGATTTAGACCAGTCTAGTTCCCAAGGCTTTAGTTCAGCCATTTATATTCCTTTATTGTGTAGGCTGGTTGTTCTTAGCAGCCCAACTTGTTGGTAGCTTTGGATCACCGCCCATATATACGTAATCACCCATTACTACGCCGGGCTCTAACATAGGAGGCCCTATTCTATCTGGCTTAGGAACAGCAGCTTGTGGTTCTGGCTTTGCAATAGGATCACCAGCTTTAGTTCTAGGTGAACTGATCCATTCACTAAGTTCTTTATCATACAATGCATTGTTAGGATCAGCAAGAGCTTCTGTTAATGTAGATAATGATGGTTCAAATGACTTATAGATATCTGGATACTGTGTTGCCAGTAATTGCATTTCACCAAGCTGTTGAGTAACAACAGAAGCATTATCAGCACTTCGTAATTGTTCTGAAGATAGCTCTTTCATGTTATTAACAAAAGCTTCTTTATTACTTGAAGTCAACACGGCGTTCTTAATGTTTTCGTAATCCTTGTTAGAGAATCCATTACCTTCAACACCCATAGCCGCACCAACAGCAAAGATGTATCTAATAGCCTTAGCATTAAATTCACGATATGCCTGAGCTTGTTCAGCAGTAATCTGTCCACCACCTACCTTCGCATCAATCTCTTTGAATACTTCAGATAGCATTGATTGTTCATCAGCACCTTGTTGTCCTAAATTACCAATCAAATCAATGAAAGCAGCAGCTTCTGTCTTGAATCCTTCAAAACCAGATACTGCACCAGACACAGTTGTTAGAACATCAGCATTAGCTCCTACCATTTCGGCAAGCTCTTTACCAGTTTGAATAGCAGTCTTAGTATTACCCTTCTGTGTAGCTAATGCACCACGCTGTTGAGCAGATGGTTGTGTAAGCTTAAACACTTCAGCCTTAAGGGCAATACCTTCAGGAGAATTATCTCCACTAGCAGCAATCTCTAGTTCTGGTAGCATTGCTTCAAACATGGCTACTTTCTTAATGTCAGCAGGTTCCTTGCTTTCCTTTAGCTGTCCGATGATAGCCTTAGCACTTCCAAGCTTTCCAGCATTAACACCGTTTTCCAATCCAAGCTCTTTAATCAGATTTTGTGGAGTTACAGGTTCTGTTGCAGGACTAAATGTTACATCCATAGCCGGTGATTCCGGTGGAGTGAAACCTTGGTTAACTTGATCAAATTGTGCCTGATCAATTCCAACAGATTCCATAACACTTCCCTGAGCTTGTTCAGCATCACTCTTTCCCATATTCTTAAATAGACCATCAGGACCAGTTAGGCTACCCAATAGATCGGGGTTCTGATTAGCTTGTACTGGTGCAGCAACAGGACTATTGTTAGCAGATGCATCCATAGGAGCAGCACTAGGATCAAGTCCAGTGTCACCCATCTGAGCAGCCATAGGATCAATGTTGTTAGCATCTGAAGCTTGATCTGGAACAATAGCTTTAGGAGCAGCAAACTTAGCCATAGCTACTTTCTTTTCAACAGCTTCATCCGACCAACCGGCAGCAAACCACTTAGCAATTTCGCCAACAGCTTCAGGTGGCTGATTGTATTGCTGAGCTAGTTGTTCAGCCTTAGTCATACTTTTATCCCATGTCTTCTTTTCTGCATCATATGCAGCCTGCTTCTGTACATAGGAATCATAGGCTACTCTGAAAGCATCTTGTTCTTTAGACGCTCTTGCACGTTCTGCATTCTCAAACGAATTAGAGAAAGCTTTACCAAATCCTGCCATAAATCCCATTGTTATTTACCTTTTATATTGTATTTATAAAGTTTCTTACCATACTTCATAACTTTTGATCCATTCGGAGTTTCTCCGACATATGGCTGCTTTTTATTTTCTGCCTGCATTAGATCAAGCTTACGTTGTGATGATCTAGCAGTACCACCCTTTGGCCAAGACTTTTCAAATCTACGGTCTTCTATATTTGTAGACTTAGTGGTTACTTGTGGTAGATTACTACTAGGCTTACCCTTTAAAACTTTAATCTTAGATTTAGTCTTCTGCTCTTTCTGTTTCAAAGACGATGTAGCTTTAGTAGTTATATTAGGAGTACCTGCCATTACATTGGTCCTTTAGTTACTTCAGATGAAGGCTTAGCCATAAATCCAGCAGTTTCCGGCATTGGTGTTACATCATCTGTAGGAGCTACAATAGCACCCTTATTAGCCTGTAATGCATCAGCAGCGCCAGTAGCTTGTGCTGAAGTAATTTTAGCTTGCTTCTTATAGAAGTTGATAGTTGGAATTGGATCATCATCTAATCCCATAGCAAATGTTATACCAGCGTCTTTAGCCATAATCTCCATCATACGAGCGACAGGACCAGATAATAGCAAAGCCATATCAGGAGCCCACTTACCAGCACCAATACCAGAAGTAACAAACATAGTTGTAGCATCCACTACTGTAACACCTGCTTGTAGAGTATTCAATAGACCATAAGCACCTTGTCTAGTAGACAATTGTTTCATAGCTAACTCAATACCCTTATCAAGTTCGGTTACATCTGGTGGACGATGCCAAGGATAGTTCTTCGTATCTGCGGTAAAATTCTCCCCCGGTATTGGTCCGTTTGGAGCATTTGGTTTTGATTTCATTTAATAGCCTTCAAATAGTTAATGGCAACTTCTAGTCCTTCAACAGAATCCCCAAATGTGCCTAAAGCTGTATTACATTTTAAACATAGCAGTCCGCGTATTTGACCAGTTTCATGGTCATGATCAACATGTAATTTAGTTTGTATGTTACAGATTGCGCAAGCGTTATTTTGTTTAGCTCTTAGGACAATATAATCTTCTTCTGTAATATTGTATTTATTTTTTAAATAGTAGCCACGAGAAATTTCACTAGTTACTACAGTTTCTCTATATTTTTTACTGTAGTCTAATTTTTTAGCTTTATTGCTCTGATAATATCTACGCCGATATTCCTTAGCCTGCTCTAAATCTTTGAAAGGCATATAATATTTACTCTCTTATATTAACGAGCGCCTAAAGCATACTTGTTGCTTATACCACCATAGATAGGTCCATTTGGTCTGCTAGGACTTACGGGTGTCTTTCTAGGACGAGTACCAGTTGGTGCTGTAGGTATACTAGGAGTTGGTGTCACTGTTCCACCAGTTGGTCTTTGTGGACTACGTCTACTTCTTCCCATTACATTCTGCGGATTAACATTTGGATAGGCTGCATATGGCATGGCCATTATTTGTTTCCTTTATTAATTATTTACTTTTCTTGTCTTTACCAACTAGTCGTTCTTGTTCGAAGTTATCGAAATATTTACGATCATACTTGTTGGGTGATAGTTTGTTAGATTCCAATCCTTCTTCATCTGAATTAGGATCGTAGTATTGTTTAATGCGTTCTTTGATTGCTTGTTGTAGGTCCATTTGTTATTCCTTATGTTGATATACTATTCAATATCAGATTGTTCCGGTGATATCGTATCAAATATCAAGCTATAGTTTCTTTTTCATCCCGCTCGGTATTAAAATGAAGCTATAGTTTCTTTTTTACCGATATTCGTCCCGTTCGGGAGCATGAATG
>ERZ869921.349-NODE-349-length-30991-cov-5.784361_pt1 | contig 30991 bp, 46 predicted proteins | sample MGYA00579310_ERZ869921 | MGnify/ENA primary metagenome ERZ869921 (study PRJEB32216, sample SAMN09231816) | wastewater metagenome | place: USA: Maryland | collected 2016-06-21 | study: EMG produced TPA metagenomics assembly of the PRJNA472060 data set (Reclaimed... | reverse complement strand
GCGACTACTCGACGTTCCCGAGCGGGTGGTAGTCGTGACCAGCTTCGAGGACTACCGGCCCGGCTCGACGACGACGCCCAGCCTTCGAGACATCGCGCCTGAAGGTGCCGGCCGTCCCGCCCGGTCTCGTCGTGCCGGCGATGAACGGGTCGCCGATGCCGACGGTCGACGAGCTCGACGTGCGGTTCGTGCCGGTCGAGCGCGTCCTCATCGACCTGCCGGCGAGCTTCGTCGCCGGCGAGGTCGCTCGTGTCCTGGCCGCTGCGATCGCAGCGGCGAACCCGACCCCCGACCAGGGAGGCCCCCGATGACCACCACCACGCTGCTGCCCGCGGGCGACCTCGAGGCGCTCACGAAGCGTTTCGACCCGCTCACGACCGACCAGCTCCGCATCGACGGCGTGATCGACCCGACGACGCGCGTCCTGACCGTGAGCGTGTCCGTCGAGCTGACGCGCGCGCAGGCCGACGCCGTGTTCCCGCTCCTCGGGATGGGGCGCTACGTCCGCGTGACGGTCGCGCCGATCGGGTCGGGCGGCGACGCCGTCGCGGTCGAGGCGCTCGGCCAGGTCGACGCGGTCGCGTCGAAGCGGAAGGTCGACAAGGACGGGTTCGAGACGTTCACGCAGACGCGCGGCGCGAAGGTCGCGGCCGACGCGGGCGTCGCGACGGTGATCGTCGCCGGCGACGTGATCGACGCGTGGCCCGTCGCCACGTCGGGCGGGGAGGAGTAGGCGGTGGCCGCAGTGGCGGTCAGCGTCGACTCGCGCGACTGCAAGACGGCCGGGTGCGGCGGCGAGGCTGCGCACGCGCGCGGCCCGTACGCGGGGCTGTGCCTGGCGTGCACCGCGACGCAGCGGCGCCGCCTCTCGGCGATCCAGCGCGCGGGGGCGGCGAAGCTGACTCCGGAGCAGCGCAGCGAGCGGGCGCGCGCCGGCGGCATGACGAAGGCGGCCGGGCCTGCCGCGGGCGGGCTGCGTACCGTCACGAAGCAGCTCGAGCAGGCCGCGGTCGCGCTCGACCGGGCGCGCGCCGCCGAGGCGAAGGCGATGCAGGCCGCGCGCGACGCGCGCGCGGCCCGCGTCGCCGCGGAGGAGCGCATCGCTGAGCTGCGGCGCGACCTCGACGTCGTGCTCGGCCTCGCGCAGGCGGCGGCGTCGTGACGACGGAGCAGCTCGACGAGCTCGTCGCGGGCCTCGACGAGGTGAAGGCGTTCCTCTCCAGCCTCGACGAGCCGCCGAACGCGGCGCCCGTCCGCGTTGACTTCGTCAACGACGCGTGGAGCCAGGTCACCTACATGCGGGAGATGGTCGCCGAGGCGGCGCACCGCGCTGCGTTCGAGCGCCTCGCCGAGTCGGTGCCGCGGTGAACAGCTACGTCGTCGGGATCGACCTCTCCACGAAGCGCCTCGACGCGGCGCTGATCCCGCTCAGCGGGCGCGGCACCGTCGCCGTCGCGACGCAGCACGTCGCCGCGACCACCGACGGCGACGCCGCCAGGCTCCGCGAGGTGCATGCTGCGGCGCACACCATCCTCGGGAAGCTGCGGCGCGTCGCGGAGCGGGACGGGCGTGTCGTGCTCGTCGCGGTCGAGCAGCCCGCCGCCGGCGGGAACGCCGCGATCCTCTCGCAGCTCGCGCCCGTGTACGGCGCGGTGTGCGCCGCGACGAGCAGCGACGAGCTCGTCGTCGGGATCCGCGTGTCGGCGTGGCGCGGCGCGCTCGGGCTCCGCACGCGGCCGCCGGTCGACGTGACGGCCGACCTGTCGAAGAGCGCGGCGGCGAACGCGCGGAAGGCGTGGTTGAAGCAGCAGAGCGTCGCGTCGGCGATGCGGCTCCTCGCCGACGAGGGGCACGCCGTCCCGATCGACACGCACGACGCGGCCGAGGCGATCCTGATCGCGGCGGCGGCGCGGATCGTTCACACACCCGAGGCGGCAGCATGACCAAGCCCGCGTGGAGCGTGATCGTGCGCGTCGTCGACGCTCACGGTGAGCGCCAGGCCGTCGCGCTCGACGTCGTCGTCCACGCGGACGCCCCCGCCGAGGCGCGCGCCGCGGCCGAGGCCGCCGCGTTCCGTCACGTCGCGCTCGTCGAGCACGCCCGCGGCGGGCCGCGCGCACGCGCGCCGTTCGGGCGCGGCTGGACGCGCGAGGCGCTCGACCGGTGGCAGACGAGCGTCGTCCACGCCGACCGTGTCGACGACGTCCTCCGCACCGACCTCCCCGCGCGCGCGCTCGAGCAGGGAGTGCTCCTGTGACGACCACCTCGAGCGCGGTGAAGACGGCCGCCGTCCGCTACGTCACCCGCGGCTGGACGATCCTCCCCCTCTTCGGCGTCGACCAGGACGGCGACTGCGGCTGCGGGAACCCGGACTGCCAGAGCCCCGGCAAGCACCCCGCCGGGATGGCGTGGAAGACGATCAACGACGCGACGGACGCCGCCGCGCACTACGACGAGAACCCGCACCACAACATCGGGATCGTCGCCGGGCCGAGCCGCCTCGTGATCATCGACCTCGACGGGCCCGACGCGATCGCCGCGTTCATGAGCCGCGTCTCGCCCGAAGCCGTCAAGGGCGCGCTCGCCGTCGACACCGCGCGCGGCGTCCACCTCTACTTCGACGACGCGACCGGCGAGTACGGCCCGATGGTCGGCCGCGACGACGACGCCGGGATCGACGTCCGCGCCGGATCGAGCTACGTCGTCGCGCCGCCCTCCACCCACAAGAGCGGGCACGTCTACCGGTGGCGCGGCGACGCCGGCCAGTACGCCGAGAACGCCGAGCCGCTCCCGCTCCCCGCCGAAGTCCGCACCTACCTCGACCAGCGCAAGGCCGGGAGCCGCGTCCGCGTCCTCGGCGACGCGCAGCGAATCGGCGAAGGGCAGCGCCACACCACGATGGTCAGCCTCGCCGGCACGATGCGCGCCCGCGGCATGAGCGAGCGCGAGATCCGCGCCGCGCTCGACGTCGCGAACGAGGAGCGGTGCGACCCGCCGATGGACGCGCGCGACGTCGCGAGGATCGCGCAGAGCGTCTCGCGGTACGAGCCGAACCAGACGCGCGACCCGCTCGCCCTCCTCGCCGTCCTCGTCGGGAACCAGCGCGACGCCGACGCCGCGGCCACCGCGCCGAACGGGTACGCGTGGCTCGACGAGGCCGAAGTCGCGGCGCTCCCCCCGACGACGTACCTCGTCGAGGAACTGATCCCGGAGCGCGCCCTCACGATGACGTACGGGCGCCGCTCGAGCGGCAAGAGCTTCGACGCGCTCGACCTCGGCCTCTGCGTCGCCACCGGGCGGCCGTACCACGGCTTCGCGACGGTGCGCGGCCCCGTCGCGTACGTGATGGCGGAGGGGCAGGGCGGCGCCGCGAAGCGGATCGACGCGTGGAAGCGCGCGCACGGCGTCGCCGGCCCGATCGACGGGTTCAGGATGCTGATGCGGAGCGTCCGCCTCGCGTCCGAGGAGAGCGTCGGCGAGCTCGTGACGAGCCTCGCGGCGTGGCCCGACCCGCCGCAGCTGCTGATCATCGACACGCTCGCGCGCTGCATGAGCGGCCTCGACGAGAACAAGGCGTCGGACTCGGCGCTGCTCGTGCACCACCTCGGCGAGATCACGCGGCTCGTCGGGTGCGGCGTCCACCTGGTGCATCACGCCGGGTGGAACGACGACCACGAGCGCGGTTCGAGCCTGCTCGGCGACGCGTGCGACGCGGTGACGGCGATGCGGCGGCTCGATCACGACGACCCGAAGAGCGCGATCCGGTGGAAGCCGGAGAAGACGAAGGAGGGCGAGATCCCGCCTCCGCAGACGCTGCGGATCGTGCCGGTCGCCGAGTCGGGGTCGGCGGTGCTCGAGACGGCGCAGCACGCGGCGGCGGCGGTGTCGGATGCGCGGGACGCGGTGCGCGTCCAGCTCGTCGTCGCGCTGTTGCGGCGCGGCGATGGAGCCGCGTCGATGGCGGACGTGTGCTCGACGCTCGGCGAGAGCGGCGCGCCGCTCGACGCGTCGACGGTGCGGGCGTGGCGGAAGAAGCCGGTCGTCGCGCAGCTCCTCGCGGACGCGGGGGTGTCGTGGGACGTGTCGGGTGGGCGGGGCGGGTGGAGGCTCGTGGAGCCGGACAGGGACGATCAGGAGGTGATCTGGTGGGACCGGTAGCGCGGCGCGTCGTCGCGGTGGTGGTCGGTGTGCCGCTGGTCGCGGCGGCGGCGTGGGCCGCGTTCGCGTGGTGGATCGAGGGGGTGCCGCCGATGCAGTCGACGGATGACGACTGGTTGTTCGCGTGGGCTGCGGGTGACGCGCCGGCGCCATGGGCCGAGGTCGAGGAGCGATCGCAGGACGTGTGGCGCGCTCGCGCTCGTCGCGCCCTCGCCGCCGCCTCGGAGACGCCCGATGCCTGACGTGACGATCCGCCAGGGGTGGTTCGGCTCATGGAAGGGCCGCGAGTGGGCGGCACGCGAGACGCCGGGCGTCTACGTCCTCCCCGGCGAGGGGCCCGAGCCATGTGCCGTGGTGACGGGCGCGACGGCCGCCGACGTCGCCGCGTGGCGCACCGCGTGGCTCATGAATCGCGGCCAGAAGCACCGCGTCCAGCGCAGCAGGTGCCGCGCCGCGAAGTGCCGGAAGACGACGAAGAACCTCTACGACTTCGGCACGCTGCGCGTGAAGCTCTGCGACGAGCACGCGCCAACGCGCGGCGAGGACGGCGCGTGGGAGATGCTGCCCGGCGTCGAGCTGAAGCCGTACCGCGCACCTGCCGAGGAGGCGCCTGATGCGCGGTCGCCCGAGAACGCCGATTCGGCCGGTTCGCTTGCCCGGGAGGCCGCATCGCTGCAGGGAATCGTGCGTGCGCCCGACCCTGACGCGGGAATCCCGTCATGGTCGTCGCTCAGCGGCGTATGGACGGACGTCGAGACGCCGTCCGTCGAGTACGTGCGGCGCTTGCGCAGGCACCTTGACGACGAGCGCGAGAGATGGCTCCGCGCGATGGCGGCGGACACGGGCGCCGACGAGCGCGACAGGGCGCTGTTCGAGGAGTGGCGCGACGTTCGCGAGCGCGCCGCCAAGGTCGACGACGAGGCCGAGTCGTGAGCGTCGAGCGGATCTACTACTGCGACGCGCCCGACTGCGGCGAGCACGTCCGCACCGCCGCCGACCTCCCCGTCGGCGTGCTGCGCCTCCGCGGCCACGGCTACCCGACGCGCCACTTCTGCTCCATCGACTGCGTCCTGCGCTGGGCCGCAGCGCAGACACCCGACAAGGAGGATCACACCGATGGGTAGGCGCCCCGACCAGGGCCCGCCGCGGCGCCGCCACGACCTCGCCGCGGCCGCGGCCGTCGTCGCCGCCGCAACCGCGACCGCCGCCCACCCGCCCGCCACGCTCCGAGGCGCCGTCGCGCTCATCCTCGCCGTCGTCGGCGCGGCCGCCGCGGGCGTGTGGACGGGCGCCGCCGCGATGCAGCACCGCGTCGTCGAAGCGGAACGCCGCGCCGCGCGCCGCCACCTCGACGACATCGCCCACCACAACATCGCCCACCACCAGCGCCGCCTCGCCGAGCGCATCCGCGACGCACTCGGACCGGGAGGCGCGGCGTGACGAGCTTCCACGACCCGGCGCGGTGCCGCTACTGCGGCGCCCCGATGCGATGGAAGCGCCGCACCGCCGTCTACTGCGGCTCCTCCTGCCGCGCCGACGCCAGCAGGCTGCGCCGACTCCTCGAAGGGGAGCCGACCGACGGGTACGCGAGCGTCGCAGCGTTCATCGCCACGCGCCACCGCCGCAGCACCGCCGTGGCGGTACCCAGCAGCGCTTCTGCTGGGCGCGGGCCGTTCAGACGGGCATCCGGCCGGAACGAGGATCGCGCAGCGTGAGCGGCCCTCAGAAGCGCCGCCGGCCGTACGCCCTCTACGCCACGATCGGCCTCGCCCTCGACCTGGCCGCGCTCGCCGCCCGCGGAACGCGCCTCGACGCGTGGACGCTCCTCCTCCTCGCCTCCGCGGTCGTCCTCGTCGCGTACCTCCGCCGCCGCGTCGAGAAGTGGCGCGCCGACAGCGTCGCGTACGCCGCGGCGACGGACACCGCGCGCACCGTCGCGACCATGACGCGCGCCACCCGCGCTGCGACTGCCGAAGCGGGCCGAGCTGCGCACCGCGCCGCAACCGGGCAAGGCTGGAACCTCGACACGCGCAGCGTCCGCGTCGCGTCGCTCACCGCGCAGCGATGGAACGCCGCCGCGCCAGCCGCGAGCGACGAGCTCCGCAAGCGCGCCGAGAAGGGCCGCAGCGTCGGCCGCGTCCTCGACGCGCACGCCACCCCGAGCGGCGAGCGGTTCACCGTGAAGCTGCCGCGCGGCGTCCACGCCGACTCGCTCGACGCGTCCGCGATCGCGAGCGTCCTCGACGCGAACACCGCCCTCCTCTCCCAGGGCAAGTCGGCCCGCTACGTCGACGTCCGCGTCCGCCGGTTCGACACCCTCGCCGAGCCGCGCCGCCGCCCACCGCGCGACCCCGAAGCGGCGTGGTCGCCGCGCGTGACGATCGGCGTCGACGAGGACGGCGACCCGGTCGTGCTCGACTTCGGCGCAGCGCACGGCGTCCTCGGCGGCGCCAGCCGCGGCGGCAAGAGCGCCCTCGGCCACGGCCTGATCGAACACTGGGCCGACAACCCCGACGCCGCCCTCTACGTCTGGGACGGCAAGGGCGGCGCCGAGCTCGGGAAGTGGCGCAAGCACACCGCCTTCTTCCACGACGGCGTCGGCGTCGGCCTCGACGGCGCCCGCCGCGTCCAGCGCATGGTGGACGCGCGGTTCGACCGCCTCGTCGAGCTCGGCCGCGAGAACGCGGCAGGCGACTACGCCGCGTTCCCGCCCGTGCTCGTGTTCGTCGACGAGGTCGGTGCGTACTCGACGCAAGGGCGGGACGCGAAGGCGCTGCTCGAGGTGCTGCGCGACGTGATGATGCGCGGCCTCGCCGTCCACGTCACGGTCGTGCTCGCCAGCCAGAAGCCGACCGACGACAGCATCCCCTCGGGTCTGAGCGCGCTGGCGGAGAACCGCGTCGCGTTCAAGTGCGGGAGCCTCCCGATGTCGACGAGCATCCTCGTCGACGCCGCCGTAGCGATCCACGCCGTCCGCGACCTCCCCGCGCCCGAGTCGAGCGAGGAGGGGAAGCGGCGCACAGCGGGCCGGTTCGTCGTCGTCGGCTCGGGAGGGGGCGTCCGGTTCGGTCGCACGTTCTACGCCGACCCCGCCGAGCTCGCTGCGAGCGTTCCGGGTCGGAGCGACGCTTCGCTCGCCGAGCACCCCCCGGAGGGGGGCGAGGCGCGCGCGCGGCGCGCCGGCGCGGACACGCGCGCGCGCGCACGCGAGGACGACGCGGACGTGGTGATCGACGTGGACGTCCTCTACGAGGACGACCACGCCGCTCCGCCCAGCCTTCCGCCGGGTCGCCCCGTCTCGCCGCCTCCGGCGGCGGGCGGCGCGGCCGGCGCGGCCGGCCTCGGGGTCGGTCCGTGGATGCCTCGCTTCGACGGCGAGCCACGCTCCGCGTGGCGTCGCCGACGAAGCGAGGCGTGGCGCCAGCCGCCGCGGGCGCCGCGGTGACGGTGCTCCGCACCGTCGCGCGCTGCGCCGCCACCGTCGCGTGGTTCGTCGCGTTCCTCGCCGCCCGCATCGAACGATGCGGCCGGCGAGGAGGCCGCGTGTGGCGGCGCCTCTACGAGGCGCACATGCGGAGCGCGACGTGGCAGCGCCACCGCGCGCGCACGATCCGCCGGAGCGGCGGGTCGTGCGCGCGCCTCACCTGCGCGAAGCGCGGCGCGCGCGACGTGCACCACCGCACCTACCTCCTGATGGGGTGGGACCCGTGGCTCGTGCTCGTCGCGATCTGCCGGCCGTGCCACGAGGCGACGCACGGGTTCCGGATCCCGCGCGGGCGGCGCCGCGGCGCTACGCGCCGGGTGCGCCTTCCGCTCTGAGCCGGTCGAGGGTGCGCTCGGCGAGGTCGCGGTAGTCGTCGCGGAGCGCGCCGTCCGCGATCGCGCCGCGGAGGAGGCCGGTGAGTTCGCCGCGGTGGCGGCGGACGCGCGCGAGCTGCTCGTCGAGGTGGCCGCACTGCGCGACGCTGCGCGCGAGGAGCGCGTCGACGTCGCCGCCCACTAGAAGTCCGACTCGACGTACAGGAAGCTGATGTCGACGACGATCGCGGCGGTTCCCGCCTTCGTGTTTCCCGTGATCTGCGCGCCCATGAACGTCGTGTTGCCGGGCAGGTCGGTCGTCGCCGACCCCTCGACGAGCGTGCCGGTGTTCATCTGCTCGAGCGACCAGCCGATCGCGCTGCCGTTCGGGGCGCAGAACATGCGGGCCTCGTACCAGTGCGTGCCGCTCACGTTCGCCGCGAGGCCGGTGTTGACCTGGGTCGCGGTGCCGGCGCCGTCGTTGGACTGGAACTGCCACGTCGTCTGGCCGGCCGAGTTGTCGAACGCGAAGCCGGCGCAGTGCGTCAGCGTGTTCGGGTTGACGTTGCCGAGCGCGGCGGCGGGGCCCATCCCGACGAACGCCGCCATGCCGGACTGGAACGTCGCGATGCCGAACTGGGCGACGAAGAAGAAGCCGCCCAGCCCTGCCGCGTTGCCGCGCCAGAACTGCGCGATGTTGTGCCGGTTCCCAGCTGCGCTCGCCGCCGCGGCCGCGCTCGTGTAGCGGATCCGGCGGACGCTCGAGAACAGGTCGGTCGTCGCGACGTTCGCGGTGCCGGCTGTGCCGGACGCGCCCGCGCTGTAGTTGAAGATCTGGGTCAGGGTGCCGTTGCCCGTGCCTCCGAAGAAGCACGTCTTGACGGCCCACATCGGGTTGCCGCTGAGCGGAATCACGAGGCCGCTAGGCCCGCGGGCCGTCGGGATGTTCCGCCCGGCGCGCTGCCGCGAGAACAGCGACACGCCGTCCGCGGGCGCGGCCGGCAGGTCGGTGCCGGCGTACTCCGCGAGTTCGACGGCGGACAGGAACGGGCGCGGCATCGGCTACGCGACGACGACGACGCGGAGGCTGTTCAGCGCGGGCGCCGACGCGAAGTTGAGGCGGACGACGGTCGTCGATGTGCGGGTGACGTCGCAGAGCACCTCGAGGCCGCTCGACACGACGAAGACCGCGACGACGACGTCGGTCGTGCCGAGGTTGTGCGTGACGTCGATCTGGGTGAGCGACCCGTCGCCGATCGTCTGCGCGAACCGCTTCGCCCGGCCCGAGTAGGTCGCGAGCTTGAGCGGCGTCACGAAGCGCGCGTCGTCGGTGCCGGTGTCCGTCTCGGCCTGCGTCGCGATCTCGGCGATGCCCTGCGCGCTCTCGGTCGCGGACGTCGCGCCGGCGACGAACGCCGTCCACGCGACGTTCGACGAGCCGATCGTGCCGTTGACGCCGGTCTGCCGCCACGTCGTGCCGCCGTTCGTCGTGCCCTCTTCGACGACGACGACCGCGGCCTCGAGCTCGGAATAGACGTCGGCGTCCGCGGCACGCGTCATCGGGCTCGCGGCGCCGTTCCAGATGTAGATGCCGTTCTGGTTCGCCGTCGACTGGTCCTTCACGAGCACGCGGTCGTTGGCGGCCATCGAGACGCCGTCGATCGACGCGCCGGGGCTCGCGATCGTGAGGTTGGCGGTGCTCGCGGCGCGCGCCGAGTCCTTCCACGCGACGCCGGCGGCGAGCGCAGCGACCGAGTCGTCGACGTACTGCTTGTTCGCGGCGTCGCCGTTCGCGCTCGGCGTCGGCAGGTTGACTGCCTTCACGGCCGACTCGAAGTCGAGGTTGATCTTGACGGGCTTGGCCATCGGGAGCTCCTACGAGAGGCGCGCCGACCCGCTCATCGGGGCGGCGAACTGGACGACGGTGACGAGGGTCGAGGTGTGCACGACCTCGGCGACGACCTCGACGCCGCCGACGGTGAAGACGGCGACGTCCGGGAAGAAGCCGAGGTTGTGCGCGATCGTCCACGTCGCCGACGCGGACGCCTGGGTGTGGACGTACGCGGCCGAGTCGCCGCCGCCCGCGGGGCCTGGCGGCCCCATCGCGCGCACGACGACGCGACGCGACGCCGCCTTCACGACGACCGCGTCGACAGGCGCAGCGCGCACCACGACGCGCCGAGGCGGCGGCGCGACCACGACCCTGCTCGTCGTCACCGCGTGACCTCGGGCAGCACCCGGACGTAGCCGCTGATCGGGACGTCGACCGTCGACCCGGACACGAGCTCGAGGTCGTAGACGAGCTCGGCGCCGGGCGTCGTCGGCGTGACGGCCGCGGTCTGCGTCGCGGTCGCACTGATCGTGATGATGCGGACCGTGACGACGGTGCCGTCGTCGAGCGTCTCGGACGCGGTGCCGCCGAGCACGATCGTGCCCTGCGCCCCGGTCGGCGACGTCCGGAACTCGAGCACGGGCGTTCCGGCCGTGGCCGGCGCGACGTCGGTTCGGGTGCGGACGTCGAGGCGGGCGGTGTAGCCGGTGAGGTCGGGCGCGTTGCCGTCCTCGTCGGTGTAGCGCACCTCGAGCGCGAAGCTGCCGCTGCGGCGCAGGTCGAAGTCGAGGCGTGCTCCGCCGAACGGGCCGGCGTCGTCCGTCGTGGTGTCGCCGGCGAGGCTCACGACGACGCGTCGGACCCGTTCAGCTTGATCGTGTCGAGCAGCATGGCGGCGGCGACGCCGATCCCGATCCCGCCGGCGCGGTCGAGGCCCGCGACGAGCGCGTCCCACGCCTCGCCGGTGCCGCCGTCGGTCGTCGCGGCGATGACGCCGGTGAGCAGGAAGCCGGCCGCGGCGACGAGGCCGTAGCGGATGCCGCGCAGGACGGGGTTCGTCGAGCGCCAGATGGTGCGGATGGTGGTCATGGCGGGGTTCTCCTAGATGCTCATGCGGACGAAGAGGCGCACCTGCGAGGTGCGGCGGATGCGCGACTCGACGGCGCCGCCGTCGGAGTCGCTCGTCGACGACGTGTTGCCCTCGACGGTGCGGAACGTGCCGGCGTTCCGGTCGACCCAGCCGTCGAAGAGGCCGACGTGGTCGGCGACGCCGTCGCCCGTCCAGTCGAACAGGACGACGTCGCCGGGTTCTGGGTCGCGGGTGACGGTCGCGCCGTTCTCGCCGTTGAGCGCGGCCGCGACGATGTAGGGGCAGTACGCCCAGAGCGCGCCCTGCCTGAAGCCCTTGCTGCCGGCCTGGACGTAGCAGTAGGTGACGAACATCGCGCACCACGGACCGATGAGGCCGTACCAGTCGGAGAAGGCGCACCGGTTCGACGAGGGCGGCGACTCCTTGACGCCGATGTGGCGCTTCGCCTCGGCGAGCGCGCGCGTGCGGAGCGTCGACTGGTTCCGCTCCTTCCAGAGGCGGTACCGCCTCTTCGCCTCGTACGCGACGGGGAGCGGCTTCGCCTCGGTCAGGTACGCGTAGAGGACGGCGCCGCCCGTCTGGACGCACTTCTCCTTCGGGTAGCCGAGCAGCCACTTCGCGCGCGCGCACGCCTGCGCTGTGAGCGGCCCGAACTCGCCGTCGCGCTCGCCGACGTAGAACGCGCCGAACGGGTTCGTGACGAGCGCGACCTGGAGGTCGCGCACGCCCGGGCCCTTCGTGGTCGGGCTGGTAAGTCCGTACGTCTTCGTCGGTCCCACTCGGCTTCGTCCTTTCGTGTCGACAGTGAGGATGACAGGAGTGTCGGAAGGGCTAGGCTCGGACGTGGTCGACGATCGTGAAGATGGCGCCGACGAAGATCCCGAACACCGTCGCGGCGCCGATCACGAACTTCCCAGCGACGCCGAGGCGCTTCTCGCGCGCCGCCTGGTCGTCGACGAGCTTCGCGACGAGCTCCTCGAGCGCGCCGAGGCGCTCGTCGACGCTCTTCTCGATCCCGCTCACGCGCTCCTCGATCGCGGCGTGCGCGTTCGCCGACTCGGCGCGCGCCGAGTTCCGCGCCGTCTCCATCCCGGCGAGGGTGCGCTCGACGCGCTCGACGATCGCGGCGGTCGCCGCGACCTGGCCGATGAGAGCGTTGACGCTCGTGCGGAGCTCGGCGATGTCAGCGTTCGGGACGGTCATGCCACTCGGGCGAAGATGCCCATCGCGAGGTGGAAGCACGTCGGCGCGACCGACCCGTTGTGGTCGAGGCGCCACCGCGGCTTGAGGACGGAGAAGCCGTACGCGCTGATGTTCGTCGCGAGGCTCGCGAAGTTGACCCAGCCCGAGTCGAAGTACTTGAACCCGGTCGTGAGCGCGACCGCGATCGGCGTCGCGGTGTGGAGGTTGATGTTCGTCGTGATCGCGCCCGTCGCGCCGCTCGCCGCTTCCACGAGCGCCTGGAAGCGCGGCCCGAACGAGGTGACGCCGGTGCCGGCCGCGGTGACCTGCACCTGCGACATCACGCGGAGCTGGAGCGTCCCGAAGTCGTCGCCGCCGACCTGGTCGAAGAAGAGGCGGTCGCGCTCGTCGAACTCCTGCGCGTCCGTGTTGAACACGCTCGGGTTCGACTTGTACGCCGCGGCGCCGCGGAGCGCGTCGAACTGGGAGAGCGCGACGTTCATGTTGTCGCGCACGTGCGTGTTCAGCAGCGCCGCGGTGACGGTCTCGCCAGTCACCCAGGTTCTCGGGGTCGTCCGCGCCATCGCGTTCTCCTACCAGGCCAGTCGGGTCGAGGTGTCGAGCTGGCTGCGCGTCGTCGAGTCGAGCACCCAGAACTGGTCGCCGCTCAGCGGCGAGATGTCGAACGCGGCCTGCCACTGCCCGTTCGCGCCGCTGACCGAGAAGCCGTCGACCCAGAAGTTCGCAGCGGCGACGCTCGCGCCGCCCGCGATCGGCCGCTTCACGCTCACCGCGCTCAGCTGGAGCGACACGAGGCCGAGGACGCCGACGAGGAGCGCGCCGCTGAGCGAGCCGAGCTGCGGCGTCGCGCTCGGCATCCGCAGCTTCGGCGACGCGAACCGGCCGAGGTAGTGGCCAGCAGCGTCCGCGAGCTGCGAGATGCTCGACGGGCCGAGGATCGTGTCGATCGACAGGCTGCGCTTCCCGTACTTCGAGATGCTCGACGCGTCCTGCACCGTCGACGACGACGAGCCGCTCGTCGCCTTCACGTCGTTGTAGAGCAGCGCGTCGCTGAGCGCCGCGCCGGTCTCCGCCATCGGGACTTCGCCGGCGCCGTTCCCGAGCGTCACCGTCGGGACGGTCGCGCCGGCGTCGCGCCGCGCCGCGCGACCCTGGAAGCGGATCCCGACGGCGGGGTCGGTCCAGATGCGGCCGCCGTCCGTCGCGGCGCACTGGCGGAGGTGCTCGAGCGCGTTCACGCGCTCGCCTGCGCCGATCGCGGCGACCGTCGTCGACGTCGAGTCCTGCGCGCCGAAGAGGCCCTGCGACTGGAGGACGCGCGCGATCCGCGCGTTCGCGGTCTCCTCGTTCGGGACGATCTCGTAGGACGAGCCGGGGCCGGGGGTGCCGCCGACCCACGCGTCGACGGTGAGGGTGGAGGTGCCGCTCGCGACGATCGTTCCGACGCCGCCCGATCCGGTGCCGGAGCTGATCCCGACGCGGTACCCGACCCACGCGCTGCCGACCCACGTCTTCGACGAGTCGGTGAGGACGAGGCCTGCGACGTCGCTCGCGACGCCGAAGTCGAGGCGGGGGTCCCACTCGCCCATCCCGAGCGCCTTCAGGAGGCACGACCCGGACACCTGCACCGTCTGGTCGTTGGGGCCGGTGAGGTTCGGCGTGACGTCCCAGATCTGGCCGAGCATGAGGTCGTCGCGCTCGCCGCGGTAGAACGAGGTCAGCAGGACGCCGCTCCCGACGACGGCGCGCGACCCGGTGTCGGGGTCCCACGCGCCGTCCGCGTTGTCGAGCTCGACGCTCCACTGGCCGACGTCGGGCTGTTCCGTCTCGAACGAGCGGCCCATCCGGACGGAGAAGCCGCGGACGCGCCACGAGTCGTCGAACGTCGACGCGCCCGGGTAGGTGGTGGAGAGGACGTTCGACGCGATCAGCGCGGCCGGTGCGAGGCCGGGCGTCGTCGCGACGCGCATCGTGAACATGGGGCGTTCCGACGCGTCGGGCTGGCCGCCCTCTCCGGGCCGGCCCGCGTAGACGTGCATCTGGTCGACCCACAGCGTCGCGGCGCCGGCGAGGCGCAGGTAGGCGCGGTAGATGGTGCCGGGCGTGAGCTTCCCCTCCGGCCAGTAGCCCTGCACGAGCGTCCACTGGTTCAGCGGGAGGCTCGTCAGGCCCTTGTCGAGCACGGCGTCGATCGTGCCGTTCGCGTCGGTGCGGATCGTGAGCGTCCCCGCGGTGAGCGCGGTCGTCGGGTAGATCCACGCGCCGACCGTCGCGCCGCCCTTCGGCGCGATGAAGCGGTGGTAGGCGGCGTCGCCGCTCGCGGCCGCGACGACCTTCAGGCTCTTCGTCGCGCCCGGCACGTAGGCGCGCGTCGCGTCCTGCGAGATCACCGCGCCGCCGACGGCGCCCCACCCGGCGCCGACCGTGTAGACGGTGTCGACGACGCCGTTCCAGCACAGGTTCGACCACGTCATCCGACGCCCGCCCAGAGGTTTCCGCCCATCTCGCGGCCCATCTTCACGAACTCGTCGCGGAGCTCCTTCGCGAACTCCTTCGTCGTCCAGACGTTGCCCTGCACCGTGATGTACTGCTGCAGCGTCACCGTCGACGGGCCGCCGCCGCCGTACGAGCCGCCCGAGTAGCCGCCTCCACCATCGCCACCCGACGAGTCGGGCAGCGGCGTGTCCGGCGTGTCCGGCGGCCGGTTCTGCTCCTCCTGCAGGCTCGCGATCCGATCCTGCACGTTCCCGAGCTCGTTGTACGCCTGCGTGAGGATGTCGCGCCGCTTCGTCGTCTTCACGAGCTTCTCGAGGAGCTTCTTCTGCTTCTGCAGCGCCGCGATGTCGTCCGTCTTCGTCGCGGTCGTCGACGCCTTCGCCGCCTCGAGCTGGGCCTGGTCCCACTCCTTCCCGAGGAGCTCCTCGAGCGTCTTGCGCTGCCGCTGGTCGGGCTCGCGCGCGTCGGTGTCCTTCGCGTCGGCGCGCCTGTCCTTCGCGGTCTCGCGGAGGTCGCGGGCGCGCTGCGACCACTCGCGCGCGACGTCGCCGAACCCGAGGCGGCGCGCTTCGGCCGCGACCTGCTCCGCCGTCTTCGCGGCCTTCGTGTAGCCGCCCGCTTCCTGGCGCTGCCACATCGCGACCTTCCGCAGGTCGCTGCTGCTCGTGAAGCCGTCCCGCTCGAGCGCGCGCTGCATCCGGGCGTGGCGGCGCTCCATGAGGCCGACGCTGCGCTCGGCCGCGTCGAGCTGGCGGTCGCCCCACGTGCGGACGCGGTCGCGGTACGCGTCGTCCTCCTCGCCGCTCTTCTTGGCGGGGGCGTGGAGGCCCTTCGCGAGGCGGAGCGCGCCCGTCATGTTCATGGCGCGGTCGGGGTCGACGCCGCTGCGGATGAGGCCCCACTGCCACTCGTTCACGACGCGCTCGCCGGGCTTCAGCATCGCGAGGACGGAGTCCTGGCCGAGGCCGCCGCGGACGCGGCCGCGCGTGATCGACCCGCCGCCGGCGAGGCCTACGACGGCGCCGCGCGCCGCGCCGGCCGCGCCGTGCCGCTCCCCGTCGCGCCGCACGGTGTCGTAGATCGTGGTGACGCGCACGGTCGCGCTCTTCGACTGCACCGCCGCGATCCGAGCGATCAGCGCGTCGACGTCGCTCTTCCCCGTGACGTTCGCCTTCACGCTCGCCGTCTTCGGCTTCGTGACCTTCGGGAACAGGTCGAGGAGGCGCTGGATCGCCTGCTGCGGCGTCTTCGCGTCCGCGACGATCCGGATCGCGCGACGCCCCTTCCCGGCCTTGTCCGCGAGCTCGACGAGCTTCGCGACGCGCGGGATCTGCTGGTCCGCGTTCGTGCGGATCGTCCAGTCCATGACCTTCGACTTCGCGCGGTTCCCCCACACGCCGCCGCGCGCGAGGTTGTCGGAGAGGCGGCCGAGCGACACCTCGGCGCGACGCGTGAGCGCCGGCATCCCCATGAGCGCGCGCGCCGTGTTCGCCTGCCCCTTCAGGTACTCCTGGTTGAGGCGGTTCGCGTTCCCCTTCGCGCGGTTCCAGTTCGACTCGGCCGCCGCGAGGTCGTCGAGCGCCTTCGACAGGTCGCCCCGCACGACGTCCGCCTCGGCGTTCGTGAACGGGCCCGGCGACGCTTCGAGCTCCGCGAGCTTGTCCTTCAGCCGGCCGACCTTGTCGCGCGCGTCCTCGACCTGCGTCGCGAACCGCCCCATGTTCTGGTCGCCGTACGCCTTGTGGAGCACCTCCTGCGCCTTCGCGGTCGCCGCGTTCAGCGTCTTCTGGCCCTGCGCGACGCGGCCCTGCCAGAGGCTCACCTTCGCCATCGCGTCGCGCCACTCGTCCGTGCCGCGCTTCGCGCCGGCGAGCTCGCGCCGCGCCTGCTTCAGCCCGATCTGGGCCTGCGCGAGCTGGCCGCCCGCGGTCGTCTCGTTGCCGCGCAGGATCGCGAGGTCAGCCGCGTCGGCGGCGGCGCCGCGCATCGCGTCGCGCAGCGCCTTCGCGTTCGACACGGCCGGCGTCAACAGGTCGGCGATGTTCCCGAACGCGCCGATGATGTCGCCGTCCGCGGCCGCCTCGACGGCCGACCCGATCCGCCCGACCGCGGTGATCGTGAGGTCGGCCCACCGATCGATCGTGCCGTCCCGCACCGCGCCGCCGACCATGTCCGCGAGGCCTCCAGCAGCCTGCTCGACGTACGGCATGAAGCGCGTCGCGAGCTTCGTCCCCGCCGTCTCCGCCGAGTTCCCGAGGCGGCGCAGCTCGCCCGCGGCCGTCTGGTTCATCTGGTTGGCGATGCGGTGCGCCTCGCCCTGCTTCGCGATCGCGCGCTCGTACGCGCCGAGCTTCTTCGGGCCGGCGTCGTAGAGCGCGAGCAGGGTGCGGATGCCGTCCGCGCCGACGAGCTGCGAGAACGCCGCGGCGCGCTGCTGATCCGTCAACCCCTTCGTGCGGTCGCGCAGCATCTGCGACACGTCCGCGAGGCTCTTCATCTGGCCGCGCGAGTCGAAGAAGGAGAGGCCGAGGTCCTTCATGACCTTGGCCGACTCCTTCGACGGCCCGGCGAGCTGCAGCAGCGTCGTCTTCAGGCTCGTGCCCGCGTCCGAGCCGCGGTAGCCGGCCTTCCCGAGCGCGGTGAGCGCGACCATCGTGTCCTGGAACGAGTAGCCGACCGCCTTCGCGGCGCCGCCGCCCATCTTCAGCGCGTCCGCCATGTCCTTGACGTTCGCGCTCGTCGTGTTCGACGCGCCCGCGAGGAGGTCGGCGACGCGCGACGCGTCCTTCGCCGGCAGCTTGAACAGCTGCAACGCGTTCGCGACCGCGACGGCGGAATCCTCGAGGCCCATGTTCCCCGCCGCGGCGAGGTCGAGCGACGCCGCGAGGCCGCCACCGAGCACCTGCGACGCGGACAGGCCCGCCTTCGCGAGCTCGAGCTGCGCGCCCGCCGCCTCCGACGCCGAGTACTTCGTCCGCGTCGACGCCGTCTCCGCGCTGCGCCGCAGCGCGTCGAGCTCGCGCCGGCTCGCGCCCGTCTTCGCGGCGAGCTCCGCGAACGTCGAGTCGAGCGTCGCCGCGGCGCGCCCGACCTTCCCGATCGCGAGGCCGGCCGCGAGGAGGCCGCCCGTCGCGGCGGCGCCGCCGATCACGCCGACGCTGCGGCCGAAGCGGCGCGACGCCGAGTCCATCCGCCGCGCCGAGCCGTGCACCTTCGCCTCGGCCTGCCCGAGCTTCCGATCGAGGTCGTCGAGCCGCGCCCCGATCGAGACGTACATCTGCGCGACTTCGGTCACCTCGTCACCCCCTCGCTCGTCTCGCTTCGAGCACTCGCTCAGCCTTGAAGAACCCGAGCCACCAGTCGAACTCGACGGCGCTCATCCGCGTCGACAGCTCGCCGACCGTCACGCCGAGCTGGCGCGCCAGGTTGAAGCGCGCCCACAGGGCCGGGTCGGGAGCGTCGCCGTCACTGCTCGCCAGCAGGAAACGCGGCGGCCGCCTGGTCGGCGGCGCTCACCGCCTCCTCGGCGACCTCCTCCTCGTCGTCGTCGATGAGGTTGTTCAGCGGGTAGATCCGCTCGAGCATCCGCTCGGCGACGCGGACGGGCCAGTCCGCGACGTCGTCGACGTGGAACGGGCCGGGGTCGGCGACGCTCGCGGCGAGCAGCGCTGCCGTGAACGTCGCCTTCCTCGATCCGTCCTCGTCGGTGTGCTCCCGGTTGATCCGCTCGCGCTCCCCGATCGAGAGGCCGCGCAGAAGCACGCTGCCGCCCCACTCGGGGATGTCGACCTCGACCTCGGGGAAGCGAGTCGACGAGACGACCTGGTCGCGGGAGAGGCGCACCATCGTCAGTTCGTGCCCCACGTGACGCCGCCGGTGATCTGCATCTCCGCCTGGAACGTGCCGGCTCCGCCGACGCCCTCCTCGACCGAGATGCGCGTGACGATCGCGTTGAACGTCGCCTTCGGGCGCGTCGCGGTCGTGCCCTGCGGGTGGTACTCCATCGCCTTGATCTGGCCGATGATGCCCGCGAGGTAGCCGTACGTCGTCGGGTCGTAGATGCCCTGGATGCTCTGCGTGCCGTCGAGCTGGCCCGCGACGTAGCTCTTCGACGCGGCGCCGAGGCCGGTCGTCTCCGCCGTGTCCGCGGACTGGTTGAGGCTGCCCTGCGTGACGAAGCCCGAGATGTCGCGGAGCGTCGCGCCCGCGTCGGTCACCTTGATGACCGCGTCCTTGCCGTGCCCAGCTGCCATGGTGTCGTCTCCTGGTCGGTTAGGCCCGCGCGAACGCGAGGCCGAAGTTGATGTTCGCCCCGGTCAGGGCGGTGAGGTTCGAGCGGAGGTACCGGTTCACGGTCCCGGCGACGGCGCTGCGCTGCGCGACGGGCGCGGCGCCGCTGACGAGCGTGAACGTGATGAGGTCCGTCCACGCGCTGTTGTCGACCGAGTGCTGCACCTTGATCGTCGCGGCGGTGAACGTGCCGCCGGCGACGTGCAGGTACCCGGCGCCGCCGTTCGCAGTCGACGCGGCGTTGTCGACGCCGGTGCCGGCGACGATGCCGCTCGCGCTCGCGAGCTGGCGGAGCGACACGACGGGTTCGATCCCGACGCTGCTCTGCGCCTCGAGGCTCGTCGTGACGACGCCCGAGACGGGCGCCTCGACGCTGTAGCGCGTCTGCTCGGCGCTGACGCCCTGCCCGAACGCGCCGAGCGCGTCGCCCTGCGGCCAGAAGATCATCTCCGACCCGTCGAGGCCGAGCGCCGCGGCGAGCACCGCGTGGGCCTCGCCGGCGGCGCCTGCGAAGAGGCCCTGCGCCGAGATGGTGCCGTCCTTCACGCCCGCGATGTACGTCTTCGCGGACTGCTGGAACGTCGTGGTCTCCGCGACGTCCGCCATCGCCTGCGACGACGCCTGCGTGAAGAACGCGCTCACGTCGGCGCCGTTGATGTACAGCTTCGCGTCCTTGCCGTGCCCGGCAGCCACGCTACTTCACCTCCTCGACGCAGCCCTGCTCGACGAGCGCGCGCAGCGTCTTCACGGCGACGAGCGACGCGTCGAGCTCGTCGCCGGGCTCGAGGCGCAGCTCGGCGCCATCCTTCTTCTTCGGGTCGGGCACGTTGAGCCCGACGCGGACGACCAGCTTCGTCATGCGTGCACTCCGATCTCGTAGATGGCGCCGGCGTGCGAGACGCGCCGGTCAGAGTCGATCTCGGCGTAGTCCGCGACGCGGCGGGAGCGGCGCACGACCATCGCGCCAACGCCGGCGACGGTCAGCGGCTGGTCGGTCAGCACGGCGTCGCACCGCTCCGCGATCTCCTTCGCGCGCTTCGCGCTCGGCCCCTCGCAGACGCCCTTCACGAGGTAGGAGCAGCGCGTCCAGACGCGGTCTGCGAGGGCGTACTCGTCGGCGGCGCCGAACTCCTGGAAGAGCACGAGCGGCGCCGCAGCGCCGGCCGGAGCGACGGCGTGGTAGACGCTGCTCGGCGACGCGAGGAGCGCGCCGAGCGTCGCGTCGGCGGCGAGCTTCGCGTAGACGGCCTGGTCGATGCTGTTCACAGCCGCACCGCCCGCGCGACCGCGGCCTCGAACGCGGGGCGCACCTCGTCCGCGGCCGGGGTGAGGAACGGCTGCGCGCTCATGTGGCGCGTCCCGAGCTCGACGTAGATGGCGTAGTCGACGTTCGGCGCGACGATGCCGCTGAACTCGCCGGTGCGCTCACCCTGGATCGAGTTGCGGAGCGCGCCTGTGTCGACCGGCGCGGTCGTCTTCGCGGCGGCCTCGACGTCGAGCATCGCCTTCTCGACGGCGCCCGCGACGGCGCTCCGCACGCGGGCGCGGACCATCGGGATGCGGCTGGTGACGGTGACGCTCACCGAGCCTCCTCGAGTTCGGCGCGGACGCACAGCTGGTCGCTGCGCGGCGCCTCGACGCTCTGGACGCGCCACGTCCGCGCGCCGCACACGACGATGTCGTGGGGGCGCACGTCGACGGTGGCGGGCGCGGTGAGGTTCCACCGCTGCACCGTCTGCACGGCGCCGACGCGCGGCCGCGCCGCGTCGGCGCGCTGCGTCGCCGGCGCGACGCGAGCAGCGGTCGTCGCGACGGTCGTCCACGTCTCCACGTGGCCGCCCTGCGCGTCGCTCACGAGGGAGGCGCGGCGGATCGACACGGTGTCGGGGAGGTGCAGCGCCGCGCGCATGCCCTCCACCTCGAGCGGGGTGAGGAGGCTCGTCACGGCGCGACCACCGGGATCGTCGCGGGGCGCGCCTGGCGGCGCAGCTCCTTCGCGTGTGCGGCGAGGCCGGCTCGGGCCTGCGATCGCTTGTACTCCTGCTGGTCGGCGGAGAAGTCGAACCAGGCGGCCATCGACGCGGCGATCGCGTCGACGCAGTCCGCCGCGGCCGCGTAGACGTCGAACGTGGATCCGGTCGCGTAGAACGGCGGGATGAGGCCGGTCGGGGACACCCACACGCCGGCGTCGAGGTCGATCGTCCACGCGGACGTGTCGACGGGCTGGTAGGCCGCGTCGACGACCTCGGCGTCGGCCTCCCACCAGTCGCGCGGAGCGTCGAGCTCGTAGTACGCGACGGTGGCGAGGCCGGTCTGGACGGGCACCGCGACGAGCTGGGTGTACCGCTCGAACGTGCGGTGCTTGTCGAGGAAGGTGGCGACCTGGTCGTCGGACAGGCGCGGCGTCGCGGAAGCGTCGCCTGCGAGCAGGCGGACGTGAGCGACGATCCTCGAGACGGTGGAGCGCATCACGCTGCTGCCGCCTCGTGCTTGTCCGACGACCAGGCCACCGGGCTACGCGTCGGCCGCGTCGGTGGAGGCAGACGCGTCGACGAGGTACGGCTCGCCGGCGTCGATGGCCTTCTTCGCCGCGGCGACCTCGGCCTTCGTCGCCTCGCGGAACACGCCGATGTTGCTGTTCGGCTTCCCGTTCAGCGGGTCGCGGCCGCGGATGAGGTTGTCCGCCTCGGCGTCGTCCACCTCGTGGACGGCGCCGCCCTCGTTGACGATCCACTTCGACACGAGCATCGACCTCCTGGTCGGGTAGGGACTCGGGCTGCCCGGGCCTAGGCCTGGGCGACGACGCCGAGGGTCGGGCGGAGCGCGGCGACGCCGTAGAGGGCGTCGTAGCCGACGCGGACGCCGCGGTTCGCGATGTCGTACTGCATGACGACGCGGATCGCGAGGCCCGTCTCCGGGTCGACGACGACGGCCTGCTCCGCGCCCGCGTTCGCCGGCATGTCGTCGACGAACGGGCGGCTCGCGAGGATCATCGCGTCCTTGTGGATCGCGAGGTTCTTCGTCGAGTTCGGCGCGCCGACGACGACCTTCACGCGCTGCGACCAGTACACGTCGAAGCCGTAGAGGCGCGTGACCTTGCCGTCGCGGATCGCCTCGGGCGTCTGCCACGCGTAGAAGTTCTGGAGGCCGGAGACGCCCTGCAGCGCCGCGTGGTCCTTCGTCGAGACGACGAGGCTGCGGTTCTGGATCGGCGCCTTCTGGTCGTTCAGCGTCTTCTCCGCCGTCCGCACGATGGCGTCGGTGAGGTCGGTGCCGCTCGTGCCGATCGTGCCGCCCGTCATGCTCGAGTAGAGCGCGAAGAGGTCGTCCTCGACGGCGCCGGCGATCGCGTCGATCGCGGGCTGCGCGTACCGGTCGATGAGGTTCGGGTTGGCCTGGGCGCGCGCGACGTCCTCGACGATGAAGTCGACGGCCTTGTGCTTGTTCAGCGTCACGGAGACGCTGGCGCCGCCGGACGGCACCTGCACGGCGAGCGGCGTGTCGGCCGCCTTGTCGCTGGCGGTGAACGCGCCCGGGTAGGGGATCGTGAGGGTCGACCCGACGCGGAACGCGTCGTAGTCGGTGTCCTTCGCGATGAGGCGCGTCATCACGAACTGCGTCCGCAGGTAGTCGAGCGCGCGCTGCGCCCAGATCTGCGGGACGAACCCTGCGGTGTTCGCGAGGGCGGTCGTCACGTTGGCCATGCCTGGTGCTCCTTCGAAGCGAGGTCACTTGCGTCTCGCCCCGCCGCACCTGGCCGGTCGGGGTTGCTCGCCGCTCCGCACCTGGCCGGTAGCGGCGAGCGTGTGAGGGGATCGTCCGGCGCTAGCCGGGGACGATGCGCCCCTCTCGCATCGCCACTTCGATCTCGGCGCGGTGCTGCTCGTAGAACGCGCGGTCGGCGAGCTGCGTCTTCGTGAACGTGCCGCGGCTCGCGGGGCCGCCGCTCGGCGGGTTCGCGGCCGCGCCGCCCGTCACGACGGGAGCGGCGGCGCCCTTGAGGTAGGGGCGCTGCTCGACGAGGTCGGCGAGGAGCTTCTCGACGTCGACGGGGTAGCCGTCCGCGTCGACCTCGACGGCGGCGAGGTCGAGGAGCCGCGCGACGTCGTCGGCGGGCGCGGCGAGGCCGAGCTTCTGGCCGATCGTCGCGATGTCGGCGCGGAGGCGGTGGTCGCGCGCCTGCTGCGCGACGAGCGCGGCGCGCTGCTCGGCGTCGTCGGCGCGCTTCTGCGCGCGCTCGAGCTCGCTCATCTCGGCTTCGGCGCGCTTCTGCTCGGCCTCTTCGAGCTCGCGGAGGCGGGCGCGGAGGCTCTGGTTCTCCGCCGCGAGCTTCTTCGGCGCGTCGCCATCCTCAGCGGGAGGTGTGGGCGCAGTCGAGACGGGAGCTGGGGCGGGATGCGCCGGCGCTGCCTGCGCTGCGGGAGTCGCGGCCGTCCCCGGCGACGGTTCGGAGGTCGGGGCCGCGGGCGGCGTCGTCTCGACTGCGCTCATCGGCGGGGAGGATGCCATGACCGTCGGACAGACCTGTCGTCCCTGCATACGCGGCGCATGAGACGAGGCGCGATGTCACGCGTAGGTGCGCGGCGCGGCGAGGCCGAGCGCGCGGCGCCGAGCCTCGTCGAGCGCCCACCGAACCGACCCCTCGCGGAGGCCGGCGCCGAACACGGGGTGGCTCGTCGCGCGCACGACGTCTGCGAGGTCGATGCGGCCGTCGCGCCACGCCTCCCACTTCGCGCCGAGGACGCGGCGCTGGTCGTCGCCGGGGAGGCGGCGGAACACGTCCGGCCCCGCCTCGACGCGGATGCTCGTCTCGGGCGCGCCGCCGAGCGCCGGGTCGACGCGCGCCCAGTCCGCCGTCTTCGGCACCTGCACGCAGCGGCACGCCGGGTGCGTCCCCATCGCCTCGTCGACGCGGTGCAGCGTGCCGTGCATCGCCCAGCACGCCGCGCACGTCCGCCGGTCAAGCGCCGCGACCCACACCCACCCTTCGACGACGCGGCTCGACTGCCACGCGGCGCGGCTCGACTCGCGATATGTCCGCAGCACCTCGGTCCGCGCGATCAGCAGGCTCCGGTGCCGGCCGACGTCGAGCGCGTCGCCGACGCTGCGAGCAGCTCGACGCGGGTTCCAGCCGAGCACGACGGCGCGGATCAGCGCGTCCTCCGCCGCGACCCTGGCAGCGTCGCCGGCGGCGGCGAGGAGCTGCGGCACGACGCTCTGCGCGTTCGCGGCGGCCTGCTCCGCCGCGCTGCGCGACCACCACGCCCACGTCCGGTCGTCGAGGTCGGCGCCCGCGGCGCGCGCCAGGTCGAGCGCGTCGCTCGCCGCCGCCCGCGCCGCCACCATGGCCTCGTCGAGGATGAGCGCGGCGGCGTCCGCGGCGTACGCGTCGAGGGTGTCCGCGATCTGCTCGAGCAACAGCGCGGCGCGGCGCTCCCGGTAGAGCCACGCGGCGGACACGGGCTGGCCGGCGAGGCGCGCCTCCGCGATCTTCGCGAAGACGCGCCGCGCCTCCGCCTCGAGGTCCGCGCTCGCGGCGCGCCACGACGCGGCGAGACGCGCGAGGGTCGCGTCGTCGCGTCGCACGATGGCCTGGCGGAAGTCGAGCGCGGCGCCGAGCAGGGTGCGCTGCGGCTCAGCGGCCATGCTCGTCCTCGTCGTCGAGGAGGATGACGAAGCCGCGGAGCCGCTCGGCCGCGTCGGCGATTGCGCGGTGGTCGGCGGCGTCCCACGCGGCGACGAAGCGGCGCACCTCCGCCTTCAGCTGCTCCGTCCAGTCGAGCCCGAACGGGTCGACGCTCACCTCGACCGCCACGACGCCGAGGCTACGCCGCGGGGTACGGGTCGCCGCCCGGATCCGACGCGCCCGAGTCGAACGCGGCGCGGGCCCGCTCCACCCCCGCCGCGCCCTCCGCCGCGCTCCGCGCGAGCTCCGTCTCCGCGTCGTACCCGAGCCGCTCCAGCCGCGTCTCCTTCGACGCGCCGATCTGGCCGTCGAGGAGCAGCGCCTCGCGCTCCGCGATCGGGTCGCCCGGCACGATCTCCGGCCACCCCAGCTGCACGCACCGCCCATCCTCGACCCTACCGGCGACGACGCGGGCGCGCCGCACCATCTCCTCGAGCATCGCGCCGTACGTGCGCCGCTTCGTCTCCGTCTTCGCGATCAGCGGGCCGTACAGGATGCTGAGCGCGACGCCGCTGCTCGCGCCGGCCGTCTCCAGCTTCCCGCTCGTCACCTCGGGGACGCGCGACACCTCGTGCAGCGCGTCGCGGAACCGGGCGAGGACGTCGAGGCTCCCCGCGATGTCGCTCCGCACGTCGAGCGCCGCGAGCTTCGCGTCCGGGTCGGTGAAGACCGGCATCACGCCGGGCCGCTTCTGCAGCGCGCCCGGGTTCGTTCCCGACGCGTACACCCACGGGTCGGCGTAGAAGCGCACGCTCCGCGCCGCCATGCTCGCGACGCGGTTCACGGCGTCCTGCAGCGCGAGGACGTCCTCCTCGAGGTCGCTCAGCCCCCACACCTCGTTCGGGTTGGGGAGGTTCTGGCAGAAGTCGACCGGCGGGAACGGCCACGGCCACGCCTCCTCGCCGAGCGTCACCCAGACGGCGCCGGCGGGCGACTCCTGATCGACGATCGTCCACGACGAGATGGTGCCGGCCGCGTCCTCGTTCGCGTCGACGAGCTGGCGCCGCGCGACGGGCTTCCCGTCTGCGCCCTGCGCGGTCCACGCGATGACGTACCCGACGACGCGCTCGAAGTCGTCCGGGTCGTGCCGCACCGTGACGTTGCTCGGGTCGAGCACGATGATGCGCGGCAGCGCCGGGTCGTGCTTCGCTCCGCGTGGCGCGAGCTTGTACGCCGCGATGCCGGCCGTCGCGCCGTTGATCGCGAGGCGCTGCCCGAGCAGCAGGCCGCCGTTCGCGCGCCACCACGCGTCGACCCAGTCCTGCTCGTCGTCCGCCTCGGCGTTCTCGTCCTCCTCGTCGAGCTCGTCGAGCGCGAGCTCGACGTCCTGCCCGAACAGGGCGTGGACGCCGGCGTCGACGACGACGCGGCACAGGTTCACCGCGACGTTGTCGTCGTAGTCGCCAGGGCTGGTCGGGTCGAGCGGGAGCTGCTTCGGGTGCTCGCCGTGGTAGTACGCGAGGCGCTTCTTGATCTGGCGGAGCCGCTGCTGCTCGTCGCTCGCGACGGCGGCGGCGAGCGTGGCGGCGGCGAGGTCGCGCTCGCGCCCCGTCGTGGTGATCATCGGACGCTCCTCACGTAGTGCACGGTGTCGCGCTGCAGCCGGGCGAGGGCCTGGCTCATGGCGTCGACCTGGTCGTCGTTCTTCCCGAGCGGGAACGCGCGCGCCTCCGCGGTGAAGTCGTCGACCCACGGGCTCGTGCGCGGGTCGGGGAGGTGGACGTTCCCCGCCTCGACGAGCGGCGAGACGGCGGCGGCGCGCGCCTCCTTCGACCCGCGCGCCGGGACGGCGATCAGGCCGGGCACGGCGCGGCGCAGGCTCGAGATGATCGCGGGGCCGTTCGCGGACTCCTCGACGAGGATCGCGGCGACGTGCGGGTAGCGCTCGTGGAGGCGCGTCACGGCGTCGCGCGCCTTCACGAAGTCCATCCGGCCGCGGACCTGGTCGACGAGGTAGTAGTCGGCGCCGCGCGCGCACCACACCTGGCCGACGACGAAGTCCGCCGTCTTCGTGTCCTTGAACGTCATGTCCCACGACGCGACCCACTGGTCCGCACTCGCCGGGGCGCCGTCGTGGTGGCGCCACCACGCGTCCTGGAAGAGCGCGCCGCCGGCGGGGGTGGGGCGCTGCTGGAGGAGGCCGGCCGCGGCGATCGACCCGTAGCGCCGCTGGTCGGCCGCGACGAGGTCGGCCGGGTACATCGCGGGCCAGAGCGGCTCGCCGTCTTCGGTGCGCCAGTCGTCGACGCTGCGGTGCGGATGGTCGGACTCGAACGCGGCGGGGAGGCAGATGTGGCGCGGCGCAGGGGTGGACACGTCGAGGAGGAGCGCGGTCGCGTCGTCCTCGTGGACGCGCTGCATGATCAGCACGGAGCGGCTGCGGCGCGGGTCGCTCTTCCGCGACCCCCACGTGTCCTTGACCCAGTCGCGCGCCGACTGGAGCTTCGCGGGGGAGTGGCGGTCTTCGATGTCGTGCGGGTCGTCGAGCAGGCCGATGTCGAACCGCTCGCCGGTGCCGCCGCCGACGCTCACGACGCTCGAGGATCCGGTCGCTTCGTTCTCGAAGCGGAGCTTCGCGTTCTGGTCGGCGACGAGGCCGAGCGGCCACCGCTCCTGGTACCAGGCGGACGTGACGAGGCGGCGGAGCTTGACGTTGTCGCGGACGGCGAGCTGGAGGCTGTGCGAGCCGTGGAGGAAGCGACAGTCGGGCCGGGTCGCCCACGCCCAGGCGGGGAAGAAGACGCGGCAGAGGAGGCTCTTCATGTGGCCGGGCGGGACGTTCACGATGAGGTCGCGCGCGGCGGGGTGGTCGGCGTGGCCGGTGTGCCACGCGTCGAAGAGGTCGGCGAGGGCGCGGCTGAGGAGTTCGAGGTGCGGCCCGTCGCGGTATTCGGCGCCGGGTTCGAGGACGGGCCATGCGGCCTTGACGAACGCGTGGAGGTCGCGTCGGAGGAGGTCGGCGCGGATGGTGCTCGGCGGCGGCGGCGCGGGGAGAAGCGCTGCAGGCACGGCTACGCGTCGTCTCCGTGGATCTTCCGGCTGATCCGCTCGAGCTGGGCGAGCTCGTCGTCCGACAGCTTCGAGAGGTCGGCCCGGGGAGCGGCCGGCGCGACGTGTTCGACGCGGTGGTTGTCGCGGTAGCGGTGCGGGGCGCGCGCCTTGAGGCCGAAGATGAGGAGGGTGTCGGAGAAGCGGCGGACGGCGCCGACCTGGCGGCCGTTCTGGAAGACGGGCTCTTCGACGCCTTCGACGGCGCGGCGGTGGAGCTCGCGTTCCATGGTGTCGACGATCTCGGCTTCGGCTGCGGCCCAGTCGGCGGCGAAGTCGGGGTCGTCGTTGCGCCACTGGTAGGCGAGGCTGCGGGCGACGCCGACGCTGGTGCAGGCGGCGGTGACGGTGAGCTCGCGGCGGAACGCGGTGAGCCATGCGCTCTTTCTGGCGTCCGTCTTCGTCCTGCGCTCGGGCGGGGTCGGCACGGTGGGGAGTGTGCCATTCGTGTCGGTCGGTCGTGTCGCTGCGTGGGGGGTTTGATGCGTGGTGTGGTTATGGGTGGTGGCGGCGGAAGAGGTTGCAGGGGCGGCCCCGGAGGGGCCTAGCCCTCTTACGCGCGCGAGGGACCCACGGGTCGGGTTTCCCGCAGAATGCCTGGAAATGGGGTGGTTGTGGACGTGTGGGTCCGGCCGACCCGTTGGTCCCACGGGTCGGGGTGTTTTCCCTGCAAATGGGCGTGTTTCGCGTCGACCCGTTGGTCCCACGGGTCCAGCGGGTCCCACGCGTTACCCGTTGGTCCCACGCGGGTCCAACGGGTCCCACGCGTCGCGTTCGTCAGGCGGGTGGTGCGGGGTCGTCGGTCTCGCCGACGAGGTAGCCGACGCTCGTCCCGAGGCTGCGCGCGAGCTCGAGGAGGTGGCGCGCTTGGGGTTCGAAGGTGCCGGCGGCCCACCGCTCGACGGTGCGTTCGCGGAGCCCGAGCTCGGCGGCGAGGCTGGTCGGGGTGTGGCCGGCGGCGTGGAGCTGCTCGGCGATGCGGTCGGTGAGGAGCGTCACGCGTCCTCGAGGTCGTCGAGGCGGGCGACCGCCTGGTCGACGGCGCGCGTTGCGTCCTTCCACGCGCCCTGCAGCTTGGTGGTGATGCTGTCTGTGTCGCAGCTCGGCGACTCGATGCACGCGTTCCAGCGGCGGTAGGCGGCGGTGTACTTGTTCAGGGCGCGCTCGAGAAGGATGGCGGTGCGCGCGCAGCCTGGGCCGCGCATGCCCTTGTCCCAGTTGACGCGGTCGTACTTGACCTTCGCTGTGGCGACGAGCTCGGAGTACTGGGCGTAGTTGAGGCCGACGTCGAGGCGCGAGTCGAGCTCGCTGAGTGCGTCGGCGAGCGGGCGCAGCTGCTTCACACACGTGGCGGCGAGCTCGGCGTTGACGACCTCCTCGGCGTCGGCGATCGCCTGGTCGATCTCGGCGTCGCTCGGCTCCGTGGTGTCCGCGGTCGTCTCGCTGGCGGCGCCCCCTGCGATTGCTTCCGCGGTCGTTGCCGGTGGCGGCGTGGCCGTTGCGGTGGCTGGAGTGGTGGCGCTGGTCGCGGCTGCTGGTGCGGGTTCGGCGGCGACCGTGACGGTCGTCGTCGTCTGGGTGTCTCCGCATGCTGCGATCGCGACCGCTGACGCGGCGACGAGAAGGAGATGTGTGCGCATGCGAGTCCGCCCTTTCGCAGGTGCTTGGTCGGTGTGTGCCGCGACCCTATTCCGCCGGGCCTGGCCCGTTGGCAGGGTTCGAGGTTCGGTGTGCTCCGCAGCCCTATCACCGCGGGACCGTCCGGTCGGGCGGCGACAGGGTGGTGTCGCGCTGCTCATGATCCGCCGCCCATGGCTGTGATCCGTCTCACGGGGAGGGCCTTCGATCTCGAGCGCCTTGTCGCGCTGGGCTCGGTTCCGCCGCGCGCCGCCGCGCTTCTCGTGCCGTCGCCTCGTCCATGCCGCGCACCGCGTCGTCGGCCTCGGTCTCCCGGGGCCGCACGATCGGCGTCTCCTGGTCGGACGCGCTGGCCGCCATAGCGCGGCGCCGCGTGTTCTCAAGGACGCGCTCGGCCAGCGTGATCATCTCGTCGTCGTCGGCTGCGGCAGCGGCGTCGTCCGTGCTGAGCATGATCTCGCGCTCGGCGGGGCTGGCGGCGGCGTAGCGGGCGCGGTCGGCGGCGACCGCTTCGCGAAGGCGCCGCTCTTCCTCGGGGTCGACGTCGTCGATCGGGTGCATGCTGAGCGCTTGCTCGCCGTGGTGGTCGACGTGCGCGGCGCGGTAGATGCGGCCTCCCCACTCGAAGGTGTCGGGCAGCGGTTCGCGGCCGGCGAGTTGCTCGAGGGTGATCCGGTAGGTGCTCGCTAGGAGCATCGCGTCGTCGAGCTTGATGCTGCCCGTGCGTTCCCAGCGCTGGACGGTGTTCGTCGCCGTCGTCGCGCCGGATTCCCGGAGAAGTGCAGCTAGGGCTTCTTGGGTGACGCCCCTCCAGCGGCGAGCGCGGCGTAGCGCTTGAGCGATGGCGGGGTTGGCTTCGGATGGGGGCGCTCCCATAACGCCGCACCGTAGTCTCGGCGCCCTTTGTTCGCCACGCGTTTCTTTTCGCACGTTACTTGACACTAATAAAAACGCGTGAGATAGTGAGTGCATGCAGACGACCACCGCACCGGGAGCGAACCTGCGGGAGATCCGCCAGCGCGCGGGCCTCACTCAGCAGGACCTCGCGGTCGCCGCGCGCACGACGATCACCACGATCCAGCGGATCGAGAAGGGCGACGAGCCGACCGTCCGGATCGCGCGGCGCATCTGTGTCGCGCTCGGCTGCACGTTCGACGAGCTCCTCGGCTCGCCGGCGGGAGAGGCCGCCTGAGATGGTGGGCACCGCGCACACGCACCGTGAGCATCGCTCGCAGCGCAGCGTGACCGCGAGGTGCCTTAACACCCCCGCTCCGCACGGGCTGTGCGGTGACGAGAACACCCCCGCCGCGACTTCGCCTGGCAGCGGAGCGGCAGGGGTGCCCTGTATCGAAGGAGCGTACCGGATGAACACGCACGCGCACCGCCAGCGGCGCGTCCGCTTGGAGCGCGCCGTCGAGGCCGAGGGCGCGTCCGACCAGGTCGCCGTCCTCGCCGACCTGCTGTGCGGCCACGCGCAGATGCTGCTCGAGGACGCGCGCCGGATGCGCGCCGCGGCGCACCGGAACCGCGTCGCCGCGCACCTGCTCGCCGGGTCGGTGACGGGGAAGTCGTCGCCGACGCTCGCCGAGGCGGTCGCGTCGTGAGCGCCGCCGCCACCGACCGGGCCGTGTCGTTCGACGCGGTGAAGGGCGTCTACCTCGAGCTCGGCGAGCGGATCGCCGACCTCGACGTGTCGCTCGCCGGCGACGTCGCGCCGGAGTGGGCCGTCGCGTGGCAGAACGTCCGCGCCGGC
>ERZ869921.348-NODE-348-length-31040-cov-40.275391_pt1 | contig 31040 bp, 51 predicted proteins | sample MGYA00579310_ERZ869921 | MGnify/ENA primary metagenome ERZ869921 (study PRJEB32216, sample SAMN09231816) | wastewater metagenome | place: USA: Maryland | collected 2016-06-21 | study: EMG produced TPA metagenomics assembly of the PRJNA472060 data set (Reclaimed... | reverse complement strand
GCTTACACAAGGTGGAAACTTATTATTAGGTACAACAAGCGATAATGGTGCTAAACTACAAGTAAGTGGAACAAGCACATTTAGTGGTATGTTGAGTATTCAAGGCGGAAGTGAGCAACGATTTTATAGAGCAGATAATGCTATCTATACAAGATTGTATGATGGAGGAGGCTCTACTGGTTTTGTTTTAGATAATAGAAATGGTGATGGATTTAGTTTTCAATCTGCTGGAACAAACCAATTTAGAATAGCTTCTACTGGTGCTGCTACATTCTCAAGTAGTGTAACGGCAAGTGGTGGTATTAATTCAAAAGGTTCTTTCGCAACTTTTGAGTATAATGGTTCACTTACTTACCCCGCATATAACACATATTATGGAGCAATAGGCACAAACTTTTCAAATGGAGGAAGTGAATTAGATATTTGGAATACTGTTGGAGGTGGGTTTGCATTTAGAAGACAAACTTCGGCATCTGCTCAAACTGCTTTAATGTATATATCAAGCAGCGGGAACGTTGCAATTGGTACAAGTACCCCTAGTCCATTTGGTGCGCAAAGATTTTTAGTATTAGGTAATGGTGCTGCTTCGCAAGTAGCAAGATTTACTGACGGGGCAAATGCTGATTTAGTTTTAGATAACCCAACTGCAGGAATAACAAGAATTACAGCCCAATATGGAACTGATGGAACGTTAGTTTTTGCTAAAGGTACAGGCTTTAGTGAAACTATGCGTATTTCTTCGGGTGGTAATCTATTAGTAGGAACTGCAACCGACAACGGAACAAGGTTACAAATAGGCGGCGGTGCAACTTTTTCGCAAGGCGTTACAAGCGGTTCAAATTTTGCCGTTAACTATCAAGCATCTAATACGATTGGTCAGGGTTCTTATTTGACATTGGCTAACCCTTCAAATTCTTATCAAGTACTGCAACAATTAAACGCTTCTTACGGCTTAGATTGGTGGGTTTATACGGGAGGATGGAATCTTAGAATGACTTTAACAAGTGGAGGCCAATTATATGCGCAGGGGTTTTATGAGTCTTCGGATATGCGATTAAAAACTTTAGTAGAAGATAATTACTTATTAAGTTCTATAGCAAACGTAAAAGCTAAACTTTACACTAAAAACGGGAAACAAGAAATAGGGTATTATGCGCAGGATTTACAAAGCATTTTGCCTAGCGCAGTTAATGAAGGAGCAGACGGGTTTTTGTCTTTATCTTATGCGCAGGTTCACACTGCTAAAATAGCAGTAATAGAAGACGATGTTACAATACTTAAAAACAAAGTATCTTTATTAGAATCTAAACTACAAAAATACGAATCGTAATGAGTTGGGCCGGAATAGCAGCTAATCAAACAGTAACTTTTAATAACTTGCAGGACGCAGTTAATACGGGAGTATTTACTCTTAAAAATGGTATACCTGTAAGTCAAGAGTGTATAACAAAAACCGACGCAAATTACTTTGTAAATATTAATACTTCTATAGGTTCTTATGCTTCTAAATCTGCAGGGCAATTAGTTTATAAAGCGGATTTAGTAGCCCCAAGCCCTACTAATACGGTTACTTATGTTCCTTCTAGCGGTCTTTATCCTTTAAGTGGTAATGTTTCAGTCTCTACGAGTGGAGTTATAACTAATTACTTTAGTACAAGTATGTTAGTTTTAATAGTATTTAATAGCGCAGGGTTAAGCAGTGGAACGGTAAACAATGACTCTATGGTAATTGTGCCACTTTCGCCACAAGTAATAAGTGGTCAATCATTTGGTAGCACAGGACAATTAGTATATGGAGGGCAATATACTTTAGCAGCTAATACGTCTTATAATATAACTTTAACTAAAGGGGATTTATTAGGCGGCGGAAGTACGCTTAGATTTTACTATTCAAATATTTTTGGAGGTGGAATAACAATGATATAATTAAAATAAAAACAAAATGAAAACAATTTCTCCCGTTTCAATTTGGGATAACGGCCAAAAATTAGAAGCTAAGGTATTAAACGCTTACGCAGTTAACGTAACTTTAGGAACTAGCGCAACTTTTTACTATACTTTGCAGACTTTAAACGAAGACAATACTTTAGGCGTTCAAGTAGCGCAGGGTAATTTATTAATGACAGGAGAAGCTTACGCGCAGTGGGAAGTAGACTCTTACGCTTGGGATTGGGTAGCTGCTAGTCTTAATTTAACTATTACCGGCGATTATGTTCCTCCTGTACCTACCGATCCGGAGCCTACGCCCGATCCATTACCTACAGTAGAAGAAAGTACCGTAATTCCGGAGTAATTAATATATTTGTATAAATAATAAACTTTATGAAGTACAAAGAAATTAACGTCCTAATAACTGAATTAAACAAGGTTATAGGCAAACAGGAAACTAAGATCCAAAAGAAGCTATTTAAGTTCGCGGAAAAAATTAAATCGTATCAAGACGACTACCTTAAAAAAGTAGAAGAGTTACGCTTAGACAATGCAGCCGCAGACGATAAAGGCGTTTTATTAACTAACGAGAAAGGAGAGTTTCGATTCTCTAAGGAAGGCCTTAAGAAGCTTAACGAAGACATTAAAGCTTTAGGCGATAAAGACTTCGACTTTAAGAAGATCGAGGTATTTAATCCGCAGGGCTTAGAGGACTTTCACTTCCTAGAAGATTGGACTACAGGTATTACCTTTAATCTTAAAGAAGTAGAAGAGGAGTTATAGAATGAAAAATTTGGTTATAATAGTTTTAATTTTAGCGATAGGGTGGCTTTTATTTAGCCGCCCTACTTCGTTATCTACAATAGTAACCGAGGTAGACACGTTCTACAAGGTCGACACGTTTAAGACCGTAAAAAAGGGGAAGGACATACCTTACAAGGTATTAGATTCTATCTTTCTTATCGACGAGGTACACGATACCTCCTACATAATAAAGGATTACGCCGAGGTAAAGGCCTACTCCGATACGATATACAAAGATTCTAACAGGTTCGTTATAAACGACACAATTACAAGAAATAAGATCCACTCTAGAGGATTCGAAGCCTATTTAACCGAAAAAACGATAATTAGAAATAATTATATCTTTACAAAAGAGAAAGGCGCGCTTTATTTAGGCGGTTTTTCTTCTTACGATAGTAGAGGCGGGAAAATAGGGATTGGGGCCGGTATTCACTACCAAACGCCCAAAAAGTCTATATTTTCTTTGCAGTACTCTTCTAACGTAACTTCGTTAGGGTATTATAAGAAAATATTTTAGACAATGGCAGTAAGTAAGAAAGTAAATGTAAGCGCTAACACTCTTCCGATAAGCTTTAAGGAGTTTAGCAAAAATCCAGTCGTAGGTACTTTATTTATAGTTTTAATAGCTATAGGTTACCTATACATAGACGTAAGATCCACGTTCAAAGATCAGGTAGTAAGTCAAAGTGCAAAAGTCCAAAAGTTAGAAGATAGGGTAGATGCTATAAGCGAAGCTTTAAGAAGGTGCGATTCCTCTTTAGCTACCTCTAATACTAAACTTAGCACTTTAGAGCAATTAGGTAAAATTCAACACATTAAATAAGTTATGAAATACCTTTTTTTTATATTCCTATTTGGATGTACTGCAACGGCCCAACAAAAAGTAGAAGATAAAGGGGACAAAGAGTTTTTAGAGTTAATGAATAGATTTAATTCTACTTACCAAGAAAGCGCGCAGGTACAAAGGCAGGCAGAAAGTAAAGAGACTCAGTTAGTAAATGAAGCGGCGGAAAAGATAGTTACTTTGAATAATGCGGTTAACGAATTAAAACTAGAATTAAATGAGGTTAAAGCTACTTTGGATAGCGTTAGTAATGATACAGGCCGCGCCTTTTTGTTACTCCCAATATCCGATATTAAAGAAAATTAAAGAAGATTTGGTCGTAATAATGACCGTAAAACAAGGCGAACAAATAAATAATCTTTACAGGTCCTACAATGATAGGATAATACTGTTAAAGGATTCTTTAACAATTAAAAAATTAAACAATGACTCACTTATTGAAGCACTACATAAAAAAGGCGATAGCTTATTTTATTGGCAAGGAAAATACGAAGCAAGTAGAGAACTTTATCGCGCCCACAAAAGTAGAGACTACGACAAAGAGGAAGCGTTCCAACTCCTCCAAAAAATCCTCTTAATAGGGGTAATAGTCTTACAGTTCTCACAATTAAAATAAAAATACAATGATTAAAAATTATATTTGGCACTTATTAAACGTTAAGAGTCCTATTAATAGCGGAGTGGCTATCGGGTTTAAAGCGTTTTTAATGATGTGTTTATTTGCTATGGCGGACATATTTACGGGGTTATTTGGTAAGGATTTAGCGGTTAGTTCTATGATCTACGGATCTTTTACTAGCGTAGTATTCGCAGGGTTCTTTAAGGAACTTTACGAGAACTCTAAAGGAAACAAAAACTTGAATAATGAATAAAAGAGAAAAATTAGCTTTAACTGTAGGCGCTATCTTTTGGGTAGTGTTTATTAGTTACTTCTTTTATGAAATGTTAAAATAATTAACTTATGAAACTTAGCGAACACTTGGCCTTATCGGAGGTTATCCGTAGCGAAAGCGCAAAGAGAAACGGTATTAGCAATATGCCAACGCCCGAACATATCGAGAACTTTAAGCTATTAGCTGAAAAGGTTTTCGAGCCTATTAGAGTACATTTTAGATGTCCAATTCATATTTCTAGCGGATACAGGTCCAAGGAACTCAATACCTTGGTAGGGGGGAGCGCAACTTCGCAACATTGCACGGCGGAAGCCCTTGACGTGGATATGGACGGAACTCCTCACGGCGTAACTAATAAAATGGTTTTTGACTTTATTAAAAGTAGCCTAGAGTTCGATCAATTAATAAATGAGTTCGATTATTCTTGGGTACACGTTTCTTATAGTTCGAAAGGCAAAAATAGAAAGCAAATTTTAGACGCCGTTAAAGTAAACGGGGTAACAAAATATATCCCGCACAAATAATGGAAATTTGGAAACAAATAGAAGGTTATAAAGGACTTTATGAGGTTAGTAATTTTGGCCGCATAAAATCGTTATCGCATATTAACAACGTAGGTAAGCTAAGGCCGGAATGTATTTTAAAGAATAGATTAACGGATAGGGGTTATCAATCGGTGGTATTATACAATAACGGGAAGCCAAAATCTTTTAGAGTTCATCAATTAGTTGGAAAAGCATTTATTAATAACCCTTTAAGTAAGCCCTGCATTAATCATTTAGACGGTATTAAAAGCAATAACAAGGTAGAAAACCTAGAATGGGTTACTATATCGGAAAATCAAAAACACGCTTTTAAAATTGGATTAAATAAAATTAGCTGCGGTAGAGATAAAAAAGGGAAATTTGTATCAAATAAATGATCCCGCGCCCTGCTATTGAGTTAATTATTAAGTTCGAAGTAGGGAACAAGGCCTTTTATTCTAAATTCCTAGAAAGACCGACATATAGAAACGAGGAGCAGGGGATTATAATAGGAATAGGCTACGACCTAGCTACGGTCTACAAGGCGCAGTTATTATGGGATTGGGGGGAGAATATTAACCCTAACTTTTTCCCGCTCTTATTTCGCGTCCTAGGCCTTAAAGGTAACGCAGCTAGACAGATGCTAGGATCGGAACTGCAAAAGGTAAATATACCGTTCTTAAATGCCTACGAGGTATTCGCTAAAAGGGCGGTCCCTAGGGCTTATTTAATGACTAAGCATATCTACCCAAACTTGGACGATCTAACGCCGGAAGTAAAAGGGGCCTTAGTTTCTTTAGTGTTCTGCAGGGGAAATAGCCTAGAAGGCGATTCTAGGGAGGAAATGCGCGAAATAGTACAATTAGCAGCCGAGAAGGATTACGCGGGAATAGCGGAAGCGATAGAAAGGTCTAAACGCCATTTTGAGGTAAAGGGGCTAGACGAACAGGTATTAAGGCGCGAAGCAGAAGCGGATCTAATTTGGAATAGCTTATAAATAGTCTTCATAACGTTTAGGTATAGACGTCCGGCCTCCGTTTCTACGGGGGCTTTTTTATTTTAACAAGTCCTTAACAAAATAAACTATTGTAATTTTTTGATAATATTGTAATTGTTTTATACCTTCGATAAACAATCGAGAGACACTCGTAAAACTGTATTAACGTTATGAAGGAACTAATACAAACAATGAAAGAAACTATGGGCCGTTTATACTGCCTAAAAACAGGGTGGGACTACGATAACTTATCCCTAGTTCAATTCTCTATTATTAATGCGTACTGTACGCAGTTATTTATTTACGACGGGGACGAGCAAAAAGCCCTAAACGTATTACAAGAGCAAGTAAATAATTTCACTTTTAAATTCACTGAAAATGCAAAATAAAACTCAATACGAAAAGGATTCAGTATCTACTAAATGGGGTATTATCATTTTTGCCGCTTGCTTAATCCTAGGAATGCTAGCGGATAACCTTTAAAATATACGTTATGAATTACCTAGAAAAAATGGCGCACGAATTATGGCTTAGCCATTTTAATTGCCAATTAATTACAAACGATTTAAGTAGCGAGTTAGCTTATAAGTCTGCTTTAATTAGTATAGAATTAGCTATATCATTGGTTTATTCAGTGGATCATCAAAATAAAGCCGTTTATAATGAAGAAACTAAGTATTGGGATTATGAGCAATGCAAAGAGTTAAAAGACTTATTATTAGTAAAACACATACTAAATCAAAAATTATGATAAAGAAAGATAAGCCTATAAAAATTAGAATACCTAGGTTTTTTATACCGGAAGACATAGCTAGAAAAGCTAGAGGTATAGTTAAAAATGACAACGTTATTAAAAAATTAAAATCTATAAAATGAAAAAATGGATAAAAGATATTATAGAAGTCCTTTCGCCTAATAAATGGGATACCGCTAAGTATGGCGAAGATCCTAACAAAGTAGGGCATAGAAACTATTATAATGTAAGTAATAATTATTTTGGGAATAGAAGCGATATAGACTTATTAAAAGTAGAATTTTACGTTCGTAAAAAAGAAGGTCCGGCCGAAGTTATAAAGGACCGAATTTGGACTAAGCAATACGAAATAGCAGACGCCAAAAGAAGGCTAGAAGAGGCGCAAAAAAGAGCCGAAAGAGCGTTAGAGTTATGCGGCGTAATCGAAACGGATATAGGCATACTCCAAGACGAACTAGAAGAAATGCAAGAATTATTAACCAAAAATTACCCTAATGAATCTTAACGAGGTCCTATACGACAAAAATAAAACCGCGCTAGAACAGTACATAGTTATCCTGCAGGTCCAACTTGACACAATGCAGAAGAACAATCCTGTAACGCAGACTATCCAAGCCTGCCAAGACCTAGCAATAGAAGTAAACCGATTATATCAAACAATTAATAATTAAAATGTTAAAAGAAACAAGTAAAAAGGTAATGTGTATAAGGGTTACCGAAACGATAAAGAAACAAATAGACGCCGAAGCTAAAAAAAGGTATTTAACCCCTAGCAAGTTAGTAAGCGTTATAGTAGAAGAACATTATATAAAAACTAAAAAGTCTTAAAATGGCATACGTTTATACTCACACTTTAGAAGGCGCAAATAGACCTTTTTACGTTGGCGTCGGATCGGACAAAAAACATATTAGGGCGTTTACTAGAACAGGAAGGACTAAAGCTTGGGAAGAAGTAGCCTTATCTAACGACTTTAAAGTAGATATTATAGCCGATAATTTAACTTGGTTAGAAGCTTGTTTATTAGAAAGTGAATTAATAATAAAGCACGGCAGGCAAAATAATAATACCGGTCTCTTAGTAAACAAAAACAACGGAGGTAAAGCTAGAGAATTAAAAAACGAGCAAAAGGATGTATTAGCCTTAAGAATACTGCCAACGATCAAAATTAAATTACTAAATGAAGCCGAAGAAAGCAATACGACTATTTCTAGGCTAGTATCTAAAATCTTAATCAAATATTATGCAAAAGACAAAAATACTATCGAGAATAAACAAGTTAGAGCGACTGTTAAATCTAGCAGTAGCAAGGGAAGCAATACTAAGGGACGACCTTAACAGGTGGCGCGCTTCCGGCCCTTACGACGTAAATAGGCTATTTTCTCACGAGAACGATATACTATTAAAGATTGCTAGAATAAACGCAATCCAACGTAGAATATTAATTTCTTTTCACGATCAAGTCTATAAAATGTATAATAGCTGCGAATTTAAACCCTTAGAAAATGAGCCTACGAAATACAATTAGTAACGAATACTTAACCAATTTAGAAAATGAAGAACTTAGACAAAGAATTAAAGAATACCGAATCGAAATCGCCCGACTTAAAGCCGAAATTGAAGTTTATAAGCAACTTCAAGAAAAGAAAGCTAGAAGAGCAGGAGGTCCTAAAGGATAAGGCGGTCGGGGTATTACTTGACGTTTGCGCTTATTACTCTATACCTTGGACGCGCGTAGTAAGTCCTTACCGAGGCCCTCAATATGTTAGAATTCGTAAAATAGCCTGTTACTTAATGAAAGTAAAAACCAACCTTCCTTGGGGTAAGATCGGGGAAGTAATGAAGATAGACAGGACGAGCGTACATAGGAACTATAGCATAATTAAGGCCGAGGTAGAAGGTAAAAAGAATACCGAGACTAAAAAGGATATTAACAATATTTTATTAATTATTTTATAGATATTCTCACAAAAAGAAACTATATTAGCACAAAATTAAACGTTATGAATAACCAAATCGAAAAGACACAAAGTACGATTAGCTTTAGCAAAGAGCAGTTAGAGTTAATTAAAACCCAAATCGCACCCGAAGCGACTAACGACGAACTGCAGTTATTTTTATATACTGCGAAGCGTTCCGGCTTAGATCCATTGGCGCGCCAAATCTATTGCATACATAGAAACGTTAAACTCCCTAGTGGACAGTTCGGTAAAAAAATGACCGTTCAAACTTCTATAGACGGGTTCCGCGTAATAGCTGAAAGGTCCGGATTATACGGAGGACAAGGGGAGCCTATCTTCGAGTACGACGAACACAATAACCCTATTTCCTGTAAAGTATCGGTCTTTAAATTTAGAGGCGATATTAGATACGAAGCGGCCGTAGGCGTTGCGTTCTTTAGTGAGTACGCACAAACGGACCGAAACGGTAACCTTACGGGTTTATGGGCTACTAAAAAGCGAATAATGTTACAAAAGGTAGCGGAAGCCTTGGCGCTTCGAAAAGCCTTCGCGCAGGATCTTAGCGGCCTTTATACTTCGGAAGAAATGCCGGTAGTAGAAGAAACTGTAGTAACTGCTTCTTACATTAAGTCGCACGATAACCAAGAAGACCTAGAGTTAGCTATAGATAGCTGCGAAACAAAGAAGGAACTTAAAGCCCTTTACGATCTTAACGAAGCTATGGTTAATGACTTGCAAATGGCCCCTTTATTTACCGAACGCAAAAAAACGCTTAAATAATGAATCTAATCTATAAACTAGAAAGCTTACGCGCTAACGTATGGTATTGGCAGGGCCTTTACGATAAAGCGGATTCTACAAATGCGCGTAAATTGCAGGATAAGTTAAATAGTGCTAAGGAGTTATTAAAAGCGTTTAAACGCGATAATATGCCGCACTTATTAGAGCAGCCTAAAAACAATTTTAACCCTATTCCTTTCGTTCCTATGGATCAATGGACGGAGGAATTAGAACAAACTTTAATTAAATAATTATGAACAAAATTTACGCAGTAACAGGAACATTACATGGTTCTATAATAGAAGCCATCAATGAATCACAAGCAAGAAGTATATTTCATAAAGCATACAATGGAGAAAGCATTTTGTATGTAAAAGATATTTCAAATCATAACTTATACAACCTATAACCAAAACAAATAACTATGAACAAAGAATTTATCCCTTATGAGCAAGCATTAGAACTTAAAGAATTAGGTTTTGATGAAGAATGTATGGCAATGTATCATCTTAACAAAATTGATGGTATTATAAAAAGTGAATTAATACTTAAAGAAACTAATATTAATATTAGTGATGTATTTACTCGTACCCCACTCTACCAACAAGCGTTTAGATGGTTTAGAGAGAAGTATGAATTAGTATCTTGGGTATCACTTGGCTCTCAAAATAGTAGAGAGTATATTTTTGGTATTTTAACAGACTCCACTTTTATTGGTAGTTATAATACTAACTTTTCTACCCACGAAGAAGCAGAACTTGCTTGTCTTAAAAAATTAATTGAAATAGTAAAAAACAAATAACCTATGCCATATTCAACTTGCTGCGGCGCACATACTAACTTCCCCGAAATCGATATATGTCCGGAATGTTTGGATCATTGCGATTGGGAAGAGGAAGACGAAGAGGAAGAAGAAGCCGAAAAAAACGCTTATTTAATTGACAAAGAAAAATAAAAACAATGATTAAAACACAGGTAATAGGACACTTAGGCAAAGATGCCGTAGTAAATACCGTAAACGGTAAAACAGTAATTAACTTTAGCGTAGCGCATACGGAGAAATTTAAGGACGCTACAGGTCAACAAAGGGATAAAACTACTTGGGTAGACTGTTCTAATTGGACCGATAAAACGGCTATAGCGCCTTACTTAAAAAAGGGAACGCAGGTTTTTGTAGAAGGTACTCCGGATTGTAGAGCGTATCTTAACCAAGACAATAAACCGGCCTCTAGTATTACGCTAAGAGTTTCTAGTATTCAGTTATTAGGGAGTCCCGAAAAAAACGAAGTAACCAACGCAGAAGGTAAAAAAGAATACGCTCCGAATCCTGCTCCAATAGCAGAAGACGACGGCGATTTACCCTTCTAATTATTAATTAACTAAATTTTAACGTTATGAAGACGCTATTCGACGAACTAGAAACAAAGGAGTTTATTTGGTTTAATCAATATCATAAAGAGAATCCGCAAATCTACGAGTACTTTAAGAGGTATACTTTTAAGTCAATAGAGCGCGGGTTTAAGAACTTATCCGCCGAGTTTATTTTTAACATTATTCGTTGGGAAACTCCGGTTAAAGCAAATGGGGACGACTTTAAGGTTAACAATAACGCCAAGCCTTTTTATTCTAGATTATTTATGAAGGAGTACCCACAATACGAGGGCTTCTTTAGAAAAAGATCGAGTAAGGCCGACGAAGTTTATATTTAATTACTATATTTGTGGCAGGTGTCGGATACCTATTTAGAACTTATTGCCTCAAAGATGAACCCCAAATCCGACTTGGGGGAATTCCGCGAGGCACTTTTATTTTATGACATACGCTGAAAAGTTAAAAGATCCAAGGTGGCAAAAAAAACGCCTTGAAGTAATGGGAAGGGATCAATTTAAATGCAAATTATGTAATGATTCTACAAGTACATTACACGTTCACCACAAAAAATACGAATTTGGAAAAGATCCTTGGGATTATGAATTAACAAATTTTGATACTTTATGTATTTCCTGCCACGAATTAGAAGAATATGCAAAAAGTAGGCTTAACGAGTTTATTTATAAACTTGAAATTTTGGGATTTTATAAGCATCAAATTGTAAATGAATTTCACCAAAACGTATATTTAAAACTTAAATCAAATGGCTAAAAGATTTACTGATACTGAAAAATGGAAAAAGCCTTTTATTAGGTCCTTAAAAGCCCCTTATAAGCTTCTATGGTTATACGTTTGCGACGATTGCGACCACGCCGGAATTTGGCAGGTAGACATAGCAGTAGCTGAAATTAGGATCGGCATAAAACTAAATTTAAACGAAGCTATTAAAAGCTATGGCGATAAAATTATAGTTTTTGATAATGGTAATAAATGGTTTATTCCTTCTTTTATAGAGTTTCAATATCCTAGCGGATTAAACCCTCAAAATAACGCGCACATAGGAATAATTAAAACTTTAGAAAAATATCAATTAGAAATAAACCAAATTAAGCCCCTTAATAGCCCCTTAAATGCCCCTATGGATATGGATATGGTAATGGATAAGGAAATGGATAAGGTTAAGGTTATGGTAATACTACCTTTTGAAAGTGAAAATTTTTATAATTATTGGAGCCTATGGAAGGATTATAAACAAAAACAACTGAACTTTAAATTTAAAACTCCTCAATCCGAACAGGCTTCTTTAAAAGACCTAGTTAATTTATCTAATGGTAACGAAGAAACTGCAATTAAAATAATCGAGCAATCAATGGCGAAAGGGTGGAAAGGCTTATTTGCTCTTAAAAACGAAAATTATGCAACAGGAACTAGTCAAGGTAGTAAACCAAATTATGCAGAGCGCGAATTCGAGAAGTTTAAAAGTCTATGATCTTTTAGAGAAGCACGAACTAAAAGTAGTCGACGCCTTAGAAAGTATGGCTATTGGTAGATGCTCTAGGATAGAAGTAAAAGAACACTTAAAGACCTGCTTACATTTTAGCGGATGCACTATACCAACGCCGGAAGAGTTCGAGTTTATGGTAACTTTTGTAATAGACAACTATAAAAGATTCTGCTTAAAAGAATTAGGCTGCGCCTTTGAAATGTACGCTTTAAACAAACTAGACGTAGACAAAGCGATCAAGTTTACTCCTAAATTTGTGGGGGAAGTATTAAGCGCCTACGAAAAGATAAGCGTTAAGGTCCGCAAAAGTATCGTAGTGCAAGAGCCGGAGCCTCCGGTAATTGAAATAAGCGACGACGAAATATTAGACTATGTTACGGACTATTGGAAGACTTCGGTAAAAAAGAATTTTATTTTACTGAATGAAAAGGCTTTCGACATACTTTGGAAGAGAAAAATACTTAATTCTTCTATAGTAACTAAAGAAAAGGCGGACGCTATAAGAAATAAGGTTATCGCTATAGTTATGACTTCTCAAAGTAATTCAGCTAAAGAAAGCCTAAGTAGCGAAACTTTCGTTAGGACATTATGTAAAAAATATACTTTATCCCTTTATTTAGACAATCAATTATAAACTTATACCGCCTCGAGAAATTAAATATTTTTAACAAGATAGTAATTACGGGAACTCGGGGCGGTTACTTTAAACTTAAACTATGGCATTTTCAATAATTGGGCAAAGAGTAATGATATTAGGATACCACCCTACAGTATCTAGGTATTCGGACGATTTAGTAGAAATAGAAGGATTGGTAGTAGATAAAGTTATGGTTAGCAAAGAAGTATCTAAAAATACGGGTACTTCGGACGGTTACTATTCTAGAAGTGAATTATTAGGGGCCGTATCGGTAACAAAATATTTAATTCTATTAGAATACAATAACGGTAAAGAATTAACTCTAGTAGATCCTTATAGAATAAAAAAAGTATTTTTTAATTAAATCTAACCTATGAAGCAATTAACTTTTATTTATGAATTACTAAAGTTTATACTTATTTCGGTTCCTTTAGCCTGCCTAATTTATCTAACCGCATCTACCTACTTCGAGGTAAAACGAATTTTATATAAGAATAAGTTATAATTTTACGAATGACATTAAAGCCGTTACCGAAACTACTAGAGCAGACTCAAAAGGTTTTTAACGCTTATATTCGAAATAGGGACCAAGGGAAGGCCTGCATATCTTGCGGATCTAACCAAGCTAACCAAGCCGGACACTACTTCCCCGTTAAGGGATTTTCGGTTCTACGGTTTAACGAGTATAACGTTAATTTACAATGCGCCGCCTGCAATATGTATAAACACGGTAACCAAGCTATGTATAGAATAGGCTTAGTTCAAAGGATCGGGGAAGAGCAAGTAGTTAACCTAGAACGAATCGCAGTTAACGAAAGGGTTAAGAAATGGACTAGGCCCGAACTTTACGAACTAATAAACACTTATAAAAATGGCAAAAGCGACTAACTCGGGTAAAGTAAACTTCGGACGCCGTAAAGGCGGGAAGGCTACAAAAACAAAAGGACCAAAACAAAAACCGACCAAGCCTTACAAAGGGCAGGGAAAATAAAATTTTATGCTAATACTATTAGGGCTTATGCCGGATTTTGGATCTAAGTATATTCCAACTCCTCCGCCTATTAGCCGAATTAAACCAAAAATAAACGTTATGAATGTTAAAGAAGCACACTTAGAAAGAATGGTAGTAGAAAAAGTAGAACTCGAAGAAAAAGTAAAAAAGTTACTAGACTTCGTAAATACTCCTATTTATCAAGAATTAGACGAACAAACTAAAGGCTTACTAGCTATCCAAGGTCGCGCTATGCAGACTTATCTAGAATGTTTGCAACTTAGAATAAAACTTAGTTAATGAGAATAGAAGAAATAAGACCTAACCCGTCTAACCCCCGCTACATTAAGGACGATAAGTTCAAGAAGCTAGTAGACTCTATTAAGGCCTTCCCCCAAATGCTAGAGTTAAGACCGCTAGTTATCGACGAAAACAATATCGTCCTAGGTGGCAATATGCGTCTTAGGGCCTGTATCGAAGCAGGCCTTACGGACGTTCCTGTAACCCAAGTAATGAATTTTACTAAGGAGCAGAAGGAAGAATTTATAATAAAGGATAACTCTTCTTATGGTGCGTGGGATTGGGACGTTCTAGCTAACGAATGGTCAGATATGCCGCTCGAAGATTGGGGACTAGATTTACCTACAATGGACCGAGAAGAGGAGCCGAAAACCGAGAAGGATAATAGCAAAGCGGCGAAGGAATGTCCTAACTGCGGATTTAATCTTTAACTTTGTAATAGCTAGGTGGCGGAATGGCAGACGCAACCGTTAACGGATAAGTTCGTGCAGACGTGTACCTACGGTGTTATATCCCAACAAATACAGGTTCGATTCCTGTCCTAGCTTCAAGTACTTTGTACTTAATTACTCTACCCACAAGGACAAAAACTTGGGAGTGCAAGAGAGGGTGGCAGGCGTGGGAAGACACGCACTTTTAAACGTACTAATATGGCAAATACTGACATAGTAAAAAAGGCAATGATAGAGGCGCTAGAGAAAAGCCTCGGAATCGTAACTACGGCTTGTAAAATGGTCGATATATCTAGGGAGACTCATTACAGGTGGCTAAGAGAAGACGAGGCCTACAAAGAGGCCGTAGACGCTATAGCGGACCTTACCTTAGATTTTGTAGAAAGCCAACTGCATAAACAAATCCAAAAAGGCGAAGTTACTTCTACGATCTTTTACCTTAAGACCAAGGGTAAGAAGCGCGGATTTATAGAGAAGCAAGAAATAGAACACTCCGGCAATATGCAAGTAAATTGGGTAGAGGAGAAAACTTACGAGCCTAAAACAGGTTCTTTATAAACTTATGAAGCTAACAATAAAGCAAACTATAGCTTTAGATTATTTAGAGGACGATATTACTAGGGAGTTACTATTCGGTGGCGGAGCCGGCGGAGGTAAAACGGCGCTAGGATGTTACTTCCAAATTAAACGCAGACTTAAGTACCCCGAAAGTAGAGGACTAATAGGAAGAGCGGTCCTTAAAACGCTAAAGGAGACTACCTTAGTTTCTTTTTTTCAAGTGGCCAAAATGCAGGGGCTTTATGCCGGCCAACACTACCGCTATAACGCCCAATCTAGCCAAATAGATTTTTTTAACGGATCGGTTATCCTGCTTAAGGATCTATTCCAATATCCAAGCGATCCTAACTTCGACGAATTAGGTTCTTTAGAAATTACCGACGCTTTTATAGACGAGGCTAACCAATGTACCGACAAAGCTAGAAACGTAGTTAAGTCTCGTATTAGATTTATGCTAGACGATTACGGCTTAATTCCTAAGAGTCTTTATACCTGTAACCCCGCTAAGAATTGGACCTATTCGGACTTCTATAAGCCGGATCGCGATAACGTATTAGATCCCGATAAAAAGTTCGTCCAATCTTTAGTAGACGATAACGCCAACGTTTCTAAGTATTACAAAGAGAATTTGTTAACTTTAGATAAAGAAAGTAAAGAGCGTCTTTTATTTGGTAATTGGGAATACCTTAGCGATCCTTCAAGTTTGATAGAATATGATAAGATTATTAACTGTTTTAGTAACTCCTTTATTCCTAGTAGCGATCCTTTTATTACTTGCGACGTTGCTCGTTTCGGTAACGATAGTACAGTTATTGGCGTTTGGTTTGGGTTCCGTGTTAAAATTTTTCGCTACGCTAAGAAAAGCATAGTAGAAGTATCGGACATAATCAAAGCTTTAATGTTAGAATATAGAGTTCCTTTATCTAACGTAGTAGTCGACGAAGACGGAGTAGGAGGAGGGGCAGTAGATATACTAAAGTGCAAAGGATTCGTAAATAATTCTACGCCTTTAAATAATCCTATTACACACGAAAAGGATAACTTCGATAACTTAAAGAGCCAATGTTATTTTAAATTAGCTGAAAAGATAAATAACGACGAACTTTATATCCAATGCGACGATTCACATAGGCAGTTAATAATAGAGGAACTAGAACAGGTTAAGCAGAAGTCGGTAGATAACGACGGCAAAAAGGGAATAATACCGAAGGACCGAGTTAAGCAATTAATAGGCAGGTCCCCCGATTTCTCCGATATGCTAGCTATGCGAATGTTCTTCGAGTTTAAGCCTAAATTTGTGGTCGGAGTTTGGTAATTAAAAAATGTTAACTTTGAACAAATATTAATAATATGGGTTTATTAGATTTTTTCTCTAGTAAGAAGAAAGTAAACACTCTAAATCCTATTCTGCCTACGGCTTCGCAGGTGGCAATACAAAAGGGGATCGTTACTTGGCAGGGTGCAAATTCGCAGGAATACGTTAGACTTGGTTATCAAAGTAACGATATAGTCTACTCTATCATTAAGTTAATTACTGATAAGGCTAAACTAGCGCCGCCACACGTTTACAAAGAAGTAGACGCAGTAGCCGCTAAGAGGTTTAAGTCTTTAATGAAGCAACCCGACAAAATCACTAATTGGAAGGAAGTAAAAGAACTACATAGAAAAGCGTTTGAAATATACGACGGCGATAGCAGGTTAAACGAGTTAATTAAGTACCCTAACGAGGAGGACACTTGGAGCGATTTCGTAGAAGAGTGGATCGGGTTTAAGCTTATAACAGGTAACGCCTTTATTTGGGCTAAAATGATCGAGGGCGGTAATAACCAAGGTAAGCCTTACCAATTAATCCCGCTTCCTTCTCAATATATGGCGGTAATCGCTAACGTAGAGTTATTCCCTCCTATTAAGGTGGGTTATCAATTATTCTACGGTAAGCTATGGAATTTCGATCCTAAAGAAATCCTACAGGATAAGTACTTTAATCCGGCTTGGAATGTAACCGGTAACCAACTATACGGCCAATCGCCTTTAATGGCTGCGGCTAGAAACTTAACTAGATCCAACGAAGCTAAGACGGCGGCGGTAGCTTCCTTTCAAAATGGAGGACCTGCAGGCGTTTTATTTATGAAGGATCAAAGATTCGATCCAACTAGCGGACAAGCGCAGGCCCAAGCGTTAAAGACTGCAGTATCGCAAAAAGCGGGCGCAGAAAACTTTAACTCTATCGCGGTTTCTGCTTATGAAGTAGACTATAAGACAATCGGTTTAAGCCCTGTAGAATTAGACATTATCGAGTCCGAAAAGTGGGATATGAAAGCCCTTTGTAATATCTACGGCGTACCTTCTCAATTATTAAACGACGCGGATAATAAGACTTACAATAACCAAATAGAAGGCGAAAAGGCTTTAACGTTACGTTGCGCTATTCCTTTATTGGATTCCCTTTACGATAACTTAAATAGAAAGCTTCACTCCGATTGGGGTTATAGAGGAACTAATATTTACATAGGTTACGATATACAAGTATACCAAGAACTAGAAGCTAATAAGTTAGATCAAACTACTTGGTTAGATAAAGCTTGGTGGATTCCTCCTGCGCAGAAATTAGAAATTATGGGTATTAAAGCGCCGGATTATATCGCTAAAGAAGAATTAGAGAAATTATATATCCCTTCAAACTTGCAGCCGGTAGACGATTTCCAACCTTTACAATTACCTAACGACGAAAACTTATAGTAATGATAGACTATAACAATATTTTAGATTCTATTTTCGATCTGCAGGTAGATTTAAAAAAGGATCTATCGGAAATAATAGACGAAGTTTATAAAAAATATAACGATACGGTTAATATGTCTTATTCCGAGTTAAAGGCTTGGAGTGAGACGGACTGTTCTAAAAAGGCCTCTTTAGATAGAGGACCGATAAATAGGAACTTAAACTTACTTAGTAAGAAAAAAGCGGATTGGGGAGCGAACGAGGTTAAGTCGGCAAATAGAACTATTAGTTTTGTTAGCCGTATGAAGAATATGGAGCAAGGCGATCCTGTATCTAAAGACTGCCCTTCTAAGAGGGATATTTCCTTAAAGAATTGGGCTTATAATCCTAGCAAATGATATGGCAAGACTATAAAAAGCTTTACTCGAACGGCTTAAAAGAATACTCCCCTAAGTTTAAAAAGGAGTTACAACGCCAAGTAGATACTTACTGCGATACGTTAGACTTTAACGCTATTAGTCCCGAAGGGATTAAGAAGACAATAAAGAAACTTCATATCGCAATGGGTACTAAAATGGCGTCTATATCTTATAACGACGTAAAGAAAGGTATTAAGTCCGGCCAAGGTCCTTTAGAAATAAAGTCCGCCTTAATGGATCTATGGTCTTATACTATCTTAACTTATCTAGAACTAAAAGGCCTAGAAGAGTTATCCGAAGAAATAACGGACACAACTAAGGAGCAAATAAAAAGATTCTTACTTAGGGCGCAGCAAAATAATTACACTATCCCCCAAACAATCGCACTACTACGAGAATCCGGTATAACTGATTACCGCGCGGAACTTATCGCTAGAACGGAGACCGGAAGGGCCGCTAACGTAGGTTCCGTAGTAGGCGCGGTATCTACCGGACTCGTTACAGTTAAAGAATGGATCGCTACAAAAGATAACAGGACAAGACGTATCCCTAGGGACCAAACGGATCATTTAAATATGGACGGCGTGCAAGTCCCAATAGATTCAACTTTCGAGGTAATGGGGAAGGGCTATATAGATTTAATGACGCACCCGTGCGACTCTACCGCTACTGCGGCTAACGTTTGCAATTGTAGATGTACGCTAGGATATGAAGCGCAAAGGGATAACACGGGCCAACTAAAAACCTTAACTAACTATCCTCCGCAGGGAGACGTAGGTAGAATATGGAATATAGTTAGGGATAATTCCGGAAGAGAAATTAGGACCTTAGTAAGACAAGCTTTACAATAAAAAAAAATACATAACTTTGAATCTATGAATACAAACTACATATCCAAAAGCGCAGACGATTCTATATTAGACGTTTCGCCCGAAACAAGAACTGTAAAGGCTTGTTGGTCAAGAATTGGTAATCTTGATTTAGATAATGATATTATAGTAGCGTCTGCATTTACCAAGACAATAGCAGAACGTGGCCCAATGGGTAAAAACCTTGTTTGGTCTTTAATAGATCATAGGGCAGATATGGCGCATACTATCGGTAAACCAAAAGAACTATATATCGAAGGCGATATGTTAGTAGCGGTTACTGATTTAGTAGAGACCGAAGCCGGAGAAGATGCTATTAAACTTTACGAGGCGGGCTTAATTAACCAACACTCTATTGGGTTTAGTACTGTTAAATCGGAATACGATAGCCAAACTCAAATTAGAACAATTACTGAATTAAAACTTTACGAAGGATCTGCGGTTTTATGGGGCGCTAATCCGGAAACTCCTACTATTGGATTTAAAGGGGAGTTTAAAGAAAGTAAAGAAACATTATCTTTGCGATTAGAAAAATTAATTAAGGCGTTTAGAGGAGGTAATTTTACCGACGATACGTTCGCTTTAATGGAAATTCAAATAAAACAAATACAAGCGGCTTTAGTAGAAATCGAAGTAGTTAACCAAATCACTCAACCCGCGCAAGCAGTCGAGCCGAATAACGAAGAGAAAGAAGCTAAGGAGAAAGAAGTATTAGTTAAACAATTAACCGAATTAAATAACCTATTTAAATCCTAAAAACAAAATGGAAGCAATAGAAAAACAACTAGGCGAAATCGCCGACAACGTTAAAGGTCTTAAGACTGATAGCGCTGCTCAAATCGACGAATTAAAGTCGAACATTAAAGTAACTCGCGACGAAATGCAAAATCAAATCGACGGGTTATATGCTAACCAAAAGAAAGCAGAAAAGAAAACTGTAAAGTCTTTAGACGAGGCTATTATGGAGAAATTAGACGGTAAAATGCAAGAGTTTGAATCTTCTTTGAAGTCTTCTAGCGGTTCTTATAGAATCGACTTAAGCGACATTAAGACAATGACTTTAAGCGGTAACTTAACGGGCGATCCTGTAGCTACTTACGCTCCTAATCAAGCTATTTTCCCTTCTCAAAAAGTTAACTTTAGAGACTTAGTTCCTACTGTAAGAAGTACTACAGGTCTTTACGTTTACTACCAAGAGAACGCAGGCGAAACTAACAATATCGGTAAGCAAACAGAAGGTTTAGACAAGGGCGAAAATAACTACGATTTAACTGAAACTAAGATCGTTACTAACTATATCGCAGGTTTCTCTACTTTCTCTAAGCAAATGTCTAAGAGTTTGCCTTTCATTAGCCAAACTTTACCTAGATTATTACAAAGAGACTTCTTTAAGAAGGAGAACGCTTTATTCTTTGCTACAGTAAGCGCAGCCGCTACAGGTTCTACTACTACTAGCGAAACTAACGACTTATTACAGTTAATCGATTATATCGGTAACCAAAAGGCAGCTAACTTTAACTCTTCTTATGTTTTAGTAAGTGAGGCGCAAATGGGTAAATTATTAAAAGCTACTGTTACTGCAGGTTACTACGCAGGTAACGGATCGGTAGTAGTTAATCCTAACGGCGGTATGACTATTTGGGGTACTCCTGTATTGTCTGCTTCTTGGGTTACTAACGATAAGGCTTTAGTAATCGATAGCGACTATATCGAGCGCGTAGAGACTGAATCTTTAGCGATCGAATTCTCTTACGAGAACGGTACAAACTTCCAAAAGAACTTGATTACTGCTCGTATTGAGTGTATGGAAGAAATTAACTTAATGTTGAATTCTTCTGCGATCTACGCTTCAATCAATGCATAATTGACATAGGTAGTAAATAAGCAATAAATTAGGGGGTAGTCTAAAAGCTACTCCCTTTTTTTGTTATTAAATAAATCCGTTAAATTTGTAAAAAAGAGGTTATGTATAATTATACGATAGATCATACTTTAGTCTACGACGGAGAAATCGTAGAGCCGGTAACAGTAGAGGAGGCTAAATTATATTGCCGCGTTACTAACGACGTAGAAGACGGCTTATTCGAGGACTTAATTACGCAGTCTAGAGAAGCTATCGAAAAGGCTACGGGCCTAAGCTTGGTCCCTAAAATTGCCATAGTTTGGTTTTCCAACTTGGCGGGGATGTACCAATTCCAATTTGGACCGGTGCAAGAAATAACCGAAATATTAGACGCAGAAGGAAACGAAATCGCTCCGGCGCATTATAGAATAATCGGAGGGCAGTACCCAATGATCCAACGTCCTTTTTGGACCGATCTTAAAGCTACTTATAGCTGCGGGTTCCCCGAAGGGACACTACCGAAAGAACTTAAAATAGCTATGTTAGATCAAATTAACTACGGCTACGAAAATAGAGGAATGGATGTCGACGATATGGGCGTTTGTGAGAAGACTTGGAGGGTTTGCCAACGTTGGACTAGAACTAGCCCTATATTATAATTAACTTAACTTTAACAAATGAGAATCGGACTACATAAAGATAATTACGTCGACGCTAATTCAATGACTAGAATAGTAAATCTTTATGCGCCTACAAGAACGAGCGACGGCGAAGGCGGCTATACTACTACGTTTGCTTTAACTCAAACAGTATGGGGAGACTTTAGGCCTCAAAGCCAAAATAGAGCGCTTTTAGAATTAGAAGTAAGCTTTACTAGGTTCGCTAAACTATTTATCCGTTTTGACGCTACAATTAACGATAATTACCAAGTAGAGGTAGAAGGCCAACGATATACGATACACTCTATAAAGGACGTAGATAACGCTAGGCGATTTTATGAAATATTAATGTACTACTAATATGGCGGACCGTATTTCTTTTAGTATAAACGGGATAGATTCGCTTACTAAGCGTATTAAGGAAATGGACCAAAAGGTACAGGATTCTTTAGCTATGGAGTTAAGGGAGTCGGCGTTAAAGATTCAAAGAGACGCAAAGCGTAACGCTCCGGTAAATATGGGTACTTTAAGAAATTCTATTTATGTGGATACGGATTACGAAAAGAGTAAGCTAACCTATACCGTAGGCGCTTCGGCTAGTTACGCTCCTTATATGGAGTTTGGGACCGGAGGAAGCGTTAAGGTAGATCCTCAATATACTAGCTACGCAGCTACTTTTAAGGGTAAGGGAAGCGGAGGAACGCTAGAGGAGTTTATGCTAGCGATAATGGATTGGGTAAATAAAAAAGGCATAACCGGAACGTATAGCGTAAAGACGCAAAGAAGAACAGGGAATAAGCTTAGCAAAATGGGCGAAGATTACGACATAGCTTTTGCTATTATGATGAAAATACTTAAGAAGGGAGTTAATCCGCAGCCGTTTTTACTTCCGGCTTATGAAGCAGAAAAGGTTAACTTAGTAAAGAAAATAAAACAAGCTATAAAAGATGCTAAACCCTAATATAGAAATAAAGAAATGGTTTTTTACCAATATAGAAAGCGCTACTAACTTAGAGGTTTACGACGGTATAGCGCCCGATAATGCAGGTAACGAGTACATAGTATTAACCGGCCGCGCAGGATCACAGGAGCAAGGGAAGACAGGTTTTACTAGTAGTATTACTATCATAGTAGACATTATTACAAAAAACGCTAACTTTGGTTTTAAGAGAGCGGAAGCTATTAGTAATTTAGTTCTTACTGCGATAAATTCGGACACAAAAATAACCCTCCCTAGCGGGTGGGGTTCTTCGAGTTTAAGCGTAGGAAATATAAGAAATCTAGACGGATTAAACCCTATAGATAATGTTTTCCGAGTTCTTATAACTTATAACATAACAATAACTCAAAATTAAAATCTAAAACAATGGCAGAAACTAAAGTAAGCGGTAGAGACTATATCCTACTTGCAGACATAGACAACGACGGAACGTACAAGCCGGTAGCGTGCTTAACTTCTAACTCTTTAACTTCAACGTTAGGAACTATCGACGCTACTTCAAAGTGCGGCGATCAATACACGCCTAGCCCTTCTTTTAACCAATCTTTCGAGTGTGAGGGTTTCGCTATTGACGAAACAGGTACTCCTTCAAAAGATAGCTACCAACAGTTATACGCTGCGCACGCTGCTAAAACTTTGTTTGCTATTAAAATGGGTAAGGCTGCTCCTGTAGTTGGAGACATTACTTACGGCGGTACTTCTACTAGCTTAGTATTTATTAGTAACTTCAACGTTAACGCTGCGGATAAGGACGACGTTAAGTTTACTGCGACTTTCGTAGTAAGCGTACCTCCAATCGCACAAACTGAAACACTAGTTTAACCTAAAAACAATTTATGTTTGAATTAAAAATAAAAGATAAGACTATCCCCCTTAATTGGGGGACTTGGTCTATGCACGAGTTCACAAAAGAAAAGAATTTAACTATACAAGAGTTTTTCCAAGTTCTTAGCAATTCACAAATAGACCTAGGCAATATTGTTAGCTTTATTTTTATCGGTTATAAGCACGCTGCTTTAGTTAATAAAGTAGAGTTAGAGTATACCGAATTCGACGTTTACGAATGGCTAGACGAAATGGGCGGAATGTTAGATGTTAACGGTCAAGTAATGGGGTATATGAAATACATTATTTCTTCTACTACCGCAGTAGTTTCTAAAAAAGAAACGACAGTAGAAAAAAAAAAGGGTAAATAAAATTACTTGGGACGATACGTTAGTTAAGGCTGCAGAATGTGGCATAAAACCTAGCGAATTTTGGGATATGACTTGGAAGGACTTTTCTATTATTGTAATGGGTAAAGAACGATCCGAGTTAAACGAATGGTCTCGAACTAGGCAATTAGCGTACATAATGTATCTAAGCAATACTGCGGAGCAGCACCCTAAACCGTTAAAATCATTTTGGCCTATTCCGGATCTAGACGAAGAGGACGAAGACGAAGAAAAAATTTATATAACGGACGAACAGTTAAAGAATACTTTAAAACTGTACGGAGTAAATTAAAAAGGAAATGGCAGAAAGTACCGGAAATCCAAAATTAGAAGTCGAAATAGGAGCCGACATTTCGCAACTCCAATCCTCAATAATTGCGGCCGAAAATGAATTAAGAGGCTTCCAAGCCGAAATAAAAAAGACTACCGATACAGGACGAATAGCCGAACTATCTAGGAGTATAGAAAATACCCAACAAAAGATAGCGGGGATGCGTCAAGAAATGGGGAAGAGTGCCGGAGCGTCTAACCAAGCCGTTAACGCTTTAGGTAACGTATCTAGAGTAGCGCAGGACGCCTCTTATGGTTTTATGGGTATAGCCAATAACTTAAACCCTTTATTCGAATCCTTCCAACGATTACAAAAAGAATCCGGCGGTACAGGAAACGCGCTTAAACAAATGGGCGCGGCCTTGACAGGACCTGCAGGTATTGGGCTAGCCATTGGCGTAGTATCTTCTTTAATCGTTTCTTTTGGGGACGATATTTCTAAATTTATTACTGAAAAAGCAGGTACTTTAGGGGAGGCCTTTAGAAAAGAAAGCGATTTAATAACTAAAGGGGCGGATGCTTATGTAAAAGCTACTACCGATATTGATAAATTAAGAGATAGTTTCGAAGACTTCCAAAATGGATTTATTACTAAAGAGAAGTTCTTAAAGGAATTTAATAGCACTTTAGGCGATACAATTAAAGAAACAAAAGACTTAGCAGTAGCAGAAAAGTTTTTAGGAGACTATGCGGACGATTACGTCCAAATGACATTTAAAAAAGCAGTAGCTAATTTAGCTGCGGCCGAAGCTGCTAAAAAGCAATTTGAAGTAGAAGTCGCAAAAAATAAACCAAACGCAGCCTTTACTAATACTTACGAAAATTTATTTTTTGCAGGTAAAGACATAGAGACTTTAGGTAAGATAAGTAAAGACAAAATAATAAAAAATGCAAATGAAGATATAAAGTTATTTGAGTCTATTAGAAGTCAATATGATAAAGAAGCAGACGCCTTCCAAGCAGTATTTGCAAAAATGTTTGGCGCTCCTACGGGTGGCGGTAAAACAGGTACTAACGAAGAATCGGACTTTAAAATAATGGCCAAGCAGGAATTAGCAGATACTGAAAGGTATATCGCTAAACTAAAAGAAAGACGCAAGGAGGCAGAGTATGTTCTTAAAAATGAATCAATAAGAAGTATATTTAATCCACAAGAAGATAAAGAGGCGGAGAAATATAGAAAGTACTTTGAGAACTTAAATAAAAAGAATTTAGAACAATCTAACGATACGGGGTTAGGCGCTTTCTTAATGGGGGATTCTAAAAAAAGAATAGCAGCTTATAAATTAGAAGAAAAGCAATTAAAAGAATTAGAGGAAGCTTATAGCAATTTTGCTAATATGATAGCTAGTAACGTAACCTCCGGCGTAATGAATCTATTTGCAGCTTTTGAAGAAGGGACAAGCCCTTTAGAAGCTATTGCGGATATGTTCTTAAATATAGCTAAATCGATAGCGGCTGCAGTAATACAAGCTACAATATTTGAAGCGATACTTACTGCGTTCCCCGAACTTAAAGCAATTTTTGCGGCTAGTGGCGCTTTACAAAGTGCGTTTGGTGGGAAAAAGCTAGCAGCCGGAGGGATAACTAACGGCGCTTCTATTGCTATGATTGGCGAAGCGGGACCGGAAGCAGTCCTCCCGTTAAGTAGATTAAATACATTTATGCAAACTTCGTTTAATGCGGGAGCAATGAGCGGAGGAGGTAGAACTACAGGAGGAAGCAGCGTAGCAGTTTTAAGAGGCCAAGACCTTTTAGTAGCTATTAATAGAACGCAGAAAGCTTCCGCTCTTAAAGGACAAAATATAAGCTTAATATAATGGCATACGAACTGAAATACACAATAACCCAAGCGTTAAGAGACGGTACAAGTTTAGTAGCTAGAATTTATGAAAAAGATCCTGCAACCCCTGTAGTTACTGTAAAAGCTTACGACGCTATTAATATTAGTTTAGACTCTAATGCTAGCGACGACGAGCCTTTAGCGGGGATTATTTCTTCTCAATTAAATATATCTTTTTTAACTACCGAAGAGGACGGCGAAGCGTTTCCCGATTTATTAAGTTTTGATATTCGCAAATATTTTGTTAAACTTTATAATGGCGATAGTCTTTTATGGTGCGGGTTTTTATTTAACGATTACGTCCAAATTCCTTTTACTACGGGTAACGTTCAAGTAGACATAGTAGCTATAGACGGGTTATCATTTTTAGAATATTCGCAGTTTATTTACGAGGAAGGATTAAGTATAAACGAAACTAATAGACTTATAGACGTAATAGCGGAAACTTTAAACGTTATCAATTATCCCGATCCTATTAGTTTAATAACTTCTTGTTCTTACTATGCCGAGGGTATGTTCGATAGAAGCGACGCTTCGGGAGACGAGCCATTTTCTCAAACTTACCAATATAGAAGAGACTTCGTAGGATTAAACTATTACGAGGTTTTAGATAATATAATTAAATCTTTTGGTTGTAGATTATTTCAAAGCGACGGGCAATGGCAAATATTAGCTATTAACCAAATGGCGGAGCCTATTAGATATTTTACGCAGTATTTTATATATCCTAGCGTATCGGTAGGAGCTACAGGTACGTTTGATAAAAACGTAAATATAGCACCTTACGCAGCCGGTAACGTACATTTTATAAATAATGCACAAAATAAAATAGTTAGAAAAGGGTACCCTAAAATAGTTATTAAAGGAAATTTTAGCTATGCGGATAATTACGTTCATAATGGCAATTTTAAAGGGTATTATAATAGGGCAACCCCTCCGGACGTTATATATTGGCCTTATGGGTGGAGTTATTTCATAAGTAGTGCGGGTAGTGGAGGAAGCGCAAACCTAACAATAGAGCCGGATTTATCTTCTAATACTTTAAGCGTTCAAAAACCTATTGGCGTAGGAACTTCTGCTTATATAGAAATGGCAGAGGTTACGCCTCCTTTAAATCCTTATATGTACCTGCCTTATATGAACGGTCCAAGTTTTAACATAAATTTTGCTTATAGGATTGGAATTGGCGGATTGAAAGCAAAACTTGTTATAATGATTATAAACCCTACTACTTCTACTATTTACTACTATAATAGTTCTAATAATTGGCAGACTGCAGGGACTTTTATAGATATAACTAAAGTAGATAATGCGGACTATGTCGATTATTCATTAAAAGTTTTAATAAATAGTCAAAATAGCCCAACAGGTACCGCGCTTAAAGGACACGTTAAATTAAGGTTTTTAGTAGACGGAGGAACTCCGTTCCCTCAATATGAAGCTATAAGTATAAGAAGCGTCTCTATAACTCAAAATTATACTACAATAAGATCCGTAGACGTAACTAGACAAGTAGGGACCGAGAATACTACAATTAAAGAAATAGACCAACCTTACGGAAGTTTCTTAAATAGCTTTTCAGTTAACAATAACGTAGGGAATCTAGTAAACTCTTCGGGTATTTCTTATCAAAATTGGTATCGTTATCCGGATACTGCTAACGTTTTCGAGTTATTGCCTATGCTTATAGCTAGACAGTATTCTAATTTATTGAATAAAAACTTCGGTACCTTAGAAGCAGACTTAGGGGCCTTTAAAACTGCTAAAGGGTTAAACTATCTAGATAAAGTATATACAGTACAAGACGAGTCTACAAATGCCCTTTCTTATGACGGTAAAACGTTTATTTTAAATAGAGGAAGCGTAGTCCCTCAAATTGACGAAGTGGGATCTTTTCAGCTAATAGAAGTAACAAACGAGGACAACGATTCGGTAGAAACGGTAAAGTATAATATAGAGTAAAATAAAACATTAAATTTGTAGTATGGCAAACGCAGTAAACGGTAAAAACTTAATGTTATATTGGCACAGGACCGACGTATTTCCTGCGGTAGACGTACCTATAGCTTGTTCTACAAACTGTTCTTTTACCGTAAACGTAGAGCAAAAAGAAGTAACTTCTTACTCTTCGGCTTGGTTTAGACAGTATAAAAATGATGTGGCGTCTTGGGAAATAACTGCAGACGGATTAATTATCCTTAGTGGATTTAGCTATTTGTTCTTTATGCAGAAGCAGTTAGACCGATCGCCTATAGAAATAAATCTAGTAATAGACAACGGAGTAGACGGGTTAGTTATTATAAACGGGATAGCCAATATAGCAAACTTCAACTTTAATGGTCCTGTAAGGGACGCAGGCACTTATAATATTACTTTACAGGGTAGTGGGCCTTACGGTATTACCGGTACTTCTATTACTCCTGCAGGAATTATAATTAGAGGCGGTTACGTTTATAACAAAGAATACACTGCGGCGGGTGGCGAAACGACTATAACTTGGGTAGATATGATCGGTAAGGACTGCGTTTATGTATCTAGAGGCGGTATCGACGTGCAAGGGATCATAACGACAGGAACGCCAATAGAGGAGCAGGTAAAATGGAATAGCGTTACAGGCGTTTTAACGTTTGCTAGGGCTTTAGAAAGTACGGAATTTGTAAGAGGACTATTTAACTAATAAGACAATGAGTAACCAAATTTTAATAAGTAGCGGAGCAAAATTAAGGGACCTAGACGACGTAATTATAGGAACCGACGGGATATTATCCTCTTTAGGTTTTAACGTCGCTAATGGGGTTCCTAAACTTGACGAAAACGGTAAGATCCTAGTAAGTCAATTACCTAACTCCGTAATGGAGTTTAAAGGGGTTTGGAACGCAGCTACTAATACTCCTACCTTAGCAGACGGCGTAGGTAATGCCGGAGACGTTTACTTATGTAACGTAGCGGGAACGGTTAATTTTGGTACAGGTCCTATCGTTTTTGCGGTAGGCGATTATGCGGTTTATACGGGTTCCGTATGGGCTAGGTCTAGCGGTGCTACCGGAACGGTTACTAGCGTAGCAGTTTCTAAAAGTGGAGACGCTTTAGCTATTACAGGTTCTCCAATTACTACAAGCGGGACAATAAATATAGGATTTACAGGTACTAACTTACAATACATAAACGGAGCGGGTAATTTAGTTACGTTCCCTACTTTGACGGGCTACGTTCCTTATACAGGCGCGACTACCGACGTAGACTTAGGGACCTATGGTTTAAAAGGGGACTATATCGGATTTAATACTACTCCTAGCAGCGTTCCTACAACTTTAGGGACTCTTTCTTGGGATGCATTTTATAGAACTTTACAATTAATTACCGGAGACGGGGACACTACTTTACAAATAGGTCAAGAGCAGGTAACTTTAGTACATAATAACACGGGTTCAACTTTAGTAGACGGGCAGGTAGTTTATGTTACAGGATCTACGGGAGAATTGCCTTCGGTATCTTTAGCTAGTAATACTAGCGAAGCTACTTCTAGCGTTACTTTTGGCGTAGTAACTGAATCTATCGCTAACGGTGCAAATGGGTTTATTACTACAAGCGGGATGGTTCACGGCTTAAATACTTTAGCATATAACGAAGGAGACGCTTTATATTTAGGTGCAACTGCAGGAACTTTTACTAATGTTAAACCTATCGCGCCTGCTAATTTAGTTTTAATAGGTTATGCAATTAAAAAAGCCGGCGGTAATGGTTCAATCTTTGTAAAGATTCAAAACGGATACGAATTAGAAGAATTACACGACGTATTGGTTACAAGCGTAGCAAATAACGACGGTATATTTTACGATAGTGCTAGTTCTTTATGGGTAAATAAAACAATCGCAGAAGTATTAGGATATACTCCGGCAAACGCTGCGACTACTTTAACAATAAACGGGACTGCTTACGATTTAAGTGCAAATAGGACTTGGAACGTAGGAACTGTAACTAGTGTAGGACTTTCGGTTCCTACAGGATTAAGCGTATCGGGTTCTCCTATTACAAGTTCGGGAACTTTAGCGCTTACTTTTTCTGCGGGTTACTCAATTCCTACTAACGCTTCTCAAACTAATTGGGATACGGCTTACACTAATAGAATTACAAGTTTAACGACTACAGGATCTAGCGGAGCGGCTACTTTAATTAGCAATACTTTAAACGTCCCTAACTATACTTTAGCGGGATTAGGAGGGGTTCCTACAACTAGGACCTTAACTATTAACGGAGTGGCGCAGGATCTTAGCGCGGATAGAACTTGGACAATTACCGCCGGTATTTCTAGCGTAAGCGGGACTTCCCCTATTAGTGTTTCTACTGTAAGCGGTGCGGCTACTGTTTCTATAGCTACTGCAAATAGTACTACTACAGGCGCTTTAACTTCTACTGATTGGAATACTTTTAACAGTAAGCAGTCCGGATCTACTAACTTAACTTCTTTAAGTGGGTTAACTTATGCGTCTACTTCTTTTGTTAAAATGACTGCGGCAGGAACTTTTAGTTTAGATACTAATACCTATGCTTTAGCTTCTGCGTTGGGGAATTATCTTCCTTTAACGGGAGGGGTTTTAACAGGTAATTTGCAAATAAGTTATGCGCCTTCGGATACAGTAGGAGCAGGAACTAATTTATACTTCGCAGGAGGTACAGGATCAAGTTATACATATTTACAACAAGGTGTTGGACAGTTTTTAATATTTGGATTTAATGGTTCAAGTTGGTTACAAAATCTTTCAATAAATACAAGTACGGGTAATTCAGTATTTAGAGGCGACGTAACTGCAGCTAACTTAAGCGCATCAGTTGGGACTTTTACTC
>ERZ869921.347-NODE-347-length-31132-cov-6.709077_pt1 | contig 31132 bp, 61 predicted proteins | sample MGYA00579310_ERZ869921 | MGnify/ENA primary metagenome ERZ869921 (study PRJEB32216, sample SAMN09231816) | wastewater metagenome | place: USA: Maryland | collected 2016-06-21 | study: EMG produced TPA metagenomics assembly of the PRJNA472060 data set (Reclaimed... | reverse complement strand
AGGGCTCCAGGGCTCCAGGGCTCCAGGGCTCCAGGGCTGAGACACCCCCGCGCGCCGGAGGTCAGTCCGCACGCGGTGGGGCGCATGGGCCTAAAGATTTCTTCCTCACCCGCGCCCCTTGCTCGCTCGACGTGCTCGACGTGCTCGACGTGCTCGACTTTCCGACCGCGCCAGAAAGTCGGCCCGCACACCTCCCCCGCGACACGCTGAAGATTCTTGCCCCAGGGTCTTTACTTCGACCCCTGCCTCCTGTAGGTTGCCACTATGCCCCATAGGGGTGGGGCACCGACTAGGGAGGCACCGTGCAGACATTCCAACTCAGCCGCCACGCGGCGCGACAGGCAGCCGCTAAGGGCTTCGACGCTGCCGCAATCTACCGCGCTGCCAATGACCCCGCGATCACCTATGAGAATGGTCGGTTCCCGGGGCAATGGCGGCACATCCGCGACGGCGTTGTCGCCGTGGTGGACCCCGCGACGGGGACAATCATCACGGCCTACAGCAACGTCGTGGAGACAGCCCTCCGGGCCGACCAGACAGACGCCGACGCGCGACGCTACGGAGCGCGACGGGGCACCGCCTGACACACCGCGACAGGGCGGGGACTCCACGACGGGGTCCCCGCCTTCCGCATGAGAAAGCCTCTTCCCGCTTGACAGTCTGCACGCCCATGCCTCATACTCAGGGGGGTGGCCCGCACGGGGCCATCACCTAGGGAGGCAGACATGCCAGAGACTCAGGCACACGCGGTCGGCGAGATCAGCAACCTCTGTGAGTGCGGCGACTGTGAGTACGTCGCTACAGACTGCGCCCACATCGTGCCCGCGTGCGACACCCGCACGGACGCGAGCGAAGATCGGATCACGCTCTGCGGGGAGTGGACAGACTGCGGCAAGGCGGCTGAACAGCAGACGCAGGCAGCGCGCGAGGAGGATACAGAGCGCGTCTGTACGGACTGCGGGTACCCGCTGATTGATGACCCGGATGTCGTCATCGAATACGGTCCCGCGTGCGGCGACTGCGGGGGCCCCGCCGAGTCAATGGTCTGAGCATCACCGCGAGGGGTCGGCCCGAAAGGGTCGGCCCCTTTCGTCTGCCCTATCGGCAAGGGCGAGCCGCGCGGCGAGGCCCAAAGATTTTTTCTTCACCCGCCCCCGACCGCGCTCGACCTGACTTCGGAAAGCCGCGAGAAAGTTGCTCCGGGCCTTTCTGTTGGCCAACTTGACAGTGCCTGACAGGTCTGATTAGATGTCCCCTAGCGCACACCGCGCACACCCTAGGGAGGAACCAATGACCACTACCGCGACCGACACCCGCGCACTCCTCGACGAGTACGTCGTCGCCCTCCAAGAGATGTTCGACAGGCACGCCGAGGGTCGCCCCTACCTGAGCCAGATGGTCTTCGTGGAGATGGGCCACAAGTTCGCCCGCGTCGCCACAGACAACGGCACGCAGCGCATGGTCCACGCTTTCGTGGACATGGCCACGGGCGACGTACTCAAGCCGGGGGGCTGGAAGGCCCCACAGAAGGGCAAGAATGGCCTAGCCGTGCGCTACCGTCTCGCGGACCCCGTGAGCAAGGCGCTCTGCTTCGAGAGCATGGACCCCTACGGGTCCTACCTCTACCAGCGCTGACAACCCACGCGGAGGGGCTACGGCCCCTCCGCACAACCCCACGACGAAAGGACACACAATGACCGCCACACTCACACTCCGCACGCGCTACGTCGGGCCTACAGACACACACGGGTCGCGCATCCGCGTGGAGGCCCTAGGAAAGAATGGCACTCCGCACGCTACCCGGAGCCTGCCCTACAACTACGCCGCCTCCAACGCGCATGAGGGCGCGGTCCTGGAGTACCTGCACGCCCTGGGCTATGACAACACCCGCATCCACTTCGCCCGCGAGACGCGCAGCGGGCAGGGCAACGTCTACACGGCAGAGGCATGGTGAGCCCCGACCTCGTGGCCCACATCGCCGCGCTTCCCGAAAGTCACGCGACCGGCTCTCGTGACTTCGGGCGCGGCTATGCCCGGGCTGTCCGCGACGTACTCGCGCTCTTGGAAGGCTCCGAGGTTCCTGCCACTACGACTTGACACTGAGAGCCGCATCGCGATAGGCTCCCATCATCGCCCCAGACGGGGGCACTAGGGAGGAACAATGGACCGCCTTCTCGACCAGAATCTCCGGACTCTCCCCGAGGACACTTTCGAGTGCCCCTCGTGTGAGGTCGAAATCGTCGCCGAGCCGTACACCATGACCGGGTATCACGGGCAATACTTCGTGACTTGCCCCGAGTGCAGCGACGTGTGGGCCCTTGACGAGCAGGAGCCCGACCCCGACGAGGCGTGGGACAGTCGCTTCGACTACTGACCGCAAGCGCGCAAAGGCCACCCGAAAGGGTGGCCTTTCGCTTTTCTGAGCCGGGATCTGGACCACGAGGCCCCAAAGATTTTTTCCTCACCCAAGCGTTGCGCGGGGCGGCGTCAACGCTGTCAACCTCGCCCCAACTTCCGCACGGGGTTTCGATGTCAGACGTACGGCGGCAACGGGCGGTTATTGCCTTTTGGCTTGACAAGATGTCCGCCCCGCTGGTTTACTTGACCCATCGCCCCAACCGGGGGCGCTCACCCAGGGAGGAACCATGTCCGACCTCTACTCCGACGCGGCGCTCCGCGCGGATCTCAACTCCTCGCTGCGCGGTCCCCGCGCACGCGCGGAGATCCTGCTCGCTGTGCCCGTGGAAGTGCGCTCCGACCTTGTCGCCGAGGCGTGGACCCTCGGCAATGTTCGTCCCGGCGGTCGCCCCTCCGACGACCTGCGCGAGGCCGTGCGCGTGTGGCAGGCCACCGGAACGTTCCCGGCGCGCGCCTACGCTGCCGCGTGGCGGGAGCGCAACCAGCCGAGCATCTTCGACCGCCTCCGCTGACACACCCCGCGCGAGGGGCATCGCCGAAAGGCGGTGCCCCTTTCGCATGTCCGACCGCTCGACCCGCTCGGAGGCCCCCAAAAAATCTTTGAGCCCTCCGCCCGCGCGCTCGAAGCGCGACTTCTCGACGACTTCGAGATGTCGGCAGGTCTCGAAGTATCACAGGTCTCGAAGTCTCACCCGAGTTCCCGAGTTCCCGAGTTCCCGAGTTCCCGAGTTCCCGAGTTCCTGTCATTCGGCTTGACAGTCTTCCCGAAGTGCGGTTGAATGGGGGTATCGGCGTAAGGGACGCCGCAGATGGGAGCACCAGCCATGTCCTACCAGACCGATCTCGCCCTCCTCGCGGAGGACCACACCGACATCCACGAGTGCTCGCGCTCGTGGGAGGGCCCCTGCCAGGGTCCCCTGGAGGTCTACACCTCCCACAGCGGGCTTACCCGCTCGTGGATGTGCGAGGGCCACATTTGGGCCCTGGAGGATCGCCTCGCCGAGATCGCGGGCCGCTACCCCGAGGTCAATCACCCCGAGGGCTGCGGCTGCTGGGGGTGTTCTGAGGGTTCCTACTGAGGACCCGCGCTGAGGCCCCGCCCGAAAGGGCGGGGCTTTCGCATGTCCGGGCCATCGCCGCCATCGCGCGAAACCACTTCAGCATGTCCGATTTGCGCCGAGCCGCATGAGGAAAAAATCTTTGGGCCTGTCCGCCGGTTAGTTCTGGTCGAGGTGACTTCCCAACCGCTCGACGAAGTTACATGCACCATTCCTGCCAAGCGGGGCCTTCCCGTTCATTGACACTTGACAATGCAACCTGTCCCGTGGCAGGATTGTTGACCGGTACACCGTCTAACTACGAAGCGAGGAAAAATGGGAAGGCCGAGACTATTCGAGTCATGCACTTTCGAGGGCTGCGAGCGTCCGCATAGATCGCGAGGGCTCTGCCGCGCACACTACTCTCAGCAGGCAAGGGGAGTCTCTCTGACTCCTATCGGCACGCGCCCTGAGGTCCCGGACACATGCACCTACGAAGGCTGCGACCGTCCATACGTCGGCAAGGGATACTGCATGACTCACTACCAGCAGCAGCGTCGGGGCCGTGCTTTGAAGCCTATTGCCACTTACACCCGCAGCAGTAGTTGACCAGTCATTGTCCGATTATTAGGGTAATCAAATTTGACACTCTCTCTGAGAGCGGCGTAACCTCGAAGCATAGACGAAAGCCCCTAAGGGCAGAGTGACGATTAGGAGAATGACAAATGAGCACTACAGGATTCCGCGAAATGGCGGAGATGATTGGCACGACTGTCCGAGTGAAGGTCGAAGGATTCACCGTGCCCATGACCATCAGCGACGTAAAGGTCGCCTACGGAAATAAGCGCCTACTCGTGTCGCCCATCGGCGGCTCTGGTGAGGCGTGGGTTGACGCCTCCCGTGCAGCCCCGATGAGCATCAATGCTCCCGCACGGGCTAAGGCAACTAGCAGCAAGGTGTCGAGAGAAAAGGCAGAGTCTCCCTCCACAGAGGCAGGGAAGATTCGCGCCTGGGCAAAGAGTCGAGGGATTCATGTCAATGAGCGAGGCCGCATCCCGGAGCCAGTGATGCGCGAGTACCTCAAGACGGAGGAATCTTCCTCGACAGTAGAGGTTCCGCAGTTCTCGGATGATGCTAGAGTCGCCGGGTGATTACTGCCACTCCCATCCAACCGCTGGAAAACGAAGAGATAACCGACGAGATGATCGACATCCTCGCCTGGAGACTCATCGCCCACTACGGCGGTCCCGACGAAGCCATAAGAGCACTGTCGTGAAAAAGAGATAGCGCCCGCTAAGTGCGGGCGCTTTCTCTTTCCCAAATCTTTTGTTAGACCGGGTATCCCTTTCGACGAATACTCGCCCACACGTTGGGGACAGTTCTGTGGTCGCTCGGGGTTCTGGGGAGCACCGCGACTACGTTCCCCTCGGTATCTATCACGAGGTCGTGCTTACTCCCCGCACGAATCCGCAGACCCGCGTTCACCACGCGCTGGCGCAGTTGCGACAGGGTTCTGGGGGCCACGGTCTGCCCTCCCCCACCTCCCGCGTAGGTCTTTCCACTGGGGAGGTCGAGGTTTAGATATACCCCCCAGATGAGTGGGTTACTCCTGTCTGGGTAGGTCACGACTACCGTGATGTCTCCCAGGGTGCGCCGCTCTGTCTTCCACTCCCTTACTACCGTAGAGGGGTCGATCTTTACCGTAGCCGGGTTCCGCGCAATGGACTCGACATCCTCGATGCTGAGGCCAAACAGTTCCGCGCTTTCACGAGCGGGTTCATGCCAGTCAAATCTGAGTTGGACTTTCGCGTTCAACAGAGTTCCTTTCATTGCGTCATTGATGTTGCTACTGCCAGTAAACCAAATGGTCAGGCTTCAGTCAACAAAGATTTTTTCTGCGTGTCGCGCGCAGCGCAGTTCGGCCGGCGCCAGCAACTTCTCGATGAAATGCGAAAGCCGCCCCGAAGGGCGGCTTCGCTGTGGAACCTCAGAGCCCGAACGCCTTGCGGCACTCCGGGCCCAGTTGGAGACGGCGGCTCTTCTCGTCGGTCAACTCCGCGCCGCACTTGCCGCAGCAGCGGTAGTGCTCCCCGAACAGGCGAGCGTACTTGTGGGGGTCGCCCTTGACGATGCTCGCCAGAGCGTCCTCAGCCTCGCGGGGTAGGCGCGAGCGGGTGAAGGCACCGGGCGCACCGTGAAGGCGGCGCATGTAGACCGTGCCCCGATATTCCTTGACCTCGATGAAGAGCAGGTCGCCCTTCACACCGTCGAGGCCAGCCAGGTCCGCGATCATCGCAAACTCGGCGGTGGGGATCGCGTACTTCGACTTGATCATGTCCGCGACATTCGGATTGCCCTTCGCCACGGGGCGAGCAGGGCGAGCAGCGCGGGGGGCCGCGAGCAGCGCGTCGATTACTGCCGAGGCATCGCGCGTGGTGTAGAACGGCATGTCGGCGAGGATCGCTGCCTCGTCGCAGACGCGCTCCCCCATGAGCGTGCGGATGAACGCCTGCTGGCGCTCGGTAGCCGGATTGGTCATTGTCCCTCCCTGGGCTAGTTGGTATTGCTAAATGTACAGGCAGCCCCCAGCCCTGTCAAGTCAGAATCATCTACCGCGAGGCGCGAAGGGAGAGTAAAGCGAACGAAGCAGCCGCAAAGCCCGAAGCGAGCACGAGGGGCAAATCGCCCTCGAAGGCAAACCAGAATCCGACAGCGCAGAAAAGTGCAGCAAGCACTGCGGCCCAGACCACCCGGCGGGCGAGGGAAAAAATCTTTCTCATCTCGACATCATCTCACATGACAAAAGAAAAACCCCGCGCTTTCGCACGGGGCCTTTCTTCAGTTCGAGTTACGGCAACTCGGCAACCTCACAGGCTCGGACCTCTCCGCGCCAGTCGCACGAGATTCCCTTGCCCCAGGTGAGGGCATTGACCGTAAGTACCAGACCTGCTGCCGCGATAACCGCGACGATCTTGCCGCGCCGGGTGAGTCGAATGTCGTTCATTGTTTCCTCCCTAGTTGTTCCTAGGGATAAGAATACCGGCTCACCCGGCGAAGTCAAGGATCACGAGGCTAGGCGTGCCAGCGTGTCGGCGTCCATCTCCCTGAGGAACCGCTCGAAGGACTTGTTGCACAGCGCCCAGCGGCTCCGATTGCGGCGAATGAGGTCGATAGCCTCATCTGCCGAGTGCCCGGACATCATCAGCACTAGGCCAGTAATGAGCCCTGAGCGATTCAGACCTGCTTGGCACCTAATGAGTACCTGCCTACCGGCAGTCCACTCCGCGTGTGCCAGCGCTGCCACTTCGAGAACCTGCTCGACGGGGAGATGTGAATCCGAATCCCAGAATCCGTATCGAAGTTCCTTGACGAACCAGTCCACGGGCTGCGCCCAGGCGTAGAGCGTGATGACCGTATCGAAGTCAGTCTTCTCGATGAAGGCATCTGCGCGACGGTGACGTGAATTGTGGATCACGTCGTTGTCGTGAGTGCCGCCCTGCCAGAGTCCGGGAAGTACCTCGCTCCAGAGAGCCTGAGAATCCGTATACTCCGAGAGGTCGGGGGCAGCCAAGTCTTCTAGTTCCAGATTGGCCTTGTTGAGTTTCTTAGTAGTAGTTGTCATGTATCCCTCCAGTTGTTATTGCGTTGCTGTAGAGAGTATGACAGAACCGGTCATAATTGTCAAATTGGGCACATGTCCGAATTGTCCCCTCCCGCCAACATCCGCATTTGACTGACACAGAGCCAGGGGGAGCCCGACGAGTTGCCTCGCGGATTTCCACCCCCCTTACTCGCGGATCTCCACCCCTAGATCCCCCGGTGTTTGGCTCGTCACCACCCCCTAGACCCCCGGTGTTTGGCTCGCGAAATCTCACCGAGAACCACAGGAATGCCTGCGACTCCGGTACTCACCCATGTCAGTCAAATGCGGACGTTGCCTCCCGCGTCAGTTCCTTCGAGACCGTTTCTTTAGAGTCTCGACGTAAACAGGTCGTCCAGTTCGGAGGTCGAGTTCAGCCGCAAGTTCCACTGCCTCCACCGCAGTCTCGCGGGCCAGTGAAAAATCTTTAGTGATGTCCGGGCCCGCCATCGCTAAATGCGCTATCGCAAAGTTGCCGCCGGTCCCTATCGAGTAAATCCCTCGTGCATCTCGAAGCCACTCATAGTCCGAGCCAATCTCGTAGATCGTGTAGTTCACCGCAATGATGATCGTGGAGCCGTGCGTGTTGTCCTTCTCGTACCCGGCGTCCTGGAAGAGCATCTTCAGTTCGGGGACAAATGTGCGGCCTACCCACAGGTCGAGGTCGCGGCCCTGGACTCCAGCCCCAGGCACAGGAAGTGTAAATGTGGACAGCAAGTTCACCGCACGAAGATCCCCCGCAGCCCCCAACAAACAATTCTTCTTTCTCACCACCTTCGGCATGGACCTCGGTAGAGTGAAAATCTTGCTGTCGTCATCCGACACCATCGAGTCAAAGGCGACGACCACAAAGTCGTCCCCTTGGATTGCCGCGACGGTAGTCATGCGCCTCAGTCCTCCGCAGACCAGAGGATGTCGCGCAGCACTTCATAACGGCGTCCATTCCAGCCGTTCGAGCGCTCGGAGATGTCCTCGTCCTCTTCCAACCTGTCAAGGGATAGGACAGCCGTGTAGTCCTCGTCCTCGAACATGACGACCAACTTCACATCCCCGTCACCGGGGTCGTCCACGATTGCGACTACAAACGGGACAGCCGCGCCGTTGGGGTGGTAGGCGCTGTCGATGATCTGGTATTCCCTCATAGAAGAAACGATACATCAACTTTCACTCAGGTAACTTCTCTAGAATGGAAATGAAAAAGGCCCCCCGAAGGGGGGGCCTTCTCCGAACGACTCAGTCGTCTTCAGCCATTCTAGCGAGAGCGAGCAGGAAGGACATCGTAAGAGCCGCCGCGATCTCCTCGACGTTCTCACCCTCGATTGCCCAGTTCTCCGCAGCCTTCTGCGCGGCAGCGTTGAGGTTGCCCATCGTGGGCTCCTGGTCAGCCAGGGTCCCGATGAGGCTCTCCAGCGCGAGCGGTGCCCGGTCCTCGACCGGAAGGTAGATGAGGTCTGACACTTGATTCTCCCTAGGTTGAGGGGGTGACTCCCCCTGACAGGAACAGTAAACCACAGATACAGATACGATGCAAGCCCATCCTCACCCCAAAACGACAACGAGCGCCGCGAGGGAGGGCGCGACGCTCGTTGCTGGGACTTGTGGTCCCTGGTCCGCGAGCGAGGGGGGTCGCTGCAAACGGACAAGTGAAACGATACCAAAGATTTTTTCTCCCCACCTGCGCGACACGCGCAAAACAAAAAAGACCCGCCCCGGAGGGCGGGCCTTTCTCGGATACTCAGACCGTGACCGGCGGCGTCAAGTTTCCGTCCACGACGGTGGAGAAATCCTCGAACGAGAATCGAGCGATCACCTCCCGCGCGTGGCTGTCGCTCACCACGACTACCTGCCGCGACTCCCAGTAGGCGATCAGGACGTACGGCAGGTCGGGCGCAGCGTATGTCCCGACGGAAAGGCCGTAGCCCGTCTCTGACTTCCAGTCGTCCCCCACGAGGTGCGAGACGGCGATGCGCGTCGCGTAGTCCGGGTCGCTCCAGCGATTCTCAGCCGCACTAAGAGCGCCCTGCAAGTCCGCGACCTGCGATGACCCGCCCCAATGCGAGTAGAGGTAAATAACCGGAGCGCCCTCGCGCTCCGCGAATCCGGTTACTGCACGATCTCCCATAGTTCCTCCCTAGTAGGTATTGCTCTTGGGGGTATCTAACCACGATCTATGATGCATGTCAAGTTACCCGCGCAACAAAAAAGAGCACCCCGTAGGGTGCCCCTCTTTGTGTCTAGTTACTTAGTGGGCCGGACAGCCTTGCCGTTCACGATCTCCCACTCACCGCAGCCGTTGCACCACCAGTAGTTGCCTTCGGTGATGCGGCCCAGGCGCATACCGCCCTTGCAGTTCTGGCACGGGGTCTTGCAGGTCTTGGTCTGCATCTTTCCTCCCTAGGTTTCGTGCTATGCCGTGAGTCTAGTCCCCCTAGACGCACGCTGTCAAGTCACCAACCATAATCACTTTCGTCGTCGTCGTCGTCGTCGCTGGCCTTGAGCATAAACTCCGCGAGGAAGGTGGCGATCTCGTGCGCCTCGTCGTCGTCAATCGCCCACGACTTTGCAGAGTCCTCGATCATCGCGTCAGTCACGGCATCCAAGCCGGACAACTCCCAGAGCATGTGCAGTTGGGTCATCGCCAGTACCGCGCGATCTACCGGGGGCGCGCATCGCAGTTCAGTTCGATCCATCTTTTTGTCACCGTCTCTTTGTCGTGGTCAGAAAAAATCTTTGAGTCCTCCCCGGAGGGAGCCGGTCTCCCGACTCCCCTCGGAGATCAGGCCGCGAGGTTCGCAGCCTTCCAGTCGTTCCACTCCCCGACGATCTCGTCGGTGTCCAAGTCCTCGTCGCAGAGCGAGCGCAGTACGTCCAAGCGGTCAGCCGCGAGCGCCTCTGCGACAGCCTGCCGCCAGCCGCGATCCCGATTCTTGACCGGGAGGTTGCAGTCGCATGAGACGACATACGCTTCCAGGTAGGTACCGTTCGAGACGTCGCCCTTGTCAATGCAGCCCTCGCCGTCGCAGAGGGGGCAGTTCTCGGTGATCTCGTCGTAAGCCATTGTTTCCTCCCTAGTGGCTTGTTGTAAGGCTGACTCTATCGCAGTTCGATTTACGATGCAAGTCAGGAGGGCTGGCAGGATGTCGAACCTACCCGCGCGCCTTGCTTGCTCAGGGACTCGTGGAACCAGCCAATAAATACCGGGCCACGGTCGTCGTCCCAGTCGTCAAATCCGTAAAGATGCTTGCCGCAGTCATCGCACCACGCCTGCCAGCGTTGCTGACTCACATCGTAGTGGTCGCCTGTAGCCGAGTGTCGCTTTAGTCGAAGCATTGTGCCCCCTAGTGAATAACTACTGACGGCAGTCATCCTACTCCCTCAGAAATCAAATGCACGAGTTTAGTTCCGCGTGTCGAGGAGGGGGCCATAAACTTTTTTTCATCTGCACGAGAGAGGACCGATTTCTCGGCCCTCCTCGTTTTCTCAGGCGGTGGGGTCCATCTGCAACTCCTCCCGAATCTTCCATCCCCCGCCATCCCGCAGCCGGAATCCGAAGACCTGTCCGAGTTCGTCGGCGACATCCTCGGAGATATCTACCCACTCGCCATGCGTGTTCTCCATGATTTGGAAGTAGAGATTGCACGCGCCAACGTAGCCGCGAATGTCGTCGTCCTCCGTGTAGTCACCCAGCACTACGCAACGGTCACCAGCCCATTGACCAGAGATAGCGGTCTGCGGGTAGTCGCCACCACCACGGTCAGGTGATGTCATCGTGAGGAAGTAGAGCGCATCTGCGAGCGTGCCGTCGAACGGTCCATTGTGTTCACGCTGCTTTAGTCCAAGTCCGAGCGCATGTGGAACAACGTACTCGCGCTTGTCGAGATTTACGAGGATGTGGTACTGGCCCATTTTTACCTCCGTCGTTTGTCGTTAGGTCTTGCCGTATCGTCTTATTATTTCTTATCTCGCGTCACTTGTCAACTCGGCTTGCCGAACCCAATCGGGATTCGCGTAGGACATCCGTTCGCCTGCTGATTTCCAGCCGCCGTTATCCAAGTTGTCGGCAAGTTCATCAGCGATCAGTTGCGCTAGTGCGACAAGTACGGGCCCATGTGTGTTTGCGCTGGTCATCGTGCAGTACGAGCCATTCTCTCGATAGCCCCACTCGTCGTCTTCGTGAAACTCCAAGCCGCGAATCTCGTCCATAGACGTACCCGTGACTTTTACCCAAGCGTCAAAGCGCAGTAGTGGCTCGTCGCTCGGGTCGCTCGGATCGTAATCGCCGCACAATCCTTCGCCCAGATCGGTCCACTCCACCTTGACCATGCCGTCATGTGAGATTGCCTCGATCATCGCTTGCCTTTCCTGCCGTACTTGTCGCCCTCCCTGAGCGACTAGCCACCCCTACGGGAATCGAACCCGCCTGCCATGCCCGTGCAACCGATCTACATGCCGCGCAACCAGCGCGTTAGGGGCAGAGTGCATCTTTGGCCTAGGACCGTCATGCACCATGTCTTTGGTGGGGGAGGGCGGCTCCTCGGATTGACGAGAAGCCGCTCTCCCTGATGCTACGTCTCCGGGGAATCCCACCCCGTTCTCGGCCACCGCCGATGACGTAACAACACCCCGTGTGTTTCGCCCTATCGGGCAAGGTAGGCGGGGCTACCCATACCGCACGCCGTCTAGGAATCGAACCTAGCGAGGTCGGCTTTGGAGGCCGACCCGTGCCCAGCACCCGACGCCTGGGGGTTGATCCCCACGCTCACCCGGGCCAGACCGCATCTTCGTAAGCGGCGAGGATGTCTTCCGCCCCGGGCTTAGCGTCAAGTTCGTCCATCAGAGGGTCGAAAGACACCCGCGACGAGGGTCCACCCGTGAAGTAGGGATGGTCATGCTCAACCATGACGGAGAAGAATCCATCCTCCCACTCCGTAACGGTCACCTCAAGAACCGTGCTGAAGTCTTTGCGAGCGTCGATCTGAAACTTTTCCTCGCTCTTGATTCCCATTGTCTCTCCCTAGGTTGTCTTGCTCTTAGGTGCTATCTAACCAGAGTTTATGATGCCTGTCAAGTCAAGTGCCCCCGTGTATTTCGGAGCCGGGGGCCACGCTCCGTAGATCAGTCTCGCTCTAGTTGCGCGTCGCGCCACGCATCGTAGGGGTCAGGCTCCAAGTCTTCCTCGGAGACTCCCCACTCGTGGGCGCACACCGGGCAAGTGAAGTGCGCGACTCCACCATGCCCCCAGGCATCTGCTTTGACCGTGCTGTCGCACTCGGGGCAGTCGATCAACTCCACGCTCTCCCAGGTGGGGCCAGCGATCTGAAGTTCGTTGCCCGTAACTCCTGGCGGGTAGTTGCTCATGGTTCCTCCCTAGTTGATTGCTACATGAGCCACTTTACTCCCGTGGTCATATCTCGTCAAGTTATTGTCATATCTTCTACTTTTGCCAAGCAGGACTAAACTCGTGCCGAGCAGGACTAAAGATTTTTTCTACATACGGGGCAGGGCCGCGCTTGCGCGCGACTTCCTCCGCGTCGTGCCCTCACTCCCCAGACACCAGCGCCCTACGGATGAGACGAGAGATCCAGAAGATCGGAGCAGCCACATCCACCTTGCGAGTGAGCAAGGTCCAGCGTCGCGGCTCCTCAACGAAGACATCGAAGCCCTGGATCTTCCCGGTGCCGCTGTACCCTTCCGCGTTGTCGGAGAGAACGTCCCAGATCTGCCCGCTGTGGAACTGCGGGTCTGCCTGCCGGTCGTGGGTGTAGATGGTGACGATGTAAGTATTTGCGTACAGCATGGGTGTCTCCCTTCGTGCTGCCCTTGTGGGCACAAAGCCATTATGATGGATAGCCCCGACGACTGTCAAGTCGAAACGCGAAAGACCCGGCTAGGAGCGGGGGACACACGCGGGAGACACCTCGCGAACCGCTCCTAGCCGGGAGTCTGTCAGACGCGCTGGCCCACCTTCTCCATCGCCTGCGCCGCAGCCTTGCCGATCTGTACGGCAGCCGCAGCCGGGTCAAGGTGCCCGGGGACCAGGCTCGCTGTGGCGATTCCCTTGATGATCTCCTGGGCGTACGCGCCGTGGTCGAACGGCAACCAGAGCACGCCGACTCCCTGCTCCTGGCATCGCCGCATCCAGCGCTTCGCCGCAGCCAACTCTACGCTCGTGTAGCAGCCGTCAGAGACGACGACGAGCAGCCGTGCGCCCGTGCTGTGGAGCAGCCCCAGCGAGCCGTCAAGCGCCCGGAACGCCTCGTCAAACTTCTCCGTACCGTCCGGAGCCGTGTAGATGTGTACCTCGCTCAGATGCTCACCCGGCTTTAGCGTCGGGAAGACAGACGACCCGTAGTAGACCATCGCGGTGCGAGCCTGCACACGGCGACCTGCCTCACTCATCACCCACGCGGTCGTCGCCATAGGCTCCATCGCGCTGCCCATCGAACCGCTGATGTCCACCATCACACCGATGGTGAGAGAGGGCTCGTCTGTGTGCTTCCGCACCTTGCGCTGCCACACTTCGGCCTGCACCATGCGACCCTGTGCGCGCTGCGCGGCAGCCTGCACTAGACCGCGAGTGTGCAGTCGGCCCGGAGGGACTACGCTGCGAATCTCCGTAAGGTCGCGCTCGCGGTACTTCGCGCGCTCCAATGAGCGAGCGACAGTAACGGCGGCAGCGCGCTCGCTACCAGTCGGGGGACGGCGCTCGTACAAACGCGAGCCGCTTGCGCCGCCGCCCTCCTTCGGACGGGCGAACACCTTGGACGATACGCGAGAGTTGTCGTGGCGCTCGCGTGCGCGCTTCGCACGCTCCTCAACCTCGTCGGCCCACTCCTCGCCCTCCTCTTGGTCTGCGAGGTCGTCGTTGTTGTTGATCGCGACAACACCCGCAGCCTCTTCCATCGCTTCGATGATCTCGCGCAGAATCGCAGAACCGCCGCCCTCACCGGGCTCGCCCTCCGAACCAGGCTCGCCCTCCCCGGGCTCACCCTTTCCGGACTCCTCGCCAGCCTCCTCCGCAGCCTCGCGAACGAGACGCGCCCACTCCCGCGCTGCGGGGTAGATGTCTTCCAGACTGTGATCGTTCGCGTGCGCCTGCGCGGTACGCAGGAGGTCACTCAGAGCCTCCACGAGTTCCGCGCCCAGGATGCTCTCTACGTTGTCCATGATGGGGCGAACCTCGTCCTCGTCCAGCACCCCGCCGATGACGCGAGCGTGGACAAGTCCAACGACCATCGCAGCGCCGCGCACGTTACCGCTCGCAGCGAGTTGCTCGCGAGTGTCGGCGAGAACGATGTCCAGAGCGCAAGCGCGCAGAAAGACGCGAGCCTTGGGGTCGGCAGCGAGGCCGCGCGCTTCGATGCGCCCCTCCTCCATAAGCACGAGAGCCTCGTACTCATCCTTAGCGAGAGCGTCGAACGCCGCACGCATGTCCCAATGCGAGTGCTTCGCGTGGAAAGCCTCGTGCTTGATAGCGCCAATGCCCTTCGCCCAGGCGTACTGATTCGCGCGCTCGCGCAAGTCGCCAACCTTGTCGGGGTCAATGCCCGGAGCGAAAGCGATATCGACATTGACTTCGATCTCCGCAAGTGCGGGGGCGTAGCAAGCCGGAGCAGGACCGCCAGCGCCGGGGCCAACGTACGCAACGAGGTCATCGCGTCCGGACCACTCGTTAGCGAGTCCAGCGATTTCCGCTCCGCGCCGCAACCAGCGGGGGTCAGTAGCGCTTGCGCGCTCTGCCGTGTGCTTTAGGTGTGCCATTGTGTCTCCTTAGTCATTTCCCGGGTGTTCCTCCCGGCCTAGGGCGAGTTTAGTGCATCGTATCTGCGGGTGTCAAGTTGGGGCGGGGAGGAGGAGGGACACCCACGAACCTCCCCCTCCCCTCTGCCGAATCTGCTAGGGGTCAGATTCGGGCAGGCTTGGCCTCGTCGCCGTATGCCCGGGTCATCACATCGGAGACGATGGGACGGTCCATTTCGGGCGCGGCAGCGAGGAGATTGGCGATAGCAAACTTCGTCCCAAACTCCTCCGCGATATCGCGGAAGGCGAGCAACTCGCGAAACTGCGGGGCCCAGGAGCACTCGCCAGAGTCGCGCTTCTTATTGAGATTCTGCGCCGCCGTGACGACTGTCGTCGGCACACCCAACTTGCGAGCGAGCGACCAGTCGGTAGTCATTTCGACCTGTGTCGTGAAGCGCGACAGGAGCGCCTCAGAGAGCCTAACTCCGGGAGCGTTGGGATTGGTAGCGGCCACGACGTAGAAGTCCTCGTGTGCCTTGATGCTCCCGCGCTCCGGATTAGCCGTGACGGTAATCTCGCGGCGTCCATCCATGAGTCCGTACAGGACGCTCAGCACCTTCGGGTCGATGAGTCCGATCTCGTCAATGAAGTAGACCTTGCCCTCTTCGGCAGCCTTGATGAGATCGCCGTCCTGCCAGACGAATCCACCGCCCGGGGTCTGAATGTAGCCACCCACGAGGTCGGCAACCTCTGTGTCCCCGGTGCCCAGGAGCGTGTAGCAGTCCTCTCCGTACGCGGCCTCCACGAGCGCGGTCTTACCGCAGCCGGGGGAGCCGTACAGGAGCGTGAACATCGCGGAGCCTGTGCCCGAAACGTAGGCGCGCTTCGTTGCCTCGCGTGCCTTGCGGAGGACCATAACGTCCTGATGGTCGCCCCAGGTGCGAGCATGGTACTTCTCGCCATTGGGCCGCGTGAAGACATCCTCGCTCGCAACGAGAGGAGCGACAGCCGCAGCAACAGCCGCAGCCTTGGGCGCGCGAGGCTTTGCAGCAGCGCGCTCTGTGTAGCGACCCTGCGGAAGCACCTTAGCGTTGAGACGCATCGCGGCCTCGTCGCTGACAGCCTGCACCGCAGCGATCATCAGATTCTCGTAGAACGTAGCGCCGCTTGCATCGCGCGTTCCGTAGTTCATGTAGTCATTCGCGTTCATGGTGTGTCTCCCTAGTCCCTAGTATGTCTCAGAACAGGTCTGCGGGGAACCCCGCAGCCAGACGAGACTGATTGATTCGGTAGATGATCTTGGCGGGTGTCTTCATCGCGGCAACGTCGTCCATGTCATTCTTGGACGCTTCGACCACGAGCGGAGTGCCGACAGGCTCCCACTCCTGCGTCATTATGTAGTCAAAGTACCGCGCGATAATGTTCAGGCGCTCCTGCGCCCAGGACTCTGTGAAGGTGGAGAGCGAGTAGGTGTCGCCGCGCTCCGCAGCCTCCAACGTATCGCGAATCTCGCGATTGCTCGTCATCGTCGTGCGCCACTGCTTGCGGGGGTACTCCTTAGCAACGGTGCGGTAGTGCGCGCGCATCGGGATGAGATTGCCGATGTTCGTGTAGCCGTCCGGGGTGAAGAAGATCTGCCGCGTGGCACCATCCTTGCGAAACTCCGCGTAGATGACGTAGCCCTGGACTGCCTTGTCCTTGTCTAGCATTGGGTGTCCTTTCGTCGTGGGTGTCTTTCTAGGAGGGAGTTTAGCGCACTCCTAGATATGATGCAAGTCGGGGAGGGAAAGGGGCCGGGAGTTACCCGGCCCCTCCCGCTCAGACAGTCTTGAGGACCGTGTAGGTGGTGGTGGTGCGCGTGGCCTCGTACGCCTCAGAGAAGTCACGGGCGAGTGTGTCGCGGTCGATGCCCTCGCGGGAGATCGACTGGATGAAGGCGCGGTCGATGCCCTCGATGGTGCCGACCGTAGCGTCGCCCAGGAGCGCGCGGAGTTCAGCCTCCACGGCCTCCTTCTCTGCCTTCAACTCCTTCATGGCCTTCTTGGCCGCGTTGAACCGCACGATGAGGTCTGCGGCGTTAGTGCCGTCAAGGACGGCAACGTCGGCGGTGGTGGCAACCTCTACTGCCACGACGCGCTTCTCGATCTTGATACTCAACGGGGTGTCCCTTCGTCGTTGCCAGCGGCGCTGGCTTGTAGGTGCTATCTAAGCAGATAAGGATAGGGCTGTCAATCTGAGAAGGCATGTTGTAGTGGATCGTTACCATTCCGTTATCTGTGCTGGGCGGGGGCGGGGGCAAAGATTTTTTACTGACGAGGGGTGGGCGGGGAGAGATTTCTCCCTCCCCGCTCCCCTCACTTCCAAACGTCGATCTCAGTTCCGCAGATGTTGCAGAAGTGCGGGGCGCTGACCTTCGTGCTCTCGCAGAAGGTGTCCACCCCGATCTTGCAGGTGGGGCAGTCCCGGTGGTACGAGATGCGCGTGGCCCTCAGGGAGTCGATGAATCCATCGACCATGCGCGAGGTGACCCGCGTGTCAGAATCCTTCATCAGTAGGCAGAGAAACTGCCCTGCAAGTGCCCTGTCGATACTCACTAGGTGCTTTCCTTCCTGGAGGAGGAGTTTCCCCCTCTACTTACAAGACGCTCGTGGGGCTCAATCCTCAACACTTCGACTCCGAGCCCCTACAGCAGCGCGATGCTCCCGCGCTGCTTCTACAGCCTGCGCCCGACTATTTCCGGACCATGCCCGAAACTCGCAGCCCTTGCAGGATGCCCACCAGCCCCAGCCGAGCGTGTCAGCCTTTACGGTTGTCTTGTGCATCGTCCCTCCTTTGGGCGGTTACCCCTCTCACTTAATAGACGCTCGTTGGTCTCCATCATTAACATCCCAAGTAGCAGTCTGGGGTCGCAAAGATTTTTTCCCAACCCTGGCAACGCGAAACCCCCGACCGAAGTCGGGGGCTCGCGTCTCGCGTCAGGCGTCGGCGAGGATGAGGCGCTGTCCCTTTCCGAGTCCGAGTCCGATCCCGTGAGCGCGAAAGTGCGTGTCGCACATGTACGCCCACGGGCCCATGTCCGTCTTTCCGTCGAAGTGCGCGTCGCGCTCAAGAGCGGGTCGGCACAGGTCGCACGCGGGGTACACGGCGACGGCGGTTTCCGTATTCTGCTGCAAGGTTCCTCCCTAGTGGCTTGCTGGTACCGTCACTTTATCGTATTTCGACCGAGCGGTCAAGTGGGGGGAGGGATGCGTGTCCCTCCCCCGCACCTCTCACCGCTTGGACCGGCTGAAGACTACGTCGGCCTTCCCGAAGACGCACAGTCCGCACCTCACGCACGCCGACCCCTCCGGCGAGATGAGGGCGAGCCGCTTAGCATTCTCCGGGCACTTGGCTCCGGGCTTGCCCGTGATGGCCTTGAGCGCGGCCTGCCCCGTCTGGAAGTTGTCCGCGAGCCACGCGAGCCGCATGCCGTAGGTGCGCTTGAGCATCGCGGCGATAGGCGCGTTAGCCGAGTCTGCCGAGAAATAGAGCGACAGGTTGGGCAGGTCGGCCTTGTGGAGCATCACGGCTGCCGTGGTCACTCGCGTATAGACCCAGAAGTGAACGTCCGAGTGCCGAGCAAATACCTCACGCCATGCGTCCGCGTACTCCGGAGAGAAGAAATCCCCATCCCAGTGGCAGCGGAACAACTTGTCTGCGCCACGCTTCTCGCAGTCGCGCTCGAAATCGTCGATCATGCCGGAAAGTTCGGCAACCATGCCGTCGCGATCTAGCGTCTGGAGAAGGTTGAAATTGTGTAGAAGTACCTCGCGCACGCCTTTGTAGACCTTTTCCAACTTTCCGGCGTAGCAGATGAGTTCGCAGACCTCGGTGGCATCCGGGCACGCATACGCCTTGCCGGACGGGAGTCCGAAAGTGTTAGCGATAGCGGGAGCCTTGCCCGCCGCGTTGACGGCGTTAGCGACTTTACGGTCCTTCGAGCGCTTAAGCGTTGTCGGCACTTGAACCTCCCTAGTAGTTGCTGACAAGAGCAACAATACAGGAATGCCAGATATGATGCAAGTCTATCTGTCAGATAGTTTTCGGATTGCCTCGTCTCTCGCCAAGATCGCATCGTCGAATGTTTCATATAAGCCAACGTAGTGACGCTCCCCCCGACGCTGAAACTCTACGACATACTTTTGCGCCTTCGCGTGCCAACAAATATTTTTTTCTCCCGACGAATTATCTGATCTAACGGCGGAGTTTAGGGCATTGAGACTTCTATCTGCCGAGCGAAGATTGCTTTTTCTATTGTCTAGACCATCTCCATTTATGTGATCAATAAGTGGGGCATCTAGAATCATCCTGTGTAGGTATTCCCTGCGCCCATCTATCCACGTTCTTGCGTATGTTTTTGTCCCCGCAACGTGAACGTGCCACGAGTAGTCCAAAGCCCAGCGATCATCGTCGTCTACTAGCACAGTGCCTTTGTTATTTGCCAGATTTATTTTTATCATTAAAAAAGTGTACCACGGGACACTAAACTATCCGCGCTCGGGCAACAAAAAACCCGCGCTCACCATTCGGTGAGTGCGCGGGCTTTCTGCGCGGCGCGAGTTTTCGCTCGCTTAGTGTTTCGGTGCGCGAACACCGACACCTTCTGGTTGAGCGAGTAGTGCCCTGCGGCACCGCGCGTGAGATTCTTGATCTCCTCGCGCTTCTGCTTCTTGTTCATGGGGTCCTCCCTAGTAGGTGTAACCATTGTACCTGCTAGGAGGAGAAGTGTCAAGAACGTGTCAGGTTTCTCCCCCTCACACGATCCGCTTGCCGTGCTCTTGGGCGAGCACGGCGGATTGCCACGCCGCGTCGTATCCTCGGACGTACGCGCGATCCAACAACTCCGTCGCGCCGATCCAAGCCAAGAACGGAATGGTCGGGCCGACGAACACCGCGAACGCGAGTGCGAGGCCCTGCCAGTGGTTGATGATGTAGTCGAACATCTTTCCTCCCTAGTCTCCTCAGCACGGGACCTACCCGTGGACGCCTTTCGGCGTTTCGACTTGTCAGGAGCCTTCGAGCGCTACTCTTGCGCTGAAGTCCACCCCCGCGTGGAGTTCTTCGACGGTGGGATTGCGCCCCCAGTCCTCTTGGAAGTCCTTGATGATTGACGTCAAAGCATCCCCCATCGTGTCTGCGACCGAATCTCCCCAAAGCATTTCCGGGCCACTCTCGTTCTGTGCGAACGATTGGCCCTTCTTGTTCATTGTCCACCAGCCCATGTCATTCCTCCCTAGTTGGTTCTGATACGAGCATCTTACTCGCATCATATCTCGATGTCAAACCCAGACGTAGATTCGCTTGTCCTCGATGACCACCTCGCGTGCCGAGAAGATCGGCTCCTCGGTATCGGCGATCACGAAGGACTCGTACTTGTAAGGGTTGTAGGTCGCGCGGACCCACGGCTCGTTGGGAGGGATGCCCTGCCCAACAGAGACAACCTCGCCGCGCACGAAAGCGTGGACGTTTTTGCGCTCCTCACGCAGCACCTTCTCTCGACCTGCTGGCTGCACTGCAAACTTGACGTTCTTTAGGTGCAGTGCCTCTGTGTGCTGAACCCTGCCACCTCGCGCAGTCTCTCGAAACGAGATCACGTTGAGGTGGAGATTCCAGTATGCCTCAACCCGCATAGTTCCTCCCTAGGTTGCATTGCTTGATGGGAGTATTAAAGCATCATATCTGCGAGCAGTCAAGTCTGGCGCGGTCGGAAAGATTTTTTACTCCACCCGTGCAAAGCAAAGACCCCTGGCTTTCCACACCAGGGGTCTCGCTTGGTTCCGGAGGGAACCTTCTTCCTAGGGAGGGAAGAAACTTAGGGCACTACCTCAGCAACGATACGCTTCCGGAAGTCTCGGGGCAACCGGATGAGGTTGTTGTCGCAGACTCGGCGAGCGCGAAACTTTCCGCAATACTCGAACTCTCGCTCGGCGACTCCGTCGGAAAACTTCACTTCCTCGGTGAACCGGAAAGTATCTCCGGGCTTCAGTGTGCGGACCTCGGACAACTTCGCGTACTCCTCCTCGACGCGCTGGATGAACTCCTGCTCGTACTGGCCTCGCTTCTGTCCAGCGGACTCCTTCATCCACCGTCGAAAGATTGACTTCGGCGGCGAGCCTGCGGGACCCATGCTGGCGTCCACCAACTTGACCGCTATGTCGTGACCATCGCGCTGAGTCATGGCGTGGACGAGCGTTACCACGCCGTCGTACTCGCTACCGGGCCGCGCAATCTTGGCTAGCCACCACGCTCCACTTCGGGCGAGAATGTTCATGCCGCTCAACTCGTAGCGGACTGCCTCCTCCGCGCTCATTCCGGGGTATGAAGTCCAGCCCATCACGCACCTACCAACGGAGCGTTAGCGCGGGCCTGCTCGACAACCGACTCGATCTCCTCGGCGCTTGCGTACGGGTCCACCTGGACGACGTACATCTTGTAGGTGTTATCTTCGAACGAGCCCACCGAACCGTAGACCGACTCGGTGTAGGGCTCCGGGTCTGCCCACACGATCTCGGCGCGTTCGACGTACATCCGTCCTCCTCGGACTACGCCCCTCCACATCTCGTTCTGCTCTCCGCGCCACGCGGTGTACGAGTCGTCCTCGACGAACGGCGCGACGACCGCAAGGAACAAGTCCTCCTGGCCGGTCTTGCTATCGTACCCGTCGAGCCAGATAAGTCCCTGGTGGCGTCGTGTCGAGAATCCAAGCCGCTCGAACACTTCCTCCACGCTATTCAGCGTGCGGACATCCGGCATCCAGGAGAACCACTTGTCTCCATTAGACGAGCCGCCCTGCTTGATCTCGTGGAACTTTGTCTCCATCTCGTGGAGTGCGGCGAGCACCTCCGGCGTCTCGGGGATGCCGAAGTTTGCCTCGGTGAGTGTGACGTAGTAACCCATTTCATTTCCTCCCTAGTTATTTCGTCTTTGGCCTTACAAGTGAAACAGTATCATACCTTGCGAGGTGGACGCAAGTCAGTCCTCGGAATCCACCTCAAAGTCCTCGAAGACCTGCTCGTACATCGAGAGAACTTCCTCGGCGGAGAGCCCGCGCTCCAGCATTACCATCAGAAGTGTGAACGCTCCGTCGTAGTGGGACCAGTGGATCGCCACATCCCAGTCGTCGTATGCCTTGTTGTAGAGGTCGTATGCCTTCAGCCGCGCGTCCTGCGCGCGCTCCAGCAGTGTGCTTGTATTCGTTTCGGCGTTTGTAGACATCTCAGACTCCAATCTCCGCGCCGACTGCCTTGATGAAATCCTGCGCGAGCATGTCCATCGTGAGGACATCCTTGTCGCTGGGGTCGCTCTTGATCTCGACAGAGCGCAGCGCCACGACGGGCTCCGGGGTGTCGAGGATGTCAGTCCAGTTCCAGTCCAGCGGATTCTTCTCGCCGGGGTCGGTATCGACCACCAGCACGATTGCGTATGTAGCCATTTTTCCTCCCTAGGTATTTCTTGATGATGTAAAAGTATCGTATCTTGCGTGCCTTGTCAAGTCACCAATCGAGATTGCATGTGTAGATGTCGGCTGGCTTGATTCCCTCGGGCAAGGCTTCTACAAAATCCTCGAACTGGTAGTCGTCGGGATGCGCTGCCTTCACTGACTCGATGGTCTTATCAACGAGAGAGATTGCTGCCTGGAGAGAGTAAAGGTTGTCGTCGGCAACCACATAGAAATCGTACTGAGGGTCGCCACTGTCGCTTGGCACTCGAATAATCATCACTTGTCCTCCTGTGTGTTGGGGTTGTCCTCGTCTACGAGCACGACGCCGCACTCCACGCACTCGACTGCTGCGTTCAGGGGCTCGCCATCTTCGTAGCGATAAGTCACTGCCTTTAGTTCGTGGCCGATGTGCCAGATGATTTTTTCGAACAATGCTCCCTCGATGGAGGAGGCGCAGTCTACAAATCCCGCGCAGTGGGCTTTGCAGTTTCCGCAGTCGCCGCACCACTCCGGTGCGTCTTCGCTGGAGATGCCGCACGCATCGCATGTGGGGTCGATAGATTCGCTAGTTGTCATTTTTCCTCCCTAGTTGTGCTCGTGGAGGAAAAGTATCATAACTTGCAGACCATCGTCAAGTCTTTGGCGGAGACTTCTTTCGGCGAGTTCTTGGGGCGGCGGGATCGACTTTCGGATTTATCGGCGAGTGATTTACTCCGCGCACGAGGGGCGGTAAATCTTTTTTATCGTGGCACTCGCAAGCGCACTGGTAGTCGGACTCGTAGTACCCGAAGCGGATTCGACAGGACTCGTGCTCGTCGCTGAAGCACCACCCGAATTTTTGAGATTTTTTGACGACGAGATTTTCCTCGCTCAAAGCGACACCACCGCGCTCGGCCAGATGTACGGCAGGTCGTCCGGTACTCCGGGGAACAGAGGCGCGTAGAACTCGGGGAACTTCCGCACGAGATTTGACTGATGACTGAGATGGAACTCGGGATCGCCCAACCACGGTGGCATGACCAGGCCGCTCTCCGCGATTTTTTCGTCGCGGATCGCTTCTAGTCTCGGCAACATCGTATCTTTGTATCCGCGCGAGATCCAGTCTTGGCATACGACCACGCCGTACTCGGCTAGGGCGGCTTCGTGTCCGCGCCACATAACGGCGGCGGGGTGGTTAGCCCAGCCTCGGGTCTTGCCGTCGATAGCGTTGAGAAGTTGGAAGGTCTCGACTCTTTGTTTCCCGCTTCGTTGGCGGTCAAGCACCCGCGCCGACTCCGCGAAGTCGGGGTAGACAAGGAAAGTCTGCATTACCGAACTACCGTCCGTCTCGTCATTATGATGTAAAAGCATTGCTTGCACATGCTCGCGTATGAGGGCACGCCGTCATTGCGGCGGCAGTTGATGCACTTCTTCATGGTCAGCGCACCCCCGCCTTGCCGAACTTCGCGGCGATCTCCTCGTACTTGGAGATCTCCTTGGCGGTCTTCTCGGTGAAGGGGATCTCCACTGTTCCGCCAGGGTTGGCGTTGTTCCGCGTGTACGCCGCGTACGCCTGCTCAGGGGTGGAGTGTCCTCGGCTCAAGAACCAGAACTCACTGCTGCTGTACTCAACGTCCCACTCGTGATCAAAGTCGGGGTCGTCGTAGGACTTAGTGTTGTAAAAATCCCAGAAGCCGATATTCCACTTGCCGTCTTTGGACTGCCAAGTGACGTTGTCTCGGTTAAGACTCACTGTTCCTCCCTAAGTCGTTTCGTCGTTTGCAGGAGCATCATATCGAACTGCTGTCGGGAGGTCAAGTACCTGCTGGCCTCAGATCTCGGGATCAATACTCGGCGAGAACTCTCCCCCTGGGCGGAGAGGTTGTAGGGCGGTTCCGTCGGGGAGAACTAGATAGATGCGGTCTTCTATGAAAATCACCATGTTGGCGAAAAGGGGGTCCGGCTGAGAAATTATTTCTTCGGGCAGACGAAGTTTGTTCCAGAGAGGCCCGCTTCTGGTTCGGATGTTATCGAGAAGATCGGAGACAAGACTGAAGTCGTCTGGGGCGGTATCCGAGAAGTTTAGGGTTCTTCGGCAAGAACGAACTCGTCCAGTGAATAACAACCTCGCTTTCATAGGGGGTGACCGAGGCTTTCGAGATATGAACGACTTTGCTCGAAGTGTTCTTCTTCGACGAGGTAGTTTTTGATGTGCGGGCTCACCGCTCCAGTGTGGCAAAAAATCTTTATACCGGCGGAGGCAACTTTCTGACAGAAGTCGATGTCTTCACCGATCCAGTCTCCGTCAGGTAACGGTCGGTCTTGGAACCAGCAGGTCTCGTACTCCGGCGCAGCAAGTTCGCTGATCTTCTCGAAGACGCTTCGATGCACGAGCAAGACACCTGCTCCGCATGCGTCAACCTGGATCGTGGCGTTTGGCGGGTAGTGGGTGATCGAGTCGTAGCGGTTTCTCTCCCCAGGCGTACGAGTAAACACGGTAGGTGTGGGCAGCGGATAGAGGAGTCCGGGGATCTTCGCGATGGCGAAATATAACCCGGTTACGACAGGCCGCTCTTCGGCGTCAGCAACTTCCACAAGTGCATCGAAAGTCTCGGGCCTGAAGCGTTGATCCGCGTCGAGGAAGAACAACCAGTCCGCTCGACTTTCGAGGAAGTTTTTGACCACCGTATTGCGGCCTCTGGAGATCAGGTTGTCCTGGGTGTTGCAAATACCCGTGAATCTCCCGGGCCGGGATGCGCCCAAAAGGAACAAATCGTGCGCGAACTCGCCGCGCACCGTTCCATGATCGACGAACCCAATAGCAACGGTTTCTGAATTCTTCACGCGGGAGAGTCTATCTCCTGTTCCTCTTCAGGCGTGTGCTAGCCCCCAGTTCACGCCCCGATAGTGCCCAGACTTTGCGTTTCTACATGGCGCAATCCACGGGCACAGCGGGTCGTGGGTCATCTACTATTCCTGAGCATGTCAAGGGCATCTACTGTCAACTTCCTAACCTCATCTCCTGTGTAACCAAGGAATAGGATTGCCGCGTCTGCAACATCGCTAAGAGTTTCGACTTCCTGGTTAGTCCTTACCTTGTCGATGAGGTCACATTCGCACCCCCCGCAGTTATCGCAGATGGGATAGTCGCAGCAGTACCGTGCAGGGCACAGCGGGTCGTGGGTCATGATTCACCTCGCAGGACGGTGGCGGCCATCGCCGCGATCAGGGCTGCCTTACGAACCTCGTCTTTCCTGACTTTGACAATAAGGTCGCATTGGCACCACTGATGCTCGCAAGGATCTCCCACGCGGAAGCCATCACAAGTCTCGACAGTGCACTGCGCCTGCAACCAGTCACACAGCGGGTCGTGGGTCGTAGACTCTGTCATTGGGTCCACCAGCCTTTCTCTGGTTGGGCCTAGCCCCATCGAGGTTCGCTCCTCGGTGGGGCACATGCCTGTCATGGTACGGCGACATACATTCGGTGCAGTCGTCGCACGGGCCGAAGTCGGTGATGTGGCACTTGCATCGGCAAGCGGCGGGACGCTGGCACCACCAGCAGTCCTTGCCGCTAGTGAAGTCCTGCGGATTCCACGGAACCCCGCAACATGGGGCAGGCTTGCACTCACACACGGGCTTGGCGCAGTTGGGGCACGGGGTGGCGGTCACGTTGTCAGACCCGAATCACGGTAGGCGTCAGCATCGCCCCCTTCCTTGAACATGCGGTCCTCTACCTTGCGGATGAGTTCGCATTGACAAGTGGCACGGCGCTCAAGAATAGGACACAGCGGGTCGTGCTGCTTAGGCATGGTCATGCGCTCATTCTCCTTGACTGAAACGGCGAACATGATCAGAACGCTCCCAAACGTTCTTTTCCCTGTTCGGCTCATTCGCCGTAATGCGATCAACGAACTGACCGCCGTTGACCTCAGCCCAGGCAATCGCGTCAGCCTTGCGCGTGAACACGGCTGCTTCCCAATGGCCTTTCTTGTCGGCCACCATGTAAAGGTCCATGCACTCATCCTTCCACGGGGTACGCCCGTCGCAGCGACTCCATGACCTCAGTCGCGTACATGGCGGCGCGGGCATCGTCGTCCAGATCAAACTCGTCAGCCCACCGCTGCCCCCGCTCCGCGAGGGCAAGTAGGGCTAGGGCTTCCGGTGTCTTAGGTTCAGCCATGCGCTCATTCTCCCACAGGTGTGTGACTGCTAGGCCGAACTTTATCTGAGTCAGATAAAACGCCCTGAGTCAGATAAAACGCGACAGGATCGCCTACTCCGAGGTTCGGTACAAAAGTATCGGTACGGTCCCACCCGAGGGGAGCGCACCGGTACATCCGGTCTTCGATGGTGATGTAGTCCCCGACGGATATCGAGGTGTGGGTGCGCTCTTCGGGGAGCGGTTGCATTGCATCCCAGAGCGGTCCACCGTAGAGGTTGGTCTCCTCGAACAGGCGCTCAAGCAAGGGCGCATCGTCCAGGCCGCTTTCGTCGAGCGGGCCGAGATCTATCTCAAAAGATTTAGAAGTCACCGGCTCACGTCCGAGAGACTCCAGTATGAGTAGATCCTTTTCGGTTTGTGCGTGAGCCGTTGCCCACGTCACCTGAATTCGTGTTGGCACTGAACTTCTCCCTTCAACAGTTCAGGCCAGTTTTATCATACCTGGACAGGCTTGTCCAGCCGAGCCGCCCGAACCGCATCTTCTCGACTGGAAACTCCGAGCGTTCGATAGATCGCCATCGATTCTTGACGGATCGTCGATTCGCTGTATCCGAGTTCGTGTCCGATGGCTCGGTTTGTCTTGCCACGAGCCATGCCGTCGAGAATCTTCTTCTGCCGTTCCGTCAAGTCGTCGAGGACGCATGCTTCGCGCTCGCCGTCGGAGACGCTCCAGTAAAGAACGTTCTCTTTCAGGATGTTGTACGTGTCTACTCCGTTTTGGAGTACGACCACGCCACTGTCCGGCACTGGTTCTACTGGCTCGCCGGTTATTCGAATCTTGCGTCCATTGGTGAAGTTGATGACGTACGTTTTCATGGGTTCCCCCTGTTGTCGGTGTTGCCTGTGTTACCAGACTCTGCGGGGGTTACGTGGTAGAAGTCAAGGCGCGAGCGGTCAAACTTGGTCAATCGACCTTAAGAGTCTCTTAATCAAATTTGATATCTGGCGGATGGGATTCATCGAGGAGTTCGAAAAGAAGTTCGGCTTCACGTCGAGCGATGGCAACAACTTCTTCGGGAAGTTCGGAAATATTTTTTCCGGGGACGTGGTGCTCCAGGAGTCGTTCCGTCAGAAGTTCGACTAGGTCTTCGTTCACAACGAGTCCTCTGGGTTTTCGTCGAGGAGTTCGAGGACCCGCTTTAGGGAGCAGGCCGTGTGCATCTTCCAGCACAGCGGGTGGTGTTGGTCTATCCCGATGACATCGGCGTAGAACTGAGCGGTCTTGAGCATCTGGCTTATTACATCGCGGATGTCCCCGGGCCGCTCTTCGCTATTCACGGTCTTGCCGCCATATTCGAGAGACGGCTTCCATCTTCTGGTTGAACTCGCGCATCTCGCGGTTGAAGGTCCGTCGGTTCTGAACTTCGCAGAAGAGGGACCATGTGACGGTCATGAGCAGCACTATGGCGCAGGCCGCTCCGATAAATGCCAAGGCGTCCCACCACCAATAAGGAATCATAGGCTCTATCATACGCCACGGCGGGCAGGCCGTACTCGGTACATTCACCGATTAGATGTCAATTGTGACATCTTATCGATGAATGTACTGTTTGTCAAGCGGGCAAGCCGCTCTCAACTTTCAAACCCAGTGATCCCACGGGGCGTGGTCGTGGGCGTCGTCCTGGTAGACGCAACTGGTGCATACCCCGAAGTCCTGGAGGGGCGGGCCGCCCCACGGGCCGGACAACTCCGCCCAATAGTTTGCGAGAAAGTCGTGCCCGCACTGATGGCACGTCCAGAGCAAATAGCCCAATTCGGACGCATAGCGACCGTTCAGATGGCAGCGGGCGCACTTCTCGATTCCGTCCACATCTTCTACTAACCGTCTTGACCCCGAATCTGTAAAAGATTTTTTGAAAAAGTTTCCTCGGACGTGCGACAAACCGGTGGTCGGGCCGCCCTATACATAGTGAGGGCACTTGACGCTCTCCTGAAGTGCATCCCTGAAGGAGGAGCAATGAATGAATCAGTAGTACGGACCCTGGACGCGAGCCGTCGAGTTGGCTGGGCTCGGTTCTATGAAGCAACGGATGAGGTCGAGAAACTTCGCGAAGCGCTCCAGGTGTTGGCGGATGCGGTGATCTTCCACCCTCGGATTCACTCCCAGGACCCGATCGTCGCCCTGGCCCAGGAGGTGCAGCGGTTGTGACTACTTCAGGTCGTCGTCGAACCGGTTCAACATCTCCACCAGTTCGGCGGCTGCATTGGCGCGGGCGGTTACTCGGACGTGCTCCGCCCTCGTCGAGCACAACTCGATGTCGGCTCGAAGTTCGTCCGCCAGTGCGCGGGCCGCCTCAAAGATTTTTTGCGCCATCAGTCGTCCACAACCATTTCGTCCGTTTCGACCGAAATGTCTTCAGTAGCCGAGTAGTCGTTCTCGTTCTGAGTACTGCTCGGGGGGACTACTTCCGAAACGTCTTCGAAAGTTTTTATCGAGTTCGAGACCGGTTGTGTTGAAATCTCCACAATCTCGGCTTCGACCACGTCCCCCTCTTCGTCCGGGCCGTCGGCTGTCAACTCGGTTAACTTCTGGATCTCGGCTGCCCCGGCGGCTAACTTCGCAAGACGCTCGGCAACTACAGCAGACGCAGGACGTGCGTCCGTCACTTCGACATTCGCATCGATTTCGATTCCACCTCGAACTCCAGCGCGGTCGAGGATCTCGGTTGACGCTTTGAGTCGAACCGGCTCAGATGTGGCGGACTCCATCAATTCTTCGAGAACATCGACGGCATAAGGCGCGGCTTGGATTATTTTCTTGCGGGCGCGCTCGATGTCCTCACCCGGTTTGCGCTGGGTCTTCAGGTGAATACGGCACAGGCCGTCATCCTTCAGGCGTCCGCTCGACCACAGCATGCATCGGATACCGTCCGACTTAATCGTCCGGCATCGGTGCGGTAGGGCTTTGGGGGCACGCCGCGATCCTTCGGGCACGCCGCCTAGTTCTTGCTCGGCTTGCCAATGACGGGTCGCGCCGACTACCCACGGGGGAGCGATCCGGCAGGCGTCACCGTCAACAAGTAGATCCAGACCGGTTAAGTAATCCGAGTTCGGATTCTTCGGGTCCACCATCAGCGGTCGCTTCTCGGCGAGGGAGAGCAACCGGCGTTCCTTCATGGCTTCCGGCGAGCGGGCCGCGATCAGGCCGGTCGGGTTTCCCGACTGGTCGTAGACCGGTTGCCAGTTCAACTTCGCTCGACGAAGAGCAGCACGGTTTTCGTAAGTGTCCTCGACCACGCCGCGCTCGTGCTCGATCAACCCGAGTTCGGACAAATCGGGCCTCTTGTCGAGGGCCTCGTCAACTGCGGGCTCGCCGACGGTTGGATCGGGTTCTTCCTCGGAATCGGAGAAGAGCGTACTCAAGTCGGACATATCTGTACCTTACACCGTTCGCAAATTATTTTTCCTGGGGAGGAATTATTTTTCCGGAAAAACGGACGGGCCGAACTCGGAAATAATTTTTCCTGAGTCCGGCCCGCGTGCCGTTGAATCTACTTCTTGCCGGGTGCCTTCTTCGCCGGAGCCTTCTTCGGGGCAGCGGCCTTCTTCGGAGCGGCAGGTGCCTTCTTCGCAGCGGGAGCCTTCTTGGCGGGGACCGCCTTCAGTTCGGGCTTAGCCGCAGGAGTTGGGACACTGGGCGGTGAAATGTTGAGGACCGCTAGGTTTGAGTGGTGGCCATAGCGGGGGTCCTTCGGGTCGAGCCAGTTGTAGACGACCAACGCGAGAGCAAGCAGGCCGGACCACAGGATCGACAGCCACTGAGTTCCTTCGAGTTCCCAGGGCGGCGTGCCGAGGGCAAGGAAACTTGCGAGGAGCGAGGTAACGAAGACCTTCGCCCAGGTCTGGAGCATTGCGGAGTGTTCTGCACTCAGAGACATTTTCCACCTTTCGGGGTTCGTGGGAAAAATGATACCCCGGAAATAATTTTTTGGTTGGGTGTCGGACTTGACTTATATTATTTTTTGTGCTTAGGCTTGACAAGCAGGGTTGCCTGTGGTAGTACCCAGGATAGGGCAACGGTTTCGTAACGATTTTTTGAGCGCGCTCTACGAGGTGGAAGCCCTCCCACGGCTGTATCATAAACAACTCTACAATACAAGCCGAAAACCTTGCTAAACGGGGACTATCGAATTTGTCAAGTCAGGTAACAACACTTTCTGACAAATGCTTCAGTTTCCGCCCCGATACTCGTTCGCCCACACGAGATACGCGACCAACGCGGCAAGGCCCAGGATGATGAGACAGACCATCAGCCACCCCTACGCTTCCGCAGGATACGACGCCGCTCGTCCTCTCCGACCCCGCCCCAGACTCCGTACGGCTCTTGGACCTTGAGCGACCACTCGTAGCACTGTACGACTACCGGACAGGTGGCGCAGACTGCCTTGGCGACTCGCTCTCGCTTCTGGCGACTGCTGGGCGTGTCATTCCAGGGGTGGAAGAAAATCTCTTGATCCATCCCGACGCAAGAGCCGTCCTTCTGCCACTCGTAGTTCTCGACCACTGCCGCTGGCAGTTTGACGAGATCATCACCGCGCGCCATCAGCCGTTAGTCCTGCACCCCACGCACAGCAGAGCATCATATCCCGTGGCCTCGTCAGCCACCACTCCGTT
>ERZ869921.346-NODE-346-length-31133-cov-15.398867_pt1 | contig 31133 bp, 42 predicted proteins | sample MGYA00579310_ERZ869921 | MGnify/ENA primary metagenome ERZ869921 (study PRJEB32216, sample SAMN09231816) | wastewater metagenome | place: USA: Maryland | collected 2016-06-21 | study: EMG produced TPA metagenomics assembly of the PRJNA472060 data set (Reclaimed... | reverse complement strand
TATCCCAATGTCCTACTAGCCCATGAGATTGTCGAAGCGAAAGATTTAATAAATCGGACTATTGAATGATGGGGTTTCTGTGGTTTAATACCAATATCAACCAACGGCAACCAATGCCAACCAATATGTAGTAATCTTGAATACATGAGCCGGATGACTGCCGGACAAAACGAGGTTGATACCCACAATGACTATTCAAGAGCTGTACTACTTCTACCCTGACTCACTTAACCAAGCCGCCACTTGGTTGATCTCAGGTCTTATCACCACTGAGTCGGAGCTTATCGCTCTCACTCTACGCTTTGAGGCAATTAAATAATGGAAACCACTACTAAAACCAAAACTGTATTTATCAACGCCGTAGACCTGGCACAAATTGTTGACATGATTGTTCCGTGTGCCGATATGTCAGAGTATGGCTTATCTAGCGTTCTAAGCTATGTTAATTTTAAAATCACTGACGGCAAATTACTCAAAGTTTGCGCCACTGATGGCTCACGCCTAGTAGTAGGCGACTTTATCGCATCCTTTATCGCGGATGATTTTAACTACAATATCCCGGCATCGGCCTTTGCTGCCGTGCGCAAACTAAAGAAGTCAGATATAGCAGGTGGAATCTATTTGCTAGTCGAGCCTGGCGAAAATAATGCTCCAGCTACCTATTCGCTCCAGTTACACAAATTTGTTACTGACTACTCAAAACAGATTATTGGTGGTGAGTGCAACGTGGGCGATTATCCGCGCTATGATGAGCTTTTCCCGCGCGACTACAAACAATCAATTGATATCTTGGCCGCTAAATCAGCTTCGCGCTTTGGTTCTCACTCTCCATTAGAGCGCTTTGTGGAGCACTCAAAAGCTATTGAAAAGGCATGTTTTAAGCCGAAAACCAAGAAGGATAGCGCCAAGCATGGCATTATCGAGCTGACTATTGGCCGCCCTGACAGGGATAGTGATATCGGCGCAAATTGCGATATCACAATAACTCATAAACATTTTAAATATAAAACATCGATATTACTTAATGACACTGAAACACCTTTGGACCGTATCTATCTAGCATTTTGCTCTAAGTTTTTAGTTGACGCTTTAGACCATGGTGTCACTGTCACACTGAATTATAACGATGAACTAAAGCCAGTTGTTTTTACTTACGCTGGAATCCCTGTTAAACACTTGCTGATGCCAATCAAGCAAGCCAAACGCCACAAAATATAATCAGTCACCACATACGATACCATCATTCAATATAAGGGTCTAAGACAATGAAAGAAAAACACGCAAAGGCGATAAGAGCCAGACTAAATAACGCGCTGCGCAACCTGTACCACAATGCCATGCCGAACCACCCCGATATCTCGGAGAGAATCTGGCGAACATATGAAGACCATTTTTGCTTTCACGCTGAATATGAAATTAGCTACATCGAAAAGGATAAGCTAGGACTAACTGATGCTTGTTGGGCTAAAGCGGTAAAACTAGGCTTCAGCCACAATGAGCGCTATTACTGGTTAGTTCAGCGTATTACCGAATTCGGTCAGCTGTACACTTACGGACGAGGCGGACGTACATTGGCGCCCAGTCAATTAGTGCGCAGTACTGGCGGCGGGGTAAGAATACTTACGGATAACGACCTCGATTACATGTCCTGGAAGCAAATAGTCGATACTATCCAGATTCTTGAAGCGTTTAACCAATACGTCGAAAACTGGAATAGCAAAGAAAATCTAACTGCGCTATGGCAAGACTACATAGACAGTAATTGCCCCGGTTGCGAAAACCCGCCCACTGAAAAAATCTGGCAGACACCTTTAGAGCTTATGTGCTCTAGCTGCGCTGAATTACTTTCACCGGTAGAAGTTTAAACTATTAACACCACATACAGTATCAAAGGATTAAGACGATGAAAACTATCACCGTAAAATTTATGTCTTGCATAAGCACTAGACCTGCTAGGTACGTTGCCACTGATCGAGACGGTAACAAAGTCACCTTGTCATGCTCGCTCTTAAAAGCAAAGGACAACGGCGCATTGATGGCCGCTGAAAAGCTAGTCCAAAAAATGGGCTGGGCACCTTGTACCTTAAGTGAAGGGGTTCTAAGCGCGGGTGTCACTGTCTTTGTTGTCGATGCTATCCCATACGTAGTACCGAAACAGCCAATCTATAAAATCTACAAGTTTGAATTGTGGGGCAATTTGAAAGATGGCATGGAGTTTAATAATCAGTATTCCATCGGTCGGACTGATTATGCCGGTGGCGCTGATGAACCAGAAGCATACGCCCGCTCCATTTTCTCAATCGCTTTACCTCGCACGGAAGCCGGTAATAGTGTCCACTCGTGTCATGGTAAGTGCCTGCGTTTTGATTGGAGTAGTGAGAGTTACGCCGATATCTTTTGTAAAAAATACGGACAAGTAATAGGCAGTATCGAGCAGATAGACAAGTAATTCCGACACTCTGAAGCGCTTATAAATCGGCGCTTCAGACTGACTGAATTAAGTCATTCAACCAATCAATATAAGGGTCTAAACTCATGGCAAAAATAACGTTCAAAGCCAAAGCGGGGATACTGCATCGCGATAGCGAAACAGTGACCGAGTACAAAATACCAAAGCTATCAAGGAACCATTGCGATATGGAGGCGTTTAGGCGCCATCCAAAATATGGCGGTCTTGCTAATTCCGATTTATTTGTCGGTCTAATTAATAACTTAGTCCGCAAACTGTACCCCACTGGCTATATCAGGACTGACGATTTAGCAGACGGAACGTCTATCAAGTCAGGTTACCTGTCCACCATAACTATCGAGGTCTAAGACAATGAACTACCAAGACTATCGCAAACTAGCCGACAAGCATAACGTAAGACCGCTAATAACCGTAACCGGGCAGAAGGCACGAGCTTTTATAAATTCCCTTGGGGTCACAATGAGGCTACCCCGCATAGGCTACAGCGCCGACGTTCTAGAGGTTACAGATAATAGCGACTATCCTTTTAAGTCTAATAACACGCTAACACTCTCCCACGATGCTAGCGGTTACTGGTTTAACTGGGCTACAGCCTGGTAGGGTAATTCGACAATACGACCATACGAAAATCCGTTCTAAGGAGTTGCCAACAGCTATTAAGTTTAGAGTCCCTGATGACAGGCTCAGGGATTCAAAACTCAAAAGCCAAGCCAATAGCGAAGCCGCCAGAGTACCAACAAAACAGCAAATTAGAGGGTCTAAAATCATGTCAATGAATGAGCTAATACATTTCTATCCTGAAGCAGTCGACGCCGTAGCCGGATTGGTTGCTTCTGGCTTAGGTCCAGTAGATGAAACGGAATTTTGTGAGACTGTCGAAAAATTTGTTCAACTAACTGTTGACTGCAACCTATGTAACGAAGTACAATAAAAGAACTAGATAAATCTTTCCTTGGTGGTTGAAGCATTTAACCCTGGCACCGATTCGGTGTCGGGGCTTAAGTGTCACAACTAATATGGAGGGTCTATGAAATTTGGAGAACCCAAAGAACGTAAGTATCTTACCTGCGACTTAATAGTTACGAGACGCCCTGATTTTTGGAATAGGCTTCAATACTCGTTCTATTCAAAAGATGGATTACGAGTTACAACTGTATTCTGGGACGCAATGGAACAGGTCTGGTTAAGCAGTAACTACAATAAAACGGCACCAGAAGTACCGCCTCACGTAATTAGAGAACTGTTCAGGAGTAACTGTAAGTGATAGGAAACGAAATACCGAACTTAGAAAGCACTGTAGCTAAGCTGGTAGACGCTCATGGTGTGCGCGTAGTTCTTGGACAACTGAGTAAACAAGCCAGGAAATGGGAACAGGAAATGCCCCAAGGAACTAAGCCAGCAGAGAAACGAAACTATCAATATCATGCGGCTGTCGCTACCTGGCTTGAAGAATCATACAAGCGGCTCGACCCCGCAAATTGGGAGGGGGAATGACAGAACAAACGTTACCTATACACTTGATAAACAAGTCAAAAGCTAGAACACTTGCAACGTTTAGACCGGTTGACGGATTTGAGCCTACGCTCACTGCATTTCAGATAGCCAAAATCCGCAAACAAGCAGACTCCGCAGCTAGTAAAATCAAAATTCAGATAGACGAGCTAATCTCTGTAGGCTGTTTACAGATTATCGGACAAAGGAAACACAGTAAATACGTCGTATCTTCTTACGCAATAACGCCACTGGGCGTGAGCTTGTTGAAAGGGTATGAACAGTTATTCGGAGAGGTGAAACCGTGGGAATAAAGCGCAAGAACACTAAGGATATTCCGCTTGAGAAATGGACCGGATGGGCGGTGCGCGAAGGCAAAGACGCCATTCATATACATTTTCAAAAGGCAGAGCGTAACGGCGCTGACATCGGAATCAGGACGTTTAAACTAGGGCTGAGCACTGTTGGTATGCGGGACTCCGATATAGATACTCTCATTGCTACTATAAACAGACTCAAGACCTGGCAAGCTTTAGACTTTAAGACCGAAGCCGAAAGGGATGCCGCAGTAGAACAGTTCAACAAAGGAGCGAACACCGATGCCAATTAAATTCGCAAACAACGCCCTATACTCGGGCAAAACCCACGAGATGAAATGCGACCTGGGACCGTTCATGGCGGTGCAATCTGGGCTAAAGCCTTTCGAAATTCGCAAGAACGATAGAGATTTTCAAATCGGCGACAGACTGATGCTCCAAGAGCAAGATATAGAGGGCAAGCCGACAGGCAGATACCACGAAACCGGTGTCATATGTTCGATTACTTCAGGCGAGAAATACGGTCTGGTCGACGGTTATGTAGCTCTGGCTTGGAGAGCGTCAGTCGTAAACGTAGTTCCGCAAATCGTCAAAGAGGTGGACTGATGGACGGGACTATAAGTGTCATGGTAGCCGTGGTAGCTTTTGTTGTCGGTTGGACGGTAGGGAACGTCGTTGAATACAATAACGTATCTCCGACTAGCGGCGGGTATCGCGCCTGCATGAAAGACATTCAGTATTTCGGCGTAGATGCGGTGCAGCTTAGGTTCGAAAAGGAGGTAGCGAAATGAACGAAGGACCGGACATAGTAACCGTAAAAGTTCAGCTACAAGCCACAGAATGGCAGATAGCGCAAGCCATACGCAGCATGTACGCCGACAAACAGAAAGACCTTGAAGCGACGATAGCGAAAGAAATATCTCAGGTAAACCTAGACTATTTGGTGAGGCAGGCAGTACGTAAGCAGGTCGAGCAGTACGTACAGCAAACGGTATCTAGCTTCTGTCTGCCTATCAGAAATTCATTTTCTGACCAAATAGAAAGGGAGACTATAGCTTTCGTCGAAGAAAGATACTACTCAGTGCTGAAGCATAGACTTGAGGATAAGAAAAGTGGCTGATTCGAAAATGAAATTCAACATGCAAGACAAAGTCAAAACCATGTTGACTAAACTATCAGAAGGGCATTACGGCGCTTTCCTTGTAGCGTCTTCTCTGTACATGGGGGATTTCAGTCATGCGGTGCAATTGGACCTCATAGGCTGCTACGGGCACCGGATATGGTTACTCTATGAAAAGGTCTGCATGAAAAGCATCCCGCTCATGGCTGAAGTTCTCAATATGTGGGAAGACGGAGTAATCCCGATTCAACTGCTGGACGATGCAATAGACACCGACTATCGGTTAAACATCCGCATGTACAAAGACTTAGCGAAACGAGAAGGCAAGGTAAGAACTCAAGAACAAACGGGGGTTGGTTCGTAATGGCAGCTAGTAAACCTTCCATCATTGATGGTCGACAATACGTAAATACGAAAATGGTATCTGAAGCAACTGGATTAACTGAGGATTGGATTAGAGAACTATCTAGGCAAGGGACCATCCCATGTCGTAAGATTGGTTCACGGTGGAAATACAACGTTGAGGATGTATTTAGCGCTATTCAGCGCTCAACGCCCTACGCCTTAAGCTCTGCCAAACCCCAAACTAAGCCAGGAAACGAACTAGATGAACTCTGCGAAGGCATTTGACCGAACATCTCTCGTCCCTCTATACACCGAAGCAAAGTTCATACTGTTTCCCTGCGGTAAACCTGGCAAGCCGAAAGCGGCGCGTCAGGGTTGGCAGAGTACAAAATACGACGCAGGCTTAACTGCTAAGAAGCTGCCCGAAGCTTACGGCGTTCTACTGCAAGACGATGACTTTGTGTTGGACGTTGACCCTAGACGCTTTGCGCCTGGAGACAACGAACTGCAAAGACTATGGGAACTTTTAAAACTGCCCAGCCCGATTCAAACATACATGGTAGCCACTGCTAGTGGTGGCTCGCACATTTACTTCAAGAAACCTCCTGGCTTCAATGTAAAACGTCGTTTGAGTCGGGAAGGCTTCGGCGGTATAGAAATTAAATCCAAAAACCAACTCGTAATTGCCGCTGGCTCGATAGTCAACGGTGTCGAGTATAGAGTTACAAGGCTCGACCCGACTAAAGTAATGTCGTGCCCGCCTGAACTTCTGAAATTCTGTGAACGAATCTACTATTCAGATATCGACGATATCGACGAAATAGAGGTAGACGACGTAGCTACACGCCAGAGATATATCCGATACCTAATGTCACTAAATGCGGTGACAAAGGGACCGGGAACATATCAGGCAGCATGTGAAGGAATTGATTATGGTCTACCTGACGAAAGGGTTTTCGAACTACTTAACGAGTATTTCAACCAAAGAACTGTCGAACCCAAGACGGATTCGGAGTTGCGGAAGAAAGTCAGCAACGCTTCAAATTATGGACAGAACCCACGGGGCAGATACCATCCGAACAATGATTTTAAAGACATCGTCATACCGAAGACAAACAATGACATATCTTCGGGGACAGATGGTCTGGGGGATGTCGGTTTTACCGGGCAGCCTTTTAAAGTCATGTGGGATATCGAAGTCGGCAAAGGAGGAAAGCAGATCCTCAAGTCGACAATGTCCAACGCCCTTAACTTCTTTGTTATGGAAAGTATTGGGGACTTACCCAACCCCCTTCGTGGCTTGCTGCGCTATAACCTATTCAGTAACCGGATTGAATTTACACGCCCTGCACCTTGGCACGATATCCACACCAAGTACCACCATTGGACAGACACTGATACAGTTATGCTACGACTATTTCTCTCTAAAGTCGGGCATTTCAACGCCGGAAATGACATCATTAACGATGCGGTTACGGCAGCAGGACAACTGCAAAAATATCACCCGCTTCGCGAATGGCTCAATAATTTACGGTGGGACGGAATACGGAGACTCGATACGTGGATGGTCGATTACCTTGGCGCCGCAGCAAATAAGTATACTTCGGCAGTTGGACGCTGCACGATACTCGCCCTGGTGTCAAGAATATATAAGCCAGGATGCCAACACGACCACATGCCTGTACTTGAAGGGGAGCAGGGGTCTGGTAAAAGTACCTCGGTCCGCATCCTGGGCGGCGAACACTACGCTGACATCAGAATCCGACCAGATAAAGTGGACACCGTAGACGGGATGCAGGGCAAATGGGTTCTGGAAGCGTCGGAAATGGCGTTTATGCGACAATCCGAAATGAACAGCCTAAAAGCCTTTTTAACGCGCACCACGGATAGGGTCAGACTTTCATACGGTAGGCATTCTCTCGATTTACCCAGACAATCAGGATTCATCGGTACGGTAAACCCTGATAGCCACGGGTATTTAACAGACATTACAGGTAACCGCAGATTCTGGCCTGTCCGAACAGGAAAAATAGACAATGATGCTCTGGCTCGTGACCGCGCTCAACTATTTGCAGAAGCAGTCGTTAGGCATAAAGCAGGAGAGGAACACTATTTCACAGACAAGGAAGTAATAGCATTGGCGAGACTGGAGCAGAGTAAACGTGTGTCGACTGACGAATGGACGGACATAGTTGAGCGGTTCATAGCCAGTACGGACGAACCGTTAACGACAGAAAGCATTGCCTTCTTTGGGCTTGGAGTATCTCCTAACTTATTGACTCAGCCGCTCCAACAGCGGATTGCCAGATGCTTAGAGGTGCTAGGTTACGTAAAAGAATACGGCGTGTGGGTAGAGAAATGGATGTCGGGGGTCTAAAAATGTGTGATTTTGATAGAGTTTCCTGGATTATAGGCACGTTTATATGGTTCGTGTACGGGTACTCTTGCGGGCGTACTGATGGCGCGCTTGCTGAACAGCGCAGGCGAGAGAATGAAGTGGCAAAGCATAGGCGTTTGTATAAATAAGAGGTCTAAATGAAAGACGTTGAAATAAAGCTACGTGCCTGCGTTCACACAATACACAAGAACGCGATAGGGGAACTCGGTACGCTTACTCCTGAAGATTTATTCGTTATAAACGATGCGTTGGAGGTCCGGTCTGATTGGACTTTTGGAGACGATGCAAAGGACACGGAACGGGTAAAGGCGAAAGTAGAAAGTCTTCGCGAGAACTTGCGCAGATGGGCTATAGAACAGGAAATAAAGGATTAGGCGTATGTGCGGAAAGACAGATCCAGTTAATAGGCAAGCAGTCCACGAATTTTGCCTTGATAGCAAGAACCGAGACGAAGACTATTTGCGTTGTGAGTGCAATGGCTGGTTCCTGGTTACCGAGGGGGACCAACAAACGAACTACAAATTAACACCAGACGAAATGCGGAAACTCGGGCAATGGTTGCTCGATAACGCACCAGTCGAACTGATAGAGGGTTAGGCGGTCGTGAGCGTAGCAGCACGGAGAGCCAAGAAGGAAAGACGCCGACAGGCACGTTCAGATAAGTATTGGTGCGACCTCAACGATGATGATTGGTACATCTCAGGAGAGGACCAGGCTTGCTGGCGATGTGGTGGAGATGGTTATATCGACGGTGAAGAAATGGCGGATTATGACCCATTCTGGTATGACCGCGATGAGTTTTACAAGTGCAATTGTTGCGGGGGCTCTGGCAATGCCGACGACTGCACATATTGGTAGACAAGAAATAGACAATTAACGGGAGGGCGTAATGCCACAAGAACCAACGCCTATACATTTAGTCAAGCTCACTGGAAGGCATGACTACGGCAATAGCCATACAGCATGGTTTACAGGCGAAGACTTGATAACGAGAGCTTGCGACGAGGCTAAACATTTGCAATTAGCAGATGCTGTCATTCATTTGTATACAGAAATCGCCGTTATCAAAGCAAGCAAGTAATACACAAACACAAGGGAGTGAGGGTTAGACAATGCCCGACGAATTAACTTCAGTAATAGCAACGGCGGCTTGCTTGGTAGCCGCATTCTGGCTGGGTCAAGCTTTTGGCGGGAGCTTGGCTTACAACAAAGCATTAGACGATGTGAGTGTTTTTGGTTTCGAGGCGGTAAACGCTCATTGGGACAGACAAAGACCACAATTTATTGTTAGAGATAAAGACCTAAAACCGCAAGACAAGTAATTCATCAACAGTTAAAACGAGGGTTAACAGTCACATGGCTACGAGAAAGACTTGGTTCTTACGGAACCTGGAAACATACAAAGTGCAAGACGGATTAAATCAGATTGATGAATGGAGCATCAGGCAAACGCTAAAGCCCCACTACACGGTATTTGCTGGGAAGTATCCAGGTGGCGATATTGTTGGGACTTTCGCACGGCTAAAAGATGCAAGAGAAAGCGTCAAGCAAATGATCTCTAAAAGCGGTGGTGCAATTATTGAAGTAGTCACTGAACCACACCACGACTACAGAGCTAACGCAAAAACCAAGTAGCCAAACATCAGTTGGCCGACGGTTGACAAATTATTTCAGCGACCTGCCCAAATATTTTGTCAACCAAAGCTAACATCCCCGCCTCTTTCCTCTTGCGAGGGCATCGCTATACCGCGATGCAGACGGGGATGATTTACAGCTAAACCAGAATATACCACAGGAGGCAGCTTTGAAGCGAATAACAAACCACGGGCTCAGTATCGAGGACTGCGACAAGCTGGCTAAACAGCGCGGACTACTCGACCGCTCCAGCTTGCCCAATCAAGCCGGTTACAAGTTTCATGGATTTGGGATTGACGGCTGGCGCTACAACTGCGAGATCGCAGTCAACGATAAAGGCACCCATTACATCAGAGGTGAGGCAAGGTATCCCGACATCATCGGGTGGAAACCACTGCCTACACCAGCAACCAAATAATCAAGCATCACTAGCGCGGAGGCGCACTACATGAGCATCATACAAAAGCTAAAAGACATTTTTAAAAAGAAACAAGACAAGAAAGTAGAAGAGCTTCTACTCGCAAGTCAATATCCGGTGGGCGACGTGTCAGAAGGCGTAGTCACCCATTACAAATGCGGGGGCATCGTCGACGGTGACAGGAAAAACAAACTAGAGCCTGGCATATGTCGGAAATGCGGACATTCATTTCCGACTGAAGATGATTGGTTTGACACTATTGAAAATTATGTCGTTTAAGGGGTTGATTTTGTTCAACGCCCTGTAGTAAGCTAAACCCATCGAATCGTTGAAGCGTTGAATCGGATATTTAAATGGCATTGAAATTACTTGACTGGCAAGAAAGGGGCGTCGATTTTCTACTCGACAAGCCAAAAGAACTTGACGGCAATCCACATAGATATCTCAACGACGAGATGGGCTTAGGAAAAACTCCGCAGGTCTGCGAAGCGGTTAAACGTCTACGTCCGAAAATGCCTGTACTCTACATAGTCTTAGCATCTTTAAAAGACCACTGGAAGACCGTTCTAGTAGAGTGGGACGTATGCAAGCCAAAAGATATATTTGTAATCGAAACGGGGAAAGACTTAGTTCCGAGTAATGCTAAACACATTATTTGCAGCTATGACATTCTCGCTTCCGATAATATCTTTAATCAGCTTATGGCAATGACGTTTCCTATTATTGTCTGCGACGAGGCTCATGCTTTAAGGTCGATAGACAGTAATAGAAGTAAAAACATTCTCGGCAAGACTGGCAACGGGCTTATCACTCGTGGCTATTATAAGTGGCTGGTGAGCGGTACTGCTGCGCCTGACCGAATCATAGATTTATTTCCGACACTCAAAGTCCTGGCGCCGCAAACCATACGCCCGTACACCTCATTAGAGGGTTACGGTGAGCGCTTCTGCGCGGGTTATTTCGATAAGCGCACTGGACAAATGAACTACAAGGGGGCAAGCAATGTAGCAGAGTTAAGACAAAGGCTTAAACCGTTCTTGCTAAGGCGGACTATTGACGAGGTTTACCCCGAGTTGCCGCCTTACGTACAGGAAGATATATTTATTGACTTAGGCGTGTTGGACTTCGATGAACACAACACCCCAACAGCGACGCTCAGGCGTTTAATAGGACAAGCTAAAGTCCCTAAAGTAGTAGCGTACATAATAGAGAGGTTGCAACTATGCGATAGACTTCTAGTATTCGCGTATCACCGCGAAGTTATCTTAGGGCTATTTGAAAGACTCAGAGCCCAGGGGATAGCCGTTCATTTTCTCCGTGGCGACACTCCGAAACATGACCGACAACGCTACAAAAATGATTTTATAGCTGGGCGGATAGACGTTCTGATTATTCAGACAGGAGCAGGCGCCACGGGGACAGACGGTTTACAGCAAAACTGCAATCAGATAGTCGAAGCTGAACCCGATTGGTCCCCTGGCTTAACGAGCCAAGCCAGAGCAAGACTGAGACGAATAAAACAAACTAAAGTTGTCTCGGTAAAGAGTTTATTAGCGTTGAACACGCTAGACATGGGTATGAGGCGAACCCACGATAAAAAACAAAACGTCTTAACTGAACTATTCACAACGGAGAAACATAACCAAATGTCGATTGAAGCAACACTTGAAAGAATCGCGGTAGCCCTGGAAACCTTGGCTAAGGACCACGAAGTAGCAGAAACCCCAGCTAAAGAAAAATCGGGAAAGGGGAAATCAGGCACCACCGGCAGTGCCACTGCGAAAGATGCGGGCGCGTCTGCGGACAAAACTGTACAGCAAGCAGCGGGAAAGGCTGTAACGCAAGATGACGCTAGCAAGGTTGTTCGTGAGGTTCTTGCCGAACTATCGAAAACCAAACTGGGCAAAGAAGGTGCTAAGCAAGCAGTTAAAGACGTAGTAGCTAATATCGGCGGTGCCGACTTGCTGGCTAACGTTGCTGCCGATAAACTGGGCGCTGTTGTCGATGGGTTTCGCGCACTTCTGGCAAATCCTCCGTCAGAAGATGACTCGGACGGAATCTAAATAACCAAAGCCCTGGCACCGTCTTGGGGGCGTTAGAGAGCGACGGGTATCTGGGTCCCTGGATGGGTGCGGGTTCAATTCCCGCTAAAGCTTGGATAGCTAAGTGGTAAGGCTTTATAAACCTTACGTCGGCGGGTTCAATTCCCGCTCACCCAGCGCGATTTATTTATTTAAAAGAGGGTTCTATGACAAAACATTCGCCTACGGGCGCGTCAAACTGTGAACGGTGGGCTAACTGCCTTGGCTCGACTCATTTTATCGAGCAGTCCGGTATCAAGTTTAGTGGCAACCAGTACACCGCTGAAGGGTCTGTAGCCCACAAAGTCGCAGAGAAGAAATTACGCCACATACTTTATGGCGAAATGTTCGACGCGGTCGTAGGCTCTACTTACAAGAAAGACGGCTACAAAATAACCGTCACTCAGGAAATGATGGACGCTGTCGACGTGTATGTTAAAGACGTACTGGAGATGAAAGATGAATACGGTCTATCCCTGGAAGACTTCTGGCTTGAAAAGAAAATATCTATCGACGTTAACGGAGACAAAACAAAGCTATACGGTACGGCTGACTATGTTGCACACGTACCTTTCGAGTGCATTATTGCGGTCGACTACAAGCATGGGGCTGGGACGCCTGTTGATGCGAACGACAATTTCCAACTTATGTACTACCTTGTCGGAGTCCTTGACGGATTACCTGAATCTGATAGACAGGAGCTACGTTATGGAGTCGGAAAAATCGTTCAGCCCCGTAGTTTCGGGGGAGGAATTAAGGCAGTACATATTCCGATTGATGAAATTCAGAGATTCAAAACCTATCTCATTGAAAGACTTGCCCTCGTTAAACCTGGTGCCCCCCTCACCGCTGGAAAGTGGTGTAAGTTCTGCCCAGTTAAAGACAGATGCCCCGAAATCCTGAAACAGTCTACCGCTCTGGCTGGTGTAGATTTCGCTAACGTCGACCTCAAAGAGAAAGTTACTCCCGCATTAGCTGCTACTCAAATTCCTGACGAACAGGCTTTCCGTATTTACGAAAATACGAAAATGATTACCGAGTTTCTTGAAGCTATCGGTAAGCGAGTCTATGAGAAAGTTGAACAAAACCCAGGTATGGATTTTGGATTTTACTTGGAGCAGAAACTAGGTAACACTCAATGGGTAGAGTCGATAGATGTCGAGATAGACGGGGCGGAGAGTTTCTACAAAGAAGTAATTAAAAGCCCCGCAGAAATGAAAAAGGAGTTTAAAGACGATGCAGAAATGCTTAAGTTTATCGACCAGTTAACGTACAGACCGCTCGGAAAAAAAGTCCTTGTAAAAGGCGCAAACCCACTAGCAGACATCGACGTAGAAGGAATTTAAAAACAATGGCTACAGAATCTAAAGAACAAAATTTCGTTGTTACCCCGCCATTCCGCGTATCGTATGCGCATGTCTGGGCACCGCAGGAAGCCAAAGGGAGCGGTAAGAAATACTATGCCGTAACCGCTATCTTCGACAAAGACGCAGACCTAGAGACTATGAAGAAACTGTTAGCCGCTGCGAAAGCTAAGAAGTTTCCAGGCTACTCGGGCAAAGTAAAAAGCCCTATCCGCTTTGGCAGACGCGGCGACGGCGTTACGACTGAAGACGAGTTTGATTTTGAAAAGAACCCAGAGTACGAAGGCAAGTACGTTTGCACATTCCGCAGCTACGAAAGACCGGTAGGCGTAGTTGACGCCCAGCGTCAACCGATTATCGACCAAGCCGAGTTCTACTCTGGCTGTTACGCTGTGGCTTCTATTTCAGCTTTCGGCTATGACCAAGAAGGTAGTAAAGGCGTGTCGTTTGGTCTGCGTAACGTGATGAAAATAAAAGACGGCGAGCCACTTGCGGGAAGTGCTAAAGCAGAAGTTGATTTTGCTTCTGTCGATACTTCTGGATTCGGCACTGATAACGCTGACTTGTTCGACACGGACGGTATCTAATGACAAGAGTCCACCTCGATTTCGAGACATACTCTGAGGCGGACATAAAAACGGTTGGTGGGGTCAAGTATGTCGAAGACCCCACTACCGAAATTCTTTGTCTGGCTTACAAGGTTGATACCGAAGTAACTAGGCTGATAAGCGCTTCCGAACTCTACTACCAGCTTGGAGTCTATGGTCAATCTAGAAATGTTGCCGAACTATTTGAGCTTGCTAATGACCCTAGCACTCAGTTTGTAGCGCATAACGCCGCATTTGAACAGGACGTGTGGCGCGCCCACATGGAACGCCTATGCTATCCTGAAATCCCGATTTGGCGTTGGGTATGTACGATGGCTAAAGCGCTTGCCCACGGGCTACCAGGTTCTCTAGACGGTGTCTCTAAGGCACTGCATCTGGAGGCGCGGAAAGACCTTGACGGTAAGAAAATCATGCTGCAATGCTCCAAGCCGCGCAAGGTTACTAAGACTAACAAAGAACTCCGCTACACGCCAGAGAACAGCCCCGAGATGTTCCTTAAACTGCATGAGTATTGTAGGCAGGACGTAGAAGTAGAGTACCAAGTAGATAAGTGTCTACGCGATTTGTCGCCGCGTGAAAAACTAATCTGGAACATGGACCAACGAATCAATCAGGAAGGCGTCTTGATTGACATTCCGGTTATCCAGAAAGCTATTCAGTTTATCGAGATTCAGAAAGCAGACGACTTGATGGATTTCTCAATGGCGACAGGCGGAGAACTCGAAACCCCCAGTCAGACTAAAGCCCTGCTGCCCTGGCTCAATGCGCAAGGTTTGGAGTTGCGGAACCTACAGAAAGCCACACTAGAATCGGTTATAGAGAGCGGCACTTTACCGGCAGAGCTACAGGAAGTTTTAGAACTTAGAAGCTCTGCCACTAAATCTTCTCTCGCCAAGTATTACAAGATGATGGAGATGGAGTGCGATGGAAAATTACGAGCTATGCTGCGTTACTACGGCGCACATACTGGAAGATGGACCGGAAGCGGCGTACAGTTGCAAAATCTTGTCCGTCCCATGGTCGACATCCCGAATACCATTGAAAACCTTATCGCCCTGGACTTTGAGATGTTCCGCTGGACCTATGGGAACGTTAACATGGCGCTTTCAAGTATCGTCCGAGGTGTTATCGTACCCCCGAGAGGGTATCGTTTCCTTATTGCAGACTTTAGTCAAATCGAATCGCGTGTATTGGCTTGGCTTGTTGGCGCAGAAAAGAAACTTCAAGTATTTCGCGATAGAGTAGACGTGTACTGCTACAACGCAGAGCAGATTTACGGATACCCAGTTACCCCAAGCATGAAGCCAGAGCGCCAGACCGGTAAAGTTTCTGAACTGGCTCTCGGCTATCAAGGCGGCATCGGGGCTTACGTTAAGATGGCATCGCAAAGTCGAGTTGACTTGATGAAAGTCTACGAACCTATATGGGCGTCTACAAGCCATGAAGAAAGGGAGAAGGCGCTATTTAGTGCTTTACTTTACAGGAAGAAAACTGGGTTTCCTGCACGTAAAGAAGTCGCTCTGGTGTCCGATGTCATTAAACAGAGATGGCGGGCGAACAATCCTGAAATCGTCTCATTCTGGGCAGAGCTAGAAAGAACATCAATCGAAGCAGTAGAGATAAGAGCACCGGTTAGATGCGGCAAGCTTACTTGGTTTGTGAATGACCGCTTCTTATACTGCAAGTTGCCGTCTGGCAGGTGTATGGCGTACCCGTATCCAGAAATTAAGCTCGACGGAAAGAAAAATAAAAAACTTTCTTACGTTGGAAGTAAAGGTAGGGAGTACGTTTACGGCGGAAAGCTGGCAGAAAACATTACACAAGCGGTATCGCGTGATTTGCTTGCGGATGCTATGCTACGTGTTGAACAAACTTACCCCATATGTTTGCACGTTCACGATGAAATGATTTCCCAAATGCCGGTAGGCTCTGGAAGCCTTGAGGAATTCTACCAACTTATGAGCATGTTAGAACCGTGGGCAGAAGGAATACCGATAGACGTTAGCGGTTCAGAAGGATTTAGGTATGGAAAATAAAGACGAAACTCAAATGCTAGGAGACTTGATAGACAAGCTGTGTGCAAAAGTCCCTGACATGAGTGTCGGAGTGACTAAAACTGTGAAGCCAGCTAAATACCTAGTAACGTTTTGCCGGTATGGGCGCTTAGATATGGACGATAAAGGGGAACTGGTAGTAGAGCGCAAAGCGTTAACTATCACCTCGGAAATAGACTCACTGGCTTTATCTGAGGCTGATATTTCTTCTATAGTAAGTAACCTGCGCCGTCAAGTAGCCGCACATGACAAAGGACATAAGAATGGAAAATAACGGAGCAGTAAAACACGACGAAGGGAAACCACGTTACGACTTAATCCCGCCATTCGCGTTAGACCTGGTCGCCCAAGTGATGACTTACGGCGCCACTAAATATGGTGAACGCAATTGGGAGAAAGGACTTAAGCCAGAACGATTATTCGCAGCGCTAATGCGTCACTCGTGGGCGTGGATGCGCGGAGAGACAATCGACCCAGAAACAAAGCTACCCCACCTGGCTCATGCCGCTGCTTCCGTCATGATGCTAATAGACACTTTGCAGAAAGACCAGCAGAAGGGGATGACTCATGGAGAGTTTATATCTAAACTAGGTCCTGAATTTCCGAACGAAGTTTTAGCCGAATATATGGGTAAGGGGGTTGAGATAACCGGGGACCCGCTGCAAGAACTGGAAGCGACACGAACAATAAAACGCTTACAGCAAGATAAAGCCATGGACCTACTACCTCCGACTTATGTAGCGCCTACTAAGAAAAGGGGTCCGCTATGAAAGAATGTCCGAAATGCAAACAGCAGAAGCCAGAGATTAGTTTTGGTAAGCGCGTTTCAAGCGCGTTGTCTACAAAAAAGTATTCGCAGTCCTGGTGTTCGGAATGTCGGAAAGAAGCGGTATACAAGGGTCGCGGCGCATTGACGTTTAAATCAAATTACGACTACGCGCCCGAACTAGAACCGAGAAACCCGCTGCCAGAGTTTAACGACGATAAAGTGTGGAACCGTAGAAAGATACGCCCACGTCAATTCGAAGTAACTTTGCCTGTAGACCCGAAGCACGTAACAGCGGCATTTGCCCCACCGCCAATCCCTACCGACAGAAATGAACTAAAAGCCCTATACCACCGTCTAACTAATGACCAGCAGTCTCGTTCCGCTAACCGGATGACTGAACGGCTTCTCGGTCGATGGAAGCGGGGCGAGCGCTGGTGAGATATACCTGCGTTATAGGTATCGACCCTGGCTCTACTGGAGCGGCTGTCGTTATAGATAGGGCACGTAACGTAACCGAGATTCGATTTGCCAAAGCTAATCAGTACGCTTTGGCAGTTGAGTTCTCGCTTAATGCGCTTATCCACAAGCCATGGGCGTTAATGGAACTGACGCACGGGCGAGAGTGTGACGACGTTGTAGGCGCCTACGTGTTCGGCAGAAACGCTGGGCGGATAGAAGGGTTCATGTTCAGCAATGGCGTACCCCTAGACTATGTCGACCCGCAAGAATGGAAAAAACACTATTCTCTTTTGTCCTATGAATACGACGAAGGCAAGCGCCTAGCGAGAGACAAAGCAAAGATTCTATTTCCTGGCTCGTCTCCGACTAAAGATACTGGAGACGCCTATTTACTGGCAGACTTGGCATGGCAAATTATGTTTGGAGGAAAAACAAATGCGACGTTACTTTCTGATTCTGTCCCTGCTGACGTGCTTAATTCAAGCGTCCGGCGTTTACGCTCAAAACACGGCACCAATAGAAAACGAAGTCCTAAGCGTTACAACCGTGACACTTGATAATGGAAGTGTTCAACACATAACAGAGCTAGTCGAGAAGCGGAGAGAACGCATCTCCAAATGGAACGCTTTACGCTTGAGGCGTGGGAAAGAATACTGGGCGTACAAAGTCACAGACAGTACATACCCAGTACGTCTTTCACCTGACCAGCATGACAAACTTAAAACCGAACTAAAAGGGGTATTGGATAGGCGAGCATGGAGAGATAAATATCCGTACAAAGCCAGAGCAATAGAACACTACCAGCACTGGGGACCGGTCTACAACACCGCGCTTTCAGTCGTAATCTCAGGAGTAAAGTAAATGACACAGATAGGCGACATCCGCGCAGTCCACATAGCTAAAGCACTGACCAAAAGACTTGACGAGTTAGCCGAGGTTTGGTCTTGTGACGAGCGAGCTTTTGTTCGTGACTTGTGGGGCATGACGGGCGATATGGCGATGGAGGTAAAACGTCTTCCGAACGCTCAAGACTACTTCAAAGTTAGAATCGCATCTCCACACTTCGGACCTGATTTAGTTATGACTATTCACGAAAAACAAGAGCCAGAGTTTATAGCAGACTGTTACTTTGCGGTCTTCCGAACTTCGATATTAGCGTTAGGGGTTAAGGCAGAAAACGTACCGCCGCCATTCCCGCCCAATGTAGGTTAACCCAAAAAAAAAAAAGAACGCCGCCCGTGTACCCCCACAAGCGGCGTTCTGTTTTTCCGATAGGTGTGACTACGGGAAAACTTGCATAGCTTTCATAAGTGCGGCTATGCCGATTTGCAGACTGACGGTATTAGAATCCCACTTCCCGTCAGCAACGTACTTGCCCCTCGTATAGACCGTCGTGAACGACCATAGATAGGGCGACGGGACCGTAGGGTGGTACTGACGATACCCGTAACCGTTGAAGCCCTCCAGAAGGTACAGGCAGTGCTCTAATGACCAATCTTTATTCAGATTCAGTTTACGCAGAGCCAAGGCGTCATGAGCGGATGTCTCGAAATCGAAAGGCGGAGAACCGGCTAGCGGACGCCCAGCAGGAACATGGACCGTCCTGGCTTTAAGCGGGTCGCCATTATGCAAGTGCCGGTCAAACCTAAGTCCACACTCCATATTGTGAATCAAGCCAATGAACCACCAGGGAACCCCGGTAGTCTTTGATATTTTTTCGTAGCGGGCTTTGTTCGTGACAATCATGTCTGCCCGACGTTTAGTCTCGGCTACTCGTTCTGGGCGAATCTTTGCAGCGTCCCAGAGCCGCCGATAGTCCGATTTAAGATTATCGTTCCAAATTACAGGTATCATGCTTCCCCTTCGAACGGTAGTTCTTTGCCTTCGTCCTCTTGTCCGTAGGCTATGTAGTGTCCCGATAGAGTTATTTTATGCTCTCCTGGTTCTAGGGCTGTAGGTTTACCCGTAAGCCGGTTCAAGGTGTTAGGGTTAATCAGATTGAAGCCAAAACCCAGCATAGAAGTTACGCCTACTCCGCATTGCCACAGCCAAACCCAATCGGGAATATCGTAAGGCATCCCTATTTTAAAGCAGATAACTTTATAAGCCATGATGACTATGGGCGCAAGAAGCACAAAAAGAATACTGGCTAAAAGTCCGAAGCATCGAACCCAAGCCAGTATTACTTTGTCCTGTACTTCTAAGAAGCAGCGACTAACGTTGACCCCTAGCGCCCGGTATACCCTTACGTGAGTCGTGAACTCCGCTTCCCGCTCTTGAAGTGTTGGAGGTGGTTTGATTTTTCTGTCCATGCTTGAAACCTTCCTGCGGGTAGACGATAAGCCCAACGCCGGATACGGTTACGATAACTAAAAACGCGACTACCGGGATAAGGTGAAAATCCATTGTACATTACCTCAAAGGTAGGCTTCTAGTCTAAACACACTAAAAGCCTACCGCGACATTAACGCGAGGGCAACTAGGGCTGCCCCATACCCTTACTATGGGTTTTTGACCGGCAAGGCTTTTATTTCAGCGACCGAAGCGACAGCCTCATGCAGTTGAGCTTCAACAGTATCGGGATCTGTAACCCAGTCATGTTTAACTACCCATGTGATGCACTTAGGTACGCTAATGTAAGGCGCTATGACCATGAATATAGTCCAAAACTTAATAGCCATCGCCAGATACTTAATCATATCCGGCTTACCGTCTTTCGGATGCTCGTCAACGCTGTTGGCGTAGTCGATGGCTGGACCGAGTAGTGCTTTAAGACCGAGAGGTTTGCCGTCTAGAATTTTCTTCTTATCGAGCAGACCCTCTTTAGTTACGATGTCTTTGATGTTCATTAGTTCTCCTTCGGGTTGTCTTGTTTTATTTTTTGTACTCGCCCCATCCAACCTGCGGGCGTATCTACAGGGGCGTTAGGGTCAGGGGTTAAAAGCGCTGCCACTTCCTGGCTTATCGCCTTACTCTCTATCAAAGCCGGAACGATAATCAGTAAGCCTTTAAATATGGCGTCGAACTGATTTCCAACATCCCCTAGCTGTTTCTCGTATTCAGCCTTACGTATTTCTTCTACAGGAGGCGCGGCGTTAACGTCGAAGTTTACCAGAACGCGGTAGGCATCCGTAAGCTGCTTATCAGTAACGTCTCCGTCGAAATCTATTCTGACTGTTTCTGGGTTCCAATCAGCAGAAACGCCAGGAGAGAAACCCGCTACAGGCGCCACCGCCCTTAGTGCTTCCATTAGCTTATCGTTTAAGTTCATTATGCCGCCTTCTCAAAGGTCATACCTGTTTGGATTTCTGTACCGCCGTTATCCCCTGCGAACGTAACAGACGTGGCGGCTGGGCTAGACTCTAGCGGGTAAATACGGTGAAGCCCCACTGCCGGAATACCGTTGTATTCTGCTTGCGCGTAGTCGGCATTAACGTCGGTGAAGTTACCCATAAAGTTTGCAGTTTTTATCTGAGCGCTGTTTACTGTGGTAGAGTCCAACCCAACCCCTACAGCCATTCTATCGCCTGATGCAACTTTTATACCTGTAACTCTAGCCCTAACAATATCGTCGGCGATAGCAGTAACGAAGGTTATTCTACCTACACCATCTACGGTGCTGTTATTAAACGAACGGTACGCCGCTAGCGCATAGGTCCAAGTATTAGTCGTGTCAACAGCCTTGGCTGATTGAGGTATTGCGTTATCCACATTGTCGACACCGAACACGCCACCAGAAGGCAGGTGGGTGACCCGGTTTACTCCAGAGCCAAGCACTGTAGCAAGTAATCTCTTAGTTCGGTCTCCAGATTTGGTCCAGACCCCATTAGCGTCCCGCACTACTGCGGTAGCCCTAGCGGTGCCTGATGACCAGGCTAAAACTTCTAACTTTAGCGTACCCGCATTTAAGTACCCAAACACATCATAAAGCGTGCCTGAAGCTACACCGGCTAAAGCCAAGAGGATGTCTGCGCCTGTAGAGACAAGCTGATAATTAGCCCCATCCCATAGACTTATTTGGTCGTTAAGGTATCGGTTCCAATAGATATTAGCCGCTGCGCTTCCTGTACCGAAGGGGTCACCATTTACGACAGTTATTCGTCCGCCGTTAACGATAGGCGCATTTGTATTGGCAGGAGCTTGGAAAGTTGGTTCTGCGGTGGGTCCGTTGCTAGTCCACACGAAACCCGCAGTGCCGTTATCGTTAGTCGCGTTCTTTACTAGAGACCCGTTGGTAGCGTTCCACAGTACCGGTCTGTTTGCGTTAGAGGTTCCTGGTCCCAGTATGCCACCGCCAGTCACGTTTATGTCAGTATTTTCTAGGGCATCGGCGGTCGCGTTCCAGCGCAACACTTTTAGCGCCGAAGGGTTAGGCAGAGTCAAGCCAGAGATACTAGAAGTAATAGGCAAAGTAATAGAACGCCCGATAGCTTCGGCGTTTTGCTGAACTTCCATTGTCAATTTATCTAGAGCGTTCGTTATGTCGACTTCTGAGAAGTTAGCTTCGACTGGTAACGATAGCTGTTGGGTAAGAGTTACCAATCGGACGAACACAATAGGCGCAAGGTTTGCCGGTGCGACTGTAAAAGTAACGTTGCCGCCTACGCCTGAAGCGTTTATAGCTACGGTGTAGCCAGTGAGCACAAGTGCCCCACTTACGTATACTTTAAGGTCACTGGCTTGTTGCAGTCGGAACGTAAAAGGAAACACCGTCATGACGCCGTCGCCCGTACCAAAGTCCTTATTGTTCAGTGTCGTTACTGTCATCGGTCGTCACCTCCTTAGCGCTGTTATTGTACTCGAAAATAGGCTTATCTCCAGTCCGCTTATATACTTCCTTACCTTGTTTGATGACGGATTTAACAGGCAGCCCGCCGCCACCAGTCCAAACGTTGCGGCTTAACAAGCCAAAGCTGTCTAGGTAGTCGTTCAGAGTTTTGAAAAACAGTTCGGGGCTTATGTCCCCGTCTTGCTTTACTATTTCCACTACATCGGCGTTTAGTTTTATCGCTGACGTGGCAACTTGATATGGCAAGAATCGAGGTTCGAATACTCGGGCTTCCGTACCTAATGCGGCGTTCAGGTCGGTTATAACAGAGTATTTTAAAACGTCTCCCACGAGAGGTAGCACAGGTCCTACAATGTATTCCGCCAAAGTAGCCACTATTGCGTTGTCAGATTCTTTAGGGTCATCCGATAAAATGGCAGGAAGGTTTTTTATAGTAGCGAACAGCCCTTGCGCTAAGTGCGCAGCGATAACCACTTGCGCTGCTTTGCCGACAGTATCTACGCTCGAATGGTACATAGCGCGTCTAAGGGCAGATACCTGTTGCACGTAACCTTGTATCGGCTGAGAGAAAAACTGTATTACAGTTTTGTTCAACTCGCCACCTTGCGCAAAGAAGCTTTGCTGGTCAGGTGTAGTCGAACCTTGAGTACGGTTCATAGCCGTCTCGTAAAAATATACGCCCGCCTTCCTTGCTTCGGCGTCTGTCTTCCCGGCTTTCTTCGCTTCAAGATATCCGGCATGGTATGCAGGTATGCCGAGGATATGTACTAAGCTATCCGCTCCACGAATAAACGAGCCTGCTACTTTAATAGTGAGTTTGGTAACGCCTCTATAACTTTCTGGAGTAACGGCGGTATCTCCGTACTCGCTTCTATTCTTCAGGTACTTAGACCCTTTTACTATTTCGTTCCAACCTTCTTTTGGATGCGAAAGCATACGCATGAAGCCATCGGCGAACTGTAACGGGGTTACCTTTTGGAATACACTAACGATGCCGCTTAACTGCGCAACAGCGCTAAGCACTTTGCCGCCTGTCATTGCCGCCCCAGCATTACCGCGCAACTTAGCGAACGCCTCATTCTGCTGAACGTATTGAATACCACGAGTGCCCACGACGTTACCGTGTGCCTGTTTAAGGACCTGCCATGTAGTCGGCTTTAACTTAGTTTCTACAGTAGCCTTTAAACGCTCACTAGCCAAGACGTAATTGTATTTCCGGTTTACGTCTTTCATGTTTGCCCATGAGCGGGTCGAGGTTATGTAATCGCGTAGGTTTTTGCTTGCGCCCTCTATCTTGTAGGCTTTGAAGCTTTCCTGTAGCGCGATAGTCGAACCAGGAGTAACCGAACGTCGCCCGGTCTGAAGCTGTTTAAATACGTCTAGCTGAGAACCCATACTGTCCTCGGTTCCAACTCTATAGCCAGGACCGTCATATATTTCCTGCATACTCATAGGCAGCATGTATTCTTCTACATACGCTTTCTGTACGTAGTCCGCGTTTTTCTTACTGCTAAAGAAAGCCAGATACCCATCTGCTATTTTTAGCTCGTCCTTAGAAAGACTCTTAAACAACTGGTCTTCGAAAGACGGAAACCCATAAGGAACGTCGTCTTTGAAAGTGAACCGGTTTCCTTCTATCTTAGGTTGTCCGTCAACTATGACCGGAGAACCGTCTTTCTTTACTACGACGCGACCTTGCAAACCTTGTTTGCGATTAGGGTTGCGCATCAAGTTAGCGACCTTAAGGGCTTGGTCAGTAGTAAACTCGTAAGTCTCTAACTTGCCATCTTGGTTAATCGCCTCAAACTTTTTATCTTTAACGCCCCTGGAATCGTCATCGGTTATTTTTTCTAACAGACCCTTCAAACGTTTATCGCCACCAGTGATGACTGTTTCGGCGTCTTTCTTGGCGTCCGCTATATCGCGTAACTCTTGCTGTACTTGGTCATGTACGCTCATAAGGTCGGACAAATCTTCGGGGCGTTTGCTATCGAAAGCAATCATTTCCCACAACCCGTCTATGCCTACGAAATGTTCGCCGTGCGTAAGCAGTTGCTTTGATACCGCCGATGGTTCGTGCTTAACTATTTTCGTTATGCCGTTTACTACTTTCTCTGTGTAGACTGGGCGGTTACCTTCCGCAAGCGCTATGGCTTGTATCCGAGCGCTACGCAATTCAGCCTTACGCTGTTCCTCTTTTAAAAGAACATCGTGCTTTCCGTTGTCTAGCATTTCCTCAATGCGTCCCGCCAAATCAAGGAGCTTAACAGGGTCGGTACTACGGTCTTTAAGTTGAAACGCATCTATCACGTCAGCGGCTATCGCTAGCTGTTGACGTAAGTCCAGTTCTAAATCTGCTTGAGCTTCTCCGAACGTAGCTTTAGGGTCTTCTTTCAAAGCCAGGAGTTCACCTAGTTTGTCCATCGCCCCGTCATACATTTTCTCTGCGGCTTGCCCGCCTGCCAGCTTATCTTCTATGAGGGTCTTATAGTTCAGGAAATGTTTCTGTACGTCTAGCTCTAACGTGCCTTTCTTTCTAGGTCCGGCACTCTCTGTGGTGCTTCTGTTTATTTGCCCTTGTAACCGCGTTAACGCTTTGTTCAACGTATCCGTTTTAACCGCTTCAGTCACTAGCGCTTCCATCTTATCGGTAAACGCTTTTAGGTCTTCAGGAGTATGTATCTCAGTTATCTTAGGTAGCTTGTCGCGAATGGCTTTATCCAAATGCGCCGAGCCTACCAAGTTCTCTAAGGCTATGCGATTAGCCTTAATGTCGAACACGCCGCCAGCCCTGCCCTTAATGCCCGCGCTGATAACCATTTTAGACGCCTTTAAGAACAAGACGCTAATCTTAGCTTCTTGCGCTCCATGAGCAAACTTCTGCAATGCATCAGGCGATAGCGGATTACTCTCTATCATCTTTCTTATGTTGACCAACGCGTCACGGTCATTTCGTAACTGTACTAGCTCTGCTTTAGCGGCTTCTACTTCTTTTGGTTTAGAACTTTGACGTATGACTTGATTCTGCTTTTCTATATCGCGTTGCAGCTTAATGCCGCGCCCAGCAAGCGCCTCAAGGTTCAACGCCACCAGTTGAGAACGCAACTCTGTTTCTAGCTTATCGCTACTTCCGGTCTTCTCGATTCTCGCTTGTAACGCTGCGACCTTCTCTTGTATGCTGGTCATACGTTCTTTTTCTTCAAGCGTGTATAGGTCTTGCTCTGCCTGTCTTAGTTTGGCTCGTAGTTCAGTTACGCCCTCGCCATTACGCTTTGCGGTGCGAAGTTCTTTTTGTATTTTTGAGTATAGTTTACGCGCCACTTTAGCTTTCGCTTTGACGTTTGTCGTAGCCGCTTTCTGAGAACCGAGCGGGCTAACGTTAACCTCAGCTTCGCGCTCAGCTTGAAGCGCTTTAAATTCTCGGGTAGCACGTCTGCTTTTTATTTTTGCAACTTTTAGTTGCGCTTCCAAAGCGTCGGTAGGTTTGCCCTCTGTCTGGGCTTCGCGTATGCGCTTGTTTATTTTAGAGACGCTTGCTCTTAAAGTTAAGTGCGATGCTTCCGCTTGCGCGTACTGTAGCTCCGCTTCCTCAGCTACTAATTTAGGGTCAGGGTTTTCCGATAGCTCTTTAGCCGTAAGTTTCTCTGAGGCGTCAATAGCACGTTGAACACTTTCCACTAACTCAGTTTGGGTAATCGGTTTCGGCTTAGACCTTCCAGCAAGAACGCGAGCGCCACCGACAAGCCCTATAGCTCCTGCAAAATTACTAATAGTAGCTTGTAAAATTCTTTCCTTGGCTTGGCTGGGCGTAAGCTGTAAGCCTTCAATGCTGTGGATTTTTCCGATTATATGCTTAGTCAGCATGTCGGTTATGGCTTGCGTTGTGCCGATAAGAGTTTGCCCGCCTACTTCTACCGTGACATGAGGGATGCGGGCTACAGCCGCTTGCACAGCGCGAGTCATGTACTTTTGCCCTGCGTCCGTTGCAAGCCATGCGGCTGTATTCTTCTGGGCAGAAGCGGCTAACTTGTTAAGCCTAAACATGTTGAGCGCACCCGAGAATATGCCGAACCCCGCCGCTACTTTTCTAGCTTCTCCAGGGTCTAACCCGCTCTTAGCTAACTCTCTAAACATGCTGCCAGCGCCAAGCTGGGATGCCGTGCTGAATACGCCCGCGCCTTCTCCGATAGCCGCACCAGCAGCAGCGCCACCAGGTATGGTGACCTCCGCAAAAGGACCGCCCGCTAAGCCTAGACCAGCGCCAACCCCAGCACCGGCAGCCGCCGTAGCTGTTCCGCCCGCCATTACCTTAGACATGAATGGAAGCGCTTGCCCTACTTCTCCGAACACCCGTAGCAGCACATTGCCTGGTATGGTTGATTCAATAGGGTCAATACGGTTTTTCTGTAAGTCTTCTAGTGTTGCATCGTCCGACTCTTTAAGCATATCTTCAACAGAGATAAGCCCGTCAAAAGCCATGGCGCCCTTAACCGCTTGCGTTGTCTGTATGCGCCCCATCTCTGACTTAGCGCCAACGTAATCAATAGCGTGGCTTAGCGCGTAGACTGTTTGCTTTTGCCAGTCTACGTTACGCTCTACAGACCCTTCCATTTTGTCGGGAGTCTGTATCGCTTTAACTATTTCGCTATCGCTAGCCTGACCGTTCATAGCCTTAGCCATTACGTCTTGCGGCTGTTCTGGTTTCTGGTTGTCTAGTTCTGCTTGACGCAGTTCTAACATGACCTCGTCATCAGTGGCGTTCGCTAAAGGGTTTGGCATTATTCGTCACCGACAAGCTTATGGGCGTTACCGGTTTTAGCGTTTGCGAAATCTTGTATGCGCTTCATAGCTGCGGGCGATATGGTGTCTTTGCCAGTTTGCTGCATGTGCAGCTTAGAGAAGTAGCGCACATAGTAGCTGTAGTCTGCATCGACCTTAGCTTTCTGTTCCTCGGTAGTGGCGCCCCTGGTAGCATATGTGTTCGCCGCAGGTTTAGCGACGGACGCCCCAAAGAACCCAAGCAACTGAGATTTTAAACCTTGCTTGCCGTTAGCTGGGCTTTCTGACCAACGCCTAGCGTTATCTAGGTAATCGTGCATTTGTTGGTTTTCGCTCTCCGACATTGAGCCTTCAGCTTTAGCTAAATCGCTATAAGCCTTCTCTAATTGCTGCGGAGTAAACACGACTTTCTTAGAACCGTCATCAGTAGTAACCGCATCTTTGATAGCGCCGAAAGAAGCCATAGCGCTAGCTCTCAACGCTTTTGATTCTGGCAAACGTAGTTTTGCGTCCTGGGTCATGCGGTTCATCTTCAACCCGAGGGCGACCGCTCTGTCGGCATCTGATAGGTCTGTGCGTCTCGCTATCTCTGCTTGCGCTTGCGCTGACTTCTCTTGCGCGGCTGCCTGTTTTCGCTGCACTTCAAGCGCCTTAGCGTCACTTTCAGATTGGCGCTTAGCTCCTATGATGCTGGTTTTAGCCGATAGTATGTGGTCTGCGAGCTTAGTATTTTCCTCAGTCAACGGCTTAGCTTTAACAGCCTTATACATATCGTCGAGTTGCTTAATTCCGTTGTCGGCTTCTTTGCTGTCAGGATGAACGCCTACGACTTGATTTTTTATATCTTGCACCTTACTGTATACTGAGGCGTTTTCTTGCGCGTTGGCTTCTTTAGCTTGTTGAACAAGCCCGTTAACCCCACGTTGAGCGCGAGCCTTATACTCGTTTACTTCGTCAGCCGACAGCAAATATATGTTAGGGTTAGCGTCGTCTCGCCCAGCTTCTGACTTTTGGGCTTGCTGTAAAGTCTCCATAAAGTGAAGCGCCCTATTAGGGTCTTGCCCTAATAGTGTTTCGAAATGGTTCTTAGTCGCGTCAGCTTTCGTCTTATCTAAAAGCGTTTGGGTCTTCATACCCTTAGCCATGAATAGGATGTCTTTCTTTTCGTCAATCTCTTTATACAACGCACTAAGGGCGGTGCCGCTTCCGCCTGTCTTATTCCCTTTTGCCGCAAGCATAGCCATTACTTGGTCCGCATCAGTGTTAGCGTTCTGTTTAGTCTGGCTGAACCCAAAGTCGTTTAGTTCTGCTTTATATCCCCCGACTTTCTGGTACGTAAATTTATCTAACCCCGCTTTCAATTGAGGGTTTTTCTCTACGTCTGGATTGTTTTTTAAATACGTTTTGTACTGCCCTTCCCAATTTTCATCGAGCATAGCTTTAGCAGTATGAGGAACATTCGCGGTTATGTCTTTTACTGACGTAACGTAAGAATCGAGTACGTCGCCTAACTGCATAGCGTGTTTCTCAAAAGCAATATCGGTGGCAGCTTTGTTTAGCTGGTTGGCTTGATGGTTAACCCATGCTTGCCGCTGTTGTATCTCCTGCCCTATGCCTTGAAACGCGTTTGACATTTCGGCGTTAGCCTGAATATTTCTCTGACGGTTATAAGCCAGAGCAGTAGAGTTTAAAGCACTTGTGGCTTGGCTCGTTGCATTGGCTAGTATGCCTGCTGAATTATCTACCCCCGCAGTGCCGACAAGGGATGACGCTAGCCTATCTTGAATGTAAGGCGTTACTTTGCCCATTATGGTATCGTCCCGTTACCGAAACTATTGTACGATTTAGAAGCGCCTGGCAGAAGGTTCGCTAGCCCCTTAAGCCCGCTTACTATAGGCGTTCTCTGTGAGCCTATAGCCGAAATCTTATTCGCTGCTGCTTCTGTTTGGAATTTAATTTGCGACCCAAGAATAGCCGCTCTGCCTTCATTCCTGGTAAGCATAGCCTTTCGTCTTAGCAGTTCGCCAGACGCTTGACCGCTTTTTAGAATGGCGTCTACTTCCTGCTGACCGAGCGCCCGAGTCTCGTTTAACACGTCCATCGGAGAACCGTCTAAGGTAACCCCCGAGGCGCTGTAAGTATTTGCTTGGTTCTCCCGGTGCATGTGAACTTCGCGGGCTTTCTGCTGCGCTGCTAGCCCCGCTTCGTATTCCGCTTGCATGGCTTGCTGTTCTTGCGCTATCGCTTCATTATCGTAGGCTTTCTGTTGTATGCCGTAAAGCCCGGCTGACGGGTCTTCCATACTCGGCATGTAGGATTTGCCCATGCCCAGAAGCCCTGCCCCAATCTGAAACAAGCCAGAGCCTAACGATGCCCCGCTAGCGGGACTCATTCCCCCGAAACCTTTTCCAATGCTAGAGAATCCGGCGCCCATTTATAACCTCGTCCACATTCTATAGTCTAATTTATCAGGACCATAAGAGTAAAGAGTAGATTCCAAATCAAAGCCTAGCACCCTCATCCACTTATCCGTCGAGGCGTCCGCTTTCGATACGGTCTGTATTCGGTGTAGGCGTAAGTCTCGTTTGAGATTCGAAAGCCAGGTTTTCACGACACGTATGTAAGCCAGGACTTGTAGCGGTGGGGTCTGGGCAGGAATAACAAAAACATCTATGACGCCCGTCCACAAAGGCACGTACCCAGCTACAGCAACAATCCTTCCATGTTCGCGAACGGTTACTGCCTGGCTTGTTTCTGCGTACTGCGTCCACTGTTCGACAGTCCACGATTTCCGCTCGTAATCGCGCAAATCCATCAGGTGGATGTCGCCCGGTATAAAAGGCTGAACGTCAAAACTATCCACCGCTGTCCACCGTTTTCGCGAAGAAATCCCCAGCCAATACAGTACACGGTAATGGTTCCTCTTGCATAATGAGAACCTGTTTGTTAGTAGCTTCCCAAGAGTCGCTGTAAGACTGTTCTTTGATTCCTGAGAATGGGGGCGTCGGGCGTCCAGTTATGTCCGCTGTCGACCTAAACACTTCCCGGTCCATGTGGTATATGTTCGTGCCTATCTGCGCTCCTAGCGTGTTGTAGAACCTAATGGATAGCTTACGCATGTTGCGCGATTTGGCTTGAGCGGACCCGGTCTGCCCGCCAGTATCTATGTTCAAATACTTAACGATGCCCCGGTATCCGTACCCCACATGGACCTTAGTGGATGGAGAAGTAAGCGTTATGCTTCCTGCGGTTACAACCGCATCAGCTACAGTCCCCCCGTCAGCTACTATTTTTACTGTCTCGCCTTCCAGGTGACTTAAGCCAGATATGGTAGTAGCTGTCATCAACCAAGTTCCAGCCGCCATTTGCGCGGTACTATCGAAAGCAACCGTAGTGTCTGCCAGCACTTGTGTCGGACTAACGTAGCTAGTTATGCGGGCGCGTCCGCCGCCATCGCCGTTGATGTCGTACTGCTTTCTTATTTCACGTCCGACCATACCTGAGTTGAATACAGCCGCAGTAGCCGTTAACGTAATGCCTACGCCCGAAACCGCAGAAGGAGTTAACGCCGCATTTGCAGTCGTGCCGTATGCGCCGCCATCATAGGTCACCGCCATGTCCAGGTGTACCGAATCCTTTTGGGTTTCGTACAGGTTGGATTTAAACTTAGCATCGTCTACAGCTTCGTTTCCAGTGTAGTAGTCATCGCGTATAGGGAACTCGGGCTGGTCTGCCATATACTCAACAGACCGAACAGTCTGCCCGCCTATGCGCCTTTCAACTACAAACCACAGTTGTTGGTATTTTAGTTCCCGAGGCATGTTACCAAGCCAGAGTACCTTACCGAACGTCATAGTTATGCCCTTGGTATTGAGATGCTTTCCGCCGACATAATGCCTATGCCAGCCCGAAATATCTTCTTTCTCTTTGAACGTAAGCCCAAGAATCCAACCGTCATACCGAACAGCCCAAATAATATCCGGCTGCCCTTGTTGAACAATGATTTGCTTTATGCCGTTTACGGTCAGGTGCTCTG